>Ga0210040_10003995_pt1 | contig 19532 bp, 11 predicted proteins | sample CryGeyCG12114_NA_FD_185462 | JGI IMG/M metagenome (GOLD analysis project Ga0210040, IMG submission 185462) | Groundwater microbial communities from aquifer - Crystal Geyser CG19_WC_8/21/14_NA (SPAdes) (version 2) | ecosystem: Environmental > Aquatic > Deep subsurface > Groundwater | place: USA...
TTTCCTTGACGACGAAAATGATCGGATATTTCTAAAGTGCACGCTTTCAGGGATTTCCTTGCAGGGCATCGCATAACAATAGAAATCGGTAACCAACCCAATAAATCTACAAACAAAAGTAGTTTAATTTACACCAAGCCAAAATAACAGAAATCGGGGATCGGGGAAGTCCATAAATCAAATGAATAGACAGTCATGATGATTAATAATATTTGCCTTCCTTGGCAATTGACACTCATCTCATCAGCCAGCATGAATTTTCAACGGATCGGGCTATGCATACCAACATTTTTCGTCGTCTAAAGTACACCTGCCTTTACATTCAGTACATTAATGTAGGTCAGATGATATGTAAAGAAAGATACGAACAAATGGATCATGATACCCCCATGATAAAAGTAAAAACACTGCCACATAATGTAGATATTTTATCACATGAAGCAACGAAGCACTAGTACAAGGACACAGTACGCCCGAGATAGCATTATTAGCTGCATTGATTGCGAAGATATTGAGCATTATGATGGCCTATTTATTTGGCTGATTGAATGTTGTGTGTGGCTTTAACAGTAAAACAAAGAAAAATTTGTGGTTTTTCTGCCAAACTTTAATTCACCATGCAATAATGCAATGCACATCGTTCTTTTTTTCCTGCAGTGACACTACTCGGAGCTCTTGAATATAATGAGAGTTGGTAATGTACAAATTACATACATGTTTGCAAATCATTTGAATTGTAAACACATTCTAAATCAATTAATTTACTGACCATACTTCTTTTGAACAAAAGGTATTTGCAAGCCACCCGATAAGGGTACTAGGGATCCAACATTTTTCACCAAATAAGAACGGGGTGATCGGAGACTTCCACGATGGGCTCAAACCTACTGCTACGAGAATTTAACTGTAAATAATTATGTGTATTAATTTTCATCATAGAATTGAGAATATTTGATACGTCTATACTAGATAAAACCTAAGCTATGCCTCAACTACTTGCCAAACTATGTAAATAAATACAGTAATTATTTAATTTTTTTTTAAATGCCCACACGGGATGTGTTAATCATGCAAAGTATTACTGAGTTCACAGTTAGGTTAATACTTTCACAAGTTTTACAGCACAGCACACACAATATGCATTAAAACTATCCTACATGGGAATCGTGGTTTGGATAAAGAATGAACTGCATGCATAATTAATAGGAGATTATAATCATGGATCGAACTATTTCCAAAGCATGAAATTCCCATCCAACAATCCAATCCATCCAATGAACTTCATTACAGGCAAAAATGATTTAACAAATTTTTTTGTTATTTTATTATCACACAAACATAAATCATCTAATATTTTTTTTGCTCTTGAGCGATACGCTGACAAAATATAGTGGAAAGTGGAAGCTATAAGCACAACAACGTTTGCTCAATTGCTCAACTGCTTTACAGCGGTCACCGGCTATTATGAAATTCATCAATTTTATTCAAATTTCGGTGAAGCTGTCAACTAGGTCACTGGAACAAGTTGTCTATCAGTCAATTGTATTATTTTTTGCTTAAGAAAATTAGGATAATATCTTTCGCAACTTTTTAAAATCTCATTGAGAAAAGGTTTATTGCTAAGTTGCTGTATCACTGCAATTTTGCAATGGCGTGGCAGCTGAAGAATACCAGAGAAGATAAAAAGTGGATCTAAAAAAATCAAGGTTATACCGGTTTGATTATTGTATGATTGCTCAACTTCAGTCGGGCTCGAGTTTGGGCGATTTGGATTGTAGTTCTACCAAGCATGTGTGTAACTGGTTAAGCGTGAAATTTTAATTACAATAATTTGGCCATGGGACCAAATCTTGAGGTAAGGGTTAAAGGATAACATTATTTTTATTTTTCGCTTTCAGTTGAATGGATCATCATTAATGGAGATGGAGAATCGATTTGATTGTATATTTGCTTATGGAAAACAGTTCCTTCCACATGAGCTTAATTGTGTTTGACGGTTTGTCCATTTTTCGAGGATGTATCAGTAGTTACATACAACTAAAGGACTCAGTTTCTATTCAACCGGATTTCCTGCATTTACAAATCCCCTGCAGAAAATATCTACTATGAGAGGTAAGGTATGTTTTTGTTAATAGTATGTTATCAATTTCGACCATATAAAAAATTTTCATTGAGTTGGAATATCGTATCGTCCTTTGGTTTTTAGATGATCAGATAGATATGGGGTGTTTGGTTGGTTATTTAAGTAGTGTAAAGTGCAATGATGAACCATGATGCTTATTGGTTTTGGGAAAAATTAATGAGAAAAGGACAGGAACACCGGTTAGCTATGGCTAATATTTTCATTTAGTTTCTCAACATTTCCACTTTCCACCATAGTATTCAAACTGCCACTACTTTGCTGCTGTTGGTCCAAAATTTAATCAATAATCGGTCGATTCGGTGTGGCACTGGTTTGTACGAAACAAATCGCTTGCGCAAAGTACTGAAAATTGTTGCTTCACGTACCCATACAAAAGGAAAGGAGGGAGGAGTAGGAATCCTAGCAAGTTCCTCTGGTTTTAGTTTTGGTTCTAAGATTTGTTTTGGATGAAGGGCAACCGAAATCACCATGAGACACAAAATATCCGCCTCTATAGATTGTTCACATTCTCCAAGCAAATCGAAATCTCTAAACTGGCTACCACAATCCTATGTTAACGATTGTGGTAATAGTTTTTAGGGTTAACCAGTTAGTTAGTTTGTGTGTTCAACGAGTTAGTCCTGCACTATTTTCTTGATAGAATGTGAGATCAATGAATCTGTGTAGGTCTTAATGGCCTCAATGGCCAAAATATGCTGTTGTGTTGAAATATCCGACGATCTCTTTGACTCTGTTTTTCAAAAATGTCCTAACACAGATTGTAAGACTTTTTTTAAGTCCTAAGTCACTACTTTGTTTATATATTTATCTAATAATTCAGATAATTCAGAACTGTTGTTTTCACTTACTTGTTAACTTTTTTTCTAGGCTGTTGTGGTTGCTGTGCTCCAAGGTATAAAAGGCTTGTGGACAATGTTTTTCCTCGCATCCCGGAGGTAAATTATGTAACATTTTGAACAGCAAAATCCTTACTTAACAGTCAGTACCGAAAATTCCTCATATTTACACTGATTCTACTTAGGATGGCTTGGTCAAAGCAAATATGGAAAAGTTGACTTTCTATGTACTAAGTTCGCCGGAAAAATTAGACCGCGTCGGCGAATATCTGTACATGAGAGTGAGCAGAGACATCAGTCGAAGAAAATATGGGTAAGAGACAAAACCGGGGATTTTTTACTGCAGCAGCTGATCAAGGTTTAATTTAGACGCTCTTTTTAATCTCGATTTACAGTTTGGTTGTTATCGGTGTGGAGTCGATGGATCAGTTACTGCAAGCATGTCACTCACAGTCACTGAATTTATTTGTTGAAAGTTTTCTGCGGATGGTACAAAAGCTGCTGGAGTCTCCCGACCCGAATTTACAAATTTTGGCTGTACAATCGGTATATAATCCAATATTTTTTATAGTCTGAAGAATAATATATTTACTGATGATTAATGATGGTTTATTCATGATTTTCAGTTCGTAAAATTTGCTAGCATTGAAGAAGACACACCATCATATCATCGACGGTATGATTTCTTTGTTTCAAAGTTCGCTTCCATGTGTCATAGTAATGCTGCGAATGACGAGCTTCGTCAAGAAATACGGGCTGCTGGAATTAGAGGTCTTAAGGTAATGCATATTTGAACCAAAATTAGTTCAACTGCATTTTTTGCTCCTTTCAATTAAAATTACTATGTGCTAATGTGATTTAATTCACAGAGTGTTGTCCGCAAAACGGTTTCAGATGAGTTAGTAGAGAATATATGGGATTCCTCACATTTAGAAAAAATCATTCCCTCGCTATTGTACAACATGGAACAAGGAAGGTGATGAAAAAGACTTAATATGGGATGATTAAAGTTTCCAGATGCTGCATTATTAACCTTATGCTGTTACTTGTGTAGAACAAGCTTAATACGAGACGAGACGGATTCAGGGCGAGGTAACCAAGTTGACGATGATCTAGATGCACCAAAATTAGCAGAAAATTGTGTTCGAGATTTAGTGAATAAAGCTACATTCGGACATGTTCGTGGAATTGTTAAACCTGTTTTGCAGTAAGTGTTTGGAAAAAATGGTTAAATTGAAACTCCGAATTATGAGTTTTAACGAGTGATACGTTAAATGGAAGATCTTAAAAAGGGAATTCAAAATATATAACTCTTATTTGGGGCAGACAAGTTTTTAAATTCTTGAAATGCATTTAAAGGTGAAGTTTTACGACATGCTGTACAGTACTCAGCGCGATATGCACACCTCAACTTTTTTCATGGCAAGATTTGTTTGGAAACCTGGAGCTCAAAAAATCTGTTTTTTTTTTCAAATTTAACCAAAACTGTATTGCTTTTTCTAGCAAATTTAATTTTTTCAGCTCCAAAACTTCTCTAACTGCCATATCATAAAAATACTCAAAGTAGCATTGGAAACTCGCTATTGCAAAGAAACGAACAGCAAACTACAGGAATTGTCTGTCTTTTAAAAACAACCCTCGCCCATAGTGAGTTTGATGTTTCAGTTAAACCTTTTCATAAATAACAACTCAAAAATTCAATCTGTGTGACAAGCACAAAAGTTTTCTCTCCAGTTTGAAGAGAAAAAGAAATGATTTCAAGTCTTTTCATTTGACGTATCGTGTTTGTCAAAATTCATGAAGCGGGTAACTCAATATAGTATATTTTATAATTTACTCGGAATTTCTCTTGGTGAGAAATTTTCATATCAATGATCTAATGTAAAAGATTATAATTTTCTAGACATTTCGATACGAACGATTTATGGGAACCCAACGATTTTGCCGTGCATACCTTCAAAGTCATTATGTTTTCCATTCAAGTATGTATGCATTGTTATCAGTGTATTTTTTATTTAACTGTTCAAAATGTGTATTAATATTTTTACTCTAACAATTTACAGTCTCAGTATTCCTATGCTGTAATTGAAACCTTGATGAACCATTTAGATCAACATAACAATAAATCTAACGCAAAAATTAGAACCGGTATGGCTGACGTGCTTGCCAAAATTATAGCCATTGCAGCTGGAGAAAGTGTTGGTAAGACTTTTTTTTATCCTACATGTCCTAGAAAATTAATTTTCAATCTATTGTTCAATGAAATTGTACAAATTAAATATGAAAATCTTCTTTTCTGATCAGGTCCATCTGTATTAGAAATAGTAAACGCAATAGTGCAACACTTGCAAATATCAACTAAATCGGATGGAGTAGATTCTGACGAAACCGCGTATAGAGAGACGCTCATCATAGCTTTAGGAGAGTACGTTACTCATTTGCCGGACTATCAGAAAATTGAAATCATGAAATTCATAATGCAAAAAGTTCCATCCCGCTCCGATAACTCTAAGTCTCATAGACTCTTGCAAAATATGCTCCTAAAATCACTCCATGTGGTAAGTTTGTAGTAAAAACGAATATACAACGTTAGGCTAAACTTACGAGAATTTGAGTTCAAAATTCAAACTGTCTTCATACTTTTCACTAGGTGGGCTCCAAATATAAGACAACTTATTTGAGTACAACATTTCCCCTTTCGTTTCTGCAACCATTACTTACCTTAAGTCAAGACGATGATAGTGAGCTACGATTACTGGTTCAAAATATCTTGCATACCTTGATAGATCGCCATTCAAATAAAGATAAACTATGTGTCCCAACGTAAGATTTTTAGAATTACTGTGAATATGGAATGTGGTGGTATGGTATGTGTAATTATCAAATCGCTAAATTACAATATTTATCGCTTTCAGGCTAAAAGTTGACGGACTTGTACGGGAACCTTGCACAAGAACGGACATCTTATTTGCCAAGAAAAACGGACCAGAAATATTCTCTAGCATGTTTGCTAGTGTCGAGCAATCAAACAACACGATAAAAAATATGAGTGGCGTGTACACAACAGTAGCTCTGTTTTGCGTTGAACTGTTTTGTGAAGATACTATTTTTGACTTTGTAAAGTTCGTCCTTAGTTTTCAAGATTTAGCTGTCACTACTGGTGCATTGAGTCCTGCACAGAAAATTCATTTACACGTCATTGCCCTATCATTGTTTGTTTTGGTGGCTTCTTTTCTTCCAGCTTTAAAGGATTATTCCGAAAAGGTGAGTTTTTTTGCCATCTACCATCGCATTTTGGTAAAGAAATCAGAAACGTGATAAAGCATTTTCGGATTGTGTTTACATAGGTTGTAAAAGCGCGAAGAGAACATGCCATTCACTTATTGCCTCCGCTCAAAACGCGATACGAAGTGTACGAACCTTCTCACCACATAACTGAGTCCTGTTTACTAAGCCAAGACTCAATTTATGAAATTTTAAAGAAAAATGGTATGGAGCCATCGACCAAGTTTGCTTCCTATTCTTTCCCCCGTCACTCATGGGTGGATGCTCATATCCAACCTGGAAGTACTACGGATTTAAATTCCATCAGTATAGAAGTAGATTCTGATACTTCTAGCCCGGACGGACCAAAAGTATGTTCTTCAGCAAAATCAGTTTCAGTTAAACTGTACAAGTTGCATTAAAGCATAGGTTTATAATTCTATATTGGTTGCGTTTTGCAGCATCCGGAATATGAAAGTATGACCGTGGACAATTTAAAGCAATTATTAAATGAATCCCCTGACATCCGAAAAGAATTAGAAGATCAAAGAAGGAAAGAGCTCACGGCTTCATTTAAAACGCTCCCATTTGAAGATTTAGTAACCAAAGCTGCAGCTAGGGTACATTTTTAGTCAAATTGTATTGAATATCTGAGTTATCAGCTGCTAACAATACCTTTTGATTTATATACGACAGGGAGGCAATCTACAAAACAAGCTGACAGAAATCTTCACCAAGGTAGCTGTGTCACCAAAATCGCCCACGAAAAGTATTGAGTCAGCGCCTAAACTTGATGGAAGTATTCTCAATCATGCTCCCCAAAAAATAGAGTTTCCACCTCTATTCGACCTTTGAATCCTCCAGTCTATGTCTGGGAAATTGTTTTGCTTCAACCTCGTAATTGACTCTGTAAAGTTATTTTGTGATTCATGGCCTGTGCTATTTGTAGTAATGTAAGTTGCTCTTCTAATCAGAATCTATCATTGTAGATTCTAGATGTTTTCAGTAGACCTTGACAATATATTTGCATGTAATATGAACTCCTATTCATTGTTTCGTGGTAATACCTTGCTTTATTACTTGCTCCAATTTACGTGTCATATTTTTCGATTTTTCTGTAATTATTTTTAGTTGGCATATATCCGAATTCGCCGCAATACAAAGATTCTTCCTACCTCATCGGTAATGAATTAAACTTGTTGTATACTATGACAAGCCAAATATGTTGTGTGAACAAGCTCAATTTTGAATTTGGTGCTAATTATATGATTCTGGAAAATGTATCGTTTCGCAATGTTTTTTGTATTGTTTCATGGTTGCGTCAACATTGTAGTAGTGCATGATAATAATTTTCTGTTTATCCCTATTACGAAATACCAGTGCTAATTTAATCATCTGCATGCTTGTATGCATAGTTCAACACATACTCGTTAGTTAGTCAGTGCTATCGTTGTTACAGAAAGTTTAGTTTTTTGTTGACAGCCTATCATTCTATACTGAAATGTGTGCCTTTTTGGTTTCTTTTATGGTTAAGTTTACTAACCAACTATAAAAATTAATGTTACACGTCCACAGTAGTTTTACGAATTTACAATGATTGTTACATAGTTTAATTTATGGTGAAAACGTGAGAACAGAAACTATTAGTTATATCCATCTGGTGACACTACTATTACATTTTTGATAGTTGTTATGTTAAAATAATGTGTTCTATGAAAATAGTTTAATGAATTGACATTCCCGTACCTAAAGGTTTCTAAATATCAATGATATCCGTTTAAATTATTTAAAAAGCTCAAATGCAGTCGAAAATCATTTAATGGCTGGTCCGTCAATAGAAACTCAATTTCAAAAAAAAATCAGTATATATAAATGGGTAATATATCGAAACAATTTATTGTCGAAAAACTTGTTTTCAACATTATATTGCTTGAATCCTTTTTGCTAGCGGATTATGTTTTACAATCGATATGAAATCTAAAGAACTATATTATCACCGTTTATAAATCTTACTGGCAATTACGACATTAGAACAAAAAAAGTACTGCCAATTCGTTATTATAAGTTGAGCACTTGACAAAATACTTGTAGTTGTACCATAGCTAGTTGAAGTTAAATGAAGTTATGCTAAATAAAATAATCATTCAAAGATTGCAATAAAAGTATTTAATTTCCATTGCTTATTTTTAATGCAAAAAATGCCATATTTCTTCCTATCATATCAAGTTTATCAAATATCTAAAGCTTATAGTATTAATGAAGATACGGTGGAGAGAAAACCTTGGCATTTTATCCTACAAATCATACAGCTAGGCCCACCATCTAGACTAGATAGAGCCTTTTTTCTAAAAATTACGTCCTACTATATGCAAGGTAGCTAGTATGTACTCATGCTATGCAAGTTCATTTAGCAGCTGAGCTGAATTCTTCATTATTCAAATTATGCAGATTCAATTACCCTGTCTTGTTCTTGTTCGTTACTCACCCACATGAATCAGCCGGGTTAAATGAGCTGTGGTCATGGGGGTAAACAGCACATATGCTGCAACCATTTTTTTGGCTTCTTTCTGCTGTAAAAACTCTGAAGTCTTGAGAATTGAATTGTATTGAATTGGAAAAGAATTGTGTGTGCAACATTGCACTACAATGATGGCGGCTATAGGCTGATCTAAAATTAGCAACGAGTAACGAGTACACGCTTTATATAATTCTTTGATAGACTAGCTAGCTGCACACTGTAGTATCTTAGTATCAACATGTATTTAAGTAAATTAGTGCGTAGTGCAATTCCCTGCTCTGAGAACATTTTCACTGGCATAAGATATAACAACTTACGGGAAACTGGCACACACGTTTTATTTTTTACCCGAACCCATTCATGTAGTAACATGTGTGATGTGTGTGTGTGATATGAGGCAGAGGCAGACTTACAATGTTTATGCATAATCTGTTCGTCGCTTATAGGGCTCAAACTTTACAAATTAGCTCATTTATCACTCAAGTAAATGTATAATCCAAAAATTTTAGCTCCCAGCGCTCAAGTTGAACCTCACACCAGAAAAAAGTGAAAAATTTAATTGGGTTGAATAGGTATCTCGCCGAAATCGAAGTTAAATCCCATAAGACAATTTAAAATATGAATCTTGAATCACAATATTTTTTTACAAAAGCTGAAGTCACAAAGTTTAAGCACAGGATGCTATAATATTTTAGTTTTTAGTAGCATATACCTTGGTTGTTAGTTATTTTGAAAAGTTTTAGCCCAATAAGCGACAGACAGGTTAAGAAGTTACATTGTAAATAACACACAAGTAATATAGCTTCAGCTCATAAAATGCCTGAATAATGTGATCACAGTTTCCTTTGCATATTTCTGCTACGTTTTCTAGAAATCAACAACCCGACCATTTGGTCTCCATTTTTAGCTTGTGTACACGTAAAACTGTTGGCCCGCATTCAATTCTACTCAAAACTAATAAGAAAGCCTAACCTCGTCTCTAAATTCCACCCATGGTCGTTTCTTCAAACCAAGACTACGAAAACTCGTGTTTATTTATTCAGAGAGAAGGATCATGTAAGCATAAACGTGTTGGTCACTGAAAGCAGACAATTTTCGTAAATAATTAGTTCCTAACTATCTATCTTTACGTGAAACATGGATAAGTCAATAAGTGAGAGCACCTGTGTTGCTCCAGCCCATAGCAAAGGCAATAAATCAGAATTCCGTAAAGCTTTCTCTCTAGAACCCGACACTTCACAAAGACGTAAAAAATACCGAAAGAAAAAGTCCCAAAAGGCTCCACTCAGCTCAATCTGGTCAAACATGTTCCATTCGTCAGGGAATAATAAACATCTGCTGGAAAAAGTTTCCGAACATAAGACAAGAGAAGACTATTCAAGTAGCAGTAGTAGTAGTAGTGATGCTGAAAGTGTGAATTCTGTGCTCAGCTCAAATAGTTTCTCATATGTGGTGGCCTCCAAAACCCTATTTTCCAAAGGCAAGCCCAAACATGTGAAAAAAGGAAGACGCATTCCTGTTGAAGAGTCACCAAAAAACCAAAAGAAAGGATTGGGGGGCACGCTAAGTCGACTAGGAGCCAAAATGGGACTCAAGGCCAAATATAATCTCCAATCTTGTGAAAGCCTACAAAATGTGGCCAGCAATACAGAAAACAAGGAAGAAAATATCCAGTACGAAAATTCCAAATCTCGAAGTCGAAGCAAAAGTCGAAAAGCCCCTGCCCCTCCTGTTGCGGTAGATAGTAGTAATGACTGTACTCTCCCTAGGAAAAAATATCCTTTGCAAAGAATCCCTGGAGCCCCTATTAAAGACGAAGACGACTATGTTACAGACGATAGAGTTCGACTTCGATATTTGGCTCAGCTTCCAGAACCAGAGGATAACCCTTTTATGCCTTATAGAGTGGGATTTAAAGAGCTCAAATATGATGGCACATTATCTCTGTTTGCAAACCATCAGGGACATCGAAAGAAATTCCATGGTGGGGAGTACGATATTTCTTCTACCGATGATTTGCTGGATAGATCTGCCTCGATGGAGAGACGAAGGACTCATGTAAAAGGAAAGAAAAAAGCCCCACCGCCTCCAAATCCTTTTGAGGAAGAAATTAGTAATTCTCGTAGAAAAGAAAGCGGAGAAAAAGTTGTAGTAAGAAACCCTAGTGTAGATAAAACAAAAAGAGAAAGTATTACGAGTCAAAATGAGCCACAACAGTGTACAGGTACCACTACTACTGCTCAAAATTGTGCTCCGATACAAAGTGTGAATGCAAATAACAGCAGGTCAGAAAATTATAAAGAATCTAGCAGCGTTTGTTATGCAAGACCTGCAGAGAAAAGAAAAAGTGAAACTTCCACCACTGTGTATTCATTGTTAGCCAGGAAAATAGATGATGGAGAAGTGGAAAAAACAGACAACGGAAACAAAAAGACTGACAATGCTCAATTATTAAGTGTGAGTACCTCCAATGTAATAGATAGAGACGAGAGTAAGGTTACAGATATTCAAAAGAAAGATAATGAAAATTCAACGAAAGATAAACGAACTTCAACGAAAGATAAGATTGAGCAAATAAAACAAGAAATTAGCAAAGTCGGTGCACCAGAAAACAAGCCGGAAGAAGAAATAGCAATAACTGTGGCGCAAAATGTACGCCAGGCACCCGTTGTAGAGCTTGGCGGAATTACAGAGAAAGTAGAATTGAAAGAAAATACAGAAAAAGTAGAAACAAAGAAAAATGCAGAAAAAGTAGAAACAAAGGAAAAAGGAGAAAAAAAGCGGCAAACAGAATTAAAACTTCAAACAACAACGGAGTACACACCCCCATTAGAACAAAAAAAAATAACTTCCCCAAAATCACCAAAAAAGTTTCCATATTTTGGCTTCACACCTTTACAAATGCTAAGTAATGGCTATTCTGGGAAAATGTTCACTAAAAAACCAGATATTGAAAGTCCAAAGAAACAAAACAAACTTTGGTTCAAAAGAAGTTCATATTATGGAGGAGCAGCAGAACACTTACCAAGTCGTAGCGAAAGCAAATCTCCATATCAAAATTTGACCAGATTCACAGACATTGATAAAGAGGCCGCCCGTATAATTGAAGAGAACAAACGTAAATCTGCTGAAATTCAATATAGCGACTCGGCCAATCAACTAATCGCGTTATACAGTAAGTATGGAGAAACAAGGTGTAAACCCGTTGCGGAAACAGGTGACAAAAAACTACAAGCTCAAGCTGATGTATTATCATCGTCTTCTGGCATCAAATCAAATGCTCCTAATTCGTCAAAAATATGCACTCCTGATGCACAGACTGTATTTACTAACAAAATTGACATTCCTGTATCTGTTAATGATGTGAAAACTACTTTGCCTTCACCCACTTCAACAAATTTATCTAAATCAAAAGTTACAACAGTATCCTCAATACCATTAGACACTACTAATGCACAATATACTTCAGAAGTACAAGCGTCAACACCAAAAACTGTATCGGAATTAATCACAGGAAAACCTCCAGTAGTACCGGTAGTTAAATCTGGCCCTGAAGTACAATTGGAACAACCCAGCACTTCTACTACTACGAAACGTGAAACTGAAGTCCAAACTTCTGGCATCACTAATACAAGGCGACCATCATGGTCTAGCAATAATAATGGCCTACTAGACGAGAACAAAAAACTGCTAGCAATCGTACAACCGCAAGCCAAAATGCCTGCTACGAAACCTGTTGCCAACGACGATTTACCAAAATTGGAGAATAAAAGTGAACAATCTAATTATACCCCAGAATGGTCATGTCCCCGATGTACTTTGGTGAACCCTTCATGGAGAAATACTTGTGAAGCGTGCTATCACAATAGGAGACAAGACCCCATTATCTCAGCAGCTGCCATGTTGGAAAAAGTAAAGAAAGAGGTACCACCAGAAAATGCAAATGTGGTGCAGGCGTCTAACACTAACAATAATTCAAGTACCGTGGAAGTTAGAAAAATTTCACAAGATGGCATAACTAGTACTAAAATTTCAATGCCGAGTATCACAGAGCTACAAGTAAGACAAGCAGTAGTGGCAAATAAATCATGTGAGAACCTTTTAAGTTTGTTCCCTGATAAAGATAAGTTGACAAAAGGCGAGAAACTTGAGGGATTGAAATTGATTGAGGATCCAGCTGCAGAGGAATTGGATATCCAGCAATTGAGAGATGCGCGACTGGCTTTTTTCTCGAAAGAAAATAAATCAGACATTGAAGAGAGGCAAGATGAGAAAAGCAAAATATTAAATGTGGAGAAAAAAACTTTTAAAGATAGTGAAAGTGATGAAATTGACGAGCTTTTATTAGCAGGGATCCATAATAGTAGTAAAAATAATTTGAAAGGGGAATGTAATAGTGAAGATAGATGCGATCGGATTCGGAAAATGAGTCAAGTCTTGAGTTCCATATGTGGACCAGGGAATGCTCAGTTGGTGAGCAACTTAAACAGAATTTACGAAAATTGGGATACGTCCGAGAGTTGCAAAACCGATCAAGCCAGTTGGACCAACACCTTTATGCACATTCAAAATGAAATGCAGAAAAAAGTTGAAGAATCGAGTAAAGAACTGAAAGACGTAGATTCTTCTTCGGATTCGGGAGATAACAACAAAATGGAACGGAGGAGGCCTAGTAGCAGACAATTGACTTATGAAGAATATAGAAGACTTGGGGCAGTACCAAAAGGCTATGGGGTGGGAACGAACAAGCCAAAAGGTGACAAAAGTTGAGTTTTGTTTCCCTTTTCCAAAACACACATAAATTATATACATTTTACACTAAAAAACTCACAACCCAACAAACTACTTAAATTATAACAAACCATACATATTCTATTGGTATATATGCATAGTGGGTTACATTAATTCACATTCACATAATATGCTTTGAATCACTTTCACAATAGAGCCTATGGCGTACGAGAAAAATATCTCAACAAAGCAGAATGAAGTTATGGCTACTGGAGAGCTTTTGCGAAAGCTTGAGAAAGCTATTGCACAAGGAAATCATAGACTAGCTGCCAAGTTAGCTCATGATTTAGCATTGTCCAAAGTTAATGAAAACACAACAGTTAGCAACCAGCCTTTCGCGTGAGTCTTTACTGGAATATTTTGTGTCCACTTTACAGTTTTTACCTGTACATATTTAACAGTTTTACATTTTTTTACAGCATACGAGTGTACGTAGAGGACAGATTTATGCAACAAGGACCATTTTACATTCAGGTACTTTAGATTAAAATCTACATAAATTGAAAAAAAATTGGTTCCAAAATTAGTTAAATTAATAGGTGAACCTTATGATGCGAGTTAAAGAGCTGAAATATAAAATCGAAAGTGATTGGGGAATACCCTTTGGCTTTCAAAAGTGGATCATAGGGAAGAAAATGGCAGAAAATGATGAAGAGTATCTATCCAACTTTGACATGGAACCAGATTCATTAGCTTTTCTGTACCTAGTTACCCCTCAAATAGACAGTTTAAGGAAGAAAGACAGCCCTCAAGATAAACATGACCACGATAGTAGTGAAACATCTGGAAGTTCTAAAAAGGAAAATAACAATATGGCATCTATCAGCTCCCCTAAAAATTCCTCAAGTAGTTCTATCAGTCAATCAAAAGATTTTAGTACTACTACAAATAATACGACTTATCAACCGAAAGAATCTAAATCTTCCTCAGATACCAATCTTAAAAAACCAGAGAATAATACATCACCTGAATCTAAAAACCCTGCCGTCAAAAAAATGCCAAAATCTGCTATAAACACTACAGAGCGAGACCAGAACTCTCCAATTCCTGCACCAAGAACAAAGCATTCTAAATCCGAAAATAAATCCACAGATAACTTAAATCAAACAAAACTGCCTACTCTTACTACTACAATCCCAAATGCGGACGAAAAATCGGGAGTCAAAAATCGAAATCTGGACATAACTAAATCAAACTCTTCCAATTCAATGGAACCCAAAAAAGATTCTAAGCAATCACCCAAATCTAAAAAACAAACTAATGTCACACAAAAGCCAGAAGAATCAATTAACTCGCCTCCCCCTTTGCCTCCCAAATCGATTTCGAACGAAAAAACAACGTACCTTAAAACTGTACTCCTACTTCGACGTTCTGAACCAATAGAAGATTTGAAATCTATCTCAAGTAGCCCCACTCCCAAATCCGAGAGTAAAAAAACTATTATGGTAGAAAAATCGTCCAAAGACAAAAGAAGCCCGGCCGCAGAAATCAAACAAACCTGTGTAAATTCAAAGCCAACAGGGCAAGCTGAAAAAATATACCCTAAACTGGTGGCACTAAACAGTGGGATTGCAACGCCAACCATGGAACTGAATTTAACCATAGTTGAAGCAAAAGACGCTATCGAACAAAAGAACAAAGAGCCAGTGCCAATGCCTCGAACCCGAGGTGCGCATGCGTCTCGTCATGGCTCCACCAATAAGAATGCCGCACAAAAGATTAACAATGTAGATGCCAAACAAACTAAAGGGATAAGTTTAGAAACTGAGCTGAAATCTAGCAATGAAATTAATAATAATACGAAAGCTAAAGTAGAGAATGAGCCACAAAAATCATCAACTAAAATAAAAAATGTAGTTACCACTGTTTACACTCCAGTATCGAATAGTAATCCCAAGCCGTTTTATTTAGCAAGTGGTGGTAGCTGTGTTAAAAATTCCCAGGTTTTAGGCGAAATTAAAAGTGAAAGGAAAATTAGTGATGAAGAGGTTGTTATTGATATATCCAAGGGTCATTCAGTTTTAGGTGCCAACAACTGTGATCCAAATAAAAAGGTTTTTTTGCCAAATGGTGATGTCAAAGGAGAAGTCAAAACACAGGTCGTGACAAATGTTTTCAAAGATGGGAAAACTAAACAAGCTCCATTGTTGGGTGCAGTTAGTAAGCCGCATACGAAGGAGGTACAGCAAATGTTTTTAAAGTCGATAGATGAAAATTTAACCTCCTCCTTAAATTCTGAAAATTAATATGTAGACTAATGTGGACACATACAAAAAAATGCTACAATTGATGGAAAGTTCGGATTTGATTATCACAAGTGAAGAAGCCGAATGTCCCATTTGCTTTAACATGGTTCCAGCTGGTGATGGAGTTACATTGCGAGATTGTTTGCATATATTTTGCAGGTTGGAGGGATTTATTTAGAATGTGATTGTATTGGGTACAGTGCAGCGAATGTGAACATTTTTTTGTGCTTTGATATTTTGTAGAGAATGTTTGATAGGTGCAGTAAAATATTCTGACGAATCTGTTGTAAAGTGCCCGTATAGAAACAATGATTACAGCTGTGACAGTGCACTGCAGGAACGGGAGATCAAAGCAGTAAGTTGTGATTTTTTGTTTCAATTTTCAAGATGATTTTGACAAGATATTCAAAACTTAACATAGTAAATCCGTTGACAGTTGGTTCCTCCCGAAATTTTTGAAAAATATCTTGCTCGCGCTGTTAAACTGGCTGAATGCAAAATGGCCGACGCGTTCCATTGGTAAGTACAGTGCAAGAAATGTTTATAATAAAGAGCGTATGTTGCTTCGTTATCGTTTGCAGAAGTTACTCTAATTTTGTCTCAATTTGTTTTGTAGTAAAACCAACGACTGCACTGGCTGGTGTATTTATGAAGACGACGTAAATATTTTCAAATGCCCTGTATGCCGTAAAAATAATTGCATCACATGTGCAGCAATTCATGAGGGTATTGATTGCCTTACTTATCAAAGAAAATTGGCTATTGATGCTGAAACTGATGAGAATGCAAAGAGTTCTAGATTGATGCTAGAGGTAATGCAAAAAGAAATAAATAATTACCAATCTCAACGTTATGTGTATAAAAATGCCTACATATTTTCCACACGAAATGGTGTTTTCTATCAGAAAATGATTACAAGAGGCGAGGCTTTGGAATGTCCAGCATGTCACGTAGTACTTCTGAAGAAATGGGGATGCGATTGGGTGAAATGTAGTTATTGCAAAACAGAAATCTGCTGGGTCACCAAAAAATGCCGATGGGGTCCAAATGGAAAAGGAGATGTTACAGGAGGTAATGATTATTTTGTTTTTTATTTTACATTTTAAAAATTGTATAAAAATTTCTGATCAATGGTTTGTTTGTAGGATGTAAATGCGGTGTCAATGGTGTTAAATGTCATCCGAAGTGTACCTACTGCCACTAACTGTTAATTTGAATACAAGTAATGCATAAAATGTTCCCCTTGTGCTTTACTTCATCTTTGAATAAAAAATTAACATTATAAAAATGGAGTCCGAAAGTTCAAGTAATCAAAAACGGACTGACTTTTTTAGATGTCTATGTGCATGTAAAACTTTCCTAATGCCCTGCATGATTCAAATCAAAATGCATAATATGTAAACGTAACTTACTTACAGATTATAAAAATGTAAGCTTTTAACTTACGTTCTCGGACACTTTTCTCCAATCAATATGGCTTTGTCTTCCCATGGTTTACACTTTCCATTGATAAAATTTAGCCAGGTATCACATGGATAGGCTAGAATATCTTTTTTAAGTGCTTCTTTGTATATTATTGGACATTTCGAGTGGCTACATGTTCCTAAAAAATTTTTTTTTGCATTTTGCATGCCACGTGAAAAATTGTTTTCCATTCATTCCATTCAAAATAGTTCATCAATTAAGTTAAAAGTACCAGATGGGTCCAGACCACATACACCTGGCTGTTTAATCCCTCCATTTGGATAAAAGTCCACATGTGCAGCTTGAACGTCTGTTCCAAGTGTCATCATATTGCAATGTATAACATCTACAAACCTTGCATCCGTTTTGTCCAGTCTCTCTTCTAATGCAACCGTTTCACCAAAGCTTGGGCCAGCAGGATCTAAACCTGAATTTGATTTATATTGATTATCAAACTAAGAATACCAAATTCAAGATATATAAATATTGTGATTGAAAACGAAAATATACCAGTAATTCTTCCAAACTTAGTTTTCGCTTCTTCACTAAATCTGTACCCTGTGCGTCCACAAACATGGCCACCAAGACTAAAACCTGCGATTAAGTAGAATTTAAATGCAGCAACTTTTAACGCAGCCTAAGGAACGTGTAGGAACTACTAAGGCTTACCAATACAATGGAGTGATTCAGCATTTGGAATATATTTCTTCTCGAGCAATTCAGCCGCAAAAGTTCCTACAATATCGCCGACAGTCATGGTATTAGCTGCCGACGCACTAAATTCCCAAAATTTAATGCATTTGGTTTATCAACATTCAATCCTTAAAAAAATATTTTTGCAAATTATAATTACGTACTGGTAAACAATATTTTGTGAATAATCAGACCAGTCCACAAAGATGTAATTTCCTAGCGCTTTATGTTTCAAGTATACTGCAAATACAATAAACGACAATAATAATAGAAAGAAACTACAATAAGGAGTTTTCTAACTAATTTGCCATCCAAAAAATATGCATATCATTTTTAATCATTAGAAGTGACTTTGGTCCACTATGTCCTGCACCAGACCAGCCATGAATAATGAATTTAGTTGACTCATTTTTATTCCAAAGTCTTCGAAATCCTTTACTGTTGACGCCGAATTCCAAAAATAGACCCTTTCTACGGCTGTACAAAATCAATGAGTTCGAAATTATTTGCCAACAAGTTCCAAAAAATATTGACATTCTAAGCAAAGAAAACAGTTCCATTTAAAAAAAAAGTATTTTTTCTAAAACATATACTCACTTGTGTCTGGTGTACAAATACATGTTTACTTTGGACCCAATGTTTATATTTAACAAATTGACTGACAAAAATCCTCTTCCTTCTGCAGTTGAATTTGTTTCATTTCTTGGTGTATGGATTCGATCAATGATATCGTCATCTGAAAAAGTAACGATTAGATTAAAAATACCTTATGCTTTGAATAGTTCAATAATCTCAATAGTGTTCTTTACAGAACACTAATAATCCTGCGTGATATACAAACCTGATAATAACTGTGGCTTGTTTGGCACAATTTCTTCCTGTTCCTTATTTTCATCCACGTCGTCTGCATCTACGAAATTAGGATTCAGCTCATCTATACTTTCATATTCCCTGCTTTTGGAGCTGTCAATAGAGTCTGTCAACTCATCTTGGTCTAAAGGTCCATCTGCTGTCACCGACAGAACAGTAATAATCAAACAAATTAATACCCATACAAACTTTTTATCGCCGGATCTGTTTGTAAATATGGCACACAACATTTTTTCCTTTACACTGTAAGGACGATATTTTTGCATCCCCATTGCACAGCATTTTGGATCGGGTGATTGCGTCACATAATATGTCAGTAAAAATATGCTTTATTAGCTATTATTTTTTTCATGTGTGCAGCTAAATCACAGTTACTGTACTATGGTTTGTGAAGAACGATAACACTTTAAATATTTGTTATTTGGATACATGAATCACGATTCTTTTAAAAAATACGCATTTTAAAATGTATTTATAATAAAACTAGAGCCTTAATTTTTGGGCAAAAAAAATTATAAAACAGAAGCAACAGTTTATTATAAGCCAAACCAAAGCCCTCCACAAACTCAGAAAGAAATATAATTGTTTCTGAAGCAATTTTATTTGGTTTGATACCTGACCTGATTGGCTTAACCTTTACTTGAAATACGTTTCTGCATTGTTCAATGATCGGTAAATAAAGGGCAGCTTCTACAATTTCGACTGAA
>Ga0210040_10003996_pt1 | contig 19528 bp, 21 predicted proteins | sample CryGeyCG12114_NA_FD_185462 | JGI IMG/M metagenome (GOLD analysis project Ga0210040, IMG submission 185462) | Groundwater microbial communities from aquifer - Crystal Geyser CG19_WC_8/21/14_NA (SPAdes) (version 2) | ecosystem: Environmental > Aquatic > Deep subsurface > Groundwater | place: USA...
ATGAAAAAAAGTCGATGGCTCAATCTGGGGATGACTTACATGCATATGCTAGAGGTCTTATGAAAGTAAGGAAGGTATGGAACAATTTGTTGTAATGTAATCATTGACTATAGTTTGTTGGTATATTTTATGATAATTCAACTTTTACACTTTTTAAATTCGATTGCTGACGACTTGACCTATTTTCTTTTTATTCTTTTGATTAGATTACGTATACAAACTTTCAAATGGTTAAAAAACTATGGAATTAGACTATAAATAACTTATCATCTTTTGCTGTGTTTAGAAGATATTGCTTATAGTGTTCATTGCTAATTTACGAACAATATTTTTAAGCTTAAAGTTTGTTCCAATGGAAATGAGTCTGATGTTATTATCGGTATATTTTTAATTTGTCCTTTCGACGACAGCTGTTGTAGATTATATTAGATAGAATAGATTACTTTGATATCAAGTGTCCACATTTACGTCGTATTTTATTGAAAATAGTACCTTAAAATTTTAGTATCATAGTGCATTTGGAAATTGAAATTATTAATGTTTTGCATGCTAACCATATATGCATAATTTTCCGCATTTACAAATATTACCATGTACTATTTAATACTGTTAAATGATATTAAGTTTGATGGTATTAGATTTTGAATTTGATGTCTTTGTTTTGCTTCTTCTTTTGAAAAAAATGTAGCAATATTATGGAAACATCTGAAATGTATGAAGAAATGAAATAAAAAATCCTTGCTTTTTTGTTCCGTTTGCAAGTTTTAATGAGGCAAAGAAATACAAACTCCATTGTGATACTGAGAATTACATTTAAAAAAATTATGAACCACAACAGCGAGACGAGCCAAACTGCGTGCAACGAAGCCATGAAATAATTTGTGTTTGAGCTTCATGATTATAAAAACGTATTTTACGTATGCATAATATACAAGCCCAAAATGAATGATCATTTTTAACGCAAGTGAAGTGTAGCACTATAAACTAAATGATAACAAAAAAGCTAGCATTTAAACCATCTGCATACAACGAAAGTAAAACAACGAAATGTGCACAATTGTCACTTGTGCTACAGTGCTACAGTTACTTCTTGGAATGGGCAGGCAAGTTCTCAAGATAGTAAAAATGAAAGTATAGGTTTCCTGTGTGTTATATTTGAATTTGAACCATGTATATTTATTATTATATATTTTCATTTCCCAATCTTTAATCGAATATAGGATTGGGATACTATCACGCTGCAATTGTCCAATCACTTAAATATTTGTAGTTATGTAGTAGTATTTATGAATTAATTGTTGCATGTAGCGAACTTCTAACTACCGCTCTGCTGAATTAGTGAAGTAGATTAAAAAGCCATTATTTTCCAAAAAAGATAACGCCCTCCCTATTATGGAAATAAAAAATTGACTAACTTTTAACTAACAACTGAAATTCCTGACTAGCTTCAGATCTCAGTCGGAATACTATCCTTAAACCAAAATTCCTTAATGCATATCTAATACAGTTCATATCTGATTAAGAAACATAATTCAATTTCAGATGGACCAGTCATTTGGAGAAAGTAAAACATAATAAGGGTACACCCGATGCCGTGTAAAGTTGTACATTTGTCCGTGCGTAAATCTCCCAGCCAATCAGAGCAGACTTCTAACTTCCACTTACTGATCTGATTGGCTGGGAGATTTACGCACGTACAAATGTACGACTTTACATAGGTTCGGGTGTACCCCTAATATATCATACTATAGTACTATTTTCAGCTCAGCAGTCCTCAGGATATTGAGCTTTTGAATCTAAAGTTAGTATTCTGGAGCGGTAGTGGTTTGAGATTCTAAAGTTATTCAGGAAAAGTCTTCGGATGTAAGGTTACTACTCTGGCCGAAAATTCATACTCTGGGTTTAAGTATTTAGGAGTACACCCGATGCTATGTATTGTCGTGGATTTCTACGCGCATACTTCTCCCAGCAAATCAAAGCAGACTTCCCACCTGTATGTAACTAACTCTGCCTACTAGGAATACACCCGATGCCGTGTACTGTCGTAGATTTCTACGCGCGTAATTTTCCCAACCAATCAAAGCAGATTATCCAACTCTACTACTAATCTATTTGGCTAGAAGTACCCGCGTAGAAATCTACGACAGAACATGGAGTCGTGAGTACCCCTAATATGTTTTTGCAGGTTGGTTGCACTGTTGCACAGGTCATTTTTTGACGCAGTTGATGCAAATGGAATATCATCCACTGGTCAATTTTGTTTTTCAGGAGACTCACCGTAAAAATACCTACCACACAAGTCGGGCAAGGAAATTTTCATTGGCTTTGAAAATAAGAATCATGCTTTTCACTAGGTTTTCATGTGAGAATTCATTATCTGACCTGGCGGGGAATAAAAGTCAGAACCATCTGGCTTTTACAAACCATAACCTTTTACGTCATTTTCAATGAGAACAATTTCTACTGAGGATACAGCCAAAAAATACTTTTCAACTTCAACTTATCTTTTCTCATTCATTCCAGTCTATAGTTAAGCTTTTCCCAAGTTATTTCAAAACTGCAAATGCAGATCGACGTTAAATTTGGTTTCGCCGTTTCTTCGTGCATCTCATTTTATGAATATTTTTTGTGAGTTAACGATATGGAAAAAAGAAATACCAAACAAGTTTTCAGTTCTACTCAGCTTCAGAAGCACTTAATTCATAAAATAAAACCATTGAATACCGAAAATCGCTTAACATATTTCCATGAGCATATTATATCATAAATCAGATAAATAGTTCTTTTATAAATAAAATATGAGTGTTCACCTTTTGTTTCACCCTAAGTATAACCTTGCAATCACTCTCAATGTTGTAAAACATAAAAAACGATATTACGTTTCAGAAAAATGAACACAAGTGACATTGTTTGTTATTCAAGGTTAATAATTCAATGATTTAATAATGAACATATTTTCCATAGCCTCTAAGTGGGAGCAAACATCCCGTGGAGTGCACAACGAACGAATATATAAAATCTGAACTCCCGTATGAAACAAAAAAGCTTCAGATAAGATTCACACAGAAACGAATATGAATGTTTTACTGCAAATTGTAACAATCTTGTGTTTCCTCCGCTCCGCATTCACTACATTTATGGTAGGTGAAAAATCTATACTAAAACATGCATTAACAAATTATACTGGCCATGTTCGTAATAAATAATTTAAATTCATTGCAGCCAAATGTTGGACTAGAAGCTCAAAATGGGGACAATGGTTGGAATGCTCAAGGGAGTGGAAAGTTTGGTGACTTTTTTGAGAAACAGGAAGTCCACATGGGCTCCAGTTTTCCAGGGAAATCACCATTTAGCTTTCCTAAGCTCCAGAATCCGTTATTAGGTTAGTTACGTCAAAAATATGGCTACCCTTTTACTTCTTTAAATGTCTATAAATTACCAATATCCGGAATTTTACTCACTTTGTCTGTCATTTTTGACAATAAAATTCTTACAATCATTCAATTTCACTGCGTCGTATTTATTTGTCAAAAACCTTCAATTATATCACCTATATTCGTTTGTTATTATTTTCAAAAATGCCATTGTCTACAGTACTCATAGATTAAGCGCATACATAGTTAGTATATTCATCCACATACTCATTTTTTTAATATTTAAAGACCCCAAAATGTCATATTGCTGAAAGACGGTGCAGTCTCCAATCTCCGGACATGCAAACTAACTAGACAAAGAACTATTTCTTAATACTTAACATCTGGCAAGCCTTACTTAACACTACTACTGCAGTAAGTCTACTGTACTGTAGTAAATGAGAAAACAGAGAGCCCTGCTAGGTAAGATAGGGTATAGTGCTACGTACACGGGTACACACACATTTGTTTTCAACTGGACAAGTCCTAACTAACTAACTAACTAACCATAACTAGATATTCAGTATATATGAATGGAAACATGAACAGTGTCTTTCACCATCCCTCATATCCGGGTCGTATGCCTTCACTTTCTATAACTAACTAGCTACTTACTGCTTCCTTTTTTCGTTTACAAAACTAAAAAAACCTTCAGTCCGTCTTAGCTAGTCAAAGTGGTACAACCAACAGTCACAACAGTTACAGTTACAACTAAACTAATTGTACTTTTTGAGATGATTGTTCTAAGGAAATTACTTTCTTCCCTCATTTTGTTTCCAATCCTCGTGTTTATGTATGCTAGTCAAGGATTGTGCATAAACTGGTCACACGAACTAGCCCTTTCTCCATATTTCAGCATCAAGTGGGATGCACAGGACCCGGCATTCCTTACTATGGAAATAAGTGCTCTGGCAGAAGGCTATGTAGCTTTGGGATTTTCATCTCAAAGTTCGGCTCCACATATTGATATGGTGGTAGCTTGGGTGGATTTCCAGGGTGTACCTCATATCAGGGTAAATTGTTTTTTTCCTATTCTAAACGTCTTAATGCTTTATAACTAACTAACTAACTGCATGCATTGATTTAATTGGTTCTGCAGGACATGCATTTATTTAATGACAGTATTCCAAAACAAGATGTCCAGCAAGATTACATTCTGATCGCAGCATCGGAGCGAAATGGAAAAACTACTGTCTGGTTTCAAAGACGATGGGAAACGTGTGATTTAGAGCATGATATCATTATTAAGGTATGTTAGTTAGTTAAAGACAATTTCAGATTCAGGAAAATTTTTGTTTTCGTTTCATTTAGAAACGTAAGCTGTGTCGAGAAATATGAGCCTTACAATGTAATATGAGCTGTCTACTGTGTGACATATGGTTTGTGAGAGAGTGATTTTTTTGTGTATTCAGGAAGACACAACAACGCTCATGTGGGCTTGGAGTAATGAGGACCCTCAGCTGTTTCCGTCCTTTCACATTGAGTGGCACGGACTAATAAGCATTCGGGGCAGTCAAAGTGTACTCATGAGAAGCCCTTCAATTATGCACCGGTTTCCCACCCAGTCCAGTGGTAGCACTGGTGTGCAAAGTAATCATATTTTACCAGAAAAAAGTGTCATGAGTTGGGACGCCATTTTGAATACGGTAGTAGGAATTTTAGCTTTACTCACTTCGTATTATATTAGGTTTAAATCGACTTTTTAAAAGCTAATTTTGCTGATGTTTAGACAATGAGTTTACAAGGGTATACCCTACCTGCATCATGTGGAATCGTAAAGTTTCCAAAGTTTACGAAAAGTCACCAATACATAGGGGTTAGTTAGCGTCCAGCAAATATATTTTTTGCATAGCTTAGCAATATAATTTTTGGGTGGATTGCTATTAACGCATGTTTTTAATTCAAATTTCGGAATTTGGCTTCAGTTCCAGCCGATTGTATCTAGTACAGACAAAGTGGAGCAAATACATCGCATAGTTTTGTACAAGTGTGTAGTCCCTTCAACATACGGACGAAATGCTCCATTTCAATTGTTCGACAAATATGTGAATAGGACGGCAAAGGTTTGTTTTTCTCCCGAATCGCCCAGAGACTGGAGACTTTATTGCAGTAGTACGATCCTCATTTCTTGGACTAAGGGGTCTTTAGGTAAATAAAATTCTGTTAATAACGATTATTTTATAATCCTTGAGTATATTTTAACATTATTTTCTATAAATTATTGAAGGAGATATGCTGCCCATACATATGGGAATTCCAATGGGGAATTCTGTTTCCAATTCGGTATATTTTATGCTTCAGGTCATATTCAAACCGAATGTGGGTGAAGAATGTAAGTTCAACCTTTTTTTAGTTTATAAATTCGCATTTTTTAAAGGCTTTTCCGATTGTGAGGATGCTTACGGACCGTCTTATCGGATTAGAATCGGACACTGATCCGATCCTATAAAAATATCGTATTTTCTACATTGTATTGTTGTATGATTTGAGTTTCACATCAAGAAAAATCACACTTTTATATTGCACAAGCATACTTGCTTGCTGAATATAAATGTCATATCGACATTGACAGGCCTCATCTATATTTTTTCCTATGGGTGCGTGCATATTTTCCTCTGTATGCAGTAATGTTTTGAATATTCCTAATATGATCCCAATCGAATTGGATCCGAAAGTGGTCCGATCAGCATCTTTGCTCGCTGGTTTGCTAGTTAGTAGTTTCAGTTTCTGTTATTTGATGAATTAATATCTTGCAAATAATTGCAGCTTCTTTGTTCCAAGGTCTAGGGGAAGCTGGGCTCAGAATTTATCACACCGAAGAACCACGATTGCATTCTTCTTCTGTGTTAAGAGTAGGACATAGACTAACTCCATTCCATGTTATTCCTCCATACCAAAAAAGCTTCACAACCTATTCCATCTGTTCTGAGGGTTGTACAGGAAATGTAATTGAGTCATAAAATTATTAACTGCAATGATCGTTAAGTTAGTTAAACTTCTAATCATGGCTGTGGAATTTGAAGGGTATTCCAGAAAGCGGGATAAATATTGTCAGCGTTTTGCTCCATGGCCATTTGAGCGCCAAAAAATTCACTGTCAGACATATTAGAAAAGGAGTGGAATTGCAGCCCATTGCAGAGGTAAGTTAGTTTAAAATAACTAAACAATTTTCGTTTATATTTGCAAATTAGAGAATTTTGTTTCAGGAAAAAAACTTTGATTTCAATTTTCAATCGGTGCGATACCTGAATGAAGAGATCAAAATCTTGCCCGGGGATGAAATCATCACGGAATGTGAATATGATACAGGCATACGGGATGACTTTGTGTTTGTGAGTTTTTGATTCATACAAGAGCATTTAAATTTTTCGATTTTAATAATATAATAAAAAATTAAATCAATTGCAGGGAGGACTACTCCCCGAACAGGAATCCTGTGAAGTAATGTTCAACTACTACCCGGCTTCAAAATTTGTTGACTGCAGAAGTCAGCCTGAATTGTATTCATTTTTGTCGTCATTTGGCATTAAAAATGTCACCGGGGCTTTTTTAGAGCAACTTGACTCCAAGTACTTTGAAATTTTTTTTTCATTAAAATTGGCTGTTAGCATGTTAGCTAATGTGAAACGTATTTGTTAAAGAACTGAAGGAGAGCTACCAGCTACGGATGATGCACACAAGTTGCTGAATACTAAGGGGATTGCAGACAACCCTTTTAACTTATTGCGCATTCACAGCCCAGCACATTTAAGCCACATCTCTGTTGGAGACCGTATGAGGCAACTCGAGTGGCAACGACGATCTATTGGTCATCAAATAGAGAACGCATGGCGCAATGGCCAACATACTGTTTATTGTGTTGGAAGCGACAACAATGATCAGCAGAGGAATAAATATTTTAAGGTATGAATTTTTTTATCTAATGCGCGTGATCATTTGGCTGTATCACAAGCATAATGTATGTGTTTCTTTAGGAATACAAATCAAAATTGCCAAAATTCGAAAAGTTTCAGTCGCTGGAGAAATCAGAATGTAGATATACAAATCGAAACATGGCTGCACATGAGGGGCTGGAGATATATGTACTATCGATAAATATTGGTATACTACTCTTAACTTGGTATGATTGGTAGTATTGCTCGGATTTATTTTTGAAAATTTTTCTGTATATAGTAGAAAAAATAAAGATATTTGATACCCCACTAACCCTTATGTTTTTAGTCAGCAAGTTAGCTTAGATGTAAGCAAATTATTTCGTCACCTTAAAAAAGTAGGAAAAATTTCCAACTTCACCGATCTGTTCGCAGGAGCCTATTGTTTATAGTTGGGTTATGCATCAGTCATTTTTGGGCGCGCGTTGTGTGCGTATGCTTGTCCGACTACATTATTCAAATATTCCACATAACATAGCACATAACATAGTATCGTCATTTTATTAGCAAGGATAGTCAATAAATGGTCAATGATATGAGGCAACAATATTGTTGCATTCCCAGATTACATCTTCTGACTTACCTAACAGTATGTAAGATGTAGTCATGCGTTTTGTCTGAATTAATATGTTCAGGCGGCATTATGCCGTAAAACTATAAAATATAGCTGCTGTGTGGTTACTTTGCTGACAAAAGTTTGGTTTTCGAATTGCATTCATGCATACTGTATTTTGTATTCAAATTCTCAATGATCTTTGTCTAAATCTTATTAGTATCGCAATAGATTACCATTATCAATATCAAATGAGTAATTTTCCATTCTTCCATCATCTTGAGATTATTGAAGTCTCATTCTAAACAATAGGTGAGTGGGCCAGTGGGCTCATTAGCATGCGCAAACGTGTCTGCATCTTTTATTATATACAGATGCATAAGCAATACGCTTCATTATAGATGTATTGGGAATGGAAAATTTTGAGCGAACAATTTATCCATGCAATAGAAAATGTCGATGTCTATTTCATTAAGCTCAGTCAGTACTGAAAAATCCTACCATTGGTTAATTTTGGCTTGTCACCGTAATGGTAACCTCAATCTTCAGCGGGTAGACTTGACCTCATAATAAGACCATTTTAGGAATATCCAGTCAGTCTTATTGCATTCACTATGCAGTACATTTATAGAATCTGTTATCTTCATTAAAAACACCAATGATACATGAAATCTTTTAGTTAGTTTACAACCCTTTCCTTACATATACACTCTTATGGTTTCAAGGTCATGTTAGACAATGTTCATGAACGAACGAAAGGTACAATTAGCAAACTGCACATGAGTACCGTGCAAGTATACAGCAGCAAATTAGCCCACTAGCCACCACTTACTTAAATACTTTCACTCAACAGACGAGGATTATATATCAGGATATATATAAGAGTCAAGTTGGATGTAATTCTTCAGTACTGTTCATTAGTTCCTTCCTTTGTTAGTGTTTGCGTACAATCGCACAAATTGTAAATTGTCAATCGCTAACTTCAGTTTTTAGTCCCGTAGTAGCTGGTTCTGGTTACAATTAACAATATAACCATGTTCTTAAAGGTAAAATCTGGTCCTACAAACTTTACTTCACCCTCTTTTCAGCACATGGAAAAAAATCTTAAATCCTGTATTTAATATATAGGCACTGACTATTGTCTCCCTTTTTGGTGCTGCTATGGCTGCACCTGTCGCCATTCCTGTGCCAGCAGTTCGCGCTGTTCATGCACCCGTTCCAATCGCGGCAGCTCCCGCTTTTAGAGCAGTGCATGCGGCCGTTCCCGCTATTCCAGCTGTACGCGCAGTTCATGCTGCTCCTGTATACAAACCTGCCGTAGCCAAAGGTACATATAGTTAGTTGGTACAATAAAGTAGCATTGCCGCAGTTTTATTTTACTCGTGGAACATATATTTAATTATATTTAATTGAAATCATTTGTAGCTGTTGTAGCTGCACCAGCTGATGAGCCCTACGATGCCAATCCTCAGTACAATTATGGATACTCTGTGGCTGATACTTTGACAGGAGATTCTAAAACTCACACGGTAAGACAGCCGATTGTCTTTTAGTAGCCAAAAGAGGATTATCAAAAATTAAAATACATGCTTATTTTGTATAAGATATATAGCATATAGTATTTTTGCATGTTTTGTAGGAAACAAGAGATGGTGGAGTAGTACAAGGTCAATATTCTTTGGTAGAACCAGACGGTTCGATTCGAACGGTCACTTACACATCTGACCCTGTGAATGGATTTAATGCAGTAGTCGACCGGCAGCCTGCAGGCGCCCCAGTAGCCGTTAAAGGACCAGTGGTAGCCAAACCAGCCATTGCTGTGAGGGCTGCTCACCCTGTTGTTAAAGGATGAGTAATGATATGAAAGTATGAAAAAGTGCATTTCTCCAGAACTGACAAATACTGTGTGTACCAAACTGAACTTTTCTTCTGGAAAAAAAAATATAATACCTAAAATGTTTCTCTGAACTCTTCAAACAGATGCCATTTCTCTGCCTATCGAGTCATTACACTAGTTACCACTATGTAGGACTATATATGTACTGTGATTTATGTTCTTGTCTTAGTTTATTAACTGAAACCCAATTTTTTATCATGTTTTGTGAGAATGCCTTTTGTACCATGTGTTTCATATGCTGGATAAATGTTTTGCTGAATAAATGGCTTATAAGTCGTTGTGGTTTTACTCTCATAGGGCATGGTAAGGTTTACGTTAAGGTATAGTTCATTGGATTTTTTATTCGACATTTATCAATTTGGAGATCTAACTAGCTAAAACTCAAAGGAGATGTACCATAGGCTTTTTTGATGAAGATTTTCTGCGTTATCGAGATAAAAAATTCAAAATTCCGTTTTAAAATTTAATACAGAACATTAAATTAGGTTTGCGAAAAGTACCTGTAAACTCTGCTAGCACGCACGAGAACTTGAATGGTTACATCTGGAATGGACCCAAGAAAAATGGCAACCAAAATACCCCACCAATACTCTTGTTGTTTTAATAGACGATAGTAAGAGAATTTCCCAAGAGTTCCCGTTCCACTTCAAGGTAAAAATTGTGTTCTTATGTAAAAAGAACTAACTTAATTCGAAAAATTATTTTGTTTGAGTAATACCTGCCAACTTCAAGATACAAAGAATAAAATCCAAGAAAATTTCCTATTGAAAACAGTAGTGCAACTATCAATAGCCATGTAAATTTTTTCGTTTCAACAATGACCTAAAAACGTAAATAATAAACTTATAATTTCTTGCAAAGTTAGAACGCTTCAAGCAAAACATATTGTTAAATGTACTTACCTTCACATTCACAAGGGCTACCAATATGGAGGCATTGAACAAAGCTAGTGAGCCCCAATCATCCGAAATATTATATCCATCCCATATATACCAAGGGACAAAAAAAGTTATACACATGTGCCAAAGGGATAAAAATGTCCACTTGATAATATTGGGATACCGAAAAAGATTGTTTCTTCTCAAGCGTGTATAAATTTCAGGATTTTTATAAATTTCTTCTTTGGGAACCGTAAGATCAGTAATTGTGATCACCAAAATAGGGAGCGATGATAACAAGATTGTGAACATTGTTGTAAATGCGCTGTCATAGATGGTCTGCAAAGCAAGGCACAAAAAAACATCAAGAGACTACCGGAACATTATAACCCATCCATCATGCATGACTGCTGTGATAATTATTATTGTTTACCCTTCCAGAAAATCCGGTAAAAAATCCATACAAAAAAATTGGAAAAACGAATGCAACACCCCGATAGAAGAAATACATGACTAATGTAATCAACCGAGTATAACCCCAAAATCCGTGGACTAAAATCGCCTTTTTTAAGAATCGAAATCTGGCAAATGCAAAATCGGCTGAGCGGGCGGCTTGTTTACCTTCTTTGCCAATAATACCTAAGCAAAATATAATGAAAAACAATCTTACGTTGTAGCAAAATATTTACCGCTGTTTGAAAAAAATTAAAAAGGAAAATTATTGCAAACTACATGCAACATGCATACCTAATCCAACATGGGATTCTTTTATCATAGCCACATCATTTCCCCCATCTCCTACTGCTGCTGTCAAACATGATATGCGGTCATTCTTCACCATCTTCACTACCTACACAATAGAACAATTTAGGAAACAGCAATTATAGTTTTCATTAAATTTTTTTTTTCGATATCTTTTGTGTTCAAAAACCCAAGCTCACTTACCTGAGCCTTTTGCAATGGAGCCATACGACAGAAAACTACTTGGGTTGCTTGCACAGCAACTTTACACAACAATTTTGAATCGTACTTTATTGCCGTTGCAAAACTAATACCATCCATGACTAAAGTAAAGTCAGAAAAGGATGGTAATTGGATTCTAGGGTAAGAAAATCATGCATTATAAGTAAATAGGGCAGCTAAACTGTTTGAAAATAATTGAAAAATAGTCATACAAAATATCTTCAAGTTGAGTATTCAATTTCTTCCTATCACAAAATTCTTTTAAAACCACTCTTTGAGTTCCTTGATCATCTATTTCAGGTGGTACAAGTCCACAAGATACGCCAATATTTACAGCCGTTTCTAATTTGTCTCCTGTGAGCATCCAAATTTTGATACCCGCTGATTTTAAAGCAGCTAGTGTTTCGGCAACGCCATCTTGTAATTCGTCGTCGATACCAGTACAGCCGACTGGTGTCAGATTTTGCTCTACTGTAGAGTACAATACAGTCAAAGCAGATGAATCTCGTTTATTTTGTTCTTTCTGTTCCAAAAAGTGGGTGACTTCGCTTTCGGTAAGTTTTTTTCTCGCTACTACAAGAGTTCTTAAACCTAGCTGCGATTGGATGGTTTTCATTTAATTAAAAATCTTAATCTCACTTGATTAGTTGTTAAGCATTGAGCATTTAACTACGTTCGTTTGTGTGTATACCTTTGCAAAAAAACTTATATCATTATTTAATCCGTTCATTTTTTCTTCAGTAATTTGGCAATTAGATAGCATATTAGAATCAGCTCCCTTTGTTAGCAGCCAGATCTCATTGCTTTCATCTTCCACTATCACAGACATACATTTTCGGTCTAAAAAAATGGAAAGTATAAACTACTGCTCATAGAAGCGCTATTTAATAATTTTTAGTGTTTCGACATAGTGCTTACCAGAATCAAAAGACAGAGTTGCCAAACGTTTATAACTTGTCTTGATATTCCCCATCTGCAGTTGCATCACATCTGAATCGTCTCCTAAAAATCGCACACCAAGTCTAAAGAAGAAAAATCGTAAATATTAAGAATTGAATAACTTTTTGGCATCTGTTTAACGTTTTTAAATTTTACGAGTGAGCAGATTTGATCAATGTTTCTTCGTCTATACTTTCAGCTTGGTAGCTCAGCTTCAAATCTTCTCCACACGTTTCCGAAGATAAAACTTTAACACTATGACAAAGTGCAAGCGTTTCAAAGAATGTTTTAAGTTCATCAGATTTAAGAATTTCAATTTCTTCTGATGTTTCTCCACTCTCATTTTTGGATTTTACTAAAACACTTTTTTCTTTCAAATACTTGTAACGCGAACCACTCACTGAACAATATAGGAAGGAAAGTTTGTTTTCTGTTAGCGTCCCTGTCTTGTCCGTAAATAAATATTCAATCTGTCCTAGATCGTCATTTAGTTCGGATGTGTTACAAATTGCATAAGCACCAGTTTCTGGACATTTCATCTCTTCATCCCAGCAAAATAATTTGCTGCAACCAACTTTTTGAAGCTCTGGAATAAAAGTTGTGTTAGTCATTTGCAATTAATAAGATATGAATGTCTTTGTTTTTGTCTTGTAAAATGTTTGTCATAAAGCGCATCAATACCTATTGAAACGGACATAGATATCGGAATGACGAAGCAAAATAGGGCAATGTACATCAAGAAAGTTTCGATAATTTCTGAGGCCAGGTTTTTTTCTTCATATGGGATGAACCAAGTTTCACCTAAAATTGGAAGGCAAATGTAGCAAATTTTATCTTCATTATTACTAATTAGCAAGCAAATTTTTTTATGGAAGCTTATGCTGTACATTATAATACAGCGTTAAAACGCATACCCAGCTCATCTGTTTCTCGAAACATGTAAAAAAATCCAGTGGCGATTCCCGAGAATACGATCAGTAGAGCAAACATGATTAGAACTGCCTTATTGACGGACCTACAAAACAGTATTTAAAAATAAAAATTCTCTCATATTTTTTATCGAATGCAAGAATTAATCATCTTTATATACTGTTCTACTGTAGAAAACTTCATGCGTCTAGAAATCCTTGAATTCATCGACAGCCTTGTTTCCTCTCCAGTGTAAATTGTCACTCCCAAAACTGAAGTGCAATTTTTTACCGTAGTTCCTCTCAACAACACATTTTCCATGGACAGCTGCACTGATTTAGTCACCTCCCCTAGCTGACTTTTCCCTTCTAACTGTGCATCAAATTTCAAAAGATCTGAACTAGGTACGTCAAAATCTAACTTGTAATGCTGTTGATTGATACATTTAACAAATTGGAAGTCATCTTCGTAAGAAGGTAACTTTGGAACACAATATCGAATCTGAAAACAAAAAGTTGGTCAACTGATGATTCCATTAAATTTAGTAGCTAACTAACTTGAGAATTAATCAAACCTTAAGATTAGTTTCACCGTCCAAATTTGCTGTAGTTACATGCACATGTGAAGACGTCTTTTTATTTATACCAAGTGCTCCTAGGATCACTAAATCGCAAGGTACGGAATCAAGATGCGAAAGTTTTACAATGTCGCCCACATTTATATCTTGTGCTTTCTTTGTCTAAAAAGAAGCATATTTGAAATCAAAGGATGCAAACAATTACACTGTGCATGCTTAATTATATAAATTATTTAGTCTGCAATGCTTTCAGCACACGGGCATGTAAATTATATACACTTACAATAGTCTCCCCATTATTTTTAACAATTGTAATTGGAATAGAGTTGATTTTATCATCCGTTTTGTGTTTCAGCCAATCTTCATATCCTTGCTTGAAGGCAGTGACCCCGAGCACAAAGACAAATGCCACAACATATGGGATAGGTTCAACAGGGATATCAACTGCAAACTAACACATTTGGCGCCATGTTTCATTTTTTTAGGTTTTTAAACACAAAATAAATAAATCCGTATGCAACAAAATATATGTTTTGGTAGTAATTGTTAGTATACTTACGAGAAAGATTGACAAACTAAGAAAGAAGAAGTTCACTAAACGTCGAAATTGTTGAAACAGATTTTTGGGAAGAAATGTCACAAGTGTGTACTGAAAATTAAAAGAAAATCGTCTCATTTAATCATTTGCTAACGGTAAAGTATTTTTTTACTGCCCGTGTCAAAATAAAAAAGGATTAGTTGTTTTCACGAGGTTATCTGGTGTTAGTTTGTCAAAATGTAAAAAAAAACTTTTTTCAATTAATTTTTTTATTGAAAAAGTGAACATTGAATTCTTTTTGCTACAAGTGTTTACCGATTTAGTGTTTTAAGTTTTATAAATCGAACATTTATCAGGGGTCACCGAATAACATGGGGCGACTTGTTTTCTGCAAAGTACAGTAGAACAAATGCTATTCTATGGAGTGGTATACCAGATTTTTTTTACCTGCGAGGAAATAATTTGATTGGAACGTTTAGCTTGTTTTTCAGTTTCTGAAGAACTTGAGAAAATACTCAAGCTCCGTCTAGAAAGAAGGTCTTTTGCCATTTAAACAAAAGTGAGCTATGAAGTTTAAATACGGTAAAGTCTAATTCAAAAGGAGGCTTGTACTAAAAGTTTCAGTACTTGTCAACATGCAAACTAAACTTGGATGTCTGTCCGAAATGAAAATAAACCTCTTGTCAGTTTCTAACCTTTTTTATCTTTAATCAAGCTTGACTTACACGCATGTCAGTAGGATTGCAGCATTGGGTAGTAGTAATTGAGTGACAACATATTAGATAAGTGACAGGTGTGGTGTTATGTACGTGTATTTGAACTCAACAGCTGAGAGAATAAAACAAAATAAAACCCATTAACAATGTAAGTCCGGAATGTGTTCTTGAGCAACTTGCTTGAAAATTGATACAAAATCCTCCTATTGCTCTCTAGTGTATGCGCCTAAAATATATTGTAATCCAATGCAGTTGATGAGCTTCACAATATAATATAATATAGCAAAATCCGAGGAAAAATTAAAAGGAAAGTAGAAAGGAAAAGATAACGTGGAGTTACAATAGGGAAATAAAGTAGTAAGGCCAAGGCCCTGAACTTTTGTGTTATTTTCCGTATGAAAAATCCATAAACGGATCTCGATTTTGGGCCCAATTTTTTCGGATGTTTTGTTCCATTGTTACTCACGGACGATTGTGTGTCGGATGGGAATATTTCAGGTGCATATACTGGAGGTGTACGTTGGAGACTTTCCATCCGAAGTATTTTCAATAAACGTGCTTATGGCCACCTTCCGGACATACATTGTCAGTTTATTTTAATATAATCTCGTAAATGCAACCTTGAGAATTGAGGGGCATAATTTGCTTCGGTATCGGTCCATCTCCATGCAGAGCATTTTGTCAGTTATCATTTCGAGTTCGCGTTGGACAGATTGCAGACTGACAATGAACAATTAAAATTCTCTCTTTGCCTTTGAATACTATGTAATATATCTTAAGTAGTGGTAGTGGTATGCTGTTGTCGGACTGGATTCATGCAGTGCTTGCCGTAATTTGGTTGCAGCAATCCACATTCTGCATATTTTTTATAGGACTAAGATTTATTTCACTTGAATTCAAAATATTACAATAACTAATAACATGAAGAACGTTTGGAAGCAAGCACTTGAATACTTAAGCGAGCATTGTCGGATTAAATGAATTATCGAGTACTTGGAGCACCTTCTTGTGCATTAATGGGAAATCTTGATCTTAGGTTTTCTACGGCATCGTGAAAAATGCTGTCCGTACCTAGTCGTTCAAGGAGCTGGGTTTGGAACTTTATTTGAAGTTTGGAATGAATCCGGTCTCGCAATTCATGAATACTTTTACTGTGTTGAATGGATTTGTCCATAAAATCCATGGCTTCTTGTGTATTACTCCTGAAAAGAATACATACGAATTTAATTTAAGATATAAGGCTTCTTATTCACAACTCTAAAAAACAAAAAAAAAGTTCTAATTTAAACCTTTGTATATGCAACATTGCTATATGGAAAAGAGCAAGTGGGTGGTTTGGATAGGTATCTAAGATTTCTTCCAGTTCACCAATAATGATGGCCGGATCATTTGCGAAAAGTTGTTTTGACAAAACTATAAATCATAAAAAATAAAATAATCTGCAGTACAGCCACAGTAGTTATGATTTGATGATTGACTATTCACTCTGAAATTAGTTTTAGTTTCACTAACCTTTCTTTATAGGAAATACTGCGTCTCCAGGGCTCATTGCAATCGCCTTGTCAAACTGATCTTCCATCATTTTCAAGTCACCGAGCATAATAAATGTCTACAGAAGTAAACATAGGATTATGGTAGGTTGCTTGGCTAGAGTGATGAAAAAGCGATTAACTACTTACCTGTGCAAATACTTCATGACATTCGGGAATATCAAATAGTGGTTCCAAATCTTGCAGTTTTTGTAAATACTCATTTCGCTTTTCTACATCCTCAAGGTTCACAGTAAATCCGACAGAATAATTTAGTGCTTTGAACAAAGGAGATTGTTCGGTGCATAGTTCTTGTCCTTTCAGAAGAAGATCTCTAGCTTCAATCGGCTTCGCAGCTTCAATCAAAAGCTAATCAAATATGCACAATTTTGTATGATGACTTTAGAACTGACAACTATTCAATAACATTACAAAATGTGGAGTTAATTAGTACCATCGCGCAGTGAAGATAGATATCCATATTTTTTTCCCACAAAGTTTCAGCTTCATGAAATGCTTCATAGGCTTCCGTACATTTATCAATTTTGTGATTGCATTGCATTCCCAACTTCAACCAGGTGGAGCTTTTGAACTGAGAATATGGTAAAATTGCAAATGGTCATCCTAAATCCTCAAAAAATAGATCAAACCTTAATACCTCACTGGACACCGATTCAGAATTGACGATCCTTTTAAAGTCTGCTTCAGCCAGGCTTTCCTTGCCCCATAGGTGATTAAAAGTTCCACGTAAAAGACATGTTTCAAAAATATACGGGGAGTCCGGACTTTCAAGCTCTTGATCACACAATGGAACAATTTTGCTGTATTCCTTTAAGCTCAGGTGCTTTAGGGCAGCCAAAAACCCACTTAAAAATAAAATTTTTTGGAAATCTTGGTGAGTTGGGAATTGAAGTTTATCAGTAGTTATTTTCTCAACTCCTAGACTTACTTCTTTTCTTCCATGCTTTCACACACAAACCCAAATGATGTGCTTTCCAAATTGTTCCACCATTTTGAGACAGGATCATTTAGAAATGATCGTAAGAACGTTTCAATGAATGTAACAGAAGGTTCTAGGGACTCTCTTGATCCAGCGATCTTAGCCACCTCATGCTCAGCTGTTAAAAATCAAAAATGAAAGAGATCTAATGTCCTGCTCTTCTATTCTGAATATTAGCGTTGAATTAACCAAAGGGTACCATAGCTTACTGTAGCGACTGAGGATCATAGTAGTCATAAGTTGTGAAGCACCAAAAAAGGCTTTTTTCTCTGAAAATTCTTGAAACTGAGCTTCACTCATATCGTCCAATGCTTTTTCGAATTCCTCCAAATCTTTCCATGCTTCAGCTCTCCGACGACGGACTTTAACATACAACGGATCCAAGTTCAATACTGTAGTGTATTCTTCAACGGCTTCCTTGAGCTTACCCTGCAAAGATCATGGACATCAACTATGGTCTGATCTGATAACATGCAGTGACCGTTGGCTCATCTATCTTCAACTCTAACTCAGTTTAAGAAATATATTTGCTAGCTAACCAGTCTCTGATAAGTCAGTCCCATATTATGTCTCACGGTATTCTGCAACTCAACAGAAGTGGTTGCATTTATGGCCTCCGCGTATTTCAGTAGCGCTGCTTCATATCTCTGCTCTTTGAATAATTGGTTCCCTTCCTCTTTTAAACGAGTAAACTGAAAATGACATCGCAATCATAATTTCAAACGGTTTAATTATGCTTTGGCAGTTTTTATTTTCAGTTACCTCTTCATTTAGAGGGCTAACAGTAGAAGTGGAAGAAGATCCGGCTTTTACATCATCTCCATTACCAAAGGCAACTGAACTTCCAGGTGCCTCCTCCTTCAATTTGTTCTCTAATGAAGGTAATGACTCTGCCATTTTTAAATCACAATAAATATAATTTCTACACCAATAATCTGCTCTCGATTTTATATTTATAATTTTGAAACTCTATTTGAAAAACTTATACGATCAAAAATCCTCAAAACGCAGGAAAGAAACACAAGAACACATTCAACACATGCGTAACTCTCCAGGGCAATAAATGAATCGCAAAACATGAATTCAAAAGAATTATTAGCGCTTGCGTATTTATTTGCCGTCAAAAAACCCGCCTACTTGGGCACCATGTTAGATTTTTATGCATTAGAGTCCATGCTCAATGTTTTGTAATGAAATAGGATTTGGTTCTAGTTTCTAATTGTCCGCGTCTTTCCTCAACGGCGTTGAAATGATGCCACAATTCTCAACTTACTTGTGCGACTGTATACGCAACTTGTGGTTATACAAGCAAGTGTGGTCATAAGTTAATACATAAACAAATGCCATTTCCAAACCTACAAATTCCTATTCACTGTTCACCATTCACCTCACCACACAGTTGAATAAATGTTTTACAAAATCTATTTATTACGAAGCCGAAGGCGAAGTCATAGAATTACTAGAAACGGGAGCGCCCTATGCTCCACATGTTAAAGCTAAAATCACCTAAAAACGCAAGATTAAAAAATTAAGTGTAAGTGTTAAGTGTAAGTTTAAAGTGTTAGTAAACTCTGTTTGGAACGGGGTAAAAGTTGTGTGCGCAGTTTTCAGACAGGTTTTAGAATAACCCCAACCGTGACCAAAATGGTTTAATTTTGTAATTAAATGTTTCAATTTGAAATGT
>Ga0210040_10003997_pt1 | contig 19524 bp, 15 predicted proteins | sample CryGeyCG12114_NA_FD_185462 | JGI IMG/M metagenome (GOLD analysis project Ga0210040, IMG submission 185462) | Groundwater microbial communities from aquifer - Crystal Geyser CG19_WC_8/21/14_NA (SPAdes) (version 2) | ecosystem: Environmental > Aquatic > Deep subsurface > Groundwater | place: USA...
CGACGCCGATCTGCCTGCGCGACTGATAGACCGAGCGGCTGTTGAAGATGGAGTCTGGGCGGCTGAAATAGACGTGCTCGAAAATGCAGGGCCGCGCCGGATGCACGCCGAACGGGCGGTGCGTGGTGACGACGCCGTCCAGGCTCACTTCGACGAGTTCACCCGGTTCTACCTGGCGCGTGAACTCGGCTCCGACCACGTCGAGTGCCACGGTCTCGCTGGCGAACACCGTCGCATCGCCCAGCTTGCCCATCACCAGAGGCCGGATGCCCAGCGGATCGCGGCAGGCGATCATCCCTTGCGGCGTCATGCAGATGAGCGAATAGCCGCCTTCCACCATCCGCAGTGCGTCGATGAATTTGTCGAGCAGCGTGGGATAGCGGCTGGTCGCCACGAGATGGATGATGACCTCGGTATCCGAAGTCGACTGGAAGATCGCGCCTTTCTGCACCAGTTCCTGCCGCAGCATGCGCGCATTGGAGATGTTGCCATTATGCGCCACCGCGAAGCCGCCATGGGCAAGGTCGGCATAAAGCGGCTGCACGTTCCTGAGGCCTGCGCCGCCCGTAGTGGAATAGCGCACATGGCCCGCAGCCATGATGCCCGGCAGTTCGGCGATCGATTCTCCGGTCGAGAAATTGTCCGCCACGTGGCCGGTGCCGCGCCGCGTGTAGAACTCGGCGCCGTCGAAGCTGGTGATGCCGACAGCTTCCTGCCCGCGATGCTGCAGGGCGTGCAGCCCGAGAGCGCAGGCCGCCGCGGCTTCAGCTGCGCCCAATATGCCGAAGACGCCGCACTCCTCGTGCAGCTTGTCGTCCGTCTCGTCGGAGGAAAAGTGGGGAGCCATCGCTGTCATCTTTGGGGACAAGGGCTCCAATGGGGACCTTTTCGGAAGATTACAAGCGATCGCGCGGACCGCACGCTTGTCCCGCAATTCTCCTTGTGAACTAGCAACGCGCCGGCGCCGCACAGGGCAGCTGAACGGCCTGCGCCCGCGTGGTCGCGACGATGCCGACGGCGCGATGGCGGCTGCGATCCTTCTGGCGAACCGATGGCACGCCATGTAGCAAATTTGTCACACGGTTTCATCTCATTTGAAACTGCAGCCCGGCAGGGTTTGTGCATCGCCCTGATAAGCGGCTAGCACCCCGACACGGTAGGTTGCACCGAAAGTTCGTCGCGCAAGCGGAAGCCTTCGCGGCTTGCCCGGAATTTTCTTCAGTCCTCACCTCTTACCAGGGAGACTTTTTAATGTTTATTCGTGCTCGCAAGGCGACACTCCTTGCCGGAACCATCATGGCTGGTTCCTTAATAGCTGCTCCGGCCCTCGCTCAGGAGCCAGGTCAGCAAGGTGGACCCACTTTCCAGGCCGAGCCCAGCGCCGACGCTGCCGAAGATAGCGGGATGATCATCGTCACCGGCTCGCGCATTCAGCGCCGCAACACCGATTCCGCCGCACCGATTGCGGTCGTCGATGCCGAGGAATTCCAGCTTTCCGGTACGGTGAACGTCGAGAACGTCATCAACACGCTGCCGCAGGTTGTGCCGGGCACGACGTCCTTCTCCAACAATCCCGGCAATGGCGCCGCCACGCTCAACCTGCGCGGACTTGGTTCCACGCGCACGCTGGTGCTGGTCAATGGCCGCCGCTGGATGTTCTACGATACCAACCAGATCGTCGACCTGAACACGATCCCGTCCTTCCTGCTCGAATCGGTCGACGTCGTGACCGGCGGCGCTTCGGCGGTTTATGGTTCGGATGCTATTGCCGGCGTCGTCAACTTCCGCCTGCGCGATGTCGAGGGCGCCGAGATCGGCGCTCAGGTCGATTCGACGCAAGAGGGCGACGGCTTCCGCTATAACGTGCACGGCGCGATCGGCAGCGAGATTGCTGACGGCCGCGGCCACGTGACCGCCTATGGTGAGTACTTCAAGCGCCAATCGCTGTTTGCCGACGACCGGGATTTCAGCACCTACATCGTGGGCAACGATTTCTTCGGTGATCCGCTGAGCCGCGGTGGTTCGTCCACCGTTCCCCAGGGCCGCATCAACTTCGCTCCTTCAGCAACGATTCGTCCGGCGTTCGATGCGAACGGTGATGGTGAGATCGACGCCGACGATCCGAACGAGCAGGCGCTTACCTCGCCCGTCGCGAGCGGCCTTGTCTTCGACGACGCTTTCTTCGAAACTCCCGGAGTGGCCCGCCGCCGGACCGGCAGCGATCTGTATAATTTCGCCCCGGACAATTACCTGCAGCTTCCGCAGGAGCGCTTCCTGATTGGCGGCAATGCCGATTACGACATCGGCAATGGTCACACGATCTATGGCGAGGTTTCCTTCGTCAACAACCGCGTGCAGACGGAACTGGCGCCAACGCCGGTTACCGGAACCTACAATCTGGACATCGACACGGTGTCGCAGTTCCTGAGCCCGGCCGCGGTTGCGGAGCTCAACCAGATCGATCAGCGTGAAGCAGCAGCGCAGGCTCAGATCGATGCCTACAATGCATCGCTGGGCTATTGCGGTGCGGGTCAGGAAACACCTGATGGCGCTCGGGCTTGCGCATCCAATCTCGCAACGCCTCAGCTCGGCCTCGTCAGCGCAGCTGTTCAGCGTCGCGCCAATGAGAGCGGCTCGCGCAACCAGCTCGACGAGCGCAACGCGTTCCGCGTGTTGGCTGGCGTGACCGGTCCGCTCGGCGAGTACCTCAATTATGATGCCTATTATCTGTATTCGCGTACCCGCAACTCGCAGATTCAGCAGGGCAACATTTCCAGGTCGCTGTTCCAGGCCGGCCTGGATGGCACCGGCACTCCGATCAACATCTTCGGCCCGGGCACACTGACCCCTGAGCAGATTGCAGCGATCACGATCGGATCCCAGAACAGCGAGACCTCTTCGCTCGAGGTCACGACCGCAACGCTCTCCGGTACGTTCGGCGACTTCGCGTTCGGCGAAGCCGAGCCCGTCGGCTTCGCCGTCGGTGTCGAGCATCGCCGGGTGGCAGCCGAGTACATCCCCGACACGTTCCTTGCTTCGGGTGACGTCATCGGCTTCAACGCCGGTCAGCCGACCGCCGGTGATTACTCGGCTCGCGAGATCTTCGCCGAGCTCAATGTGCCAATTGAATTTGGCGGCATGCGCCTCGACCTGACCGGGTCGGGCCGTTATTCCGACTACTCGCTCGATGCGGTGGGCGGAGTGTGGACCTATGCCGGCGGCGCCGAGTTCGAGCCGGTCGATGGTATCGTCCTGCGCGGTCAGTACGCACGGGCCATTCGCGCTCCGAACGTCGCCGACCTGTTCCAGGGCCAGGCGATCGGCTTCCCGTCCGCGGTCGATCCGTGCGGCAACGCCGAATTCCTCGCGGCCAATCCGGGAGCAGATCAGACCTGTATCGCCACCGGCGTGCCGGCAGGCAATGTCGGCAATGCGGATCTGGTGCAGCTGAACGCGCAGATCCCTGCGCTGTTCGGTGGCAACCCCGAGCTGCAGGAAGAGACTTCCGACAGCTGGACCGTTGGCGTGGTGCTTCAGCCCTCGTTCGTTCCGGGCCTGACGATCACGGCCGACTATTTCGACATCGTTGTCGAGGACGCGATCTCGATTGCGGGCGGCAGTCTCCAAGGCTTGCTCGACCTGTGCTATGGTACGATCCAGGATCTCGACAACGCTGTCTGCCAGCCCTTTGTCGGCGTGCGTAACAGCGATGGCGCGATCACGACCGATCTCCCGCCGCTTGTTTCCGGTGTCAACGTGGCCGAGCTCGGCACGTCCGGCGTCGACTTGGAAGTGAGCTACGGCACCTCGGTTCCGTTCGCTTTCATCGGCGGCTCGGGAGAGTCGGACCTCAACCTGGGCTTCCTCGGTACCTGGACCGAAAGCTCGTTCCTGGTCCCGGTTCAGGGTCTCGATGACGTTTTCGAGTGCTCGGGCGAGTTCGGCGGCAATTGCGGCGAGCCCACGCCTGAGTTCAAATGGACGGCGCGTGCCAGCTGGATCGACGGTCCGCTCACCACCTCGGTGCGCTGGCGTCACCTCGGCAGCGTCGACGACAATGACGACAACGTGGACTTCGCTGCATTTAATGGCATCGAGACGATCGACTCCTACGATCTGGTCGACCTGACGCTGGCCCTCGATTTCCTCGAGAAGTACACCTTCACCTTCGGCGTGCGGAACCTGTTCAACACGCTGCCGGACACGCCGCTGTTCGACGCCAACGGCGTGGTGATCAACGACACCAATTCGTTGCTGCTTGGCGACAACCAGGAGCAGTCGAACACCTACCCGAGCACTTATGACGTGCTTGGTCGCGACTTCTTCATCGGGGTGAATGCCCGGTTCTAGGAGCGGGCGCCCACTGGGCGAAGACTAAATGGGGCGGGGGACCGGTGGTCCTCCGCCCCATTTTCGTTTCGGCTGGCATAGTCCAAAGGCGGTCTGCCGTTAACCCGTCGAGGTGATGTCGAACGCCACCGTCATGCGCTGTCCTCGCGCGAAAGGCCGCGTGCCGTGATAGAGTGTGCTCGGAAAGAGGGCGAGATGGCGCGGCTGCGGGCTGAACACTGCGAGCGGCGGCAGATCCACTCGCAGGTCCGGCGGGGGACGGCCGAGTTCCAGCCATCCTGCGCGCGGATCTTGGCTGCCAAATTCCCCGGCGATGTCGCAATAGAGCGCCGAGGATACGATCCCTTGCGGATGGACGTGTGCGGTATGGTGATCCCCGCCGCCCGCCAGGCGCACCGACCATGAGCCGGAGATGGCCCACGGCGCGTCGCGATGGCGCAGCAGCGGATGCGCGAGGTCGGATGGCGGCAGGCCCGAGCGATAATCCTCGAGCGCTGCGGTGAGCGCTGCGTGCAGCGCGGCAAGCTCGGGCTCGGCACGGGCGAACAGCTGGCCACGCGTCTGCGTTCCGCCGCGCAGCGATTGGCCCAGCGGGAGCGGCGATCCGTCATGCAGGCGGTGGAGGAGGGGAACTGCGGCTGCGAGCACGGAGGTCGCTTGCGGCAGCGCTACCATCTGCATCAGCCCGTCCTGCCCATGCAGCCAGTCGGCACGTGCATCCCCGGTCAGCCGCCAGACTATGCCGCGCAACGCCCATAAGCTGATGTTCGACCGGTCGCCCTCGGCGGCGCGATCGAGCAGAGCGTCGGCAAGGTGCCATTCGCCCCGGCGTATCCGGTGCCGTGCCTCCTGAATGAAACGTCCGGGCGAGCTCCCGGCAAGCGAGGCGAATACCGCCTCGGCGCAAGCATCGTCGCCCGCTGCCCCTGCATGGATCGCCTCAGCCAATCCGAGATGCGCATCCTCCGCCAGCCGCATGCGTGCCGCGCGGATGATCGCGGCCGCCTCGGCATGCCTGTCGAACCCAGAGAGAACCTCCGCATGCGCAAGGACAATGGTCGGATCGTCCGGTGCAAGCTCGGTGGCATGCACATAATGGCTGGCGAAGTCCTCCTCGCCTGCTGACAGACGCAATTGCGCCAGCAGGCGCAAGGCGGCGGTCGATCGGGGCGCCTGCCGCACCAGCGCCTCGGCGATCTGCCGCGCCCGCTGGTTCTCGCCTGCCGCATCGAGCGCGTTGGCGAAGCCCAGCCAAGCTTCGGCATCGTTGCGATTGGCGGCCAGGGCATGCTCGAAACGTGGTGCCGCATCGGCCGCGCCGCGTTCCAGCGCGATTCTCGCCCGGCCGTGCAGCGCGCGTGGGTGCCCGGGTTCGAGCAATAGGCACCGATCGTACCAGAACTGCGCCGCGGCCAGGTCACCGATAGCCCGCGAGGCCGCGGCCCGCGCGGAGCAGTAGCGTGCATTGCCACCGCCCGCCTGTTCGAAGGGTCGCAGCTGCGCGAGGGCTGCGCCGTGCTGTTCAAGCCGGGCGAGGGCTAGGGCACGGTTGGTGGCATATTCCAGCGAGTCCGGGGCGAGCTTCAAGGCGCGGTCGAAATAGCCCTCGGCCGATGCTGGATCCTTCGCCTGCATCGCCAAGTGTCCGGCGCTGTTGGCAAGAGCGGCGCTGGTTGAGCACTCTTCCATCCCGCGCTGGAGAATTGCCCGCGCGTGCGGGATATCGCCGCGGGCGGCCGCGTCCTGCGCGAGCCGGCGCCATTCTTCGGGCTGTGCTGCTTGTGTTGACCCGGGTGCGCCGCTCACCGGTCGCGCAGCCAGCCGCTCACCGCATAGCGACCATGCGGAGCGAAAGGCGGGACGAAGGTGACCGCATGCGGCTGTGGTACAAGGAAGAGGTTGAGCGTGTTGAAGCGCGGCAGGTAGCCGCTGATAACGTCCCCATCCTCATCGAAGAACACCAGGTATCCGCCCCAATCGGGATGCCAATCGTCGATCGTCAGGTTGAGAACATAGGCCACGCGCCAGCCTTCGGCGGCATGGCTGTCGATGTGCCGTCCGAGGAAATGCTGCGGACCAAAGCAGCTCGCATGGGCATCGGCCTTGGTCAACTCGGACAGCCCCGTCACTTCGCGCACGAGGTCGAGGAAAGGGCTCGCGTTCAGATGTTCGAGCAGCAGGTCGTGCGGCCCGCCCTCGTCCCATTTGCCCAGATAGGCCTCGACGAGTGAATAGCGCAGCGAGCGGAAGGCATAATGCCGCTGCCCGGCTGCCTTGTCGGTCGCCCGCACAAGCGCCTGCAGCTTTTGAGCGGTCTCTGGCTTACGGATCTCGTGTGCGCGGAACGACTGCGGTGGCTCGCCCTGGCCGGTGTCCGCGTGGATGGCCACGCCCCATTCGGTGCGGCTCGCGAGAATGGCGCGCAATTCTTCTGCGGTCTCGCGGGTCAGTACATCGCGTATCTGGATGCGCCGTTCGCGAGTGAAGCTCTCGGCGAGAGCGGCCCGGTCGAGGTCCGGATTGATCGCGAACAGGGATTTGACCATGCCCGACGCTATATAGATAGCGGGCTGGTGCTGCCAAGCGCGCAGCTTGCGCAGCCGAAGCTCCCGACGCCGGCAATCGCGAGATCAGGTTGTGTTTGGAGGCGTTCGGCCCTCACCCTTGGCGGGCTAGCGGATCAGTGCAATCGCTGACTTCGCCCTGACTGCCAGGCCGTGACTGGCCTTGCCTTGCCTCGCCTCGCATGTGCTACGAGACGGGTTGGGAGACGGATGCAGCGGGGCAGTGCCACATCCGTCTCGCCGTACCGGAACCTTCCTGCGGCAAACCGCTGCCGAACCGTCCGCAATATCTTACCATACGCGATCGGCCATTCGAGCACTTCGCCGCCATCAGGTTTCGGATTCTGGTGGTGCAGCCTAGCCACCCCCCGTCGAACTTAGCCCCGGCGCGTTTGGCGGCCGGCCAGATAAGCCATTTGCGGCGCGAAGCCGGCGCGGGTCTTGACATAGCAGGCGCGTGCTTCGCGGGTTGGCAGGGTCGAGCCCGACACCTTGATGTTCATCCCGCAGACTTCACGTGCCGCGAGATTAAGCCGCGACTTCAGCGTGTTCATGCCGCCAGCCGTCGAAAGGTCGAGATCGGTGTAGCTCACCTTGCTTACCGCGACTTCGCCGCGTTGCTCGCGGGCGAGTGCCGGGGTGCCGATGACGGCGAGCGACAGAGTTGCGGCGACGGCAATCTTCGAGAACTTACCCATGAACCTTCTCCTCATTGCTGCTCCCGGAAGCTGTTGTGTCCGGGAAGCGATGATCAGGAGATAGGCCGTGCCGCAGGCGCTGGCTCGCGCGCTTCGACCGGGATGGACGCGGGCTCGACAAACTTGCAACCCGCCGGATGATCGCCTTACGGCCATCGACGAACGACGTCGGCGAGTTCTTTATTGCAGAGAATCAGTACTGCGCGGGTTGGGCCAGCCGGTAGATCTGATCGAGCACCCGCGCGGAGACGAGGATCTGCTCGGCAGCGGGATCGAAGCCTTCTCCGGCGGCGAGCCGCGTGGCCCAGTCCGCCGCCTGTCGTCCGCCCCATTCATCAGGCGGCGTGCAGAGGAGCTGGCTGGTCGTGCCCGCAAACGCGTCGGCGGCGAGATCGTAGAAGCTGCCGTCTACATTGCGCAGCGCAGCGCCGCCTTGCGTTCCGTGGAAGCTGGCGCCGATCATCGCTTCGCAACCGGCATTTAGATGCCAGGAACAGGCAATCCGCACCACCGCGCCACCAGCAAGCTCGAGCTGCGCGACCGCATAATCCTCGACACTGCTGGGAGCCTGCGACAGCGGCTTGCCCTTGGCAAACAGATTGCCCGAGACGTTCTCGACCGCCGGCCAGTCGAGCGCCCACAGAGCGAGGTCGACCAGATGGACGCCGAGATCCATCAGGCACCCGCCGCCGGACAGCTCGCGATCGTAGAACCAGGCCTTGTCGGGCCCGTAAGCGTTGTGGAACACGAGATCGGCGGCGAAGATCTGCCCGAGCGCGCCACTGCGGATGCGCTCGACGACGGCTTCGGCCGCTTGCGTGCGGCGGTAGGAGAGATCGACCGAGAGCAGCCGGTCGGCCTGGCGGGCAGCGTCGACCGCGCGGCGCGCTTCGGCTTCGCTGCGGCCGAGCGGCTTTTGGCAGAACACCGCCGCTCCGTGCTCGAGCGCGGTAATCGCCTGCTCGGCATGTAGCGCGCTGGGCGTCGCAATCGCCACGCCATCCACGCCATGCTCGAGCATGGCTTCGAGCGAAGGCAGGATTACGGCATCTGGCGCGACGGCAAGAGCCGCCTCTGCGCATTCCGGCGAGGGATCGACGATGGCGACCGGTTCTATGCCGCCTGTATCGAGCATCGCCTGCATGCGGTGCCGACCGATCCAGCCGGTGCCGAGAAAACCGACGCGCGGGCGGCTCATCCCATCATCACCAGCGCCTTGACGAAGCCCTGCGGCTTGTCGCGCGTGGCGTCGAGCGCCTGGTCGAGTTGATCGAGCGAATAAGTGTGCGTGTAAAGCGGGGCCGGGTCGAAGCGGCCGCTCGCTACCGCGTCCACCGCCTCGCTCAGGCCCTGCATCTGCACCGCCGGGTCGCGCTCGTGCGCATTGACGACGTCGATGCCCTTCCAATTCCACATCTGCATGTTGACCTGGCGCGGCCCGTCCTGGTGATAGCCGGCGACCACCAGCCGCCCGCCGAACCCGACCAGTTCACCCGCAAGATCGAGCGGCCATTGCTTGCCGACGCACTCGATCACCCGCTCGCACATGGCTTCGCTGGTAAGCGCCTTCACCTGCTCGATAATGGCGTAATGGTCGTCCATCGTGATGGTCTCGGCAGCGCCATAGTGCCGCGCAAGCTCGAGCGATTCTGGCCGCCGCGATACGGCGATCACCCGCGCGCCCGCATCGGAGGCGAGCTTGGTGAGCACCGCGCCAAGAAAGCCGATGCCGATGATCGCCACCGTCTGGCCGGGACGCACGTCGCTGCGGCGGAAGATGTTGAACGCACAGCCGAGCGGCTCGCCGGGGAAGGGCTGACCGTCGAGCTCGGGCGGCAGCTTGATGGTCATGTCGGCGCGGGCGATGTCGGCTTCCGCAAAGGAGCGATGGCACAGCGCGGCCACCCGGTCGCCGGCAGAAAAGCCGTCGAGCCCGGGGCCGATTGCGTCGACAATGCCCCAGCCTTCGTGGCCCAGATCTCCCGGCGCGGTTGGGAATTGCATCCAATCGGGCCCAGCCCAGGGTTCAAGGTTGGAGGCGCAGACGCCGCAGCCTTCCAGCCGCACGCGCAATTCGCCTTCTCCCGGCTCGGGCCGGTCAACCGTAGTGACCGCGAGTTCTCCAGGACCGGTGACAACGGCCGCTTTCATTTTGTCTGTCATCGTGATCTCAGTCCGCGGCGATGAAGGTTTCGAGCGCCGCCCAGGCCTTGTCGTCGGGCACCTGCTCGGGCGGGTGCTTGCAGAAATAAGCGGCGGCAGGATGGATCGGCCCGGCCAGCCCGCGATCGCGCGCGAGCTTGGCGCAGCGGATCATGTCGATCGCCACGCCGGCGGAATTGGGGCTGTCCTCGACCGACAGGCGCAGTTCCAAATTCATCGGCACGCCGCCGAACAACTGGCCTTCCATGCGCAGGAAACACACCTTGTTGTCGTTCTGCCAGGCGACATAGTCCGACGGACCCACATGGATGTTCTCGTCCGCCATGCGCGTGGCCGCCACCGATTGCACGGCCTCGGTCTTGCTCTCCTTCTTGGAGGCGAGGCGGCTGCGTTCCAGCATGTTGAGGAAGTCTGTATTGCCGCCAGTATTGAGCTGGTAGGTGCGCTCCAGCTTCACGCCGCGCTTGGCGAACAGGTCGGTCAGCACCCGGTGGACGATCGTGGCGCCAAGCTGCGCCTTGATGTCATCACCGATGATCGGCACGCCGGCTTCGCGGAAACGCTCGGCCCAAGCGGCATCGCTGGCGATGAACACCGGGATGTTGTTGACGAAGGCAACGCCTGCTTCGAGCGCGCATTCGGCGTAAAATTCGGTTGCAGCCTGCGAGCCCACCGGCAGGTAGTTCATCAGCACGTCGGCCTGGCTCTCGCGCAGCAGGGCGACGACATCCTCCTTGCTCGGCTCCGCCTCGTCGGCAAGGCGGAAGGTGCGATCGTCGGGCCAGGCTTCCATGTGCTCGGCAACGCCATCCAGTACGCGGCCCATGCGCACCGTCGCGCCGCTGTTCTCGACATCGCCGCAGAACACGGTGGTGCAATTGGGCTTGGCGAAAATTGCCTCCGACACATCCCGACCCACCTTCCGGCGATCGACGTCCCACGCGGCGACCACGCGAATATGCTCCGGCCGATAGCCGCCAAGCTCGTAATGCATGAGCCCGCTCGTATCGTTGGTGCCGCTACGGTAATGCGCGATCCCCTGCACCAGCGAACTGGCGCAATTGCCGATGCCGACCAGCGCCACCTTGATGGCTCCCTTGTCCGGTGACAGCATTAGCGGCTTCCTCCTGCCAAGATCATCATGCGCGTGCTCGCGCCAGCTCGCTGCCGGCGGGCGCGTAGCGCTCCACCATCGAAGCACAGAAATCGGCAAATTGCTGCGGGTCGCGCGCGCAACTCGTGTGGTGTGGCTCCACGCCCAGATGTTCGGGCGTGAAGCAGAAGGTCACCAGCACCTCGAACTCGGCGAGAGCCTCCATCTGCCGGTCGAACCAGTCGAGCGCGCCGGGGCGGAAGCTGTCCGCCCAGGAGAGCCCGGTCCGCAGCTTCTTCACGCCCAGATCCTTCATCCAGCGCACCGCGTCATCGAGCCGCGGATCGTGGAAATGGAACCATTGCATCAGCCCCATTTCGCCAGCCACCCGGCGGTAGCTTTCGAGCGAGGCCTTGGGCGTGCCGTCCTCGCGGATCAGGCCCATGTAGAAATGGCGGTAATAGCTTGAGCCCTCGGCTTCCCGGTGGCGGGTCTCGGCGCCCCAGCTCTGCGGCAGGTCGAACAGCGAGTACCAGTAGATGTTGGGCACGCGGCCGATCAGCAGCTCGGCCGTCTTCTCCACGCCGAACACCTGCACTTCTTCCGCGCCAAAGCTGCCCACGCCTACTTCGGTGGCCCAGATCGGCTTGTCGGGCACCACGGCCTCGATCTCGGCGATCTTGTCGGGCCAGGCGTGGATCGGCCACAGGTTCCAGTCGAGCGGGAAGCCGTGCACCGCCACCACGTCCACCTCGTCGAGCGCGCCGTGGGCGCGCATCCTGTTCACCCAATGCGGATCGATTGGCGACATGCCGCCGAGCACGCGGGTGAGGCCCGGATTGACCTGCGCGATCGCCTGGCCCGAGCGGATCACGGTATCGGCGTAGATGGACCAGTCGGGATCGAGTTCAGGATTCCAGTGCGACTTGTTGTTCGGCTCGTTCCAGATCATCACCCCTTCGATCACGCACTTTCCCCTGTCCCGGGCATCGAACTCGGCGTTCCCGCCGGATAGACTACGGCCGGCCCGTACTGTGCATAAGGCACCGGCGCTACCCGGCACAGGTAAACCTCGGGCTCGGGCTGAGCCTCGACCGTAAAGCCGGATGCACGCAGCATCGCCTGGCTGCAGGCGGCATTGGGTGCCCACCAATTCGTCCAGTCGTGCGCGAACCGGCGCTCGATGAAGTGCATCTTCGGGTATGCAGGGTCGTCGAAGAACTCAGGTGGCTCGGACGTTCCCGGCTTATGGAAGGGATGGTCCTCGGGCACGTCCAGCACCTCATTGGTGCCCTGCTGCATCGTCTGGAACAGCATCATGTCGCCGACCACATGCTCGCGGATGAGATCGAGCGCGAGCAGCGGATGGCGCAGGTGGTAAAGCACGCCCATGAAGATCACGAGGTCGAACTTCTCGCCCAGCGCACCGACGTCGTAGACCGACATCTGACGGTATTCGATCCCTTCGAAGCCCAGCGTGCGGGTAGCGAAGCGGGCTTGCGCAAGATAGCGCTCATCGCTGTCGATGCCGACCACGCGCCCTGCGCCGCGCCGCTTCATTTCAAGCGAGTAGAACCCGGCATTGCAGCCGATGTCGAGCACCGAAGCGCCGGAAAGGTCGCTCGGCAAGGCGTGGGCAAAGCCGCGGAACTTGAAGGCGGGGTAATCGCCCAGGAAGTGATCGGGGGCGGTCTTCACACCCCGGCCAAGGTCGATGTTCTGGAACCAGGTCCCGAACGCCGCCGCTTCGCGCCGCAGCGCCTCGGCCTCGCCGTCAACCTTTGTTGAAGTTTCCGGAATTGTCATCGCGTCGCCCTGCTGTTGACATGGGCTTCGTAACGAACCGCCGGTGCGGGCACCGGTGCCGGCTCGGCTGAAAACATGTATTCACCCCTGAAAATATAAGCGCCGCTCCCGTACCGGCTTCTTAGCTCAATGCAACGTCCTTACAACCGTTCCCGCCCCAACTCCGGGCCTCGGCCGGTGGAACCCGAGGGGCCAAGCTACATTGTACCTGCGATGAGCGAGTTAATGGAGCGCTGGACGCAGGCCATGCGGGATGGCCGCTTCGAGGATGCCTGGAGCCTTTCGCAACAGGCTCTCGTCCTTCGCGATCCTGCCACCAGGGATGATCCAGGGATGCCGTACCATCGGCGCTGGGTGTGGGACGGCCGGCCGTTTAGCGAACGCCACGTGCTGGTGCGCTGCTATCATGGCCTGGGCGATACGCTTCAGTTCGCACGTTACCTGCCCTATCTTGCCGAGCGGGCGGCTTCGGTAGTTGTCGAAGTACATCCGCGGCTGGTGTCGTTGCTGGGGGGGATTGCGGGCGTGGAGCGGATCATTCCGTTCGACCCTGCGCATCCGGCGCCCCCGTCCGAGTGCGACATCGAGATATGCGAGCTTGCCTTTGCGCTGCGCCTCGATCCGCAGGCCGCGCTCGCCCCTTACCTGAGCGCTCCTCCCGCAGCGCTGCCGCGTGGTACCATCGGCCTGTGCTACGCCGCTGGGGATTGGGATCCGGACCGCAGCATTCCGCCGGCTCTGCTGGAGCCGCTGTGCCAGGGGCGTACCTGCATCACGCTGGTGGCGGAGCCGACGGCTTTGCCGCTCCTCAACCCTGCGGGCTGCCCTTTCGACATCGGCGCTACTGCATCGCTCATTGCTTCGTGCGCGCTGGTGATCACCGTCGATACCATGGTCGCGCACCTCGCCGGTGCGCTTGGCCGGCCCACCTGGCTGCTGCTCAAGAGCGATCCGGACTGGCGCTGGACTCCGGGCGCTTGCCGAACCCCCTGGTACCCCGCCATGCGGCTGTTCCATCAGCCCTGTTCCGGCGCATGGGAGCCCTTGCTGCGCGACGTCGAGCAGGTGCTTGCCAATTCCGATGTTACCCAAGCAGGAGCAATCGCCGATGACCCGCCTGTCCACGCCTTGCGTCCCGATCTCGTGGGGTGAGTTGCTCGACAAGATCACCATCCTCCAGATCAAGCGCGAGCGGATCGACGATCCTACCGCTCGCGCCAATGTCGCGCGCGAACTGGAGACCTTGTGGCAATTGGGCGGCGAGGCCCTGAGCGGGGAGGAGGTCGCCGCGCCGTTCGCGGAGCTCAAGACCGTCAACGAGGCGCTGTGGGAAATTGAGGATGCCATTCGCCAGGAGGAAGCGCGCGGGCTGTTCGGCCCCGAATTCATCCGGCTGGCGCGTGCGGTCTACCATCAGAACGATTTGCGCGCGGCGCTCAAGCGCGAGCTCAATCGCGCCTTGCGATCCGAGCTTGTGGAGGAGAAGAGCTACTGGACGATGGCCGATCGCGCTACCGCCCCCATGTCTCCCCTGATGCCCACGTCGATGCAGGCAAGTGGCCTTAATGCGGCATAGCAGTGCCGGGGTCACAGGATCATAGATGAAGAAGAGGCATTGCCAAACACCGCAATAATTTGTCACAACCGGCTGGAAACCGCGCGCGAGCCCGCATACCAGCGGCATCTCACGATGAAGCGGCCGATAAGGCGAGCCAGCACAGTCGCGTGAAGCATTGGTGCGTGCCTGCAGCGCTCGCATCGACATGGGGGTTTGATGAGCGAACACGTTTTGGTCACCGGGGGCGCCGGCTTCATCGGCAGATCCGTTTGTGCGGAATTGCTGAAACGCGGTAACCGCGTGCGAGTGCTCGATAGTCTCGTGGAGCAGGTGCACGGCGACGTGGGCCGGCCCGCCGACCTGTCCGACGAGGTCGAGTTCATCCACGCCGATGTCCGCGATGGTGCTGCCGTGTCCGGCGCGCTGGAGAATATCGACAGCGTGATCCACCTCGCCGCGGAGGTGGGCGTCGGCCAATCGATGTACGAGGTGGAACGGTACACCTCCGCCAACGATGTCGGCACCGCCGTCTTGTTCGAGAAGCTGATTGCCAAGGAGCTTCGGGGCAAGGTGCGCCGCGTCGTCACCGCCTCCTCCATGAGCATATACGGGGAGGGGCTGTACCGCGACGCCGATGGCGCGTTCGTACAGGATGCCGAGCGGCATTCCTTGCGCGATGGCCAGGCCAATTGGGAGCCGCTTGATTCCAAGGGCCGCCCGCTTACTGCCGTGCCGACCCCCGAATGGAAGCAACCGGCGCTCACCTCCATCTATGCACTCAACAAATATGTGCAGGAGCGCATCACCCACATCATGGGCGCGCCCTATGGCATCGAAAGCGTGTGCCTGCGCCTGTTCAATGTCTACGGGCCGGGCCAGGCGCTCTCCAACCCCTATACCGGCGTGCTGGCGATCTTCGCCTCGCGCCTGCTTAACGGGCAGCCGCCGATGATCTTCGAGGATGGCGAACAGCGGCGCGATTTCGTGCATGTGAAGGACGTTGCCCGCGCTTTTGCCGATGCGCTGATCCTGCCCCAGGCGGCGGGCGGCACGTTCAACGTGGGCTCGGGGCAGGATCGCTCCGTGCGCCAGGTGGCCGAGGAACTCGCCCGCGCCATGGGCAAGAACAATATCGAGGCCGAGATCGTGGGCAAGGCGCGGACCGGCGATATCCGGCACTGCTTTTGCGATACCAGCCATACGCGCGATGCGCTGGGCTTCACCGCGCAGGAGGATTTCGCCGAGCGGATCGCCGACTTGGCCGAATGGGTCGCCGGACAGACCGCAACGGACCGTGTCAGCACGGCCCGGGGCGAGCTCGATGCGCGCGGGCTGGTGGCATGAGCGAGGGCTTGAACGGTTCGAACGGTTCGGGGTCGGGCTCTGGCCCCGGCGGCGGGCCGGTCCTCGTAACCGGCGGGGCCGGCTTCATCGGCTCCAACCTTGCCGACCGGCTTGCCGCACAGGGGAACCGGGTGCGCATCTACGACCTGCTGAGCCGGCCGGGTGTGGAGGAGAACCTCGCCTGGCTGGTCGCGCGCCATGGCGATCTGATCGAGCCGATCACCGCCGACATTCGCGATGCCGCCGGCCTAGCCCGCGCGGTGCGCGGTACGAAGGCGGTCTTCCACTTCGCCGCGCAGGTGGCGGTGACCTCCAGCATGAGCGATCCGCGCAGCGATCTCGAGATCAACATCCTGGGGACGTTCAACCTCCTCGAAGCCGTGCGCGCGCATTGCCCCACATCGCCGGTGATCTTCGCCTCCACGAACAAGGTCTATGGTGATCTGTGCGATGTCGAGATGCGGCGCGCGGGCGGCGGCTACGCGCCGGTGGAGAGCGCCCTGGCGCTGGGCGGCGTATCCGAACAGCGGCCGCTGGACTTTCACACGCCCTATGGCTGTTCCAAGGGCGCGGCCGACCAATATGTGCTCGATTATGCGCGCAGCTATTCCATGCGCGCAGCGGTGCTCAGGATGAGCTGCATATATGGCCAGCGCCAGATGGGCACCGAGGACCAGGGCTGGGTCGCGCATTTCCTCATCCGCGCGCTGGAAGGCCGGACGATCACCCTGTTCGGCGATGGCCTGCAAGTGCGCGATATCTGCGACGTGGAGGATACCTGCGCCGCTTATCTTTCCCTGCTGCGCGATATCGACCGGGTGAGCGGCCAGGCCTTCAACTGGGGCGGCGGGCCCGACAATGCGGTGAACCTGCTGATGCTGATCGAAGAGATCGGGCGGATCATCGGCCACAGCCCCGCGGTGGAATTCGCCGAATGGCGTCCCGGCGACCAGCGCTGGTTCGTGGCCGACACACGCAAGGCCGATGCCGCGCTCGATCTCGCTGCGCGCAAGCCGTGGCGGCAGGGCGTGCGCGATCTTGCGCAATGGCTTGGCGAGGAACGCGGCTTTGCCCAGATGGCGCCGCATCCCGTGCAAAGGCAGGCAGCGGCGCTGTGAGCGGGCCTTTGTCTACGGCCCGGTGAACTCATTCTGTGTGAGTAAGGCGTTGTGAGCGAGCCTAGCGGTCGGCGTATCCTGATGACCGCGGATGCGGTGGGCGGCGTGTGGCAATACGCCACCGACCTTGGTGCCGCCTTCTGCCGCCGGGGGCATGCGGTGACGCTCGCGCTGCTGGGACCCGGTGCCAATGCTGACCAGCTTTGCCTTGCCGAGCGCATCGACGGCCTGGAATTGGTCCAAACCGAGCAGCAGCTCGATTGGCTGTGCCCGGGACCGGAACCCGTCGAGCGCGCTGCCCGGGCTCTCGCCGAACTCGCGAAAGCTGGCGGCTTCGATCTTGTCCACTGCAACCATCCGGCACTGGCCGGCGCCGCGATGTTCGACATGCCTGTGGTCGCCGTGGCGCATGGCTGCGTGGCGACCTGGTGGCAGTCCGCGCGCAGCGGACCGCTCGACCCCTCGTTCGGCTGGCATCGCGCAATGATGCGGCATGGCCTCATTGCGGCGGATGGGACGGTCGCTCCCAGCGCGGCTTATGCCAAGATCGTGCAGCAGGTCTACGATTTGCCGGACCATCCGCAGGTGGTGTGGAACGGGCGCCGTCCGCTCGCGACGGGCGAGCATAGGGGGCCGCCGCTCGCTTCCGCGCTGACGGTCGCGCGCCTGTGGGACGAGGTGAAGGGCGCTGCATTGCTCGACCGTGTGGCGGGCATGATAGACCTGCCGTTCCTCGCCGCCGGGCCGCTGGTGGGGCCGCATGGAGAGACCATTTCGCTGGCGCATCTTGAGCATCTTGGCCGGCTGGACGAGGCGGAGCTTGCCAGATTGCTGGTGCAGCGCCCGATCTTCGTCTCCGCCGCGCGGTTCGAACCGTTCGGACTGGCCGTGCTCGAAGCGGCGCAGGCGGATTGTCCGCTGATCCTGTCCGACATTCCGACCTTCCGCGAATTATGGGACGGCGCGGCGATCTTTATCGAGCCAGACGATGCTGCCGGCTTCGCTCGCGCAATCGGTGAGCTGGCCGGCGATCCCGACCGTCATCGCGAGCAGGGTGCCGTAGCGGCGGCGCGCGCCGCCCGCTACACGCCCGAGGCGAGCGCCGCCTCCATGGAGCGCATCTACCGTGCCGTGCTCGGCAAGCAGAGGGCAGCAGCTTGAAGATCGCCTATTTCACCCATTCGCTCGCCTCGTGCTGGAACCACGGCAATGCGCATTTCCTGCGCGGTGTACTCGATGAGTTGATCGAGCGCGGGCACGACGTCCGTGCTTTCGAGCCCGAAGGCGCATGGAGCCTCGCCAATCTGCTGCAGGACCATGGCGAGGAGGGGCTTGCCGCCTGGCGGACGAGCTATCCGCGCCTGTCCTCCACCCGGTTCCGCGCCGATGCCGATCTCGCGGCTCTCGTGGACGATGCGGACCTTGTCATCGTGCATGAATGGAACGCGCATGAGCTGGTCGCCGCGCTCGGCTCCTTGCGCAAGGATGGCGCGCGTTTCGTGCTGCTGTTCCATGATACGCATCACCGCGCGGTCAGCGCGCCGGAGGAGATGCAGGCTTACGACCTTTCCGGCTATGATGGCGTGCTCGCATTCGGCGAGACGCTGTCAGAGGTCTATCGCGGCTGGGGCTGGGGCCGGCGCGTGTGGACCTGGCACGAGGCCGCCGATATCCGCCGCTTCTATCCACCGGCGCAGGAAAGCCAGCGCCAGGGTCTCGTGTGGATCGGCAATTGGGGCGATGGCGAGCGTACGCATGAGCTCGAGCGCTATCTGTTCGCACCGTCAGCTGCTGCCGGCCTGCCGCTCGACATCTATGGCGTGCGCTATCCGGCTGAGGCGCGGGCGATGCTGGCAACGCACGGCGCGGCCTATCACGGCTGGGCGCCCAATGCGCGCGCACCGGAGATCTTCTCGCGCCACCTCGCCACCGTGCACGTGCCGCGGCGCTTCTACGCCACCATCCTGCCTGGCATCCCCACCATCCGCGTATTCGAGGCGCTGGCCTGCGGCATTCCGCTGCTGAGCGCGCCCTGGGAGGATGCCGAGCACCTGTTCCGCCCCGGCACCGATTATTTGGTCGCGCGGGATGGAGCGGAAATGGAGCGACACATGCACGCCATCGCCAGCGACGGTGAGTTGCGCGCCTCGCTCATCGCGCACGGGCTGGAGACCATCCGCGCGCGCCACACTTGCGGGCACCGGGTCGATGAGCTGCTGGCGATTGCCGCCACCCTCTCGCCCAGGCTCGCCACGAAGGAAAATGCATGAAGATCGCCTTTTACGGCTCCAGCCTCGTCTCCTCCTACTGGAACGGCGCGGCGACCTATTATCGTGGTATCCTGAGCGCGCTGGCCCGGCGCGGCTATGATATCACGTTCTACGAGCCCGATGCGTTCGATCGCCAGCAGCATCGCGATATCGATGCGCCGGACTGGGCGCGATCGGTGGTCTATCCGGCCACGCAGGAAGGGCTGCGCAGCGTGCTGGCGGAAGCAGGCGCGGCGGACGTGGTGGTCAAGGCCAATGGCGTGGGCGTGTTCGATCGAGAATTGCTCGAAGGCGTGCTGGAGCAGGCCCGCCCCGATGCGTTGACGATCTACTGGGATGTCGATGCCGCCGCCACGCTGGACGAGATGCGCGCCGATCCCGATCATCCGGTCCTGCGCGCGCTCCCGCAGCTCGACCAGGTGTTCACCTATGGCGGCGGGCCGCCGGTGGTGGATGCCTATCTCGGCTTCGGTGCTCGCGCCTGCGAGCCGATCTACAACGCGCTCGATCCTGCAACGCACCATCCGGTGCCGGCCAATTCCGATTTCGCCTGCGATCTC
>Ga0210040_10003998_pt1 | contig 19523 bp, 14 predicted proteins | sample CryGeyCG12114_NA_FD_185462 | JGI IMG/M metagenome (GOLD analysis project Ga0210040, IMG submission 185462) | Groundwater microbial communities from aquifer - Crystal Geyser CG19_WC_8/21/14_NA (SPAdes) (version 2) | ecosystem: Environmental > Aquatic > Deep subsurface > Groundwater | place: USA...
TGGCAACAACTACAACCTTGGATCAGTCACATACCGGCACCGGCACGTGGGATGGAGGCAATGAGCCAATGAAGGCATCTTATGGAAAACTCATGATGTGGATTTTCCTGTTGTCGGATGCTTTTACTTTTGGGGCTTTTTTAACAGCTTACGGCTTAGTACGTCACCGGCACCAAGTTTATACCGGCGCGGCTGATGATTTTACTTTCTCCACGGCTTACTGGCCTATTCCGGAAAAAGTATTCAATGCGTTTCCTGGTTTCCACGGCGTTGATTTGCCTTTAGCTTTTGTGGCCTTAATGACCATGATTCTGATTCTTTCTTCCGTAACCATGGTACTGGCCGTTGAAGCTGGTCACCGAATGGATAAAAATGATGTGCAGAAATGGTTATTGTGGACTATTTTATTTGGTAGCATGTTTATTGGTTGCCAGGCTTGGGAATGGACGCACTTTATTACCGGTTCTGAGCACGGTATGAAATTGCCGGACGGTTCTACTTTCCACGGGGCTAACCTGGCTATTAATGAGTATGGCCCGGTATTATTCGCCGACTTATTCTTTTTTATTACCGGTTTCCACGGTACCCACGTTTTTAGTGGTATTGTATTGCTGATTACTATGTTTATTTCTACTGTTAACGGGGTATTTCAACGCCGGGGCCACTACGAAATGGTAGAAAAAGTTGGTTTGTACTGGCACTTTGTAGATTTAGTGTGGGTATTCGTATTTACTTTCTTCTACCTGGTTTAATCATCAATCAAATAAAATCAAATCAAAGGGGCTTGCCGGATATTAAAAATAAACGGCAAACACCTAACGTTTAAAAAATATAAGATCTAACAAAATGGCAGCACATTCTCACAATAACTATGTTGAAGACGAGAACCGGGTTATTCCGGAGCCGCAAACCAAAGGTATCTGGCGAGTTTTTATTATTCTTTGTGTAATTACCGCAATCGAGTTCGCCTTTGCCTTTTTAATGCCTTCCAGTTCTTTAAGAAACTGGATATTTATTATTCTTACCTTAGTAAAGGCTTTCTTTATTGTGGGCGAGTTTATGCACTTAAAACACGAAACCAAAAGCTTAATCTGGACCATTCTGGTACCTACTATATTGCTGGTGTGGTTGATAACGGCTTTAATAACGGAAGGCTCCTATATAGGAGATGTTGTTTTTAACTATTTCAAATAAATATGTCACCCGGAAAGGTACTAATATTAGGTATACTTTTATTAGTACCTATTTTTGCTTTCTTGTTTTTAGAGGTATTTGGTAAAAACGAATACGCCCTGAGAACTTATTTCCCGGTTTTAGATGAAAATACCGAAACTCCGGTAATACAAAATGGAGATACTGTTTTTCAGCAAATTCCGGATTTTCGTTTAACTTCTCAGACCGGGCAGGAAATAACCCAGGCCGATCTGCAAGATCAGGTTTACGTAGCTAACTTTATTTTTTCTTCCTGTAAAGATATCTGTAAAAAGATGACCCACCAGATGACACGGGTGCAGGATGCTTTTGCCAAAGATACAAGGGTAAAGCTGGTTTCTTTTACCGTAGATCCGGACCGTGACTCAGCGGCAGCTTTAAACAAATATGCTCAGCAGTACGGAGCAGATAACCAAAAATGGTATTTTTTAACTGGCCCTAAAGCCCAGATTTATCATCTGGCCCGCGAAGGATACAAATTAGTAGCCATGCCGGCGCCCACCGCTTTGCCGGATTTTATCCATAGTGAAAAATTTGTTTTGGTAGATGATCAGCGGCATGTACGTGGAATTTACGACGGTACCAGTGAGGAAGATGTTGACCGATTAATAACTGAAATACAAATTTTATTAGATGAACGCACCCGTCTTAAAAAATAACGATACCCGGTATTTAATTCTGATTGCGGTTCTTTCAATAGCAGTACCTTTATTAGTGGCTTTTCTGTTGTTTGTACCCCAAACCGGTAAGCTTGGTGATGTTGATGTAACTTTTTTGCCGAAACTACATGCTTTACTAAACTCCTTAACGGCTATTGCTTTGTTAGCCGGTTATAACTATATTAAAAAAGGGAATATCCGCTATCATCGTTTTGCCATGGTTACCGCTATTGTGTTATCGGCCTTTTTTCTGATCTCGTATGTAACCTATCATTACCAGGCCGCGCCTACCATTTATGGTGGTACGGGTATTTTACGTTCTGTTTATTACTTTATCCTGATTACCCATATTGTTTTAGCTGCCCTAATCGTTCCTTTGGTATTATTATCGGTTTATTTTGCCTGGAGCAACCAAATTCCCCGCCACCGTCGTATATCACGTTGGACGTTCCCGCTTTGGTTGTATGTTGCCGTAACTGGTGTGGTAGTTTATTTTATGATTGCGCCGTATTATACCTAATAGCTTAAATTTGTATTCTATGAAAACGCTCCGATTTTATATTGCTTTATTTCTCTTAACCTTTGCTTTAAATTTAGTAGGGGCCGATGTGCAAGCCCAATGCGCAATGTGTAAAACATCAGTCGTATCCAGCAATGCTAATAATGATAATAAACTGGTACGCTTTGGCAGTGGCTTAAATAAAGGCATATTGTACCTGATGGCTATTCCTTACGTTTTAGCGGGTACAGTTGGGTTTCTGTGGTACCGTTATAACCGCAAACAATAAAGCCTTGGTTATTTATCTGCAAAATCTAATTCTCTTCTTATTTCTAAAATATAAATTCTCCTGATTTTCTCCGTTATAATTAAAAAGCGGAAGGAGCAATCTATATTTAATTCAGTCGCGTACGTTTTATTTCTATTTTGGTAAATAGGAATAATTCTACTAAAGGGTGCTTTTTTGCACGATTTTTGACTAAATTGGGGCAAAAGACTTTTTTTTGAAAACCCGGTATTTCCCTTATAAATATTTAATCGCGGCCCTGTTTAGCTTTGCCGTAGCGGCCTTACTAAATCTGTATGCCTATCTACGTCATCCGGTGGCCGAACAATTTGGTGGCAATGTAGCCACCCAGGTACATACGGCTTTGCGTAAAGCAGTGCGCGATATGAATCGGGTAAAGCCGTACTTAGCCGGTGATTCGGTCAGTTTTCACGATCTGCTGCGCAATAAACCTTACTTTCCTACTTTCATATACAAAAACCAGGAGGCTGTTTTCTGGACCGATCATACGTTGGTAATTGATAGGGGCAGAGAAGCTTTTTATCACGCACCTCAGGTATTAGAAAATAAATTTGGCAAATTCCTGGTATCCGGCACTGTATATGGGCCTTACCAGATCCAGGTTTATATTCCGCTTGAAAGGCTATATGGTATTAAGAATAAATATTTAAGTCCGGGCCTGGATAAAGAAATTTTCGGAAATCAGCCGTTCCGGATTGTAGTAGATCCAGCCTCACGTTTAATTCCCATTACCTATCAGGGCCGTTACCTATTCTCCCTGCAGCCATTAACCGAAAATAGTACCCGCACCATCAGTAATGCGGCTATTGCTTTTATATCTTTAGGGTTAATTATTCTGATTTTAGGGCTTATCCGCATTAGTAAGGAAGTAATTAAACAAGGACAATACTTAAAATCTACCTTGCTTTTATTTCTGCCCCTTATCAGCATTCGGCTGGTCTTATTATATTATGCCTTCCCTTTTTCTATTCTGGAAGTAGATGCCTTTGATCCCCGGTTATACGCGGCTTCTTTCTGGTCACCTTCTATCGGCGACTTAATTCTGAATGGTTTACTGTTGCTGATTATGACCTTGCAGCTAAGCCAGATTTTCCAGCAAAGCAGGATAGGTGATTCGCTTAAAAATTTAGAGGCAAATACCCGGTTCTGGGTTAGGTTTGGCTGTGCCATGGTTTTTTATTTACTCATGCTGGGGCTTTATTTTATTTATTATTCCAGTTTCAGTAATTCGCTGCTGGTAATGGATATAACCCAAAGCCTGGAATTCTCGCAGTATAAAGTATTGCTATACTCGGCTTTTATTATCCATACGGTTATTTTCCTGGTGATCGTGCACATGCTCCTGCAGGTATTTTATCATACCGATGAAAATCAGGAGAAAAGAAAATATTTGTACCTGGGCTTAGGATTGGCAGGATTGTTATTTCTAATTCTAGGCAGCTTGTTCGACAAAGCTTTTGTGGTATTGCTGGGCGCCAGTCTGGTGTTTTACCTGGGGGTTTTGTTAGCCCGTTCCAAGAAGAATATTTCGGTTAACCCTTTCCAGAACTACCTTTTTATTTTTTGGATTATCTTTATTAGTGCTTTTACTGGTAGCCTGGCGGTTTACCAGCATTACTTACAGCAGTTACTCGATTACAAGGAAAAATTTGCCGCTAACCTGCTTACTGACCGCGATGTACAAGGCGAGTATTTGCTGGGAGATATAGCGCAGCAGATCCAAAAAGACCGAATCATTCAAAGCAAAATAACTAATCCTTTTACAAACCGCGATTTTATCCAGCAGAAAATTGTAAAATATTACCTGCGCAATTACTTCGACCGGTACGAAACAACTGTTCAGATTTATAGTAACCTCGATAGTAGCTCTAATGATGCCGGCATTAATTCTTTGCAGGTTTACAAAGAAAATAATCTTAACAATGCCCTTCCTACCGAGCACCCTGGATTATATTTGGTGAAAAAAGACATGCAGCCTTATGCGCGTCAGTACATTATGCTTATTCCGGTAGCGGGTACTTATGGCTCGCCGGCCGTTATTATGCTGGAGCTGAGCCTCAAAAAAATGATGCCTTACAGTGTTATCCCGGAATTGCTCGTCGACCAGCAGTATTTTCAGCCTTTGTATAACCGGGCTTTTAGTTATGCGCTTTATCATAATAATACCTTGCGGTATAATGAAGGCGATTTTGAATATGTGCATGTGTTTAACCGCAAAACTTTATACAGTTCGGGTTTGTTTACTAGCGGTATTCGCCTGGCGGGTTTCCACCACTGGGGTGTAAAAGGCAGCGATGGCCGGATTGTAATTGTGTCTACCGCACAATATTCGACTTTAGATGTAATATCTAATTTCTCCTTTCTGTTTTTGCTGCACACCTTTGTGTTCTTGTTATATATGCTGGTTTTCCTGATGTTTAGAGGTGGTATTCGCCGGGCACTGGATACCAATTTCAGCACCAAAATTCAGTTGTTTCTGAACATTGGTATTCTGATTCCGCTTTTAGTGGTTAGTATTTCCACGGCCAGCCTGGTTACGGCATCGTACAAACGCGACTTACAGGATACTTATGAAAAGCGGGGACGCCTGGTGCAAACCAATATTTTAAACTCGCGGTGGTGGGCATCGCACCGCACCGATCGGGATGCTTTGCGGGAAGAAGTAAGTAATATTGCCAATTTAACCGAAGCAGATTTAAATATTTATGATCATACCGGTAAATTAATTAATTCGAGTCAGCCTTTGATTTTTGAGGCCGGCTTGCTGTCACGCTATATGAACCCCGAAGCTTTTGCGGATATAAAAGAGAATCACGCCCAACGCATTTTACTCCGCGAACAAACCGGCGCTATTTCCTTTAATGCCTTGTACCTGCCTTTGCCTTCGGTACACCAGGAGAACGGAGTAGATGGTTTTATTGGCATTCCTTTCTTTGATTCGGAAAAAGAACTGGATTCCAAGCTTATTCAGTTGCTAACTACCATCATGAATATTTTTGCCGCCATGTTTATCTTTTTCCTGGTGATTACCAACTGGGCAGCGCGGGCTTTAACGGTTCCGCTCATGTTGGTAACACAAAAACTAAAGCAAACCACTTTAACCGGCAAAAACGAAATGCTGGAATACCAATCGGCCGATGAAATTGGCATTCTGGTAAATGAGTACAACCAGATGCTGTTAAAGCTGGAGGAAAATAAAAATGAACTGGCCATCCGGGAAAAAGAAGCGGCCTGGCGCGAAATGGCCCGGCAGGTAGCCCACGAAATCAAGAATCCGCTCACTCCCATGAAGCTTTCGTTGCAGTATCTGCAGAAAGCCATTGCCGAGAAACGGGACAACATGGAAGCCTTGATCAGTAAAATATCCCAAACGCTCATTACCCAGATTGAAATATTGAGCGATATTGCTACTTCGTTCTCGAATTTTACGGCTTTACCCGATCTCAAACCCGAAAAACTAAACATCAGTTCGGTTTTAAAACAAAGCCTGGATTTGCACAGCAACCCGGCCGAAGTGCACATTACTACCGATATTCAGGAAGGCGATTTTGAGGTAATGGCCGACGAAAATATTTTGATGCGCAGCTTTAATAATTTAATTATTAATGCCATTCAGGCCATACCCAGCGATCGGGAACCCCAAATTAAAGTGAGTCTGCAAGCCAAGTATGGTCACGTGCTGATATCATTTCAGGATAATGGCTGCGGCGTACCGGCCGACATCCGGCATAAAATATTTGTTCCGAACTTCAGTACCAAGTTTACCGGCTCGGGTATTGGCTTGGCAGTCGTAAAAAAAGGCATCGAATCGGCGGGCGGCCGCATTTGGTTCGAAACCGAAGAAAACGTAGGCACCACTTTTTACATTGAGTTACCCTTAACACAGGAATGAAATACCGGCTGGTAGCGTGTTTGTTTTTTTTAGTGGTTAGCTTGCCGGTCTTTTCCCAAACTTCCAGCAAACGGTGTAAGTGGATTACCATAACTCCCACGCCTTTTATCCTGGACTCTTTAACGGTAGTGCCGGGTTCTATTTCTTTTTCTAATTACGACAATACCAAGTTTAGCTATAGCTACAATCCGGCTACCAATCAGTTTCAGTTTAAAGATATTGTGCAGCCCATGCCGGTTCTGCTGCCCGATTCGCTGGGAGCAGATTCTTTAAACGTAACAACTGCGCCGCTGCCGGATTCGGTTATGGTATGTTATCGCGTGCTGCCGCTTAACCTGGCTTTGGTCCGTTTCCGGCGCCAGCGCACCCGCATCGACTCGCTGCGTTTACCGCCGGCTATTTATACCGAAACCATCCGTAGTACGAAAGAAGAAATTTTTAATACGCCAGGCTTAAACAAAACCGGTACCGTTACGCGCGGTATTTCGCTAGGTAACCGGCAAAATGTATTTGTAAACTCGGCCTTAAACCTGCAATTGGAAGGCAAGCTATCCGACGATATAAATATTGTAGCCGCCATTACCGATCAGAATATTCCGTTTCAGCCCGAAGGTAATACCCAGCAGCTACAGGAATTTGATAAAGTATATATCACCCTTCAGCACCGGCTTTGGAATATTACCGGCGGCGATGTGGTGTTACAAAACAAGCCCAATTATTTTCTGCGGTTTTATAAAAATGTGCAGGGCGGTGTACTGGAAGTGAACCAAAATACAAATCCCAGAAATAACTCCAGTACCACCGTGGCGGCTTCGGTGGCCAAAGGTAAATTTGCTTCTATTGCGGTAACCGCTGTGGAAGGTGTGCAGGGACCCTATCGGCCCACGGGGCCAAACGGAGAGAAGTTTATTTTAATACTGGCTAATTCCGAAAGGGTGTACGTAGATGGCGTTTTGTTAACCCGCGGCTTTGATTTTGATTACGTTATTGATTACAACCAGGCCGAAATTACCTTTACCGCGCGCCGGCTCATTACCAAATATTCCCGTATCCGGGTAGATTTTGAATATTCCGACCGCAACTACAACCGTTCTATTTACCATGCCAGTCATTACCAAAAGATAAACAAGCTGGGGCTGAATTTTAATGTATACAACGAAGCCGATAACCCCAATAACCTGTTAGCCCTGGATCTGCAGAACAGTGAAAAATTATTACTTAAGTCGATTGGCGATAGCCTGAGCCAAGCCTTTACCTCGGGCGCAGAAAAGGCAATTTATAACCTGGAACTGATTTTATACAAAGATTCTACTGTTCAGGTAAATGGTATGGCTACACCGATATATATATACACGCAGGATTCCACTCTGGCAAATTACTACACAGTCGGGTTTACCGATGTAGGCACCAACCAAGGCGATTATATCCAGCGCAGTACCACCGTAAACGGCCGCATTTATCAATACGTGCCGCCCCAGAATGGCATCCGGCAAGGCCAGTACTTACCGGTGCGGATTTTGCCTACGCCCCGGAAAAAACAGATGCTAACGGCTGGCGGCAATTATCAATTAGATAAAGAAACGAGTATTTTTCTGGAGACTGCTGCCAGTGATAACGATCTGAACCGTTTCTCTACCCGGGATAGTCAGGATGATAAAGGTAATGCCCTGCGCGTAGGTTACGTGATGGAAGATAAAGCTATTCGTTTCTTATCGGATTACAAACTGCGCAGTGCCTTTAGTTACGAATATACGGGTGCTAATTTCGAACCCATCGACCGTTACCGGGATGTTGAATTTAACCGGGACTGGAGCGTTCCTCTTAATCCGGAATCCCGTGCCAGCGATAATATTTTGCAATTTGCCATTGGAGCCCACAAAAACCTGGATAACCTGGTAAACTATCGTTTCAGCCAGCGTTACCGCGCCCAGGAAATAGCCGGCAGCCAGCATTACCTGGATGCGGCGCGGCAGTTTAGGGGTATGCAGCTGCGAAGTAATTTCTTTTTATTAGATGCAGCCGGCCCGCACAGCCAGTCGGATTGGGTACGGGGAAACATAGAAGGCAGCTATTTGCAGGGAAAAGTAGTACCGGGTTATGTATATCGGTTCGATAAAAACCGCGTTTATTCGCTGGTCCAACCTGATTCAATTATCCAGTCGGCCATGTATTTTGATGAGCATACTTTTTTTGTGCGCAGCCAGGATACGGCCGCTACCCGTTACCGCCTTGATTATACGTACCGGCAAGACCGGGCCCCGCAGGAAGGAAGATTGGGCGCCCGGGAAATTTCCCAAACGTACCGCGGCGTTTTGCAAACCAAAATTGGGCTGGAGCAGGATGTAAATATTATTGCTACTTACCGTCTGGTAAATAACCGTGACAGCATAAACGAATCGGCGATACTTTCTACGGTTAGCTGGCTGGGAAATTTATTAAACCGCCATTTGCGTTCCGAAATGGACTATACGGTAGCTACCGGCCGGGAGGCGCGCCGGCAGTATGAATTTGTAGAAGTAGCACCGGGCCAGGGCACCCATTACCTGATTCAAGGCGGCAACCCACAGAACCTGAACGATTATTTTGAAGCCCAGGTACCCGACGCTGTTTATAGAACGCACATCAAGGTTTACCTGCCCACCGATGAATACGTAAAAGCCTTTACCAATCAGTTTAATTACCGCCTCAACAGCGCCATGCCCCGCAACTGGCAAGGGAAAGCCGGCTTACGTAATTTTGCCTCCAAGTTTTCGGCAGTTACTTACCTTACCATTAACAAGAAAACCACCGATACGAATTTGTGGCGGCGTTTCAACCCGTTTGGCCTGGACGTAGAAGACAGCCTGTTAATTTCTTTGAGCAGTGCTTTCCGGAATACCATTTTTTATAATCGGAGCGATCCTACTTTTGGTTTAGAATTTACATTGCAGCAAAATCAGCAAAAAGTATTACTAGCCAATGGTACCGACGTACGGAATATAAATTCCGGCTCTCTCATCGGGCGCTATAACCTCAACCAGTTTATTAGTTCCAAACTCACGCTCAGCCGCTACACGCGGGAAAGTTTATCGAATTACCTTTCTACTAAAAATTTCTCGATTCTTGGTTACGATCTGTCGCCGGAAGTATCTTTTCAGCCGACGAATGCCTTGCGGTTTACCGGTACTTATTTATTTACCCAGAAGCAAAACGAACAAAACCAGGAAACCCCGGAAGAAGCTTTTTTTCATGAATTGGGCATCGAAACCCGCATCAGCCAGGTAAGCAAACGTACCGTTACGGGCAATTTGCGCTATATAAATGTGGTGTATACCGGCGACGAAAGCGCCGCCATTGCTTACGAAATGCTAAATGCCCTACGGCCGGGCAATAACCTAACCTGGAACTTTATTTTGCAGCAAAGGCTAAGCAACGGCCTGAATATTTCCTTTAATTACGACGGGCGCAAACCTAATGGCGCTGAAGTTATTCACCTGGGCCGGATGCAGGTATCGGTTTTATTTTAATATTTCCAGAGCGGCAGGTAATGCCAGTTGCGCCCATTCGCGGTGCATTTTACCGGAGTAGTGCAAACCGTCTGTGGCTACATACGAGGCATCCTGGGCGGCTTTCCGGGTAAGCGGCGTAATATTAATAAAGGTAATGCCTGCTTTTTGGGTTATTTCCTGCGCCGCGGCATTAAAAGCATCAATCTCCTGGCTAATGCGTTGGGTATCGCGGCCCTGCGCAAAAGGCGTCTGTCCCCAATCCGGAATAGATAATACCAATACGCGCTGCGGATCATTTTTTGCAAAGCGGATAGCGGTCTTTAGTAACTCCTGGAATTCGGTGCGGTAAATATCCAGGCTTTGGCCCCGGTATTGGTTGTTAACGCCAATAAGCAAAGAAACCAGATCGAACGTTTGGGTGATATTATTCGCGGCGATGGCCTGGGTTAGTTCGGCGGTAGTCCAGCCGGTGCGGGCAATGGTAACCGGGTTGCTCACCTTTACGCCGGAAGTACGCAATAAATCTATAAGTTGCACGCCCCAGCGGTCGGTTTCCGGTACGCTTTCGCCGATGGTGTACGAATCGCCGAGCGCCAGGTAAGTATATGCTTTTTCCGGATTGGTTTTGGTTATATTGGTGTTCATGGTGCTGGGCGCGGGAACGTTTTTCTTGCAGGAGGCTAAAACAAAAGCAGCCAGAAACAATATATATAGCAGGTAACGAAGCATAATCTTTTTTCTATATATACTTCGCAATCTGCTTTTTGGATTTATATTATCCAGAGAAATTTATCAGTTGATATTTATTGGTATTTTTAGAAATCACAAAAGCTTGCCGGATAGAAGAAAAACTCAGATCATGCGCTTAAATCTACTTTCTTAAATCAAAATACCAGATATTAGAACAGTTTGAACCTGCATTCTAAATTCCTTCTATAAAAAGGATGGCCTATCACCTCATCCCCAACCCTTCTCCTTGTGGAAAAGGGTTGGGGATGAGGTAGTTTCTTATAAAGTAACTGCTTATAAGTAGCGATGTGGCAATAAATACTGTTGTACATAATCGGTGATTCCTTCTTCCAGGGTGTAAAAAGGACGGGTAAACCCAATATGGCGGAGTTTCTCCATACTGGCTTGGGTAAAATATTGGTAGGTATCCCGGATATCGGCCGGCGTATCTCTAAAATCAATATTGGCTTCTTGGCCCATGGCTGAGAAAGTAGCGAAAGCCAGAGCCAGGAAAGTGCGGGCTTCGCCGGTACCTAAGTTGTAAATGCCGCTATTCTGCCGGTGGTGCATTAGAAAGTAACACACTTCCACCACATCTTTTATATAAATAAAATCCCGTTTTTGTTCGCCGTCGGCATAGTCCGGGTTATGCGACCGGAATAAAGTCAAGCGTCCGTTATCGGAAATCTGGCGAAAAGCGTGTTGTACCACCGAAGCCATGCGGCCCTTGTGGTATTCATTAGGTCCGTACACATTAAAAAATTTCAACCCGGCCCAAAAGAAAGGTTTAGCCGTTTGGGTCAGGGCCCATTTATCAAATTCGTTTTTAGATTCGCCGTAAGGGTTTAAAGGCCGCAGCAACGGAATAATATTTTCGTCGTCATCGTAACCCAAAGTGCCGGAGCCGTAGGTGGCCGCCGAGGAAGCATATACCAACGGAATTTGGTATTCGCAGCAAGCCAGCCATACTTTTTTAGAGTAATCCAGGTTAAGCAGGTTTAATACGTCTTTGTTAAATTCGGTGGTATCGGTACGGGCGCCCAAATGAAAAATAAATTCCACTTCTTCGTAATTTTGGTCAAGCCAGTCAAAAAAGGCCATCCGGTCGACGTATTCTCTTATTTTTTTACCTTGTAGGTTAGGTTCTTTTTTGGCTACCGTAAAGTTATCGACTACTACTATATCATTAAAATTATCGGCGTTCAGGCGGGTTACCAGGCAAGAACCAATAAAACCAGCGGCACCGGTTACTACTATCATAAGTTAAGGTTTAGAAATCAATCCGAAATATTGCGCTAAATTTACGAAAAAAAAGGTTTGGTGCCTGCTATTAACCAGTGGTTCCGGCAGCCTAACCGCAAAAACTTACTTACTCCGGATGTTTAAGATACATTTTCGGTATGCTTTGGTATACTGGGTCGCCTGCATACTGTTATTTTCCTGTGAATCCCAGCCGGCCCGGCAACCCGAAACAGCTACGCTTACCGTAACCGACGATTTGGGGCGTAAAGTAACCATACCGCGTTTTCCCCGGCGCATCATGGCCCTGGCCCCTTCGGAAACCGAAATGATTTATGCCGTAGCCGACGAAAAAACTATTGTGGGCCGCACCCAAAACTGCAATTATCCAATCCAGGTTAAAAACAAGCCGGTTGTAAATAACTACCCGATGGATTATGAAAAACTGGTTTTGTTGAAGCCGGACCTGGTATTTACCGTAGAAGGCCTGACATCAGCGGAAGAAGCGGCCCGGATACAGGAACTGCATATTCCGGTTTATTACCAGAAGTTTGCGAAAGTAGAAGATATCTTCCGGGGTTTAACCGATATAGGCCGGTTACTGCACCGGGAAGATAAAGCAAAAACAGTAGTAGATTCACTTAGGCAAGCGTTAAGCCAGCTGCAGGTACGTTCAGAAGTGGGGGCCGAACCCCAGGTATTAGCCGTTACCTGGCCCGATCCGATTTACGTGTACGGGCAGAATACTATTTTTACCGATAAGCTACAGTACATAGGTGCCGAAAATGCCGTGAAAGAAATACTGGCCCAACCTTACCCGGCGCTTACCCGCGAGTATATTTTAAAGTTAAACCCGGATGTTATTATTGGCGGTACCTTCGAGAAAATGGACGCTACTTTCTTCAAACTTTATCCGGAACTAAAGCAAGTAAAAGCTTACCGAAACAAAAAAATATTTGCGGCTACCGACGATTTAATGGCGCGTCCCAGTCCGCGGGTAGTTTCTTCCATCCGGGAATTAAAGAAATTTATCCGGTGAGCCGTAACCTGCTTTATATTTTTTTATCCTTATTACTAGTATTATTGCTGGTAGGCGTGGGGCTGCGCATAGGCAGCTTTACCGCCGGTTTTTCTACTGTTGCCGAAGCTTTATTTTCTTATAATCCGGCCAATCAAACCCATTTTGCCATTGTGGAGTTGCGTTTGCCCCGCCTTTTATTGGCTTTAATAGTAGGCGCATCATTGGCTTTTAGCGGGTATCTCATGCAGGCGATGGTCAACAACGCCTTAGCCGATCCTTATATTCTGGGTACGGCTTCCGGCGCTTCGCTGGGCGCGTCGCTTAGTATAGCCGGTTTTGTGGCCACCACTTGGAGCGGAGTTTACCTGCCGCCGTTTTTTGCTTTAGCGGGTGCTTTTGGGGTTACCACGTTGGTTATTTTATTGGGTTACCGCCAAGGTCAGATTATTCCTGCGCAATTATTACTGGCCGGCATTGCCATCGGATCATTACTAACCGCTATGGTGAGTTTATTTACTTTTTTGTCGGGCTCCGAAAGTGCCATCCGGTCTATTATGTTCTGGTCGATGGGCGATTTTGGCCGCGCCAACTGGCAGGTATTGCCTTACCCGGCGGTGGCTTTATTTTTAGCTTTGGTTCTGTTTTTATTTCTGCAGAAAGAATTGAATATTTTGCTCCTGGGGGCGGAGCGGGCCGGAACCTTGGGCGTAAAGGTAGCGCGCACGCGTTGGTTGATTTTAATAACGGTAGCTGTGGTAACCGGCTTTGCGGTAGCTTTGGCCGGTTCGGTGGGTTTTGTGGGCTTAATTATCCCGCATGTTACCCGCAGTTTGCTGGGGCTTACCCATAAACTCAATTTATTTTTATGCGCCTTGCTGGGGGGCGGTTTCCTGGTAGCCTGCGATATTTTGTCCCGTTTGCTTTATCCGCCGGCCGGTTTGCCAATCGGTATTATTACTTCGTTCTTTGGTGTGCCTTTCTTTGTATATTTGCTGTTGAAAAAGAGTTATCGATTTAACTAATGGTATATTTAAGCAGATTAGAACATTTTAATGCCGCGCACAAGCTGTATAATCCCAAGTGGTCGGAAGAGAAGAATAAAGAGGTATTTGGGCCTTGTTCTAACGCCAACTGGCACGGGCATAATTACGAACTTATTGTAACGGTAAAAGGGCAGCCGGATCCCGAAACAGGTTTTATAATTGACCTGAAAAAACTAAGCATTCTTATTCGGGAACAAATTATCGAAAAGGTTGATCATAAAAACCTGAACCTGGATGTGCCTTTTATGGCCGACAAACTGGCCAGCACCGAAAACCTGGTAATAGAGTTCTGGCGAATTTTAGAACCACTTATTTCTGCTACTTCTTCGGCCCGGTTGCATTGCCTGAAACTCTACGAAACACCGCGCAATTTCGTAGAATATTACGGTGAATAGAATAATTATTAGATGTTAATGGTTGATTGTTTTAAATTGTAATCTTTTAAGCGCTGTTTTAAAGAACACAAAGGTGTTTACCTCCTTCCTGAAGAAGAAGAAAGTAAAGTCAAGGCAAGAATAATCAAAGTCCCTTTCCTTTAAGAGAGGGATTTAGGGTGGGGTTTTAAATAGTTTCTAAGAAAGAAAAATTACCTGAAAACAGAGTGTATTCGTTTACAGATTAACCAGAGACCATTTTAAAGAATATATTTTGAAATACTATATTATTGCCGGGGAGCGATCCGGGGATTTACACGGGGCCAGCCTGATGCGGGAGCTCAAAAACCAGGATCCGGAGGCGGTATTTCGTTGCTGGGGTGGGGATATGATGCAGCAGGTAGGCGGAGAACTGGTACGGCATTACAAAGATATGGCCTTCATGGGCTTTATAGAAGCGGCAGCTAACCTGCCTACCATTGTCAGGTTTCTAAAAGAATGTAAAGCCGATATATTGCAGTTTAAACCCGATGTAATAATTCTGGTAGATTATGCTGGTTTTAATTTGCGTATTGCAAAATTTGCCAAGGCCCAAGGCATTAAGGTCTTCTATTACATATCACCAAAAATTTGGGCCTGGAACCAAGGACGGGTGCATAATATAAAAAAGATAGTAGACCGGATGTTTGTGATTTTACCTTTTGAAGAGGAGTTTTACGGACGTTTTGATTATAAAGTAGATTATATCGGCAATCCTATCTCGGACACGGTAAAGGCGCACGTGCCCAGCACCGATTTTATCTCCCGGAATAAATTAAACAACAAACCCATTATAGCGGTATTGCCGGGTAGCCGCAAACAAGAAATTGAGCGCATACTTTTTATTATGCTGAGCGTACTGCCGGCTTTCCGCGAATACCAGTTTGTAGTAGCGGCAGTATCTAACTTAAGCCAGGATTATTACGAAAATTTCAACCGCGATTCGAATATAAAAATTGTATACGACCAGACGTACGATTTATTGGGCCACGCCCAGGCCGCCTTGGTAACTTCCGGTACGGCTACTTTAGAAACCGCTTTGTTTAATGTACCGCAGGTTGTTTGTTATACCACCAGTTTTATTTCTTACTGGATTGGCCGCTCGGTTATAAAAGTACCGTACATTTCTTTGGTAAACTTAATTGCCAACAAAACGGTGGTAAAAGAATTAATACAGAATGAGCTGACGGGACGGAATATTATTGCGGAACTGAAGAAAATATTATTTGATAAAACGTATATCCGGCAGCAGATGGAAGGATATCAAGCGCTCCGGGAAAAACTGGGCGAGGCTAATGCCGCTGCCAAAGCAGCCCAATTAATGGTCGGCTATCTAAAAGCCTAGGCGCTTCGTTCGCCGTTCATAGAGACACCTGCTATATAAAAAAGCGGCTCCCGAATATTCGGGAGCCGCTTTTTTATCTGATACTTGCCGGGCATTATAGCCGGTGGCTGATAGGGGACATGGAATATCCGGATATTTAATTTTACGCTACTTTTAATTGTTTTAAAGAAGATTTTTCGAACTGCTTGCGGGCATAATCCACGTCTATCACGAGTTCGGTTACACCTTCCTGCGAAGGCAGTTCAAACATAGCGTCGGTCATAATTCCTTCGCAGATCGAACGTAAGCCGCGCGCACCTAATTTATATTCGGAAGCTTTTTCTACAATATAATTCAGGGCATCGTCTTCAAACGAAATGGTAATATTTTCCATTTCGAATAAACGCTTGTATTGCTTCAGAATCGAGTTTTTAGGTTCGGTTAAAATGCGCCGTAAGGTTTCTTTATCCAGCGGGTTCAGGTGGGTTAATACCGGCAAGCGGCCAATTAATTCGGGTATTAAACCAAAAGCTTTTAAATCCTGGGCGGTAATATATTTCAGGAAGTTTTCCGAATCAGCAATATGATCTAAAGAAGCGTTGGCAAACCCGATAGGTTTGGTATTCAGGCGGTTTTTAATAATCCGGTCGATGCCGACAAACGCGCCTCCGCAAATAAACAAGATGTTTTCGGTATTAACCGTAATCATTTTTTGCTCCGGATGCTTGCGTCCACCTTGCGGAGGTACATTTACCGAGGTGCCTTCCAGTAACTTCAGCATGGCTTGTTGTACGCCTTCGCCGCTTACATCGCGCGTAATAGATGGGTTATCGCTCTTGCGGGCAATTTTATCAATCTCATCAATATACACAATGCCGCGTTCGGCTGCTTCTACATTGTAATCGGCGGCCTGCAACAAGCGCGTCAGAATGCTTTCTACGTCTTCGCCCACGTATCCTGCTTCCGTTAAAACGGTAGCATCGGCAATACAAAAAGGTACCTGTAAAATGCCCGCCAGCATTCGGGCCAGGAAAGTTTTGCCGGTACCGGTTTCGCCTACCATAATAATGTTCGATTTTTCAATCACGACATCCTCTGTTCTGGATTTTTGCATGAGGCGCTTATAATGGTTATAAACCGCCACGCACATTACCCGTTTGGCGTTTTCCTGGTCTACCACAAACTGGTCGAGGTATTCCTTCATTTCCTTGGGCTTAATTAAATTAAATTTGGGCGTTTTGCTGCTGGCACGTATTTTATTTTCCTCGTTTAATATCTGTTGCGCCTGCCCGATGCAACGTTCGCATATATGGGCATTAATGCCAGAAATCATAACAGAGACTTCTTTTTTAGTTTTTCCGCAGAAAGAACAAGTTATTTCGGCCATAAAATATGAAATTACAGAGGCTTAAGTAGTCTGATTGAAACAAAGGTACAAAATAGACTGCTTATGATTTACAAATATTTTTTTTGTTAAAGATCGCAATTACCCGGAATAATGCAAATTTATCCACAAGATAAAAAATGGTATATTTTATATGTAGCTGACATTCAGGTTAATAATTTTGTAAATGCGGTGGATAATTTGTTGAAAATAAATTTTAAAAGTTTAAATCTATTTTTTTAATGCTTCCGTTTAAGGGAACTTCCCCTGTATAGAAGCGTGTTGGAATAGCATAAAAACATGAAAGCTTTCTCCCTATCCGGTATTACCCGCCAGCATATTCTGCAAGCCATTCAGGAAATAGAACGGTTGCGGCCGGACTTACATGCTTCTACCATTTACGATGTGGTGTACCAGGGCAAGCATTATCCACCCGTAGAATTAATGCGGCTGGCACACCGCTTAGCGCACGGTACTGCCGAATGGGCCTTGGCTGCTGGGGAGGCCACCAATGCTTACCTGGAAAAATTAGGTTTCTCGGTAGTACAAAAAAAGCTTTTAGTAGTGAATACGGTTGCTGATGAAGGTATAATGGTGCTGGAAGAACCTGTTGCTCAACCTACAGCTGCCTTAAAACGGCTGCAAGTGCCGGTGTTACAGGATATTCCGTTGGCTTACCAGCCACTTAAGCAAAATCAGCCGGAAAAATATACCCGCAAAAAAGCGCTGGCCGAATTATTTATATCGGACGAAGAATTACAAAAAATACAAGCCATTTTAAACCTGAAGAAAAATGTAATTTTACAGGGTTCGCCGGGAACCGGGAAAACATTTCTGGCGCGACGTTTGGCTTATTTGCTGGCCGGGCGCGAAGACGCAGAAAGAATAAAAACGGTGCAATTTCATGCGGCGTATGCTTACGAAGATTTTATCCAGGGTATCCGGCCCGATCAGACCGGCGCTTTTAAACTGACCAAAGGGGTATTTTACGATTTTTGCGAAAAAGCCCTTGTCAACCCTGAACAAGCTTATATTTTTATTATTGAAGAAATTAACCGCGGCAATCTAAGTAGTATTCTGGGCGAATTATTATTTTTGCTGGAAGCAGATAAGCGCCACGAAAGTTTTGCCGTAGCTTTACCCCAGGGAGATTCTTTTTTTTACGTGCCTCAAAACGTATACGTAATTGCTACCATGAATACCGCCGACCGTTCTTTGGCGCCATTGGATTTTGCCTTGCGGCGGCGTTTCGGATTTGTTAAAATGTTACCGGCTTTTGGTTTGCCTTTCCGGCGTTATTTGGAGTACCGCAACACCCCGGATAATTTAATTGATAAAATTATCACCCGCATGGAAGCTTTAAATAAAGATTTAACAGCCGATGAATATTTAGGCGAGGGTTTCCAGGTAGGGCATAGTTATTTTTGTCATCCGCCCAAGGCCGGCGGCGACGAAGCTTGGTTTGGTGCTATTTTGGAAAACGAACTGGTGCCTTTACTGGAAGAATATTGGGCTGATAAGCCGGCCAAGGCGGCGGCGGCTATCCGGCAGTTGCGTGCCTCCGGAATATAAGCATGCCTATCCCGATTCAGAATATTTATTACCTGCTGAGCTATGCCTGGCAATTGCTGGAAGAAGACGACGATATACTTGTTAATGGCATTGCGGCAGAAAGTGAACTGAACCTGTTGGCGTATTTGCTGCAGAAACAGACGCATTTGCTCTTGAAAAAAGGTTTGGGGCAGCAATATGTGCGCGTAACTGATACTATTTCGGGAATAAAAGGAAAACTCGATATAAAGGCTTCCCTGCAAAATAATACTTTTGGGCAGGGTAAAGCAATTTGTACTTTCGAAAATTTAAGCCCGGATTATTTACCCAATCAACTTATAAAAAGTACCATTCAGCAGGTAATGGTTACTCCTGGTTTAAGCGAAAGGATAGGTGCTGCTTTAAAAGCTCTCTTACCTGCATTCCGGGAAGTTTCTCCAATTAATGGGTATCCGGAAGATTATCGGCAGGTTGCGGCGCAACGTTTTTCAAACACTTATTACTATCCCGTATTAGCAATTTGCGATTTACTCAGTCAACATCTTTTGCCGGAAGCCGGAGGAACGCGCTACCGTTTTCGTTCGTTTCTGGAAGATGAAAAACAAATGGCCAAGCTGTTTGAAAGTTTTGTCCGCAATTTTTATATCCGGGAACAGGCCATTTACCAGGTTAAATCAGAGCGGATAGCTTGGCAGTTGGAAACCGCAGAAGCGGCGCAATTGCAGTACCTGCCGGTAATGATAACGGATATTTCGCTTTCTT
>Ga0210040_10003999_pt1 | contig 19517 bp, 10 predicted proteins | sample CryGeyCG12114_NA_FD_185462 | JGI IMG/M metagenome (GOLD analysis project Ga0210040, IMG submission 185462) | Groundwater microbial communities from aquifer - Crystal Geyser CG19_WC_8/21/14_NA (SPAdes) (version 2) | ecosystem: Environmental > Aquatic > Deep subsurface > Groundwater | place: USA...
TATCGAAATGAGCACGCCCACCGCCACCGATCTGGAAGAGAAGCCGCAGCCCGCCGCAGCGCCCGCCACAACTGCCCCGGCCCCTACCCTCGAAAAGGTGAAGGTGAAGACCAAGCCCGCTGCCGCACCGGCCACCAAAACCAAAGTAAAAGCCAAGAAAGCCCCTGACGGCTGGGACACCGGCGGCTGGTAGGGATAAGTGAAACGACGAACTTGTGAGTTGCTGTTCTTACTGCGCAAAAGGTCACCGGCCGCGTAGTGAGAACAGCAATTTTTATTTTCACAACTTCGCCTTTCACAACTTCACCGCCATGACCCGTCTGCTCCTACTGGCGGCGCTGCTTTTGGGGCTGCTGCCGGCCTGCAATCAACAGCCCCCGGAAACCGCCACCGCCACGCCGCCCCCTACCCCGCCGCCCGTGCCCGGCCCCAGCCTCACCGCCCTGGCCGACAGCAACGCGGTAGCCCTGCTCACGCCCTACCTCCAGGAGCATCCTGGCTCGGAGGTGCTGCTGCACACGCGCCTGGGCACCATGCGCCTGCGCCTCTACGACGATACGCCCATTCACAAGGCTAATTTTCTGCTATTGATCCGTAAGGGCGTATTCAATGAGACGCTGTTTCAGCGGGTAGAAAAGGGGCTTGTGATTCAGGGAGGGCGCTCCACTAACCGTACCATCGCCATCAACCGCTACCGCCTGCCGCCCGAAATCCGATCCGGGCATTTCCACAAAAAGGGTGCCCTAGCCATGGCCCGCTACGACGACGACCAGAACCCCGGCAAGCTCTCATCGAGCATTGATTTTTACATTGTGCAGGGAGAAAAGCTGGCCCCCAATCAGTCGCAGGCAGTGGCGAGCCGCAAGCTCACGCCTACCCAAATTCAGACTTACGCTACGGAAGGTGGCCTACCCTCCTTAGATGGTCAGTACACAGTATTTGGCGAGGTGATAGAAGGACTGGATGTGCTGGACAAAATTGCCAACGAGCCCATTGACGCCTACAAATGGCCGAAAAAGGACGTGAATATGAAAATGGAAGTAGTGCACTGAACAGTCGCTATTGTGCTCCGTTTGCTGGTAAAGAACGAGTACCTACTCTCTCTGATGATGAAATTTTACTAGTGTTAAGATACTGACTTGTAGACCTCATCTCTCTAAAGTATAATTCAAAAGCGTCTCTTAACGGTACTGTGGCAGTTTCCTGCGAACTGGCATAGTACCGTTAAGAGACGCTTTTTATGTAGTTGGGTAAGCACAACTGCTCAAGGCACTTCTCATTAGACAAGCAAACAAAAAATACCTACTTAAAAGCGGTGATATCATCACCCCATTTTTAGAAAGTGTTCCCTGTGCTTTCAGAAGGATAAAATAATTATTACTAGAAATAATTAAGCTATACGAATTCTATTTCCCATGCATGGAAATTATTCTTGAAATGGTAAAAAGGCATGATTTGGGGTGTCGTAGCGTGGCAGAAAACTTGTTATCCTCTAAGCAATCACGCTTTTACGTGGCTTGTTAGTAGCAGCGCACACTCAATATTGTGCCGAAGCTATTATTAGAAAAATAATAAAAAATATTCCAGTCTTTCTCTCTGTTCCACACTGCAACACCCAGTTCAACTTTGTATGAAAACACTTTTACAAGTCTGGTTGGCATTAGTTATGGGGGTAGCCTTGCCGATAGCATCGGTAATGGCGGCCCCTACTATTGTTAGCTTATCTACCCCAACGCTATCGACAGCCACTGTGCGACAGAGCATTAGTCCGTTGCGCGCAACGGTGGGCACACCTACCAGCTACCGGATTACCACCCTACCCAATGGTGGTACGCTCTACGTAAACGGAACTGCCGTGACGGCGGCCCGGAACCTAACTCCAACGGAGGCGACCCAGCTCACGTTTACGCCATCGGGCACGGCGGGCAACTACTCCTTTCAGTTTACGGCCACCGACGCCACTGGCGCTTCTGCCGCCGCCACCTACAACATTCCCGTTAGCTTGAGCAGCTGCGGCGGTAGCAGCTTCGACTTCTCAACCCGTACGGTAGGAGAGAGTTGGACCAACCAAACGAATGTAGCCGCAGGCAATGGCGTCACTATCTCCACCAGTGGCTACTCGGCTGGCGCTGGCACCAACCGTTTTCAGATCGGTAATGACCAGGGTGGCGCCCAAAGTACATCACTGAGTTGGTACGCACAGTATAGCAGTGCTACGTCCACTACCAGTACCGTTACCTTCACCTTCAGCAAAGCACTGACGGGTTTTTCTATTGTAGTGCAGGACATTGATGCCAATACAACCAGCCCAAATTTCTTCGTTGACCAGGTACAGTTTGATGGTTATACCAGCAACACGGCAACTACCCCCATTGCCCTGACGGCATCCAACGTGAAGTTGGGCTCTACCAATACCTTCTCGGGTAGCAACCGCATAACGGGTAGCGCTAACAGTGCCGCCACTCCCGCCGACAACGTGGTGGTGACGTTTCCGCAGGCTATTACCAAGCTGACGCTAACGTATCGCAACACCCAGGGTACCAACAATCTGCCTACCCAACAAGCTATTGGCATTCCGGCTTTCAGCTGGTGTGCCTCCTCCGATATTGCTACTACGTTCACGGGGCCTGCCCGGGCGCAGGCGGGCAACACGGTTACGTACACCATCAATACCACCAACAACGGCAGCGACGTAGCCACCAGCGTGACGCCTACTCTGCAACTGCCTACTGGTCTGACCAACATTACGTCGGCCAACGGCGGTACGTACAACGCCACAACGGGTCTGATTACGTTTCCGACCATTGCGGAAATGACTGTAGGCGCCATTTTTGGTAACACCGTCACGTTTACGATGCCCGCCAACAATGCCGTGACGAGCACGGCTACGTTTACGTCGCCGGTAACCGATAACGTATCGGGCAACAACTCGGTGACGGTGACCACGGCCCAGAACCGGGCACCTGTAGCCAATAATGTAACTAACTCGCCGGCTATACTGAGCACCAATGCAGCTACGGCCATTGCATCCCTCAGCGCTACCGACCCCGACGGCGACGCCACGCTGGTGAGCTATACTATTGCCACGCTACCAGCCGCTTCCGAAGGGGTACTCTATGTAAATGGGGTAGCTGCTACGGTGGGCCAGAGCCTAACGCCGGCCCAGAGCCGGCAGCTCTCGTTTGCGCCAGTTGGCACCTTCACCGGTAATTCCACCTTCACCTTCAGCGCCACCGACGACGCAGGCGTGACCTCCAACACGGCCACGTATACGGTACCCGTAACAGCCGGGGCAGACCTGTCTACCATTATCAGTGGTTCTACCACGGGCGTAGAAGGCCAGAGCCGTATCTACGGCGCTACTACCACCAATCTGAGCAGCGGCACGGCTACCAACGTGGTGACTACTATCACGCTGTCGAACAAACCACCATTTAACAGTATTTCCGTCACCAATGGCAGCTACGACGCTTCCACGGGCGTAGTCACCTTCAACCCAGTAACGCTGGCCGGGGGCGAACGAGCATTGCAGACATTTAACTTCATCGTGCAGCCTACCCCAGCTACCATTTCGGCCACGGCGCGCAGCACCAGTAACACTGCTGACCCCAACGCTAACAACAACAACGGCTCGCTGGCGAATGCTACTATCACTACGACTGTTGCACCGGTAGGGCCGGCCGCCTCAGCAGTAGCCCTGGCCCCCTGTGCCAATCCCGGCCGTGATGGTTCTCCTGCACCCATCACCACCAACCCCGATGCCTACTACCCTGGCACTTCGGCTTCCGGTACTTCGGTGGTGGTAGGAGCCGCCGCCACGGGCGGTGCGCAAACCGCTATTGCCGTGGGCGACCTAGTGCTGATTATACAGATGCAAGGCGGCGACTTCAACTCTGACAACACCGACTCCTACGGGGATGGCGTGGCCGGTGGTCTGGCCTCGGGCAATCTGAATAGCAACTTCTCGGCCGGACAGTACGAGTACGCGGTGGCAAACAGCACTGTGCCCGTTTCGGGGGGCACGCTCACGTTGACGACCTCGCTGCGCAACGCGTACGCCACGGCGGCGGCCACCTCTACCACCGGCCAGCGGCGCTTTCAGGTAGTGCGTGTGCCGCAGTACGCGGATCTTACTTTAGGCGCCAACATCTCGTCTTTGCCCTGGAATGGCAGTACGGGTGGGGTATTAGTGCTGGATGTGGCGGGGCGCATGAGCTTCGGCACGACTACCAAGTACACCCTCAACGCTTCGGGCGCCGGCTTCCGGGGCGGCGCGGGCCGTGCCCTGGGCGGCGCTACCGGCTTTGCTGGCACCGACTACCGCACGGTAGCTACGGCCGCCGTGAATGCCATGAAAGGCGAAGGCATTGTGGGCACACCGCGCTACGTAAACAGCGGCACCGCCAACCTTGACACGGGCGTGGAAGGCTACCCTAACGGTAGCGCCGGCCGCGGTGCCCCCGGCAACGCCGGCGGCGGCGGCACAGACGCCAACCCTACAGCCAACAACCAGAACTCGGGCGGCGGCGGCGGCGGCAACGGTGCCCGCGGGGGCCGCGGCGGCAACTCGGCCACGGCCAACACCGCCGTGGGTGGCGAGCTGGGCTCTACGTTTGGTCCGCCCAGTACCAGCCGCCTGATTTTGGGCGGCGGTGGCGGCGCGGGCGTAAGCAACACAGCCAACGGCAGCGGCTACGCCAGCAGCGGCGCGGCGGGCGGTGGCCTGGTGATGTTGCGCGCGGGCTCCATCAGCGGCTCGGGTAGCATTGTGGCCAGCGGTGCCAGCGCAGCAGCTTCCGGCAACGACGGTAGCGGCGGTGGCGGGGCCGGTGGCTCTATTCTGGTAACGGCCAACAACACGACCAGCCTGGGTAGCCTGACGCTGACAGCCAACGGCGGCAACGGCGGCTCGAACAGCGGCACTACGGCCCGTGGCCCTGGTGGCGGTGGCGGTGGCGGTATCATCCTCACCAACGCCAGCGTGGCCAATGCCACCACCGCGGCCGGCCAAAACGGCCTCACAACCGGCAATGTGGCCTACGGTGCCGAAGCAGGGGTAGCGGGCTTTACCAATACGCAGGTTAGCACCTTTATTGCGAACAGCACGGCTGGTATCAACTGCAGCGCCGATGTGGTGGCCTCCCTCACGGGACCGGCCACGGCCACGGCCGGCCAAACGGTAACGTTGTCGGCCGTCTTCAGCAACATCGGCGGTGTGAACGCCAGCACGGTGGGTCGCACCATTACGTTGCCCGTCAACTTTCAGAGTGTACTGGCACCTGGTTCGCAATCCATTGCTGACAATGGTGATAATACGACAACCATCACCTACCCTGCTCTAACTACTTTGGCAGCGGGTGCCAGCAACTCGTTTGGTCTTTCATACACGGCGCCTGGTGTAACCTCGGTGACGGCCACGGCCCAGATAACAACGACTACCCCAGAACCGATAACGACCGACAACTCCGCCTCGGTGACTACCACTATCAGCGGCGACGCGGACATAACGACAGCACTAGCGGGCCTGACCGGCCTGAATGCAGGTCGGCCCTCGGGTATCTACTCGGTGGTGTTTGCCAACAATGGTCCGGCCGCTGCTACCAACGTAACGCGCCGCGTTATCCTACCCGCAGGTATTGATAACCTGATGGTGCTGGATGATGTGCAGTACACTTATGACCAGGCAACTGGCGTCCTTGATTTCGGCACTGTGACGACGCTCAACAGCCGCGCGGCCGATGTATTCCGCTTCTGGTTTGTGGCGCCCGCCACGGGCACCACGGCTACGCTGAGTAGCGTCACCACCACTACTTCCAGTCAGGGCAGCAACGTGGCACCCGATAATTTCTCTATCACAGCTAAGCTCGTAAATGTGGCCGATGTGGAAAGCCGAGTTACGGTGAATACACCCACCGTGGCGCCCGGCCAAACGGGCAGTTTCACGGTTAGTTTCCTCAACAACGGGCCTTCTACCTCCACTGGCGTGCTACGCCGCGTGCAGCTGCCCGCAGGTTTGCTGGATGTAAAAACGACCAATAATGAGGGGGTTTACGACGTGGTTACGGGCATCGTTACGTATGCCAATACGCCTGACCTGGCTAGTGGCAGCAATGCCAACTCCACTATCACCTTTACGGCGCCGGCAATGGGCCCTGTGGTAGCTACGGCCAACATGAACGACGCGACCATTTTCTCGGGGCAGTCGAACAACAACCAGGCAACGGGCCGTATTGATATCGTACCGCTGGCAGACGTAGCCACTACCATCACCGGCCCCACAACCAGCGTGACGGGCAATCTGGTTACGTACTCTGTACTTACAGCCAACAATGGTCCTTCGGCGGCTACGGATGTGGTGCAGCAGGTGAAGCTGCCGGCCAATTTGGCGGGGGTATTTGCCAGCAATGGCGGCGTGTATGACGCCTCCACAGGCATTGTCACATTCCCTACCCTTGCAGTACTGCCCAGCGGCGTGACGCGCAACAATACCGTGAGTTTGGCTATGCCTGCTGCGGGCTTTGCGGCCAGCGCTTCTGTATCGACTACCACGAACGAAAGCCTAACCGCCAATAACACGGCTACGGCAGCTACCACAGCTAGTTCTCCCGCTACCACCGAGTTAGCTAACCTGTACACCACCATCGGCTTCGGTACGCGTGAGGCAGCACCCGGAAGCGCTGTTACGCTCACGGTAACTACGGGCAACAACGGACCGCAGCCCGCTGCCAACGTGGTGCAACAGGTAGCCCTGCCGCCCGGCCTCACGGGCGTTACAGCCTCTGGCCTGGGTTCTTATAACGCCAACACGGGCATCGTCACGTTCCCGGCTGTCGGAACCTTTGTAAGTGGTACCAGCGTGGTGAATATGATAATAGTGAATGCCCCGGCCAGCGGTACGCTGTTGGCACTGGCTAGCGTGAGCAGCGCTACCTCCGACCCCATGCCGGCCGACAACCAGCAGCCGGCATTAATAAACGTGCTACCCGTTACCGACGTAGCTACCACCCTGATTGCTCCTTCCACAGCTTCGGCGGGACAGCAGCTGACGCTCACCGTAAACACGATCAACAACGGCCCGATTACGGCCACCAACGTGAGTCAGACCGTCACGATTCCGGCGGGCCTAGCAGTGTCCGATGTCTCAGCTACCAGCAACGGCACGTACGATCCGCTTACGGGCGTAGTCACGTTCCCGACGCTACCCACGCAGGAGGTTGGCAACGTGGCTACGAATACCATTACCTATAAGACGCCAGCCTACCGCTCCACCGACGGCAGCACCAGCACCGCTCTGCGCACGTTCGAAAACCGGGCAACGGTGACCACGACCACACCCGAAACGGTGAAGACCAACAACGTGGCGCGGGCCCTGACGGAGGTGAAATGGAATGCCGATGTGGCGGTGGCCGTGAGTGGCCCTACCAATACGCTGCTCGGCAACCCCGTGGTCTACACAGTGTCTACGATCAACAATGGCCCCGCTCCTACGGATACCGTGCGCACGACAGTACGCATTGTGACGGGCCTGACCGGGGTAGTAGCCTCGGGTGGCGGCGTGTACGACGCGACGACGGGTATTGTCACGTTCCCGCCCATTATCCGGCAGGCAGCAGGCGCTACTGGTGCTGTTACCAATACCATTTCGTTTATCGTGCCCGACCGCCCCATTATTGGCGTGGCGGCTGTAGTCGACGCATCGCGCTCAACGAACGACGCAAACCTGACCAACAACGCCTCTACCATTATTTCCTCGGTGCGGCCCGCTACGGCTACGCAGGTAGATTTGCAAACAACCATTACGGCGGACGTTACGCAGCAAACGGCCGGGCAACCGGTGCAACTGACGGTGACGGCTACCAATGCCGGAGCCACTAGTGCAACGGGTCGTAGCCGGGTGAGCCTGCCCGCAGGCTTGTCGAACGTGGTCGTGCGTACGGGCTCGGCTTCGGGTCCGGTATTGGCCAACGTGTATGACAACACGACTGGTTCTGTTATCCTACCTACGGTAGAGCAGGCGGCGGGCACCAGCTCCACGTACGTCATCACCATAGGCGACCCCACCAACGACCCGCTGGTGGCCACGGCTAGCATCAACGGTTTGCTCTCGGACCCCACTCCAGCCAACAACGTCAGCACCGTGAGCGTGAACATTGTGCCGACTACGGATATTGCTACGCGACTTAGCGGTCCGGCCAACTTGCTGTCCGGCAGCGTAGCTACCTACCAGGTTGTAACGCTCAACAACGGTCCTTCCCCGGCCAGCAATGTGGTGCAGCGCGTGCAGTTGCCCACGGGCCTCACCGGGGTTATCCTGTCGGGCGGGGGTACGTACGATCAGGCGTCGGGGGTAGTGACCTTCCCAGCCATTCCAACGCAAGCTGTAGGGCTAGCTGGTGAGGTGACGAACACGATTTCGTTCGCCTTCCCTACGTCTGCTACCACTCTCACGGCATCGGTGAGCACAAACACGACGGAGGTAGCCAACAGTACGGCTAATAATACCGCCAGCCTCACGACCGCCCTGGCCCAGCAGCCACCCGTGGCCAGCACGCGGGCCAACCGCCTGCAAACGCCCCAGGGCAACACGGCCAACGCGCTGTCTATCTCGGCACTAACGAGCTACGACCCGCTCGGCAATCTGTCCAGCTATCAGATTACTACCCTTCCCCTAGCCTCCCAGGGTATGCTGTTACTAAAGGGCACGGCTGTTACGACCGGGCAGACTATTGTGCTGGCTGATATTGCCAACTTGCAGTTTAAACCCGCTCCTTCTTTCGTAGGTAATGCGTTTTTCGCCTATACCACCTCTACTACGCAGGGTGTGCAATCCACTACTCCTGCCCTCTACACCATCACGGTAGGAATGGATAATGACGCGGTGTATACTCCAACGCCCACCAAGGGCGGCAACGCTAATGTATATCAGGACAACGATGTGCTGGCGAACGTGCGGGATGTGAACGGCAGCACCTACGATTCTAATGCGGAGATGACTAACAACGGCATACGCGCGGCGACCCTCACGGACGGCAGCACCGCCCTACCCAACGGCGTGGCGCTAAATCCCGAAACTGGTCAGCTGTACGTGAGCGACCGACTGCGCCTAGCAGCCGGCACCTTCACGGTGAATATCACCACCACCGACGCCTACGGTGGCATCACCTCGCAGCCCGTTACGTTTGCCATTGGCGTCAATCCGCTGCCAGTAGAGTTGACGGCCTTCACGGCCCAAACCCAGCAGCGCGATGCCTTGCTGAACTGGAAGACGGCCTCGGAGCGCAACAATGACCACTTTGTGGTAGAGCGCTCCACCGATGGTCGCACGTTTATGGCTGTGGGTACGGTGCGCGGCAACGGCACCACCAGCCAAGCCCACGCGTACGATTTCGTAGACGAAGGCGCCGCCCGCCTGGGCCAGCTGCTCTATTACCGCCTGCGGCAAGTGGATACCGACAGTGCCGCCCAGTATACGCCGGTGCGCACCGTTGCCTTCCCGCTCACGGCGGCTACGCTCTACCCCAACCCGGCCACCACGGCCACTACCCTCGACCTGCGCAGCGTGCCCACCGGCAGCTATCAGGTAACGCTGGTGGACATGACGGGTCGTACCGTGCGGCAGTACACCCTCCAGGGCGGCACCGAGCACTTGCTGGAACTGACCAATCTGCCGGCCGCGAACTACATCGTGAACGTGCAGAATCAGGACCTCCGCTTGCGCCTACGCCTCACGAAGAACTAACGCAAAGTCGCTAGGCAACAAAAACGGCCACCCTGAGTAGGGTGGCCGTTTTTTTGTGGCACGTCGGGCAGGATTACCAGATGCGGGCACGCACGTTTTCGGCGCGCACCATTTTGGCGTCCTGCTTGCAGCCGAAGGCTTCGTAGAACTGCGGCATATTTTGCAGCGGTCCTTCGGTGCGGAACTGTGCCGGGGAGTGCGGGTCGGTCATTACCTGCTGACGCAGGTACTCGGGGCGGGCGTTGGTGCGCCAGATTTGCGCCCAGGCCAGGAAGAAGCGTTGCTGGGGCGTGTAGCCGTCGTAGTTGGGCACGTTCTTGCCAGCAATGGCTTTTTGCAGCGCCGTGTACGCGATGTTCAGGCCACCGATGTCGGCCAGGTTTTCGCCCATGGTCAGCTTACCGTTTACGAACACCGAGTCCAGCGGCGAGAAGGCCGAATACTGCTTGTCTACCAAGTCGGCGCGCTGAGTGAATTTCTCGGCGTCTTCCTTGGTCCACCAGTCTTTGAGGTTACCCTCCGAGTCGTACTGGCGGCCCTGGTCATCGAAGCCGTGGGTCATTTCGTGGCCGATTACGGCACCCATGCCGCCGTAGTTCACCGCATCATCCGCCTTCGGGTCGAAGAAGGGAGGCTGCATAATGCCGGCCGGGAACACGATTTCGTTCATCGGTGGGTTGTAGTAGGCATTCACCGTGGGCGGCGTCATACCCCATTCCGTGCGGTCAATCGGCTTGCCGTAGTGGCCCACGTTGTCCTTATAGGCCCACTGGCGAGCGGCCAGCACGTTGTTCAGGTACGACTCGCGCGAGATGGTCAGGGCCGAATAGTCCTTCCACTTATCAGGGTAGCCGATTTTCACGCTGAAGGCGTTCAGCTTTTTCAGGGCTTGCTCCTTGGTAGCGGCGCTCATCCAATCCAGGTTCTGAATGTGCTCGGCGAAGGCGGCGCGCAGGTTTTCCACCATCTGCTTGGCCTTGGCTTTAGCTTCGGGCGAAAACGCTTTGTCGACGTACAGTTGGCCGAAAGCTTCGCCCAGAGCACCGTCGGTGGCGCGTAGCATGCGCTTCCAGCGGGGCTGCTGCTGCTTGGCGCCGCTCAGCACTTTCGAGAAAGCAAACGACTCATCCCCAAAGGCCTTGGGTAGGGCCGAGGTCAGGGAGGTGGTCAGGTGCCAGCGCATGTAGGTTTTGAGGTCGGCCAGCGGGGTCGATTTCAGCAGGGCGTTTTCGGCCTTGAAGAAATCAGGCTGACCCACAATCACTTCCTGGGCCGCGCTCAGGCCGTTTTGCTTGAGGGCGCCGGCCACGTTCAGGTTGGGGTACTGCTTTTGTACCTCCGCCAGCGTCATCTTGTTGTAGTTGGCGTAGGGGTCGCGCAGGGCCACGCGGGTGCGGCTGGCCTGAGCCAGTTTGGTTTCGAACGCCAGCACCGTTTGGGCATTCTTGGCGGCCACGGCCGGCGAGTCGCCCAGCAGCTTAAAGGTGTTGGTGAGGTAGCTTACGTAGGCCGTACGGATGCTCTTGGAGCGCGCGTCGTCCTTGAGGTAGTAGTCGCGGTCGGGTAGGGAGATGCCGCCCTGGTACAGGCTCACGGCATACTGCGAGCTGATCTTATCGTCCTGCCCTACCCCGCTGTAATAGAATGCGCCGGTACCGATGGTCTGCTCGCGGGCAATCTCAGCCTGCAAGCCTTTCATGTCCTTCACGGCGGCAATCTTGGCCAGCTCGGGTTGCAGGTACTTCAGACCGGCTTTGTCAATCGCCACCGAGTCCATGGCTGAGGCAAAGTAGTCGCCTACCTTCTGGGCATTGGTGCCCTTGGCGGCCGTGGTGTTGGCGGCGGCTTCGTTCAGAATCTGTCGCATCACGGCGTTGTTCTTGTCGGCCAGCTCATTGAAGGAGCCCCAGCGCGACTCAGCATCTGGAATCGGGTTGTTTTTCAGCCAGCTACCCGAAGCAAACTGGAAAAAGTTGTCGCAGGCATTCGCCGATTGGTCGATGTTGGCTACGTTCAGGCCAACGCCTTTGGGTGCGGCAGCGTCGGTGGTAGTAGCAGCGGCGGAGGCAGTAGCGGTTGCTGCCGTATCGGTGGCGGCAGTGGTGGTGGTTTTCGACGAGCTACAGCCCGCCAGCGTCAGCCCGGCAGCGGCCACTACGGCCAGCGTCAGGCTATTTCGGTTCTTCATAGGTGGTAGAAAAAGGAGAATAAACAGGAATTGGGAGGACAAGATACGGAGGAAATCTCGCGCCCTGTTGGTCATTAGCCAACAGGCAATTAGACCCATCTAGTGCCCGCCACACCAAAAAAGGCAGCCGTTGGGCTGCCTTTTTAGAACTTACTAAACGTCATGCTGAGCGAAGGCGTAGCCGCAGTCGAAGCATCTCTACTGATAGTAATTCCTGATGATTAAGATTACCAATGCAGTAGAGATGCTTCGACTGCGGCTGCGCCTTCGCTCAGCATGACGAACTACCGAAACAGTGTTTTGTCTACCAGATTTTAGCCCGCACGTTTTCGGCGCGTACCATCTTGGCGTCCTGCTTGCACCCGAAGGCTTCGTAGAACTCCGGCATGTTTTGCAGCGGCCCTACCGTGCGGAACATACCCGGCGAGTGCGGATCGGTGAGGACTTGCTGGCGCAGGGCCTCGGGGCGCGAGTTGGAGCGCCAGATCTGCGCCCAGGCCAGGAAGAAGCGCTGCTCGGGCGCAAAACCATCGTACTGTGGACGCGGGCTATTGCCGTATTTCTTATCGAGCTGCTTTTGCAGGGCCGTGTAGGCTAGGTTGAGCCCGCCCAGGTCGGCCAGGTTTTCGCCCATCGTCAGCTTGCCGTTCACGTACACCGAGTCCAGCGGCGAGAAGGCCGAGTATTGGTTGCCTACCAGGGTAGCGCGTTGGGTAAACTTCTCCGCATCTTCCTTGGTCCACCAGTCGCGCAGGTTGCCCTCCGAGTCGAACTGCCGGCCCTGGTCGTCGAAGCCGTGGGTCATTTCGTGCCCAATCACGGCGCCCATGCCGCCGTAGTTCACCGCGTCATCCGCCTTCGGGTCGAAGAACGGCGGCTGCATGATGCCAGCCGGGAACACGATTTCGTTCATCGACGGGCTGTAGTAGGCATTCACCGTGGGCGGCGTCATGCCCCATTCCGTGCGGTCAATCGGCTTGCCGTACTTCTCAATGTTGCGGGCGTAGTTCCACTTGCGGGCGGCCAGCACATTATTCAGGTAGGAATCGCGCGAGATGTTCAGCGTGGAGTAATCCTTCCACTTATCAGGGTAGCCGATTTTCACGGTGAAGGCGTTCAGCTTCTTCAGCGCTTCGGTTTTCGTGGCGGCGCTCATCCAGGTGTTCTGCTGAATGTGCTCAGCAAACGACGCTTTCAGGTTGTTCACCATTTCCAGCGCCTTGGCCTTGGCCTCGGGCGAGAAAGCCTTATCCACGTACAATTGGCCGAAGGCTTCGCCCAGCGTGCCGTCGGTGGCGGCGCCCATGCGCTTCCAGCGGGGCTGCTGCTGCTTGGCACCGCTCAGCACCTGCGCGTAGCGGAAAGCCTCGTCGCCGTAGGCTTTGGGTAGGGCCGCGGTCAGGGACGACACCAGCTGCCAGCGCAGATAGGTTTTCATGTCGGCCAGCGGGGTCGATTTCATCAGCCCGTTCACTTCCTGGAAGAAAGCCGGCTGACCCACAATCACCTCCTGTGCCGTGCCCAGGCCATTTTGCTTGAGCATAGTGGGTAGGGCAATGTTGGGGTATTTCTGGTTGAACTCAGCCAGCGGCATCTTATTGTAGTTGGCGTAGGGGTCGCGCAGCTCCACGCGGCTCTTGCTGGCCTTGGCGAGCTTGGTTTCCAGCCCTAGCACGGTCTGGGCGTTTTTGGCGGCCGTGGCCTCGCTGTCGCCCAGCATTTTAAAGGTATTGGTGAGGTAGGTGACGTAGGCGTTGCGCACGGTTTTGGAGCGCGCATCGTCCTTGAGGTAGTAGTCGCGGTCGGGCATACTCAGGCCGCCCTGATTCAGGTTCACGGCGTACACCGAGCTGTTCTTGCGGTCCTGCCCTACCCCGGCCCGGAACAGCGGCCCGGTGCCCAGCGTCTGCTGGCGGGCAATTTCCAGTTGCAGGCTTTTCTGGTCCTTCACGGCCGCAATCTTGTTCAGCTCGGGCTGCAAGTACTTCAGGCCGGCTTTGTCGATGGCTACCGAGTCCATGCCCGAGGCGTAGAAGTCGCCTACCTTCTGGGCATTGCTACCCTTGGCGGCCGTAGTATTGGCGGCGGCCTCCTGCAAAATCTGGCGGGTAGTGGCGTTATTCTTGTTGGCCAGCTCGTTGAAGGAGCCCCAGCGCGACTCCGCATCCGGAATCGGGTTGTTCTTCACCCAGTTGCCGGAAGCAAACTCGTAGAAATCGTCGCAGGGGTTGGCTGTTTTATCCAGGTTGGCAATGTCGATGCCTACCCCTTTGGGCGCGTCGGCGGCGGCTGTCATGGCCGTGGCGGTGCTAGCTGTGGTGGTATCGGAGGTAGCGGTAGTGGCCGTGGTGGTTTTGGAGGAGTTGCAACCGGCGGAAAGCAAGCCCGCCGCCGCCAGAGCCGCCAGCGTCAGGGTATTATGGTTTTTCATGTACAAGAGAACAGGTGGTGTCAGAAAGGAGCGTAATCCTATCCATCGTTCAACTAAGAACAACGTGGTGCATCGCCCAAAATACAAGTTATTCTGCATAAGACACTACCCCGTGGCAAGCGTTGCATGCTATCCGGCGCCGCCCAAATTGCGTATCTTGCGCTAATGGCACCGCTCTACAATCGTCGCCCCGACTCTGGTTTGTCTGCTTCTGCCGGCCGCCCGCTGATAGCGCTGCCGCTGGGCGAGCTGCTCACGCGCGTGCGCCAGACCCTGAGCGAGCGGTTCGCCGAATCGTACTGGGTAGTAGCCGAAATTGCCGACCTCACCCTGCCCCGCTACGACGGCGCCCACTGCTACCTCGTGCTCACCGACCAGCACACCACCGGCCGCGGTGCCGAGCTGAAAGCTCAAGCCCGCGCCACCATCTGGAGCCAGCGCTACCAACAGTTGGCGCCGGTTTTTGCGGAGCACACTGGCCAGGAGTTGCAGGTGGGGCTCAAGGTGATGCTGCGCGTGCAGGTGAAATTCCACGAGCAGTATGGCCTGTCGCTGGATGTGGTAGCCCTGGACCCCAGCTACACGGTAGGCGACCTAGCCCGTCAGCGCCGCGAAACCATCCAGAAACTAGCTGCGCAGGATTTGCTGGAACGTCAGCAACGGCTAGTCCTACCCCTGGCCCCGCAACGGCTGGCCGTTATTTCGTCGCCCACGGCGGCAGGCTTGCAGGATTTTATGCAGCAGCTGCGCGAGGCGCCGTATGCGTTCGAGGTGACGCTTTTTGCCGCTTCCATGCAAGGCCAGGAGGCGCCCGCCAGCATCCGGGCGGCGCTGGATGCCGTGCGCCCGCAGCGGCAACAGTTTGATGTAGTGGTCATTATTCGCGGCGGCGGCTCCAAAACCGATTTGCTGGCGTTTGATGATTTTGGGTTGGCGGCGGCCGTGGGGAGTTTTCCTCTACCGGTTCTCACTGGCATCGGTCACGAGCGCGATGAAGCCGTGCTGGACCTCACGGCCCACCTCAGCCTGAAAACCCCTACCGCCACGGCCGTCTTTTTGATTGAGCGCCTGGCACGGCTGGATGCGGTGCTGAGCGGCTACGCTGGCCGCGTCCGGGAGCTGGCCCAGGAGCAGGTCCGCAACCAAGAACGCCACTTGCGCCGCCACGCCCTCACCATCCGCGACGCGGCGCAGCAGCAGCTCCGTCAGCACCGTACGGCCTTGCAACAACGCACCCGCCAGGCCGCTACCATTGCCCGCACCGAACTGCGCCAGCAGCACCGCGCGCTGGCTCGCGTGCGCCAGCGCCTACCCCGGGCCACCGCCCGCGCTCTAGCTGGGCAGCAGCTACGGCTGCGAATGCTGGGCTACCGCCTCGCCCGACGCTTCCGGCGCCTGCACCGCCGGCGCTGCGAGCAGCTGGTGCACCACCGCTACCACGTGCAGCTGGCTGCCGAGCGGCTGCTACACCGCGCCGAACTACGTCTGGCCCAGGCTACGGCCTACCGCGTGGCCGCTTCCGGCGCGGAAGAAGTAGACACCCCTACATCGACCCCTACCCCACCCAGCACCGTGCAACTGCTACGGCCCTCGGGCGCGCCGCTGCTGCCCGAAGAGCTAAGCGCCGGCACGGCTGTGCTGCTGCGCCTACCCACGGCCGAGTGGTACGCCCGCCTCACGGCTCCACGGCCTACCCCATCTGTTTCTCCTTCTTCGCTTTAGCTGCTATATCGTGCCTACTCCTTCCAACGCCGACCCCAACCTCACCTACCGCCAGGCCATTGAAGAACTGGAAACCATTCTGCGCACCCTCGAAACCGACAGCGTAGACGTGGACGACCTCACGACTCAGGTACAGCGCTCGGCCGAGCTAATTCGCCTGTGCAAGCAGAAGCTGCGCGGCATCGAATCAACTATTGATCAGGTATTTGAGAATCTGGATGAAGAGGAAGAGGAGGTAGACGAGGACTAGCGATACAGCTGCCGAAGCCGGCAACTGTTCAGCTTGCGATTAAGTATAGGAAGCCATGTATATTTGACGTGCTTGTCACGTCCTCTATCCATTCTGCACCTACCCTATGCCCGCTTCTACCTCGCCTTACAGCCCCAACGTGGGTAGCCCCATTCCGCTGGATACGGCCGCCAAATGGACCAAGAAATATCAGCAAGAACACCCCGAGTTTGATGGAGACGGCGTGGCACAGGAACCTACCTACGCTACCTTCTTCGGCCGCAAAGCCCTCAAGAAACTCATGAAGCGCTGGGGCAAGCGTTGCGCCGGCATCCGCATCTACCAAGGTATCGACGATACTGACCCTACCACCACCAACCGCCGCCGCGTGGTGCTGGTGGCCGTCGACAAGCACGGCAACGACTTGCTGGACGTACGCGAGTGTGCAGATGGCTCTGTGGATGACCCGGTGTTGGATAATGGTACCAATTGCCCGCAACACTGCTCCAATAACAGCCCGTTGCTTCAGTAGCTTGTGGCCATGCCTTGGTGGGACACCTTACTATATGCTATGGCCTTGGGAGCCGAAGCGTTTGCCTTCGTGCCTTTAGCCGTAGCCCTACCCCGACTACGGCATATACCGTACGCTTTTCGCCCCATGATTTTTTACACCATTGGCCTACTATTTATTTGGTATTTAGGTCGTTATGGCCGCGTATATTTACACAATAACATATTCTGTTTTCACCTGACTTCTGTTTTAGAAATCGGGTTCCTATCCCAAACTTTCTACCGGCTCGTTCCGCACCCGACCTTCCGCCGCATAGTACAAATCGGGTACGTTATTTTCCTTGGATTCGCGTTTGCTGATGCCGTTTTTTGGCATGGCTTCATGCAGGAAACCAATATATATGCTCGATCTTTTGGCAATTTATTGGTCATTGTATATGCGTTGTATTATATCCTGCTGCTAACGGAGCAAGCTGTACCTGCTATTGAGAAGCGACCTGACTTTCTGCTATGCGTTAGTGTACTGATCTTCTATTCAATGCCGCTTTTAGTCACTATCCTTCTGTTGTATTTAGAGCGTTATAAGGTTTATCAGTTTGACTTTATCAGCCTGACACCTTTCATCTTATCTGCTGGGGTAGCGGCTATGTTTCAGGCGCTGATGTTTGCCCGGTTTCCGCTGGACCGGCCGCCCCGGCAGGCGCTGCCTACCTGGCTCCGCTGGCGCTGGAGGCCACGCAAGGCGCCGGTAACGGTAGAGTAGCGCAAGGATAAAAAAGGATTTTTTGCGTCGGGAAACTTTCTACCTTCGTAGCAGGCACCGCCCGTTGGGCTTATAGCTGCCCGTTTGTGTCGCTATGCCCGAGTCGCTCCTCCCGCTGGTTCTTATTACGCCGCTGCTAATGCTGCTTTCCGGCGGCATTATCTTCTTCGTAATTCGCTCCCAGCGGCGGCTATTTCAGCAGCAGCAGCAGTTGCGGGCGGTAGAGGACACCGCGCAGCAACAAGCGTTAGAAGCGGCTCTGCTGGCTCAGGAAGAGGAACGCCGCCGCATTGCGGGCGAGCTGCACGACGGGGTAGGCACTACCCTGGCCATCGTGAAGATGCACCTGAATGCCCTGTCCCGCCCCGACCTCACCCGCGACGCCACCGAGCTGCTGGACCAGGTGATTGGCGAGGTACGCCGGATTTCGCGCAACCTGCTACCCGCTACCCTGCAAAAGTTTGGCCTACCCTTCGCGCTGGAGGCCTTGGCCCGCACCGTGCCCGCCGATGGCCCTACCCACGTGGTCATCACCCAACACGGGCAGCCCCGCCGCCTTTCCACCCAACAGGAGCTGATTATCTATCGTGTGGTGCAGGAATTGCTCGGCAACGGCCTGCGTCATGCCCAAGCGGCAAACATCGATATTACGGTCAACTTCGGTTCCGATTCGCTTTCCATTCAGTACGTCGACAATGGGGTAGGCTTCGATCCGGCCCTGGCAGATGTGCAACCAGCTGTGGGCACCCGCATTGGCTTGGGCTTCACCAACCTACGCAGCCGCGTAGCCGTACTGCGAGGTATGTTGCAACATGAATCGGCGCCGGGCATGGGTAGTAGGGTTTGGATTTCCCTACCCCTTGAGTATCTTGCTTCCGATCCGATTATTCCCGTTACCACCCTATGAACAACGTTCCCATTCGTCTAGCGGTGGTCGATGATCATATCCTATTCCGTAAGGGCCTGCACGCGCTACTCAGCGGCTTTGCAGGTATGGAAGTATTATTTGAAGCCGGCGACGGGGAAGAGCTACTCGATCATTTCGACCAGGGCCTGATACCCGATGTGGTGCTGATGGACTTGCAAATGCCCAACCTAGATGGTCTGCAAACCACGCGCCTGCTACGCGCCCAATATCCACTCGTGCGCATCATTATCATCTCCATGCACGATGAGCCGGAGCTGATTGAGAGCCTGCGCGCCGAGGGCGCCCACGGCTACCTCCTCAAAAACGCCGACCCCGAGCAGGTGCAAAGTGCTATCCGCACGGCCATGCGCAACGGCAATCAGGCCTACCCCTATCCCTTGTATAATTAATGGTTGCTGTGCTGGTGAGTAACCCTAGCACAGCAACCATCAACGCATTAGCTACTACCAACCAGTGTTGTAGCGCGCAACAGCAGGTATCAGTTCGCTTGAAATCCTGCTTGTTGCAGCTCGTCCCAAAAGCGGGGGTAGGATTTTCGCACCACTTGGGGTGCTTCAATGGTCAGATTGCCACGCAGGGCCAGGGGAGCAAAGGCCATAGCCATCCGATGGTCGTGGTAGGTAGCCACCGTTTGGCCCGCTACCCGGAAATCGGTAGCCGATACCCGAAAGCGGCCTTCCCCTACGTCCGTGAGGGCGCCGCCGAACTTTGCCAGCTCCGCTTGCAGCGCCGCAATGCGGTCGGTTTCCTTGATGCGCAAACTCTCTAGCCCGGTCATGTCGAAGGGAACATCGAGGGCGGCGGCTACCACGGCCACGGTCTGGGCCAGGTCGGGGCAGTCGGTGAAGTCCTGGGCGGCGGCGGTAGCGGGCGCAATCTGAGTGAGGCGCACACCATCGGCCACGTACTCAGTTGCTACCCCCAGCTGTGTCATGATATCCACAATGGCCTGGTCGCCCTGCCAAGAATACTCCCGCAGGCCCGGCAGCGTAATTTCTGATCCAGCC
>Ga0210040_10004000_pt1 | contig 19516 bp, 8 predicted proteins | sample CryGeyCG12114_NA_FD_185462 | JGI IMG/M metagenome (GOLD analysis project Ga0210040, IMG submission 185462) | Groundwater microbial communities from aquifer - Crystal Geyser CG19_WC_8/21/14_NA (SPAdes) (version 2) | ecosystem: Environmental > Aquatic > Deep subsurface > Groundwater | place: USA...
TATGCATTTATTCGTTAGTGCATAAGTAAAATTTAGACTCCCTAAGACATGATTGGTTCAGATCCAGAACATTGTTGAATTTCTACGGACAGATAAAAACATGCATTCCATGAAAATCCGGGCCCTAATTATTACGTCTTACAATCATTATCATCCGTCACCTATACAATCTTTTCTTTCCCTCAGTCATTCATCTTGGTTGTTCAAGACACTATGTTCCAAGAATCTAGAGCATGCTAGTTTCCCTATTTATTCGGAGTACAAAAGTTTACATAAAAAGTACATACAGTCAGATTAACACGGAGAGCCGAGAATCCTCAACTCTAACTGTACTTACTCACTCACAGCTCTTTTTCAGATTATGCTACTGGGCAAGAGACTATGGGGGAAAAAAATCCACTAACGAACCAAAGTACTCACTAATGATTTTCTTTTCTTGCTAACGAATAAAGTAGCACTAGGAGCCAATTAATTTACAGCCAGGGATCATGATAATGTATACAATCACATGCGTGTGACCGGAAACCTATGACAATAGTAGTGTGGCGTTTTTTCAGTTTTGTATACCATTTGTTTGAACAACGGTACGAGTCAATTAAAAGAGTACTCATAATGAGTTAGCAAATCTGACCTTTTCAACAGTAGAGGAGAAAAGCAGAGAAAAAACAGTTTGATGCCCCTTTGTATTTGTAATTGAAAAAAGTCAAAGAAAAACTGAAAGCTACCTAGATATTTCGCAAATATATAATAAACGGGATTTTGGCGTCCACTGACTTTTTATTAACATCCTTTCAGTATATGCAGAAATGCACAATGCTAAGAGGCAATTTTCTACACACACCTTGTTTATATACTATTTGTATGAACATGGCAATCATTTGCAATGCCTTCATTCTCATACATTTATCATAATAATAACGTTAATATGCAACCTTTTCATTATACCTAACATCATTTCAGACATTCTTCAATAGTTTCCACCTTGGTGTGCCCATAGAGTTCAAATCTTGCGGCGTGTAAAACTAACTAGCTACTATATAGCTATATTAAACTATGATATCCTTTGTTCCATTACATTCATGAGCTTTGCAATTTGTAAACTAATACTGACTTGACTGGTCATGCACACCGTAAGTCAACTTGTGTGATAAGTGCATCTTTTAAAATAAATGATCAGTCAGCTGAGCACATTAGACAGTTATTCCTGTTGCCATTCATGCCAGCAGCAGCTCAGTAACTAACCGGTCAAGAGAATTGTTCAGCTCGTACAGCAATGGGCACTGTACATGACAATATGAGATATGGAATGCCGCCTGAAGCCAAATACAGTGCATACATGACAAAGTGACGTTAAAGCATGGATTCACACGCTGCACTGCAGACAAGACTCAAGAATGAATCTGCTATCATCATTACGATTATTGTTGTGCTATTCACTATCACCCATCATAAAGGGTCATTTTAGTGAAACGTTTTTTTTCTTTCATTTTCAACTGCTTCATTTCATACCCGTCATAATTCACTTTGAGCTCAATCACTTTGCTCAAAGATGGGAAAAAACTCTGAAAGGAGATATAACTGATATTATGAGAAGCAGAAAGTTCAAAGAGTACACAAAAAACGTGCTAGCTTAAAATTTATAGATGCAAACTTTGATCATTATTTATGGGTTTGCGTTTGAACAATAAAATAATTTTTCTATATAAAGTGTGCTTCACTACTTTTGTAGGATTGGGTATCATACGGCTCGCAGTATAAAAATGTAGAATACAATTTAAAATCATTTACTGGGGCAACAACAACAACCATAAAAATCAACCTGCTGGTTTGCATGGAAAAGTCTATGAAGAATCATTTTTTATGTCACGCATATGGCAATTTATTGCACCAAATAGCACTTGAAGCACTCGGCCTACGACAAAGTGTTACTTAAACACAACATATTTTGTGCTCATGTAAACAGCCTACGCAAACAACTTCATTTCCACTCTTTTACGAACTATGAACAATGCAACATTATTATGTATGATTACATGTAAATAGTGAGAGTGGCCAAATGTGGGAAGACAAAGACAATGTACCTATTGTTTCTATCACATGCCAATGAAGTTTAATCAGTGAAATTGGCAAAATCATAAATAGCAGTAAAAAATTAATAAAAGCAAATAGAAAACAGAATAGATAGGTAAGACAAAACTGACACCACTGGCTAGATTGACTGCCTATATAAATAGGAGGCTGAGAGTGTCAAAAACGGATACCGTTTTACGCTACCGTTTTGCGTTACCTCACAAGGATTTTTATATTCCCTTTGTTCCATCATAATGGATTATTATTTGAGAAAGTGAATGATTTAAGTGAATTGTAGTATACTCTTTAAGAATAGCTTATGGACTTTCAAAATGAGTAGCCTATCTTCGAGTTTCATAAGTAAAGCTGATTAATTTTTTTCACGTCTTAATAAATACCACAACTTTAGAACTAACCAAGTCTATCGATCATGAATGATGAATGAAGTAGACCTATAATAATACTTCCCGTTTAAAAAGAGAGTTTGTCCCTTTTTTCACACTGATTCACTTTCAAAAGATATGAAGATACGTCAGATACGGATGGGTAATAAACATGGCCGAATAGTGATCATTCTAATAGTATTTACAATGGCAATAGAGAAGACTCCTAAAAAAAGGTGTACATTACATATAATACAACAAATAAAATAAAGATTCTTAGCTGACATTATATTATAAATGAGAGCCCTATGTAGAAACTACTCAACTTTTCTTGGACGGTTTAACAGTCTCATTTGTTCGTGACGAGTAAATCAGATTAACGTTTGTATCCATATTATGGAATGAATAAAAGCCTGCACGAATTTCAATGTTATTTATCCAATTTTCTTGTTTCATGTACTCTAAATACAAGTAATAAAGTAACAAAAGACCAGTACGTTTGATTTCCAATAATTCAAAATGACCAAATAAACTTTTAGTGAGTATATACAATAACTATGAAAACTATATCATGTAGAAAGTAAATCGCAAAACCATAAATTAGGATACACATGTCTTCCACGTTTCCTAAACATCTGGGGTTCATCACGTCAAGGAAAAACGTTATTGTCAACGTCAATTTTATCCTACATGACATGAAGTGAAAAAGTATGTGGTAGCATCAAAGGTGGCATTTTTCAATCATGGTGTCACTTTCACTCGCACTAGATTAATAAATTATATTCAAAAATCTAGTGCACGACAATTTTATTTATTTTAATATATTAAAAACGGATGCAGAACGGGTCTACTACTAAATATAACTATACTATACTTGCTAAAAACTAGCCTCATTGGCCCATTCTCTAGGCTTAGAAAGGTTGTGTCTTTGCAAATCCAACTACCACAAAAATACTATATCTATCATGAAATCTAATATTTTCGTCATCTTTTAGTACTCAAGATAATATCAGACCCCATTTACCACATCATTTACTTTTGATGGAATAATGAAGTGCGTTCTTGTTCTTTGTCTATAGTAATATTACTTAATGAAATGAGATTTTCAGATTGGACCCATTACAACGAGTAATACATGACATGCCTGTGTTGAATATACTCTCAATTCAATCCCCTGGCTAAATTGGATTTCATTGCGAATATATTCAGCCTGCAACACTTTTAGCAAATTCAAATTATTTTTCTAGTGTACATAACAGAAGTAAGCGATACAATCAGATTAGCTGCTCAGAAGAGGCATTAAACTCTACATATTGCGAATGGTCGCATTCGCAAATACAAATACTAGCAGAATGATTCCCATCATGAGCTTAGGCACCATAAGGCGTATTAACCGTCCTCACAACTGGCTTCCATGAATACCCACAAGTTGGTTATAATTACATGCGTGAATGTGCCAGTATGCGTGTGTGACTTGACACACTTTTTGTGCTCGTATATGTTTCGTGCCCAACGACAAAGCAGACACGAGGCAACCTGCTTAACTATTAATAATGGAAATCGAGTTCAAACTGCGTTCATTTGATGAGAGACAAACTTCATTTTTCTCGTGGGTTTGTCATGTAGTATTAACCACGTCGGATCGGCCAAAGTTCCCATAAACTCCCAATACTCGTAAACCGAAACATTATATTTTCATTTTTTGATCTATATTCGTTACTCCTAATTGAAGTTAAGCTTCGCAAAGATCTTAAAATATAACTGGCACGGTGATAATTAAAATAGAGAAGAATGACTTAATTGGCTAGCCATGTCATCTACATAAGTAATAAATTCGGTGAACTGTACAGAAATTAGATGCATACTGATACTACTCTCGCATACTCTTACTTTCTAAACCTGTTTTTTCAATTAAAAAAAGTGTAAACATCGTCTAAGCATAAGTATTTAACAATCAAAGGGCAGTTAACACGATGACACTTTAAAGCAGGCCAAAGAAAAGTAAAATAGTGAGAATAATGCAGGCACATATTACTACTAACAGATTTATACTACACTATACAAACATAGGATACTAACAATAATTACAAGTTTCATAGGATGACCATTTTTTATCGTCCTCGACTCTACTACTACTTGCAAAAACTACTTGCTATACAACTGCACAGTCTTCAAGTTATCAATCAAAGCAAGGTGTACTTCATCAGTGATCATTATCGACATTGTGAAAACACAGATTTTAGAAATATTAATTGCGGAAAAAATTGATTTCTACTGAGAATTACTAAATAGCAGTTATGTCAGCTAGCATCTTGGTCCCGCTGCAACCCTTATACAAATATTTCCGCATCAAAGTTAAAAGAATTGATACTCTTGAGCCAAGTGGTACATAGAGTTTACTACAACAATGATAACAACAATATGAAAGCACTTAGGACAACAGCAGGCAGCTTTCCCTGAGATTAGCAGCAAACACGGAAGAAGAAAAAAAGGATAACGAGCACCACAAATCCCGTAACCTTTTGCAAGTCGAGTTAAAATCCATTTTGCTGCTCAATATCCATCTATCCCTATGTTATGCTCCCATTGTTGATAGTTTCATAAAATGTGTTATTACACATCAAATACATTCAAGAAGCCGTATCGTACTCGTAACTATGACTTTCAAACCGATTGTACTCAAAAGCTTTGATATTTAGCACATGTTAAATAAGTTGACTGGCTAATTGAATCCATAGAAAGACTCTTAGCTAGTTAGACATTCTTTCACTCACAAAACGCTAGGAAACTCTATATTCGTTCGTTATTCATTCATTATCACGATCAAATTTGCTCAAGTTTAACATTTTAAACGTAAAGTCTCTTACTACCGTGAGCGATTTAATTAGAAATCCGAAATATTTAAATCTCTGAGGCGAAATCCAAGATTTCTGATTTAACAAATATATAAATTGTGTGCCACTAAATAAATAAAAAGGATAATGGCTAGCTGCTGATAAATACTGCAATGAATGATTATTAGTGGATTCACAACAGAAAACAGTATTTACATTTCCCAGTCTTCTGACCTATGCAATGTACCAAACTCGTGGCATAACAGAGTAAACAAAAAAACATGCATATGCCTCACGTCACACAAACACAAATGAGGCCACAGCTAGATACACAATGATGCTAGCAAAGGAGCTCCCTCTCTCAACCCTTTCTTCAACACAGCTCAACTTCATATTACATTTGCGACAACAGGTGAAAGAAATAACCATTTTTTAAACGTGGAGTCGTGTAATTCAGACAAAACAGAAACCTGTTTGCTTTGAAATAAATCTAAAAGAAAATTGCAGATTTCCATGCATTAAATCCTAATGTCCTAATATTATTAACACTAATTCCCGGTCTAGAGCAATTGTAAAACAAAAAAATAAATACCTGGCTCCGGTACATAGCCAAATAAACCTATCATCCTTGATACTGGCTGAGAAAGATCGACGATTCCCTCTACAAATTAAAATCACTGAGGAATACACAGGAGAGCCATTACTTTACACTGGGTCAATCAAAATCGACAAGTAGAAACAGCCCCATTTTCGAATGTTTCACAAACATGCAATATTGTTGAATGATGAGGATCCATGGACCTAACCGTAGTAATATGAATGAGAACTGAAAACTGAATGACGAGTATTAATGATTCCGACATTAATATCTAACCATTGTAAACTAGCCGCATTCAAGGCCTTTGCTTCACCGTAGTGCCAATATTACGTAACACACTAGCCATCTTTGGTTAAAACAAAGATGTTTATTTATTCAACACCGCTAAACTACTAACTATACAAGTTGGCATTCAAACGTTAACCAAACCCAGCAGATAATTCCTCTTCAAGTTTAAAAAGTAACTGGGATTAATTAGCTACACGGTTAGCATCCGAGTTCGAAGCCAATATTGATAACTATGCAAAGTTCAGAATGCTGACTACATGTTTGCACTTTTTAGCCAGCTGGTTATTGCTACCTCACACTTTTGGAAACACTTATCGATAAAAACCATTTAAATGCAAACACCAGTTAGTTTCATTATCCCTAATTGTTTTAAAATACAAATTCCAATTTTTTGAAACGTCCGTCACTCACAACTTTAAAGCACATTTAATGATGTATAGTTCTCCGCGCACATCCGACCATTATCAATCTTCATACTTAGTTAGTTAGTTATGAGTTGAGGCTACACCAATGTAAACAAAAATGGTGCTTTTATTGCATAATTTGTCTGAAATGCATGCATGGGGCAAAAGTGGAAATGTATACACAACAGGCGAACACACCCTCCACTCATTATGCGTGAAGATGAGTGACGCCATAGGAGTGCGTAAACAAAGAAAGATCCTCACTCCTGCTAATAAGGTATAAGCCAAAGGATTTCTTTACCCTTCTGTCAGATGAATCTTAATCATTGTTTTAACAATACATTGAATTCAATGAGAAGGCAATCGCTTATTCATTCTGCGCTCATATGTTTCAGTTTCGACTCAATAGTGATGATAGCTAACTTCAAGAACAAACTGCTAGGTAGGCAAATTCATAGCAACAAAGGAAACTTTTCATATTCCCCCGTATACTATTTTGAACAGGACTTATTACAATGATGGGTCTACTTGCATCATCAATCACCATCTAGGGCTAGTCCTGACTAACTAAGGTAAACACACGCGTGAGTAATACAGGGCCCCTATTCGACTAGTTTAGTTAGTTAGTGTTAAGCCCCGTATGCCAAATTATTACATAGGTTAAACAGATTAACAAAAAGAAATTGGATGCTTGATGCTTCATTTCAGTCATAAAAATAAGGAATAAAAAACACCCATGTTATGAAATGTACTACATGGTTAGCTTCATGCATTCTAAAAAATGCAATGCTGTGGTGGATCGATGGAAATGAGAAAATCAATGGAACCATTTCAATGCCATAGATTCAGTTCAATTACTGGTTTCGGGTTTCAATTATGTACCAATGTGAGGTTTCCTACATTACAGGGTTCCAACCCTAGGAACCACATGGAAAATGCTGGAGCGGAATCGATCGACACATTATGTGTTGCATTTTGCACAATTCCGTTGAATAAATTATAAGATACGCTCCATGGATTAGTGTTCATTAAGCAGAAGTGCCCTTCATTTATTTAAAATTGTAAAGACAAGTATAATGTCAACTTGGTTAATTTAGTGATGAGGAAAATTGTCAGCAAAAATATTTTTAAATAGTTCAAGTTTCTATTATTAACAACTTCCTTGCACTGATATATGTACAAATGGCAAGGGGTTGAAAAACACAGCTTTCAGAACTTCCCTCTCCACTAAAATGCATTTGTGTTGTTAAATTGAGACAAATTATAAAATGCAAGAGCTGTTTGCTTTTGCTATCCCTACACCACATTCAATGAAAAGAACTTGTCTTTTTTTTAAATGACGAATTGCTTCCCTTTCCCTGATTGCTAAATCTGTTTTCTACTTCCTATTGAAAGCTGTCTATTGCTTTTCCCATGCATGAAACTCGTATGAATATAATCTCATGGCACCCCAAAAAGAGTATCGCATATTAAGAAAAACATTCTTTTACCTCTTAATGGTTTTACGGGCGTCTGTGTTTTATTAGGCTTCCGTAGTTTTGAAGGTACAGATAGTCTGGAATTGAGTTCAGTTCCTGTGGCAAAAAAAGTAATCAAACAATTTATTATAGTTTCTGAAAAAAAAACTGCCAAAGTACATACACTTCTTTCAAATGCTTTCACGATGTTTATTTTCAACAACTGCAAACCTTTTGTAGAGTCAGTTGAACCAGTTTTAGCAGCTGATCTTAAGAATGGCTTGCTTGTAGTTGGGGCGGAAGAATTATTTTTATGCGGTTCCAATGGTTTTACATTAGTCTTGTTATTATTGCGACTACTGCCGTTTGTACTATTCGTTTTGCGAGTGGAATTTAACTTCTGGTTAGATACTGCTATGTTTCGGGCTGCGGATGGATTTGTAGTGGAAATCAAACTTTTGACAGACCTCACTTGCCCTTTGTCTAATCTTGAAGAAGATACTTCCGTACGCTTAATAACTCTGGTTTGCTTTCCCATACTTCTGGATCCAACTGAATACTCAGATGTGGATGAAATGTCACTACTTTGCCGTTCCATCCCGTTTCTTCCTTCAACTGAGCATAACCAGACCACAAAATAATTAAAAAATACAAATTCAGTCACATTTTATTCATTAACTACAAACAAATCCAAAATTAGTTAGCTTTAAAGTAATTTGTTGAAACAAACGCGGAAATTTGACTTTTAACTCCATATTGCATGTCATGTTAATTTAATCTTATCATGGGATTGTTGGCAAGATCAACAAACCATAATACACACAGACAAAGAGGAATATTGTGTCATCATAATCAACATCAGATAAAATCTGAATCTGGATGCAATGAACTGTGTTCCAAAACTTACGATTTTCCCTGTTGTTAATACAAACAGCTTTGCCTTTCTCATTGATAGAGGATGAATCACTAATGGTTGAGCTGCGAGATGAGAACTGAGAGGACGATGGACGGCGTTTTCGATCTGCATCACCAGTAGTCACAGAAATTACAACAAACTGATGCCCATTTTCCTGATCCTCATCATCAGTACTTTTCGTCCGAGTTTTCCGTGATGTAGGGACCGGGGCCGGAGGTTTACTGCCGTTTAGAATAGGACCAGATCCAAACAAAAGTCCACGGTCTTTTTTCGATAAATTGTTGGAAGAAGCCTTTGGTCCCGTTGTCATAATCGTTGTACTCTTTAGATTTTCATACACTCTGGACCTCACATGCTTCATATTTATGGGCTTCCCTTTAGTCTCTGCAATTTTCGACATCACGGCGTCCCATTTGTTTCCATTCTTGACTTTAGGATGAGAAGTGATCGAATCCCTCCGGGCTCCAGGACCACAAACAGGCACTGAATGAATAGAACTGGAACTGCCTACACCTCCTTTAGCACTGTTTAGTGTCCCCACATTCGCCACTCTTTTTGAACCACCACCATTAGCCAGGCTTTGGGAACTCACACTTCGGGAACTAGGAGCTAGCCCGCCTGGACGTCTTATCTGAGCTTTCCCAGGTTTCTGAAATTTCCAAATAATACAACAGTTCAGGTAAACAGTTTACGACCCACAACATCTTATATAAAAACAAACGTACGCGTGCTGTAAAGAGTGCATACTACCTACTACGGTGTACTACAGTAACGCAATTGACATTTTGTGTTTACTGCTTTGACACAAAATGGTGAAACAAAATTGTAGTAGTGCATTGATTACAGTTAGAGTAAGTACTCACGTTTATGACTATCACAAAAGTATATAACAACAAAAGGCGATCTGGAGTCAATAAAACTGAGAATAAATGATAAATAATTGCTCTGCGCTCTCAAATCAGCTAAAATCTTTACCAGAGAAAGCACAGGTTGATTGGAAAATGAATCTACCAGTCTACCATTCACTGTGCAACACTCGAACGGAAACTCAAACAAGGCGTATATAAATATGCGTGCACGCTAAATGCCAACTGTTGTGTTCTCTTGCAAATCAAATTAGTATGTGCACGGCGTTGAGCATAAACGAAGCTCACTTTCACCACAACTACCTACTAAAAAGAACCGAAAAACAAAAACTACATGAGTAAATGTACCCAAAACGTACGTAGTTAGCATAAGTAACCAAAGGCAATCCAGTGAAAATACAATGAATGGAACCAAAGCATATTAGTAGTAGTACTTGACACGCACACACGTGTGAAATATATAAGCTTGCTTGCACACATAGTATTGCGTGCATAATATCTTACACGAAAAAACGTATAGCATACAACCTACCATAGGAGTGACCTGATTATTATTTTCCTTTGTCGCCATACCGTCCTTGCTATCAACAACGCTGGCGAGTTTCTTATCGTCCATACAGTTGGATACTGTCTTTTCCACCTGGTCACTTTCACTTGACTCTACAACACTCTGCTGGTGAAGAACCAATTCTTGTTTTGACAACCGTTGCTTAGAGCCCAGCAGTCCTTGTTCCACCACAACTCCCTCTTGAGACGCGTTCATCAAAGTTAGTGTATCCGATGAAGACGAACATGTAAGCAAGCTGTCGGTTAGGCTACTCATAACAGCTGGAGTCATCTTCAACCCATTGGTGGAACTGACCGAAGGCTCATTATCCAATTTCTTCACTGGCACTCTGCCTTCCTCCAGTACCGGCTTGTCCACCGGTTTCTCCATTTCAATCTCCACTTCGCGTAGTGTCTTTTCATCCCCGGTCTTGAGCGCACTGGAAAAGTAGTCTTCATTCAGCAACTCACAATTAAAGTCTTCCACATCATCAACAGACGGGCTACGTAGTCGTTCGTAAATATCTTCATCATTCGATTGAGCGTCATCGTCATGCAGCCGACTAGGAGTGAGGAGGCCTAAACTGGAGTAGTCATTATCCAAAGCCTCTTGAGAACTGGACACACTGCTGGTAGGCATACTTTGTGCAGAAGATAAACCGTCTACTAGCTCTGGAGTGGTCACACCAACAATGCCGGCTTCCGAGCATTCTTCTACAGAGAGAGCGGCCAAAAGTCCTCGCAAATGAGATGGTCGTCTTGAGGATTCCTTTATCTCCTTGTTGGCTGCATCTTTCTCACTAACTGTGTCAATTTCATCATCTGGCACAGTGTGCGGGCAGTCCGTTTTCAGTGACGCTAGTAACATTGTTTCATGATTGACTTCTTGAGAGTTTTTCCTGCTCCCTTCTCCGCAAAAGTTTTCCCCTTTCACGAATATCGGGTCCAACACTATATGAGTTTCGAATGCATTTTCTTCTCCACTGTCGGTAAATACGCGATCACTTTGCCCACTAAGATTTATACAGCCAGGGATACCACTACAGCTGCTCTCACTATCATTTGTTAGGATAAACTGGCCAGGTTTGATGGGTGTAGATGAGGCGGGCACAGATGACGAAAATGAATATGATGTGTTTTTCGGTGGTGTATGCACTTGCATAGGATCTTCAGTACTACAACTGACAATGCGCTCCCGAGTTGAATCCACTGGGTTCTTGTCAGGCTCTCGTTCCAAGTTCACGGAATGTGCATACTGGACTGCTTCTGAAGCACTCCAACAGCGATCCAGGCGTCTCTTCTTTTCATAGATTTTGCTCACATTGTCTAACTCTTTGCTCAACTTGCTACTATCTTTTAAACGTTTCCCGGGCGTTTTCATGTACATGGATGAATTTGTGGGACTACCAACAGAGTTTACATGGCTCACAACTGCCAATTCAGGTTCGTTGTCATCCTCATTTGTACTAGTGGACATCCTGATTGTACCAGGAGTTGAAATGGATGCGTGTCCTCTTCTAAATGGTGAATCCATGCGAGCAGGTAAATCTGTACTACTTGTAGGCTGGGAATCACCGGTATTCTCTGTGCCCGTATCTGACTCAAATTCCACCTCGGCGTCTCCGTCAGAGCCCCCTTCCAGGGAGAATGCTTTCGATGAGTACATAGTGGGACCAATGAGTCCTCCAGTTCCACTGCTGTGTCCACTATTACAAGTATTATTATTGCTACCACTACCGCTCGTACTGCTTCTAATACTATTCACACCACTACTGCTGCTGGAAACATGACTAGAGATAGGATTCACACTGCTAGCTAGTCCTTTCACAACTGATACTTTAGACACTGGTGCAAAGATCCCACATCTTGGATTGCAGCGAAAATATCTGACACCGTCCACAGAGCCATCATTTTTGCCCACCGCTTTCTCACATTCGATCCCACACCAGTCGCCATCTTGGAATTTTGTGCGTCCGAAGAACCGGAGAATCCCGATTTGAGAACCACTGATGCATACGGGTGTCCCTATGTGATCTTTGGTAATAGGCCCATCGGGGTCGATCAATGGAGTGAGATGTGTCAGAGAACCACTTAATTGATGACGACTCATCTGCAAAAGGTAATAAAAAGGTGAGAAAAGACAAATCACAACAGTTAGTTAGTTAGACTACGTATTAGCTACAGACTAGAGAGACTAACGTTTCAAACGATTGCTATAAAGTTGCTACTACATGCTTTAAAACCACTTCACTTCAGTTGTAATAAAAATGAGTTAAGAGCGAGACAACTCAAGTTCACTACACCATTCATAATAAACTAAAAGAAGAACATACAAATAGGACATTAAGTACACTGTACTAAATTGAAAGAGAAAGGAGTTGTGCATGCGGAAAATACAGGAACCACAGGGAAAAAACATAACTAACTTTGATTTGGAGGAGCCAAAAAAAACTGGGCAACTGTAAACGGTGCTACTGAACCTCACCGGCGAGGGAAATGAACTAAACTTTATATACTATATTGCACAAGAAAGTTTAGATGTCATTTCACAACATAAAAACTGCACACACATGAAATGCACACAGTGTGAACAACCAATGTTGGCTCCTCCAACAAATTCTCACGTTGGGAAATTAGAACATATAGTCCAAGTCTAAAGATAGTGTATATTACCTACACGCGTCATGTTGTAGAATACACAGATAGGACGACACACTAATTATAACTATGGACAACGAAAAAATTCAGAATACGCATCACAATAGTTGGCAATATGGAGCAACTTTTCGTTTAAGCACGAGTGTTTATATATGAATGCAGTAATATTCTTATTTTGATTCATGTCAGTATTTGTACACATATAGATTTGAAATCAATATAGATTCAAATCCAAGCCCCTGTCTGCTCATAATTTGCAAGATTTGAGCCCATTAAAATTCATTTTCACATCATTTCCATAGCATAACTAACTATAATTCTGATCCCTATGAAATGGGAATGTCATACTTTGCATGAAAAGGACAATGAGAGCATCCTATGATGGCATTTCAATGAGACGACAGCACATTAACTATGTCCAAAATGCATGTTGTATTTTTTTTAGCTTCCGTTCAATTTACTCCTCCCTAGCTAACATCTCATTGTATGTTTGTAGTGAAACATTTTAGTATGCGGATCAACTCATCATGGTGTTCCTAATGTCATTTGAATAACAAGGCAAGGTTCTATTCAGACACATGAATTTTTCCATTTTCGGTTCTACACCGGTTTATCAAATGGGATTAGAGACAAACGTCTAGCACACAACAACACCCAATTGAATGTGTGTAGTTTGCAACCCGAGTGCACAAATATCTATCTGACATTATTTATACAGCCCTGGTACAGAATGTACCAAATGTGTGGTTGTCACAACAGTTTTTTCTGGGCACTTTTTTCTCCTACAATAATTTGCCATTATACATTCTTACACCTCTTTAGCTCCTCACATTATCATGAACTACTCGAGATGTAGTTGCTTTACACATGTTCTGAAGACGTAATGGAATGCTCTACAATAGAGCAGGATGCATACACATGCATTAAATAAATCCTGGTACAGTCAACTTTTAAAACGTGAATATGTGTGAAGGTGTTCATCACCATCAGGATCTCCAACTGAAACTAACTAAACAATGCAAAAGTGCAAGTAAGGCATCCAAAATGATAACATGCATGTGGAGTGCATTATTTCCTTTGGCTCCTTATTCACTTGTTCCCACCTTCAGTAACTAACTAACTAACTAACCACCCATGTTAGAAAAGATAATGGCACCCAAAATTCCATTGGAAAACGTGTACGCGGCTGTAATACAAAGATGGGCTAATCTCCTTTAAAAGCCTCCTTTTTCGCTTTACTTGGTACATAACTGAGAGCCAGATAATTGAATGAAATTATTAAAAGTGACATTATAAGTACAGTGTATTAATTTTAATGCTTCTACCTAATGCGGTAGTCAGCACTCTGGAATCTAAAGTACAGCTCATGAGTGATTACAAACGCAATCTTTACACACCAAGAAATAATCGTTTAGCTTCTTATTCTGGTAAGTAATTGCTTAATATGGGATCTTTGCATTCATTTAAAAATGCAGATTTACAGACACAATGTTTCCTTAAAACAGTATAGCCGGTAAATAATTTACTATACATTTCCATGTCCTCATGATATTTCGCGAAAAGCGACACGAATTCACCATAAAAAGTCAAAGTGTGCGTTCAACACCAGCCATACCACATGCTCAAAAGAAAAGTAAAGGATACCGAACCAAACGGCGTGCCTGTTTGAGCATGTTTCAGTCTGTAATTAATTAAATAGAAAACATGGCGCGTGTTCGTGTTTAAAAAGCCTGCATTCTTTCAACTACCTGTTGTTGTTGTTTAGTTACACAAGCTACCAAATTCACTACTGCTAATTAATTAAAGCAGTAAATCAATATATTTTTTTTCCTTTGGTAGTCAGTCAGTCAGAAAGCAGGTTCTTGCAAATCCACAGTGCTGCACACTGTAGATTACAATATTTACAAAAGTGATGGCTGCCTTACACACCAAGTCATTAAAATAGCACAGTCCGTCACCTTTTCTAAACAGAGATCACATTCGCATGATAATAATATGCACACCAGACAAATCTCTTTTTCCTAGTTAGTTACAATACGCATAATCCAATGTACACAAACAATTCACACATCCCGAGTAGTGACTGTGAGCCATTACACACATGATTGCAAAAGTGAAGCCAACTGTGAACTCTATACAATTACAACCACAACCATTTTCCAGATCAACTGTGAACTATAAGACCTTCATTTACAGAATGTATAAACAAACTTGCTCCTCTCATGATGATATAGCAAGTAGGAAAAGCAGAACAAACATACAAACCGAGCCACACATACTGAAGATATGCGTTTCGCACTGATAATAATGATAATGACGATATAAATTCTTCAGCTACGAGAATTTACTTAAATAGATGAGTCCATGCTACAGGACTTGCAATGAACAAGATTTATTCATCTTATGTACCATTCGGTTGAACTCACTAACTAACTAACTAACCAACTAGCCATCTAACTAACAAGCCACATTACTAAACAAGCTAACAGTGTAACATTCTGTGTGTGAAAGTGAAACCTCTGAAGAACTTTTCGTTGTTTATTAAATAAAAGAGTGTGTGTACATCTAATAATGTGCGTACTGACTGACTGTCAGTGAGGGAAGGATGAATGAGCCATTTGTGCCCTCAATCTTGCTCCCAATTTAAACACCCAGTGAGATAAAACATTGAAAACGAGTCTTCCTGAAACGTGCTCCGGCACTACAATTCCCATTAAATCCATTGCACACTTATTATAATGAACCGGTTCATGCGACCAGCATGTACTATGTAATGTACCATGTTCCAGAAACAGCATATTTGTTCTGTGCCATGCCATTTGGAAACGGATTCACGTCAACAACAAACTGGGTCGTGTTCTTGCAAGTTGGATTCTTCTAATAGTTACAGTTATTTAGTTAGCGACTAGTTAGACGTACAGTGCGTTCATAAATTATGCGTTCAATCTGGTTCAACTGTGTGTGCACTCTCATTCTATTTTTTTATTGTCAACCGGAAACGTGTCTCTCAGTAAGTCAGTGCATATGGACACACACAATGTTAAAAGTAAATCAGATTCTCATCAATTCTCCCTTTAACTCTTCACGTTGTCCTTCCGAATATTAAATCCAATCCATAACTATAACACAATAAGCGTACATAGGATAACTAACACTACTTTAGTTTGTTAGTTAGTATAAAGTCCATACAGAGTAAATACATAAATCTACGGCCACATATGGGAATATAGAAATTTGCAGTAGTCATAAAAGATTAGGGGGAACTCACGACGTGCTCTACTAACTAACAACAGTGGTAGGTGGAAAAATGCAATCTAACAATCCTGATAAGCTGAGCTCATTGAGAGTGTAGTTAGTTGGTCTCTGTGTGAGACTCTCAAACTAACAATGGGGATGACAACAAGTGTCTGGCGAGTCAACATGTGCGTACAGACACACATAAATATCAAAGGGAGCACGGTAATAATTTTGCTCTGCTTTTCTCACAAAACAAATCAAATCCATTTTCATACACTACTCGTCTTTCCTTTCCTCCTGGGCATTTCATAGTGAATGTGAGCGACCATTAGTTAAAAAACAAAATACAACTCACAGCCATTATCATCTCACATAATCAACTTTTCACAACAATATTTATCATCATCATCATCTGCACATTAGTTCCTTTATTATCATCCCTGCATGTATATTTGCAGTGGAAAAAATACATATGATTATTTCCCTGCAGCCTCAATTCCGTGTCTTACTTTTGCACGGATAAACACGTGCAGTATTATTACGATTCCTGACGGAGAGCAGACTAAAAGTGAGATTGAGGGCACAATAACCCAGCAATGTTTGTAGTTTTTAGAGCCAATTACTTTAATACTACAGTGCAGTTGATCAAGCCACAATATTTGTCTACTCACTGACAAATGATAAGTATATCAGCATACTGGTACAGCCAAAAATCATCATAGCTGAGCTAAGCTAACTTATAGTGACTATTGGAAGGAAACTATCGAACTAACAACAATAGAAATAAAAATAGTTCAGTTTATCTCCCTTCATATTTATGATGCTTTAGAGTGGAATTTAATTTGTTGTTTGGCAGGGTTCCATGCTAGACCCTTCAGGTTAAATAATACCATTAAAAAATCATACCTACTCATTTAATATTTCTCCAATCTCTTCTAGACCCAGACCAGTAAATGATCACAAAATCTCAGAACGTCAATGTTTAGAATGGAATTGAAGCTATACTTATGACAATGTGTTGACCATAAGATTATACCGGAGCATTAAATGCAATGCTCATTTAGATTATTTCGTTACTCTACTCATTGCTGGTCCCACTGATAGCTCCCATACTTTTTGGAGCTCAAAAATGACGATAATGCCATAAAAATGTATAAGTAAATCGTCAAATACGTTAAGCAGAGCAACTGTGTCGAAAGTTTTCAACAACAAAGACTAGAAACTATAGAATTGCTGGCGGAAGCTGTACAGGATTTTCAGAAAAGCTCCTCATGAGCACTAATTTTTAATAATACGCTCCAACTGTGAGTTTACAAGAAAAAAACAGATGCTGTGACAATTGAATGAAAATAGAAAGTTGTATGGGACAAAGAGCAAACATAAGATTAAAGGTTACCATCATCATTGTGAAATAATTGTTTCCTAATTAGATATTCCTATAGTGGTATCTAATGTTTTCCTAGCTAAGTGCATTTTGGTGTAGTTTGCATATTATGAATTCATCAAGTTAAATAGTATTCGTTAGCAGTAACATATTTTTATTCTGCCTGTAGAGTGCATGCACAGTAGGCTGGAATTTTACAAAATCATACAATTGCTTTTACTGACTAGTAATCTCGGGCTCGGTCTCTCTCTCTCTTGTCTACAAATTATGTCTTTTCTTGAATATCATTTCTCTTGATCGCCTCATTAATTACATTCAATCCAAGAGGACATTAAATTAATGTATTGTTTCAAGTATGACACAACTTATCATGATATGCACGCTACAAAATGCTTAGATGTAGTAGGTAGTAGCTGTACAAGTAACTAATCATATGAAAAAATATTTTCTCCAATTACTAACTAACTACTACATAGGTGTGTGCGTGCACTTTTCAATTTAGAATACCCCCCCAAAAAATGGAATATAGTGTGCAACCGCTATTGCAAGTGTATAGCAACAACAACGACAAAAAATGGTCAATTATACATTGTCATTTTTCGTCTCCGCAAATTACTTACTTTACTTTAGGTAGTATGTATGAATCATGCACATTAACCGTGACTAAGATAGTTATGCCAATTGAATCCCATGAGCTGACAAAATGCTAATTAAAATGATCATAAATTATCTGATACTGAACGACAATTTTTTTAGCCAGCACCGCGAATGAATGCCTTACAGTCCGTCCTTAATGAAATGCATGCTGCAATTTACAAAGTGCCACCAGCTTAGGGTGTACATCTTAGTTATTTATACGTATATGTATTGCACATCCCATTTTCTTGTCCACATATAAGGGCAAATAAGTTGACAAGAAGGAAAATATGTTCAAAGAACAACAACACACCTAGGACATTAAAAAAGCTCAAGAAATGTGAACAAAGAGGGACCCAACGATCACAGATACAGCTTAACAAACTCGTCTGCCTGTCAAATTTTCCATCCTATTATTACTAGGTTGATTTTTATCTGAGTTGCGAATCTTCCCTTTTTTGACAGCATTTGACACATTCGTTCTCATGTAGGCTTGCTCAGCGACACAGATACAAAAAAAAGTCAGTCACTCACCAACTAACTAAATATTTTAATGACAAGGGAGAAAATGTAGGTGTGTTGAATTTTTTCCCCTGATCCTCTTTGTATGCTCAAACTAACAAAAAATCCTTTCCAAATGGCCACCTTTCAAATCATATAGGATTTTGGTCCTCTTTGTCAAACAGGGGATTCTGTTCACATGTTTATTTATGCCACGACAACAATGGAGACTAGGAGTGGTATTTATTTGTGCCGCGGGATTTTATGATCATGCGGCGGCACGAGGTTCAACATTACCTTTTCACCATACAACAACAGACAATAATAAACACTAGCATTTAAACCTCATCTTCATCATAGTGATTTCAATTTTCAGTGGATAAACAAGCTGTCTTTTCTGAACCGTGAGAACATTACTCACCAAGACATATATAGACAAGGAGAAAGGAGAAAAAATTGAACAAATCCACTCATCACTGTGAACAAAGGTCAAGTTATAAATCACGGATCTCTTTTTATTATCATCATCACATTTGATTACTCAAATTTGGGCCAACATATGAAAAATCTTACTTTACTTCTCGTTCTCTTTAGATACTGTATTTTAAGTATGTCATCTCCAAAGAAAAATATATTTTCCTAAGTTGCTTTAGTGACTTTTCACTATGTACACTTTGCATTACATGATAAATCCTATAATCAGACAAATCTCACCACTGATTATAATAGCTGGTGAAC
>Ga0210040_10004001_pt1 | contig 19510 bp, 15 predicted proteins | sample CryGeyCG12114_NA_FD_185462 | JGI IMG/M metagenome (GOLD analysis project Ga0210040, IMG submission 185462) | Groundwater microbial communities from aquifer - Crystal Geyser CG19_WC_8/21/14_NA (SPAdes) (version 2) | ecosystem: Environmental > Aquatic > Deep subsurface > Groundwater | place: USA...
GGCCGGGCGGCACTCCACATGCTCAGCGAACGGCTGGGGCTGTCCCTGCTGTAGTCCGGCCTCGGGACGGTCGGCGCGGCCGGTTAGCGTGACGGCGAACACGTCGAGCGGCCGGTGCCGAGCCGGCCGCGCACCCCAGGGAGCCGGCATGCGCGTGCCCTTGACCATCCGCGACTTCTTCGACCGGGCCGAGCTGGTCTACGGGGACCGGGTCGGCATCGTGGACGAGCCGGCGCAGCCTGCGCCGTCCCTCGGCGAGGTCAGCTACCGGGACGTCGCCCGCCGCGGCCGGGCGCTGCAGGCCGCGCTCGACGAGCTGGGCATCGCGGAGGGCGAGCGGGTGGCGATCGTCAGCCACAACGCCGCCCGGCTGCTGGAGCTGCTGCTCGCCGTCCCCTCGTCGGGGCGGGTGGCGGTGCCGATCAACTTCCGGCTCTCCCCGGAGGAGGTCGAGTACATCGTCGGGCACTGCGGCGCGCGAGTGCTCTTCGTCGACCCGGAGCTGGAGCCGACGCTGAAGAACGTGACGGCGGAGCACCGGTTCGGCACGGGGGAGGAGTACGAGCAGCTGCTCCGCTACGACGTCGAGCCGCGGGCGTGGGCAGAGCCGGACGAGGACGCCACGGCCACGATCAACTACACCTCCGGGACGACCGCCCGCCCCAAGGGTGTGCAGATGACGCACCGCAACCTGTGGCTCAACGCCGTCACCTTGGGCATGCACATGCAGGTCAGCGACCGCGACGTCTACCTGCACACGCTGCCGATGTTCCACTGCAACGGCTGGGGCCTGCCGTACACGATGGCGGGCCTGGGCGCGCGGCAGATCGTGCTGCGCAAGGTCGACGGCGCCGAGATCCTCCGCCGGGTCGAGCAGCACGGCGTGACGATGATGGCTGGTGCGCCGGCGGTGTGGAACGCCGTGCTCGACGCGGCCGCCGACTGGGACGGCCCCATCCCCGGCCGCGACAAGGTGCGCCTCGTCGTCGCCGGCGCGCCGCCACCGTCGAAGACGATCGCCCGCATCGAGGCCGAGCTCGGCTGGGAGTTCAACCAGATCTACGGCCTGACCGAGACCGCGCCGTTGCTCACCATCAACCGTCCCCGCGCCGAGTACGACGACCTCGAGCCCGAGGAGCGGGCCAAGCGGCTCTCGCGCGCCGGCGTCCCCGCCCTGGGCACGCGGCTGTCGACCAGCGAGTCGGGCGAGGTGCTGGCGCGGGGCAACACCGTGCTGGCCGGCTACTGGGAGAACCCGGACGCCTCCACCGAGGCGCTGGAGGGCGGCTGGTTCCACACCGGGGACGGCGGCACGATCGACGACGGCGGCTACCTGACGATCTCCGACCGCAAGAAGGACGTGATCATCACCGGCGGCGAGAACGTGTCGTCGATCGAGGTCGAGGACGCGGTCTTCAGCCACCCGGCGGTCGCGGAGGTCGCCGTCATCGGCGTCCCGGACGACAAGTGGGGCGAGATGGTGACCGCGATCGTGGTGGTCGCCGAGGGCCAGCAGGTCACCGAGGCCGACATCGTCGCCCACTGCCGCGGCAAGATCGCCGGCTACAAGACCCCCAAGCGGGTCGAGTTCCGCGACGAGCTGGCGCGCACCGCCACCGGCAAGATCCAGAAGTTCAAGCTCCGCGAGTCCTTCTGGGTCGACTCCGAGCGACAGATCAACTGAAGAAGGACCACCCTTCCCCCCACGCCTCGCAGGCTCGGCGCGGGCCCCTGAAGGGTGGCCGTTCCAGCACGTCACCACCGCGTGGCGTCTGACCCCTTGGGGTGAGACGCCCCTCAACGACGTCGTCCGGCTGACCGATCCACCTCTCGACGGCACCCCTCCGGGTGCCCGTCGTCGAGAAGTCGGAAGAGGTCGCGACGTGCACAGCGGTACCCCGAACAGCCAGGTTCGATCGGCGTGGCACCGCGGAACGCTGCGCGCCGGTGGGACGGCGATCGCCGCTGCCTTCCTGGTCGGCCTGGTGCCCGGCGTCGCCCAGGCGACCCCCGGCGCGCCGAGTGACGGCGAGATCTCCAGTGCCCAGGCGCAGGCCGACGCCGTCGCCGCTCGGATCGGGGAGCTCGACGCGCAGCTGGCCGCTACGCAGGCTGCGGTGGACAGCGCCCGCGAGCAGGCGCTGCTCGCGCTCGACCAGTACCAGGCGACCGAGGAGGCCGCCGAGGCCGCCCGTGCGCACGCCGAGGCCGCCGCCGACGACGCCGCCCGCACGACGAAGCAGCTCGGCGTGGCCCGCGACGACCTCGTCGCCTTCTCCCGCCGGACCTACATGGAGGGCAGCACCAGCCCCGGTGCGAGCGCGCTGCTCACCGCGGGCAGCCCCGCGCAGCTGATCGAGCGCGCCGCGCTGCTCGAGGCGGCCGGTACGCACCGCACCGACGTCCTGGGCCGCGTCACCGTGCTGCAGGAGAAGGCGCGGAAGGCCGACATCGTGGCCCGCACCGCGGTGGCCGACGCCGACGAGCTGAAGGACCAGGCGCAGCAGGAGCTCGAGGTCGCGCGGTCCGCCGAGGTCTCCGCCCGCGCCCAGCAGGCGCAGGTGGTCGCCCAGGAATCCGTTCTCGAGGCCGAGATGGCGGCCGCGGAGCAGGAGCTGACGGACCTCGTCGGTGCCCGGGAGGCCGCCGAGCTGGCCGCAGCCGAGCGCGCCGCCCAGCAGCCCGTGCTGCCGGACGCGGCGCCCGAGACCACCGTCGTCGACGAGCCGGCCCCCGACGCCCCGGCGCCGACCGCCCCGGCGCCGACCGTGCCGGCCCCGGACGTCGCGACCCCCGACGTCCCGGCCCCGGTCGTGCCGGCTCCCGTCCCCACCCCCGTACCGGCGCCGGCCCCGCCGACCTCGTCGCCCGGCCCCGGCTCGTCGTCGGCGGCGCAGACCGCGATCAACGCGGGCATGCGCTACATCGGCATCCCCTACGCGTGGGGTGGCGGCGGTTCGTGGGGCCCCGGCCCCGGCCAGGACCCCGACCGGGGGGTCATCGGCTTCGACTGCAGCGGGCTGACCCAGTACGCCTACGCCAGGGCCGGCATCGCGATCCCGCGCAACAGCCGGGCGCAGTACGCCCAGCTGCCCAAGGTCGGTCGCGCCGCGCTCCGCCCGGGTGACCTGGTCTTCTGGGCCACCGACCCGAGCCGTCCCACGACGATCCACCACGTGGCCATCTACCTGGGCGGCGACCGGATCCTCGAGGCGCCGGAGAGCGGCAAGACCGTCCGGACGACGGCGATGCGCTGGGGCCACTACGCCGGCGCGGTGCGGCCCTCGGCCTAGCTCCACGGGCGGGGAGAGATGAGGCGTCGGGCAGCCACGGGGGGAGCTGCCCGACGCACCGCTCAGGCTAGCAGTCAGGAGCGCTGGGAGCAGCCGTCCTGTGGCCCTCGATCGCAGGTGCCGGCACCACCCGGAGGCCTGCCGACGGCGTCCGGCTGTCCTCCAGGAAGGTGTAGGACACTGGTTCCCGGGGACGGCTGTACCGCCCCGTCGACGGTCGCCCTCGAACCGGGCGCCGCGGCCCGGCACGACCAGGGAGCCCCGTGACGAGCGCTGCCAGCACGCCGACCGAGAACTCGTCCGCGCAGCCCGGCGCCCCGGTGCCGCCGGCCACCGACGCCGCCCGGCTGGAGCGGGTCATGTTCGAGATCAAGCGGGTCATCGTCGGGCAGGACCGCCTCGTCGAGCGGATGCTCGTCGCGCTCCTGGCCCGCGGGCACGTGCTGCTCGAGGGCGTCCCAGGCGTGGCCAAGACCCTCGCCGTCGAGACCCTGGCCACCGCCGTCGGCGGGAAGTTCGCCCGCCTCCAGTTCACCCCGGACCTGGTGCCGGCCGACATCATCGGCACGCGCATCTACAAGTCGGGGCAGGACGCCTTCGACACCGAGCTCGGCCCGGTGTTCGCCAACTTCGTGCTCACCGACGAGATCAACCGCGCGCCGGCCAAGGTGCAGTCGGCGCTGCTGGAGGTCATGGCCGAGCGCCAGGTCTCCATCGGCGGCGTCACGCACCCGCTGCCCGACCCCTTCCTGGTCCTGGCCACCCAGAACCCGATCGAGTCCGAGGGCGTCTACCCGCTGCCCGAGGCCCAGCGCGACCGCTTCCTCATGAAGGTGCTCGTCGACTACCCGAGCCCGGACGAGGAGCGGGAGATCATCTACCGCATGGGCTCCGAGCCGCCGGTCGCCACGACCGTGCTCGGACCCGACGAGCTGCGCCGGCTGCAGAAGACCGCCTCGCAGGTCTTCGTGCACCACGCGCTGGTCGACTACGTCGTCCGGCTGGTGGTCGCCACCCGCACGCCGCGGGAGCACGGCATGGAGGACGTCGCGACGTGGGTGTCCTACGGGGCGAGCCCCCGGGCCTCGCTGGGCCTGATCGCGGCCAGCCGCGCGCTGGCGCTGGTGCGCGGGCGTGACTACGTGCTGCCGCAGGACGTCCTCGACATCACCGCCGACGTGCTCCGCCACCGGCTGGTGCTCTCCTACGACGCCTTGGCCGACGGCGTGCCCGCCGACCACATCGTGAAGCGGATCGTGCAGACGGTGCCGCTGCCGCAGGTGGCGCCCCGGCAGAACGCCGGCGGCTTCGGTCCCGGTGCCGGCGGCGGCCCGCAGGTGCCCCAGTTCGGCCCGCCCCAGGGCCAGCCGATGCAGGGCCAGCCGATGCCCGTCGGGCCGGGTCAGGGCGGGCCGGGTCGGGGTGTTCCGGGTCAGGGTTCGACCGCCTATGGCGCGCAGGGCCAGGGCCTGCACGCCGCACCGCCCGCCCCGGGCTCCAACGGTCACGGGCCGCACCCGGCGTGATCCGGCGCCGCCGCAGCGCCGACCCGTCCCCGGCGGGTTCCGCGCACCCCGGCCTCCTGCTGCACGACGCTGCGGACAGCCCCGGCGGGAACGACGGTGCGCCGCCGCGTTTCACCGACGGCCCGGCCGACGTCCTGCTGCGCCGCCTGGAGCTGACCGTGCGGCGCCGGCTGGACGGGCTGCTCCAGGGCGATCACCTGGGTCTGGTCCCCGGTTCCGGGTCCGAGGCCGGTGACTCCCGCACGTACCACCCGGGCGACGACGTCCGCCGCATGGACTGGCACGTGACCGCCCGCACCCAGATGCCGCACGTGCGGGAGACGATCGCCGACCGCGAGCTGGAGACGTGGGCGGTGGTCGACCTGTCGGCCAGCCTGGACTTCGGCACCGCCCAGTGCCTCAAGCGCGACCTCGCCATCGCCGGCCTGGCCGCGGTCGGGCATCTGACCGTGCACGGCGGCAACCGGCTGGGCGCGGTCGTGACGACGGGGGAGCGGGTCGACCGCCACCCTGCGCTGCCGGGCCGGGTCGCCGCCGAGCGCCTGCTGCGCTCCGTCGTCGCCACCCCGCGGGCCGCCGGCGGGCGTCGGGGAGACCTCGCGGCCGCACTGGAGACGCTGCGCCGGCCGGAGCGCCGGCGCGGGCTGGTGGTCGTGATCTCGGACTTCCTCGGCGACAGCGACTGGGAGCGGCCGCTGCGCGCGCTGGGCACCCGGCACGAGCTGCTCGCCATCGAGGTGGTCGACCCGCGGGAGCTGGAGCTGCCCGACGTGGGGCTGCTGACCGTCGTCGACCCGGAGAGCGGTCAGACCCTCGAGGTGCCCACCGGAGACGCCGACTTCCGGGCGCGCTTCGCGCAGGGCGCGGCTGAGGAGCGGGCCCGCATCGCCGCGGCGCTGCGCCGGGCCGGTGCCGGGCACCTGCAGCTGCGGACCGACCGCGACTGGCTCATGGACGTCGTCCGGTTCGTCGGGGAACGCCGCCGGGCCGGGAGCGGAGGAGCGTCGCGATGACCTTCCAGGCACCCCTGTGGCTCTTCGGCCTGCTGGTCGTGGCGGCGCTGGTGGCGTACTACGTCGTCCTCCAGCTGCGCCGCAAGGCCTACGCCGCCCGCTTCACCAACGTCGCGCTGCTCGGGTCGCTGGTGCCCAGGCGTCCGGGCTGGCGGCGGCACGTGGCCTTCGGGCTCGTCGCACTGGGCATCGCCACGCTCGTGGTGTCGCTGGCGCAGCCGAGCACCGAGGTGCGGGTGCCGCGCGAGCGGGCGACGGTGATCATGGCCGTCGACGTCTCGCTGTCGATGGAGGCCCGCGACGTCGAGCCCAGCCGCTTCCGGGCGATGCAGAAGGCGGCGAAGGAGTTCGTCGACGTACTGCCCGAGCGGATCAACCTCGGGCTGGTGACCTTCGCGGGGACGGCGACGACGCTGGTGCCGCCGACCACCGACCGCGAGCAGGTGCGCGGCGCGATCGACAACCTCGAGCTCGCCGAGTCGACGGCGATCGGTGAGGCGATCTTCACCTCGCTGACCGCGATCCAGAACTTCCAGTCCACGCTGGAGGAGACCGGCGAGGAGGCCCCGCCGGCCCGCGTCGTGCTGCTCTCGGACGGCTACCCGACGGTGGGCCGCGACGAGACCCAGGCGATCGACGCGGCCAAGGACGTGGCCATCCCGGTCTCGACGATCGCGTTCGGCACCGACTACGGCACGCTCGACCTGGACGGCGACACGGTTCCGGTGCCCGTCGACCGGGCCACGCTCGAGCGGATCGCGGACGAGACCGGCGGCAGCTACAGCGAGGCGGCCAGCGCCGAGGAACTGGAGGAGGTGTACGCCGACCTGGGCAGCCAGATCGGTTACACGACCGAGCCCCAGGACATCAGCCCGCGGTTCGTGCGGGTCGGCGTCCTGGTGCTGATCGTCGGCGCCGTCCTCAGCCTGCTCTGGACCAACCGCCTCGTGTAGCGGGGGAGGTCCGCCCGGTCACGAGGCCGGGTCGGGCTCCACGGTCGGCGGCACGCTCCGCGGCCCGGCGACGTCGGGGCGAGGACGGTCCTGGCGGTGCAGGCGGATGGCCACCAGCGCGACGTCGTCCTCCGGACGGGAGTCCACCAGCCGCTCGATGAGCCGGTCGCACAGGTCGTCCAGTGGGAGTGCGGCGAACTCGGCCGCCGCCGTCCGCAGCCGGTCCATCCCGTCGTCGAGGACCGAGTCCCGGCGCTCGATCAGCCCGTCGGTGTAGAGCAGCACGGTGGTCTCGCGGTCCAGGCTGACCACCGACTCGCTGCGCCGCGCCTTGGGGTCGACGCCGAGCATGAGATCACCGCGCCAGCTGGCCAGCTCGGCGATGGTGCCGTCGGGGTGGATGATCAGCGGCGGCGGGTGCCCGGCGTTCGCCCACCGCATGCGGGTGATCCCGCGCTCCAGGTCCTCCGGGGTCTGCTCGAAGCGGGCCAGGGCCGCGGTGGCGTACGTGTGCAGCTGCAGCTGCGTCATCGCCGCGTCGAGCTGCGCGAGCAGCCCGGCCGGGCCGACGTCGCCGCTGACGGCGATGCCGCGGAGCATGCTGCGCAGCTGACCCATGGAGGCCGCCGCGGAGATGTCGTGGCCGACGACGTCGCCGATGACCAGGACGGTGGCGCCGTCGGGCTGGACGAAGGCGTCGTACCAGTCGCCGCCGACCCGCGCGGCCTCTCCTGCGGGCAGGTAGCGCACCACGATCTGGGCGTGGTCGGGCTCGGGGGGCGCGGTCAGCATGCTGCGCTGCAGCTCCTCGGCGAGGCGGCGCTGCTGCTCGTACAGCCGGGCGTTGTCCAGGGCGAGGCCGGCGCGGTCGGTGACCTCGGTGGCGGTGGCGACGTCGGCGGGGTCGACCGTCCGGTGCCGGTCGTGCACGAGGGTGAGGACGCCGAGGACCCGGTCCGGCCCGCGGATCGGCAGCACGGTCACGGTGCCGGGCTCGAGCACCTGCAGGAGCTGACGGGCCTTGCCGGTGGCGACCCGGCTGAGCGCGCGGCCGGTCAGGCCCGACGCGGGGACGGTCACCGGCGTCCCGGTGCTCACCGCCCGCAGGGACGGGGCCGTGGCGGGGGAGGACGCCTGGGCGGCTGCGGCGAAACGCCGGACCAGCGGGACCTTCGCCGGGTCCACGTGCCAGGCTCCGGCCTCCTGGAGGGTGCCGTCCTCGGCCAGCACGGCGACCGTCGCCCAGCTGGCCAACGCCGGCACGATGAGCCGAGGGATGCGGGCGACCGCCGCGGCCGCATTCAACGTGCCGACGAGGTCGTCGCTGACGCGGGCCAGCAGCGCGAGCCGCTCGACGGCCTGGCGGCGGGCGGTGGTCTCCGAGAAGTACAGCCAGAGCCCCTGCGGGGTGGGCACGGCCTGCACCTCGAACCACCGGTTGAGCGGTTCGGGGTAGAAGGCCTCCACGGTCTGCGGTGCGCGGGTCTCGACCGCCAGGCGGTAGCCGTCGCCGAACTCGTTGTCCACGTTGGCCGGGAAGGCGTCCCAGTAGGAGCGGCCGAGCAGCTCGGTGCGCTCGTAGCCGATCATCCGCTCGGCCGCGGCGTTGACGAACCGGACCGTCCAGTCCGGGTCCAGCTCGATCAGGCCGATCGGCATGCTCTCCAAGGTCTGCGCGTCGGCGTCGTCCACGCCGTCGATCTCGCCGTCCGTCCGCCACCAGCGGGACATCGCACCTCTTCACCGAGCACTTCTCTTGAGTGACTTGACGAACTTATCAAGCACCACAGAAGCGCGCGGGTTCGTATGCTGGCGGCATGCCGTTCACACCCGGTCGCCCCCTGGCCGAGGCCAAGGCGGACCTCTTCAAGGCGCTGGCGCACCCGGCGCGCATCCGGGTGCTCGAACTCCTCGCCGAGGGTGACCGCACGATCGGGGAGCTGGCCGAGGGCACGGGGCTGGAGCTCTCGCACCTGTCGCAGCAGGTCAGCGTGTTGCGACGCGTGGGCATCGTCGGCAGCCGGCGCGTGCGCAACAACGTCATCTGCTCGCTGTGCGACCCGCAGACCGCCGAGCTGCTGGCGGTGGCCCGCCGGCTGCTGACGGCGAACCTGCGGCAGGGGCAGGCGCTGCTCGACGCTCTGATCGGCGCCGAGGACGCGGTCGCCCTCGCCGACGCCGCCCGCACCAAGACCTGATCGCCGACCGGTTGCCGGCGGGCCCCGCCGCCTGGCACGGGGCTGTGCATCTCGTGTGAATGCGCCGTGGCGGCGAGTGCTCGGCCGTTCGAGCAGGCAGTCTCGACGCGATGACGCCGCCCCACGGACGAGTCGTCACGGTGGCGTCCGCCGTCGCGGGGTGCAACGAGGGGGACACATGAACAGGCACGACTGCGCGGACGCGAGCGCCGGAGGCGTCGCGGCCCGTCCCGGCACGCGACGTATCCGAGGAAGATCACGCCGACGGTGGACGGCGGTGTCGGCGATCACCGCGGCGGGGCTGCTGCTCAGCGCGTGCGGTGGGTCGGACTCCGACACCACCGACGCCAGCGGATCGACCGGCTCGTCGAGCGCCAGTTCCTCCTCGGCCAGCGCTGGGACGAGTGTGGACGCAGTCGTGGAGGCGGCGAACGCGTTCGTCGAGACCCTCGACGAGGACCAGCAGTCGCAGGTGCTGCTGGACTTCACCGAGGACAACGCCGCCGCCTGGTCGAACCTGCCGTGCGGCGCGGACTGCCGGGTCGGCATCCAGCTCGCCGAGCTGGCCGAGGACCAGCGCGCCGCCGCAGAGACGCTCCTGCAGACCTCCCTGGGCACCGGCGCGGGCGCCGGCTACGAGCAGGCGATGCAGATCCTGCTCGCCGACGACTACCTGGGCACCCTCCAGGCCAGCGGCACCGGCGGTGGACCCGGCACCGGGACGGCGCCGACCGACGGGGGCACGCCGCCCACCGACGGAGGCGCAGCGGGCGGTGGCGGTGCAGGTGGCGGTGGGTACTCCAGTGACAACTACTACCTCGCGCTGCTGGGCACTCCGGACACCACCGGCTCCTGGCAGCTGCACTTCGGGGGGCACCACCTGGCCGTGAACGTCACCTACGTCGATGGGGAGGTCGGCGGGGCGAGCCCCTACTTCGTCGGGGTGGAGCCGACGTCCTGGGAGGCCGAGGACGGCACCACGTACGCGCCGATGGACGTCATGAAGGACGGCATGCTGGCGCTCACGGACAGCCTGAGCGAGGAGCAGCTGGCCGCGGCGACGCTCTCGGAGAGCTACACCGACGTGCTGCTGGGCCCGGACCAGGACGGCGCCTTCCCCGAGGCCAAGGAGGGGCTGGCGGTCAGCGAGCTCTCCGACGACCAGAAACAGCTGGTCCTGGCGGCCATGATGCCGTGGGTGTCCATCGTCGACGACGCCACCGCCGAGGAGCTGATGGCCGCGTACGAGTCGGAGCTGGACGAGACCTACCTCGCCGTCTCGGGCGGCACCGGGCTGACGGCGCAGGGGGACTACGTCCGCATCGACGGGCCCAGCGTCTGGATCGAGTTCGTCTGCCAGAACGGCGTGGTGATCTCCGATCAGATCCACTACCACACCGTGTACCGCGACCACGTCCGCGACTACGGCGGAGAACTCTCCTTCTGATGCGTTCGTCCCGCGCGGCACTCACGGCCGGCGCGATCGCCCTCTGCTCGGGCATCGCGCTGGTCGTGGGCGCCACCCCCGCGTCCGCCCACCCCATGCCGCGGTCCGTGGTGCAGCTCGACGTCCTCGACGACGTCGTCGAGGCGCAGCTGCAGCTCCCGGTCGACGACCTCGGCCGGGCAACCGGGCTGGACCTGGCGACGGTTCCCGAGCAGGCCGTGGTCGACGACGCGCAGCAGCTGCGTGACTACCTGACCGAGCACGTGCGACCGACCAGCGACGGGCAGGCGTGGACGGTCGAGGTCGGGGACCTGTCGGTGTCCGAGGCCGAGCAGACCTCGACCGGCCCGTACCAGGAGCTGACCGCCGAGCTCACGCTGATCCCGCCAGCCGGGGCCGGCGTCCGGCAGTTCTCGCTGGACTACGACGTCGTGGTCGAGCAGGTGGTCACCCACGTCGTCTACGTCGTGCTGCGGCAGGACTGGGCCGGCGGCCGGGTCGAGCCCGAGGAAGGCCGGCAGATCGGCGTGATCCGCATCGACACCGGCACGATGACCGTGCCCCCGCTCGAGGTGGATCTGGACGACGCCGGCGCCTGGCAGGGCTTCTCGGCGATGTTCACTCTCGGCGGGCACCACATCGCCGAGGGCACCGACCACCTGCTCTTCCTGCTGACGCTCCTGCTGCCGGCCCCGCTGCTGGTGTCCGTGCGGCGACGGTGGGGTGGCCCCGCCGGCACCCGCGCCGCCGTGCTGGCGATCACCCGGATCACCCTGGCGTTCACCGTGGGGCACTCGGTGACCCTGGCGCTCAGCGCGCTGGGCCGGTTCGAGCTGCCGGTGCAACCGGTGGAGGCGCTGATCGCGGTCAGCATCCTGGTCAGCGCCGCACACGCGGTCCGGCCGATCTTCCCGGGCCGCGAGGTGCTGGTCGCCGGGTTGTTCGGGCTGGTGCACGGCATGGCCTTCTCGTTCACCCTGGCCGAGCTGAGCCTGTCCACCCCGCAGCTGGTCGTGTCGCTGCTCGGCTTCAACCTGGGCATCGAGGTGGTCCAGCTGCTCGTCGTGGCACTCACGCTGCCGGCGCTGGTGGTCCTGGCCCGAGCCGAGGGCATCTACCGCGTGCTGCGCACCGGCGGGGCCGTGCTGGCCGCCCTCGCCGCGACGGGCTGGCTGCTGGACCGGCTCGGCTGGGCCAACCCGGTCGCCGGTGCGGCGGACACGCTGGGCGGGCACGGGGTCTGGATCATCGCCGCGCTGTGGGCAGGGGCGGCGGTCGTCCTCGTGACCGAGGTCCGGTCGCGCCGTGGCGACGGGGCCGGCTCCGGACGCACGGTGGAGGAGCACGAGCGGGAGCTGGCGGAGCCGGCGCTGCACGGCGTCACCCGGTAGTCGCGGTCGTCCGGGCCGCCGGAGAGGACGCTCGGCATGGACGGCGTCGCGCTGCTCGGGCTCCTCGTGCTGGGCGTCATCGTCCTGACCCCGCTCGCCGAGCGCCTCGGGGTTCCGCAGGCGGTCGTCCTCGGCGTCCTCCCGTTCGTCCCGGGGCCGATTCCGAACCGCGATCTGGTGCTGCCGCTGGTGCTGCCGCTGGTGCTGCCGCCGTTGCTGTTCGCCGCCACGCGGAGCACGTCGGTGCGGGAACTGCGCGAGGCGGCGCGGCCCATCCTCGGGCCGGCCATCGCTCTGACGCTCGTCACGGCCCTCGCCGTGGCGGTGGCCGACCACGCGCTCGGGTTGCCCTGGGCGGTGGCGGCCGTCCCGGGGGCGGTGCTGGCCGCCGCCGGACCCGGTAGCGGCCAGCACCGTGGCGATCCGGCTGCACCTGACGCCGCGGCTGGTCACCCTGCTCGAGGGCGAGGGGCAGTTCAACGACGCCACGGCCCTGGTCGTCCACCAGCTCTCCTGATGGTGGTCGGAGCCGGCGGCGTGACGGCCGGCGAGATCGGCGTGAGCCTGTTCGTCGCCGTCGACGGAGCTGCGCTGCTCGGCCTGGTCGGCGGCTGGCCGGCGACGCCGGGGGTCGCCGGGGTCGTCGTCGCCATCCTGGTGGGCTTCGGGTCGCCGCGATGTTCGCCGCGTCGGCGGTCTCGGGCTGGCGGGCGCGGCGGGCGGACTCCGCGACGCCCTGGTCCTCGTGACGCTGGTGCTGCAGGGGCTCGCGCTGGCGCCGGTGATCCGGCGGCTGGGCGTGGCGTCCGAGGCCGACGTACGGGCAGACACCATGCGGCTGCACCGGCTGGTCGCGGAAGCGGCGCTGGCGGAGCTCCGTGCGGCGGACGACGTCGACCCGGACGCCCGCGCCGCCGTCGTCCAGCAGTACGAGAGCTGGCTCGGGTACCGCCGGCAGGTGGACGGTCTGCTCGCCGGCGACGTCGGTGGCGAGGGCGCGGGGGAGCAACTGCGCGAGCTGCTGGCCCGGGGGACCGAGGCCGAGCGCGAGGCCGGGGTCGCGGCCGACGACGTCCTCTTCGACGTGGAGGCCCGGGCACTGCGCCACCGGTGACGCGCCACCAATCCGCGGACGAGCGTGCAGCGCCCGCCCGCGGGAACGGCTCAGCGCATCGGGTCGAGGACGAGCTTGCCGGTCGTGCGGCGGGCGAGCAGGTCCTGGTGCGCGTCGCGCACGTTGGACAGCGGGTAGCGCCCTCCGGCGACCGGCTTCAGCGAACCGTCGGCGGTCATCGCGAGCAGGTCGGTCATGGCGGTGTCGAGCATGTCGGGGCGGGCCATGCAGTGCGCCAGCCAGAACCCGATGACGGCGCGGCTCTTCTGCATCAGCGCGCCCGGGGGCACCGACGGCGTCTCCTGGCGGGCGGCCATCCCGTAGGTGACCAACCGGCCGAAGGGGGCCAGCGCCGCAAGGGCGCCGGAGAAGACGTTGCCACCGGTCATCTCGAGCACGATGTCCACGGGCTTGCCGTCGTTGGCCTCGCGCAGGGCGGAGGCGAACTGCTTCGGGTCGTCGTCGGCCAGGGCCGGGTCGACGGTGGCGGAGGCGCCGAGCTCCTCGGTGAGGGCGCGCTTCTCGGCGCTGGAGGCGGTGGCGATGACCCGGCCGGCGCCCCAGCGGCGGGCCAGTTGCACGGCCAGCGAGCCGACGCCGCCGGCGCCGGCGATGACGACGACGGACTCGCCCTCGGTGAGGTGGGCGCTGGTGCGCAGCAGGTGCCACGCGGTGGAACCCTGCAGCACCAGGGACAGGGCCTGCTCGTCGGTCACGCCGTCGGGCACGGCCCAGCTGAGCCGGTCATCGGCGGCGACCTTCTCGGCGTAACCACCGCCGTCGAGCAGGCCCACGACCCGCTGCCCGCCACCGACCGGGGTGCCGACGAACTCCGCGCCCGGGATCAGCGGCAGCTGCTGGGCGGCCAGGTAGGAGTTCTCGATCTGGTGGGTGTCGGCGTAGTTGACGCCAGCGGCGGAGACGTCGTGCATGGTCTGGCCCGCGCCCGCCTCCGGCTCGGGGACGTCGACGACGTCGAGGACCTCGGGACCGCCGAAGCGGGTGATCTGCACAGCACGCATGCGGGTGAGGCTATGACCTGCTCACACCCGGACGTCATTCCGGCCAGTCCCGCCGGTCGCCGGCGACGCCGACCGCCGGGTGCTCGGCCGGGGAGTGGTGATGGGCCGCCGGACCCAGTGGTGGACGTGGTCGTGCTCGGGCGTGTCTCGGGAAAATCCGAGCCAGAGGCTTACCGCGCGCAGGACTGCTACGTCCCGTGGACGACGGCGAGCTCGACGTAGCGGGCGGGCAGGGGGCGCCCGCAGCCCCACGGCCGGTGGCGGGCCCCCCAGTGCTCGCGCGGGCGGCTGCCGGGCCGCCGGTCACCCGCCGGCGAGCCGCTGCAGCCGGGTGGTCAGCGCGGTCCGCCGGTCGGCGTTGCCGTGCAGGTCCACGTACCGCTGCCCGAAGCCGGCCAGCAGCGTGTCGTCCAGCCGGCGCACGGCACCCGGGGGATAGCGGTAGTCCATCCGGGCGGTGATGCCGCTGTCGTCAGCGCCGCGCAGCACCTCGCCCAGCTCCACCAGGCTGGTCACGCCCAGTTCGAGCAGCAGGCCGGAGATCCAGGTGTAGTGATCCGGGCGCGACCAGCCGGCGTCGGCGTACTGCCCGGCCAGGAACGCAGCCAGTTCCCGGGGCGCGATCCGAGGGTCGTCGGGGTCGGTGTCGTCGGCATCGTCGCTGGGAACCGGTGCCTGGAGGCGCTCCCGGATCGCGGTGAACTCCTGGTCGGCCAGCTCCAGCAACCCGGCGGCCAGGGTGAACCGGCGGTCGAACTCGGAGGCGTGCTCGTCCGGCACCGTGCCCTTGTAGCGGATGTCGTGCTCGAACTCAGCCCAAGCGTGCTGCAGCACCGTGCGCACCTGCACCTGCACCACGCGCCCGACCAACTCCGGCAGCTCGGCCGCCCGACCCGGGTCCACGCTGATCAGCAGGTGCCGGCTGGAGTAACCGAACCGGCCCTGCTGTGCGGTCCGCCGCCCCATGTCGCGGTCCTCGATCACCCGCACCTGCGCGGCCAGCAGCTCGGCGACCGCCTCCACGTCGCTCTGCACGTAGGTGATCACCCGCACGCCGATCTGGTCGGTGATCTCCCGCGCCGGATCGGGATAGACAGGCACGCCGTCGACCGCGCGAGCCGCTTTCTCCGCGAACGAGGCGATGGTCTTGGTCCGCCCGGTCACCGACAGGTAGTTGATCCCGGCGTCGTCGAGCAACCCGGTGACCAGCGCGAGCGCCTGCGCCCCGGCGACCAGGGTCTCGGGCCGGCCGTCGGCGTACGCCTGGATGGCCTGCTGCACCTGGTCGGGCGGGGGTGCGGCGACCCGGGGGCCGGGCTGCAGGTCCGGCGGCAGGGTCGGGGTCACGATGGCGCCGCCGGCCGCGTCGCCGTAGGTGGTCACCTCGTCCGGTCGCCGGACGGCGATCCATCCCACGTAGGCGCACACCACGGCGTCGACCTGGTCCTCCGCCACCCGCAGCTCGCTCTTGCGGGTGGCGGCCTGCACCTGCTGGCGCAGCGCGGCGAACGGTGCACCGAGGTCGAGCTCGACCACCGCGCCCAGCAGGTCGATGAGCAGCAGCAGCTCCGCGCGCATCTGCTCGAGCACCCGGCCCGGCTTGTTCTTGTACTTCAGCGTGCGGCCCAGCCGGAACAGCGCCACCGTCGCCGCGTGCGGGTAGACCTCGATCGCCCGGCGGTCGCGGCCCGAGCGGGGGTCGAGGTCCAGCCCTAGGCGCCGGCCGATCCGCCCGCCGCGGGAGTCACCATCGGTGAACTCGGGTCTGCCGGTGTTCGTCGGGTGCGCCCCGGCCTGGAACCTCGCGAAGTCGGCGTTGAGCGCCCGTTCGGCGGCCCGGTTCCCGGTGGCGTTGGTGACCACCAGCGGGGCGTCGATCGCCACGATGCACGGGCCGGCGGTGAACGGGGCCAGCGCGGTCTCGATCTGCTCGTCGGTGCGCACCGCGCTGACGTGCACCAGCCGGCCGGCGTCGTCCAGCACGGCGAGGCCGGTGGGTTGATTGAGCCCCCAGGCGAGGTCGATCCCGATGTTCTGCACGGGTTCAGCTTGCCCTGCCTTGCACCTCGTCGGGGCTCGTCCCGCGGGAGCTGCCTGGCGTGTGCGTGTGACGGTCTGCCCGAGGTCGCTCGGATGAGCGCGGTCCACTGGCCGGCCTGTTCTCCGGGTGGACGACAGTGAGAACACGGACCAGCTGCGCGGAACCGTCACGACACCGACGCGCCGCAGGCGTCGCTCCAGCCAGACGCCCGTCCGTGGGCCGTCACCTGCACAGCACGCATGTCGGGAGGCCAGGGCCTGGACCACTCGATCGCTCGTCCCCGCTGGTCGGGGGGGGGTCCCAAGCGAACCCGGCGGGCCCACGCCCCACGGCGTCGGACGGCGATCGTCCGCCGTCCACAGATCGCCGCAGGCGCGAACTCCTCCGGCAGAGTCGGCCGGCCGCGCGGGATGGTGGCGGCCAGCTGGTCGAGCGCCGTCCCCATCGGTGCCGTGTCCTCGGCTCAGGTGGAGCCTCGCCGCCGGTCAGATGTCGAGCCGGCGCTCCGTGCCGGTGCGCCACTCCAGCAGCACGATGCTGGCGTCGTCCTGCAGGTGATCGGCCTGGTGGTCGAGCACGCGTCGCATCAGCCGCCGGAGCGTCTCCGGCGCGGAGTCACCCTCGGCGGCGCCGCGGTCGATGAAGTCGGCCAGCCGTTCCTCCCCGAAGAACTCACCGCTGGGTGAGCGAGCCTCCACGACGCCGTCGGTGTACAGGACGACGCGGTCGCCGACGTTCAGCTGGAACTCGCACACGTCCGGCTTCCGCACCTGGAGTCCCAAGGGCGGGTGCGGCTTGCAGGTGCTGGGGTGCAGCAGGGCGCCGTCGCGCACGATGAGCGGATCGGGATGGCCGGCGTTCACCCAGCGCAGCTGACCGGTGTCCAGGTGCAGCCGCGCGATCGCCGCAGTGGCGAACCGGCTCTCGGTGAATTGGCTCGCGATGACCGCGTTCATCGCGGCGGCGACGTCGGGGAGGTCCCGGATCTCCCGGCGGGCATGGCGGTAGGCGCCGACGGCCGCCGAGGCGAGCAGTGCGGCCGGGAGTCCGTGCCCGACGGCATCCAGCACCATCAGATCGACGGTGGGGCCGTTGACGGCGTAGTCGAAGGTGTCCCCGCCGATGTCGTACGCGGGCTCGAGTGACCCAGCGATCACCACCCGGTCGGAGGCGAAGGTGAGCGGGGGCAGCAGGTCCCACTGGATCTCCGCGGCCAGGCTCATGGTCTTGCGCCGGCGCAGCTGCGCGAAGATGTCGGTGTAGGCCTCGTTGACCACCACCAGCTCGGCGATCAGCCCGACATAGGCCAGCAACTGCTCCGTCAGCGCCGGCGTGACGTGGTCGACGACGAACTCGACCACGCCGAGCCGCTCGACCCCGTCCAGCAACGGGATCCAGAGCCGGTTCGTCCGCGAGTGCGCCGGTGAGGCCACGACTTCGACGCGGCGGAACGCCCGCCCGCCCAGCGAGCCGTCCACCCCGAGCTCCTGACGCACCGGCACACCCTCGCCGCGCAGCGGCTGAAGCAGCAGTTGTTCGTAGTCCACGAGGTAGACGACCGTCTCGCGGGCCCCCAACCCCCGCCCGTGTGATGCGAAGACCGCGGACAGCTGGTCGGGTGCGAGCAGGTGGATGTCGCGTAGCAGGGACCGGAGGGGATCCGAGGCCACCGGCACGTCAGAGGAGGTCACCCGGGGGAACTGCCCAGAGGGTGCCCTGTCGACCCGTGCCACACCGACCGGGCATCCAGGGCCCGGCGCAGCCGCCGGATCTACGCGCACTCTCTATGGTCACCGTCGACATGCCGACCAAACCTCTTTCCACCGTTCCCCGGATCGTCGCCGTTGCGGTCGCCGTCCTGCTGTCGCTGGCGGGCTGCAACGGCATCCCCGTCGACCCGGACGGCACGCTCGAGCGGGCCTCCGGCGGTGTCCTGCGGGTCGGCATGTCCCCGCAGGAACCGTGGACGGCCTCGGAGGGCGGGGAGCGATCCGGCGTCGAGGTCGGCCTGATCGAGGAGTTCGCGGCCGGCGTCGACGCCGAGGTCGAATGGCACGACGGCGGCGAGGAGTCGTTGATCGGCGACCTGCACCGTGGCGAGCTGGACGTCGTCGTCGGCGGGCTGACCGAGAAGTCGCCCTGGGTGGACCAGGCCGCGCTGACGCGTCCCTACGTCGTGGTGGACGGTCCGGCCGGGTCACCCGAGCCGCACGTCATGGCGACCCGGATGGGGGAGAACGCGCTGCTGGTCGCGCTCGAGCGGTTCCTGGCGGAACGGTCGACCGAGATCGCGCAGCAGGTCGGCGGCGAGGCACCGTGACGCGCCGGGGCGAGCGGGTCGCTGCCGCGCTCGCCGACCAGATCGAGCTCCCGCCGGACAAGAGCCGGGTGCTGCGACGCGCCGTCCGCCTGGAGTGGCTGTCACTCGCCTTCCTCGTCACGGCTGTGCTGGCCATGTACGTCGCGCTCGGCAGCTCGCAGGCCATGAAGGCGGCCTGGATCGAGGACCTGCTCTCCTTCCTGCCACCCATCGCCTTCCTGATCACCAACCGGATCCGGGCGAAGGAGCCGACCGGCGATCATCCGTTCGGCTTCCACCGCTCGGTCAGCGTGGGCTACCTCGTGTCGGCGTCGGCCCTGCTGACCATGGGCACCTACCTGGTGGTCGAGTCCGCGCTGGGTCTCGTGGCCGCGGAGCACACGCCCATCGGGCTCGTGACCGCCTTCGGCTCCACGTTCTGGGCGGGCTGGCTGATGATCGCCGCGCTCGCCTACACCCTCGTGCCACCGGTCCTGCTCGGCCGCGCGAAGCTGGGCCCGGCTCGCGACCTGCACGACAAGGTGCTCTACGCCGACGCCGCCATGAACAAGGCCGACTGGCAGACCGCGGCGGCCGGGATCGTGGGCGTGCTGGGTATCGGCCTGGGCCTGTGGTGGCTGGACGGCGTGGCCGCCATCCTCATCGGCGCGTCGGTCAGTCATGACGGCTGGACGAACCTGCGCACTGCCCTGAGCGACCTGATGGACTCGCGGGCGTCGGTCTTCGACGACCGGACGACGATCCATCCCGCCGTGGCAGGAGTGCGCGACGCCGTTCGTGCCGACCCGGGGGTGGACGCGGTGCAGGTTCGCATCCGCGAGGAGGGGCACGTCTTCCACGCCGAGGTGTTCGTGGTGCCGGCCACCGCTGCCCCGCTCGGCGACGCTGACCTGGAGCGGATCCGGGACACCGTGCGCGCTGTCGACTGGAAGCTGCACCACGTCGTCGTGGCGCCCGTTCGTGAACTGCCGGTGGGCAACCTTCCGGTCCCGTGAGGCCCTCGGGCGGTGATGTCGCGAGTGGCCTCGGGTTCAGCGCCCGGGTGGAGGGCACCTAGGCAGTGACGTCCCTACGCGGCCCGGATCGGTCGTCGCGCGTCGAGCGCGTCGACGAGAGGAAGACCCGATGCACGCGACCGGTGCGGCGGCGGCGTCGAAGAAGTAGTCGTTGTCGTCGGTGATGAACTTGCCGA
>Ga0210040_10004002_pt1 | contig 19505 bp, 13 predicted proteins | sample CryGeyCG12114_NA_FD_185462 | JGI IMG/M metagenome (GOLD analysis project Ga0210040, IMG submission 185462) | Groundwater microbial communities from aquifer - Crystal Geyser CG19_WC_8/21/14_NA (SPAdes) (version 2) | ecosystem: Environmental > Aquatic > Deep subsurface > Groundwater | place: USA...
AAAAGAGAAATTGCGAAGAAGGTTGGACAAGTATTATGGTGAGAGAAGTGGATGGAAAGAGTGGGAGAAGAGTCCGAGGATGAGGATGAACCAAATGCGGGAGCAGGCAACGGCAAAATCGTTTTAGGGCTAGTGTAAGGTGCCACGTGACCGATGATGACAAAGACAAACGGAGGACCTTTCTTACGGAGCAAACTTGGAGGGCTTTGCCATTCGTCAATCTATGGTCCCTGCACTCGAGCTTTCTGTTAGCGGTAACACCTTCCCTACAGGTATCTGCTATATGGGCAGGTGGCATTCTTGTCTAAGTGCTTCCTTCTGCTCGGACTGTAGCAATGGCCCCGAGTAGCCGCTAAATGCCTTTGAGGACGACATACCTGTGCCATTCGCGGTCCCTCATACATCAAACCCTACACTCGCTGCTTGTTCGGACATCTATTGGACTTCTCTTGAACCTATCAAATGAGAGGGGGACCTTCGAAGCTACGGAAGACGAAGCCAATGTGAAAACAAAGAAGCTCCGGACCTGCAGCGCCTTGGGCAGGCGATGCGGCTCGATCACGAAATGCTAGATCGAGGGGGCTGCGCACGTCAACACTGAAGCATCCGTCCTCTCGATGTGCTCATGGCGCACGATGTTCCTTCTTTACTCTGCTGGGAGTTCCTGGGACCACTTCGGTGGAGGTTTATGCAAGGTGCAACGGAGTACAAGTATAGCAACCTAACCCCGAGCTTAAAGCCGGCCACGGTCACATATAGCCCCAAAGTACACATTGATATAAGAACCGAAGCAGGTATACAGTCGTGTCGTCTTCAAGCCTGAAGCCCACCACGCCAATCCCACAGACTCACTTTGCTGCTCCGTCCTCATACTGCACAATTGAAACTTCGAGCGGTCTTCCCCATGGCATCCTCAAACCACATCTCCAGGGTTGCGATTGTTGGCGTGCGTGACCCATGTTATCCTCTGCTTTGCCTGCAAGCAGCTCGACTGACAGATACAGGCTGGTGGAAACTGCGGCCGCTTCATCACTGAAGCCTTGCTCAAGACTGGAAAGCACACCGTGACAGCAATCACACGAGCCGACAGCCAGAACAAGTTGCCAGAAGGCGTCAATGTCAAGAGGGTCGATTACAACAAACAGGAAACACTCGTCGAGGCTCTCCAGGGCCAAGATGCGTTGGTCATCACTCTGAGTGGTTACGTTCCCAAAGACACCCAAGGCCAACTTATTAACGCCGCCAGCGAGGCGGGCGTTGCATGGATCTTACCGAATGAGTGGTCCCCAGACACCGCGAATGAGGCGCTGGTCAAAGACGTGTTTGTCTTCCAGCCAAACGGTGAGCAATATTGTGGCCACGGCTCTAGCAATCAAAATGGGCGCTTGTTCGGGCAGGCGAAGCGTACTGAAAGCGTTCACGTAGATTGCTGAGTTTGTGGTTGTATATGCACCATCCGAAACACTCGCTAACCACAAACTATTGCGTTTCCAGTGGCCAACCGAGAAGCCATCACGAAACTCGGCAAGAGCTCCTATATCGCTGTCTCCACCGGCTTCTGGTACGAGTGGAGTCTAGCCATCCCAGCGGCCTACGGCATCGACTTCGCCAACCGTACCGCCACCCTCTTCGACGACGGTGAAACCAAGATCTCGACCTCAACCTGGCCACAGGTGCGGCCCCAATCCAACCCCATCCAAGCTCTCAAAAGCTAATCAACCAACAACGAACTGACATCCGCCAGGTCGGCCGTGCCGTCGCCGCCCTCCTCAGCCTCCCCATCACCTCCGAGAATTCCAACTCTAACTCCACCTGCCTCGAAACCCTCAAGAACAAAGTAGTCTACATCACCTCCTTCACCGTCAGCCAAAAAGACATGCTAGCCTCCGCTCTGCGCGTAACAAACACCAAAGAGCACGAATGGACCATCACGCACGAGCCATCTCACGAGCGGTACGCCAGCGGTCTCGAGGAGATACAAGAAGGTAAGCGCGTGGGGTTCGCCAAGATGTTGTATACAAGGGTGTTCTATCCCGATGGGTCGGGTGACACGGAGCATAACAAGGGCACGATTAACGGGTTGCTTGGGCTGCCGAGGGAGGATATTGATCAGGCGACGAGGGCTGCGATTGAGCGGTCGAAGGTGGATCCTTGGGCTAGTTAAGATAGGTTGTTGGGAAAACAGACGTTCCTTGGGTAGACATGGAAGGAGTCTTCTGCGTAAATAGCTTTAGTAGTGGAATGAGCATAGCTACGATGACTTCGGAGCCTGAGCAGCTACGAGCCGAGGAATTGATGTACAGTCTCAGGACTTCCATGACAGAACAACACTGCCAGCAGAGCATGCATCGAAGGACCCCGGTCCCATCTAAGCTACCTGACGAGTCGCATCAGCTCACTGCAGCTCCTCAGCAACCCTCCTCAACACCTCCTCGGTACTAAGCTGTGCATTCCTCGGATCCTTCCTGATCCTCTGCCACACCTCTCCATGCTTAGGCTCGACAGCAACACACCTTGAGATAACCTCTTCTCTCTTCTCGTCCGTTCCATGCTGGCCTAAGAACTTCAGGTACCAGGCCCACGTATCGCCGAGGTCCGAATCCAGCACGATGGCCTTCTCGAACCACGACGCGGCCTTGTCCAGTTTCCGCTCACCCCAGAAGATTCTCGCCACGGTATTGAAGAGCACGGGGTCATTGTCGACTTGCTTGATAGCTTCTAGTGAGAGCGGCTTCCGCTGCGTTCGCGGCTGGAGGTACCAGATGTCTTCAGACCAGAGCAGGCCTGATTTGGGACACTCCTGCTTGGCCTTGGCCATCAGGGTCTTGGCTTGAGCGGGGTTGTTGGGGCTTGCTCTTCGTTCAATGCGTATGCTTTCGAGCCACAATTCTGCGTTCTTCGGGTTCTGCAGGCGGGCGCGATCGAGTACGGATCTTGCTCGAACGATGACGCCCGCTTTCTCTTCCAAACGTGCGGCAAGCAACCACAGCGCGACAGACTTTGGACATGCCCTTGTGCCTTGTGCGAACGCTTCCCGAGCTTGTGGGATCATTCCTTTGTCTTCGTAGATTTGACCTTTCATCATCCATAACTTCGCACTTCGAGGGAATCTCGTTTCCCTTCCGTTGACAGGCATCGATGTTAGGCCTTGGAGGACGAGATCAAGAGCGACATCGATGTTGCCCAGTTGCCTCTCGTATGCTGCTGACTTGTACCAGACCCGTTCCGTAGGCGCCTCTTCCCTTGCAGCTTTGAGCAGCTCTCTTGCCTTGTCGACTTGCTGATCATCGGCTTCGAGCTTGACAGCAGCGAGCCAGATCTCTTCGTTACCGGGGTTTTGGTTGAAAGCATTACCCAGCACTCTCCGTGCGTCCTCTTTCTCGCCAGCATGCCACTTCTCGCGCGCAAGTTGCAACCACAGCACTTCTGATTGCGGACATGCTTCCACGGCTTTCTCAAGCAATCTCCACAACGCATCTTTAGTGCCATGTGATCGCTCGAGATCAGCAGCCGCGAGCCAGAGTGCTCTGCTTGTTGGGAAGACTCGTAGCGCATAAGCATAGATCGCTCTTGCAGTCTCGTACCTGCCACGAGCAATACTGGCTTTCGCGTCGTCCTTGAAAATCTCTTTCCTGTCGTCGTCTTCGTCAAGCGACCAGCCAAGAGTCTCCCGAATGATGGCGCCGCAAGTCAGCACTGCGCCTTCTTCTTCGCACCTTTCGGCCTGCACAATCCATTCTTCGCGGTTCAGCATGGCGTTTTCCTTCGCTAACGCTTTCACGGCACGATTCATGACATTGACCTTGTTCATCTGACCCATCTGCTCCTGCAGTCGTGCAGCGGCGATCCAGATCTCGTAACTGGTAGAGTTCGCTTTCCGAGCCTTGTTCAGCACTGCCTGTGCATTCTCCGGCGTTTCGAGGCGTGCTAAAGCTAGCCACAGCTCGACTGACAGAGGTATGGTCTCTGTTGCCTTAGCTAGCATAAGCCGAGCATTGGCAAGGTCTTCCTCTAGATTGACTGCCTCTTTCCAGATAGCAACGGATTGCGGAATATGATCAATAGCCTGACGCAGCACGTTCTTTTTCTTCCTTGGGTCCTCTTCCAGCTTCATAGCTTCGATCCATAACCGCGTCGATTTGTCATTGTTCTTGATGGCGTTGGCGGCAATGATCTTTGCATTGTTGCCCTCGTTCATGCGAATATTCTCCAGCCAGGCGTCTTCGCTCTTCGGACACTGCTCGCACCCTTGAGCGATCAATTTCCGGGCGGCGACTATTTTGCCGGCAAGTTCTTCAACGCGAGCGATGGCAATCCAGCCCGGGGCATGCTTCGGATTCGTCTTGACTACAGACTCAAGCAAAGTCTTGACACGCTTGATGTCTCCAATCTCAATCTCGCTAGCCTTCAGCTCGGTGCTTACGAGGCTCGTCAGGTAGCCTTTCGGGTCAATATTTGTTGCTGTGCCAGTGGCAGCATCTGCTTGAGCTGCCTGGTCCATCCTCACTTGTAGCACCTTGTTCCTAGCTGCACCAATGTCGGCAAAGTTGGTGACTGTACCATCCTTCTGGTCTGGTCCGTCTTCCTGCACGCTCGTCTCGAACTGCGACGAATCTCTTGCGCCAGCCAATACACTATCCGGTACAGCGTAGAACTTCTGGTTAGCCTTCTGGTTCTGCTTGGTGCGACGGTTCTTGCCCGTCAAATCTCCCGGATCGGGCAGATTTGCCCAGTCGTCCTCGCTCAGGCCGGCTAAGGACCGCTTGAGGTCGGCGAATTGGGCCGAGATCTTGGGGTTGTTTCGATCGTACTCTTCTTGTTCTAGTTGTTCTCGTGCTTCCCTATATGTCGAAGATGAAATACGTCGGTAATCTGTTCGGTACAAATTGTATTGATAAACACAATCATCTCTGGAGCATGGGGGCTGTGGGATGTAGGGAATGGCAGTTACTAACCTTCTTTGCTTGCGCCGTCTGTCCATCTTCTCGTCTACATCCTGGTAGATGCGGTCGGCCTCGTCATCTTCGCGGTCGAACAGGCCACTGGCGAACAGGCCAGTCTCGTTGTCCGGGTCCTGAAACCTGTCATCATCGTCGTTCTCTTCCTCCTTCTTCTTGTCAGCGACACCATAAGCTGTGGGTGGTGCAGCGCCGAGAGCAGCAGCTCGTTTCGCGAGCTCTTCTTGGATCTGTTCGTTGCTCGGCCCAGCTCTCGCAGGACCAAGGTCTGATCGTGTGGTAAAGCCCGTGGCACCGCGCCCAAGACCTGCGACGTAGTTGTCCGGCGCCTTCTGCTTCAAGAAATCGAGTCGCGACATCTTGAGCCACTCAGCAGCTGGTGGTATGTCAGGCGCACAGCATTGTAGAAGACGAGACGTCCAGCTAAGCAGGCTGAACAAGTTGAATTTCGAGGCAAACAGGACAAAAAGATGAACTGCGAGCATGGTGATCTGCAACGCTAATATTGCGCTAATATAGTATCCACCGACGATCTACTATCGATAAGCAAAAGTCGTGGGAAACTGGAAGTTGCGATGCTCGATTTGCATTTCGCGATTTCCTTCTCAGCAGCAATTCACCTACGTCACTTCCACTGTCCAGCACACAAAAGTCACAGTGACTATCACCGACCGCAATGATACACCCATAGCGTCGATCCTCCCACTACTCCCCGCACATTAGCATGCCGAAAGCACTTGCCCACAAGCGCGCCTCGAGCGCAGCATCGCCCTACTCGAAACCGGCCTCAAAAGCCGGCGGCAGCAATGCAATCTTCAAAATGAACACAGACCTCGGCCAACACGTGCTCAAAAACCCCGGAGTCGCCCAAGCAATCGTTGATAAAGCAGACCTCAAACAATCAGATATCGTCCTCGAAGTCGGCCCCGGCTCCGGTAACCTAACGGTGCGCATCCTCGAGAGAGCGAAGAAATGTATCGCTGTCGAACTCGACCCCCGCATGGCTGCTGAAGTCACGAAGCGTGTGCAGGGGACACCAGCGGGGAAGAGATTAGATGTACTGCTGGGCGACGTAATTAAGACTGATTTGCCCTATTTCGATGTCTGTATATCGAATACGCCCTACCAGATCTCGAGTCCGTTGACGTTCAAGTTGCTTGCTACCACGCCCGCCCCGAGGGTCTGTATACTCATGTTTCAGCGCGAGTTTGCCTTGAGATTGTTCGCCAAGGCGGGGGACAAGCTTTACAGCAGGCTCAGTGTGAACGCGCAGATGTGGGCCAAGATAGATCACATTATGAAGGTGGGCAAGAATAACTTCAAACCGCCGCCGGCTGTTGAGTCGAGTGTCATCAGGATGGTGCCCAAGAACCCACGGCCCAATATCTCTTACGATGAGTGGGATGGTCTGCTGAGGATATGCTTTGTGCGCAAGAATAAGATGTTACGGTCGAATTTCCTCGGCACAACGAGTGTCTTGAGTCTGTTAGAGATCAATTACAGGACTTATTGCGCGCAGAACGATATCCCGCTCGAAGACGGACCAGCAGAACCCAACGGCACAAACGGCACAGACGTACTAATGGAAGTCGAGAACCACAACGACGATACATGGACTGGTCTCGACGACCATGCCGAAGACGAAGACCTCGATGACGGCGGTATGGACCTGGACGACGAAGACGATCTACCAGCCTTCTTCAAAGAAGAGTCCAAGCTCAAGCTCCCCAAGGGCGTCAACAGAAAAAAGAAAGGAAAAGTCCACGAACTCGTCAGGGAGAAAGTCCGCTCAATCCTTGAGGATAAGACGCAGCTAGCGGACAAGAGAGCAAGAATGTGTGACGAGGGCGATTTCCTGAAGCTGTTGTATCTGTTCAATCAGGAAGGTATACATTTCACCTGATGTGTCCAGAGCTGTAGGTGACGAGTTACGAGGTCTACGATATAGGCAGGAGTCAGTGTTGATTAATATGATACCCAATATACAGCATTTCAAGGCGTCAAGCACGAACGGATATACTTCTGACATATCTCGGCAATCCCATTCCTCTGTCCTTCCGCCGGCACAGCCACGAAAACGCATCGCCGGGACGGGTTTGGCTAATAAAGCATTTCAGTTAAACCCAGCGGTCCAGCAACGTCCCATCCGCCCTCCGTCTCAAGGTGGGCAAGGGCAAGGCAGCACCGCGCCAGAAGAAAAATTACAATAACGCCTCACTGATCACACCACCACCACGCACATTATCTCCGTGCTTGCCCGTCCCAACCAATCAATCAACCACACTACCTCCCATCAGCCGCGAATGACCTCCATTCCCCCGAAATCGCAACCCCAGACCCGCGCGTGCCAGTTAGGCATCCATGCGTCTCAGCCCGACAAGGATACGAGTATGACCAAGCCCTTGCATGGCATGAACCGGGTCGGGAGAGCCGTGTCATGGCATGTCAGGTACCATGCCGTGGGGCAAAGCAGATCAGGCACAACGACGTGTCGTGTCGTGCTTATCTGCCAGTGTCTCGAGAGGAGGAGGGGCACTCGAGCTCTTGATGGTCAATCGGGCTTGCAGATCGTTCGAGGAGGGGCACTAAAGGTGCGAAGGATAGGCAGATAGGTGCTACAATGTAGAGCGCCGAAGAAGATTGTATAAGTGTGAATAGCACGACAGAAGTGGTTGTAGAATGACACGTTACTAAAGGGATAATGGGGAGGAACAAAATCGTGGCAATTTACAAAGGGGGTATCTACCTAGCTCCAAACTCTCGTGATCTTCGTTGCAGGTTCACTGCTTCCTGCCTTTCTATACTAAGTGTCTTGTTGCCAAAAGGCCGTCATCCGTCTCTTCGTCTCATATCTTCATTCGTCGTGCCATCCAGTATCATCCCGCCGTCTCTTCATCACTACATCGTATAAATCATACCGAAGAGAATAAACCGAGATCACAACAATGCTGCTACATTTTCCTCTCGTACATGAACAATTTGGGGTATCATAGAACTTTTCTTAGTTTTCGTAGATCGTAGCAGCCAACATAGAAAGTAGACAACTCAAAGCAAAGGGCCGGCCTGCTTTTTAGAAAAGAAAAGGGTATCAAACGTGCTTTCAGAAACGCTAGTTAGAATGGAACGCTATTCCAAGAGCTGAACAGATGTGACCGTCAAGATGTATAACCCAAGGTGGTAGGATCGAGGAACGGATATGGGAGTAGAGGTCATGACGCTCACATCATGATGGGCTCATCACGTCTGGTATAGTCGACGCTTGACCTGTGGCTCTGGACTTTTGGTCGAACAGGTAGATCCTCGGCCGGTTGTCGTGCGCTGCTTGCATTCCGGCTGGGTTGCCGCGATGACCTTGCACTGACCTCTCGCAGGTGGTCTCGCTCGTCTTCGTCAACGTATGAGTACCGACGCGAGGGGTCTCGAGGGTCACGTGCCGCTTCGATGGCGAGCATCTCATCCCTTTCGCGCCTCTGACCATCTATAGCAGTCGATACCAGATTGTTCTGCGTCAGACTTCGCCGAGACGGTCGGCTTGACATGCTAGGTGCACGTTCAAGTTGCTTCTGGGGCCTCTTGTAGTGATCGATATTCTCCTTGTCACGGTTGTTCATCGAGATCTGGACGCCACCAACGTCAAGTCTGACAGGAGGTCCCTCACCATGAGTGACCCCACCGTCCGTAATGTTGAGGTTGAGACCGTTGATATTGATGTTCATGCTTGTGCCTTTTGAGTGACCAAGTGCAGCAGAGTTAGACCTGTTGCGACCTCGGCCGCTTGAGGAGTCTTTCGACGATGATTGGTGAGTGATGTGGCTGTTCGTGCTGCCACTCACAGACCTTTGGTCACTCGGTTGCCGCGTGGGTATGCTACTCAATTCCTTCAGATTCTCGGCCGTAAGATTATTGACAGGTATGCTACCACGTTTTCTCATATATGCTTCAGCTGCCTCCTCCTTTTGCTCCACTGAAGCAGAAGGCATGGACTCCGTTGTGCGCCGCCGCACCATGGGATTGGCGCGAGCTGTGCTGGCAACGTGCACTGCGTTCGAGCCATCATGGTATGACTTGGATTTTTGTGTCAGCTGAGGCCGCTCCGGGTCGTCTGGGTGGGTAGGCGGCTTGTACGAGGATGGCGGGCGGCGTGGTGATGGCGGGGTTGGCTTGTGACTCATCAGGGCCCTCGGGTCGAATTCCTCCTCGCTTTCGTCCTCGCTTTCTTCGTATCGAGATCTCCTGTGTGAAGAGTTATTCGCGTGATATGTATTGGCTCTTCCGGGGCGCGGTCGCGCAGCATTTATGGTTGTAGCGTGTTGTGGTTTGGGCGGTGGCGGCATTGCTACCTTATCGACATCAATGCTTTTGCTCGATTTGTGTGAGACTATCTGAGGCCGTTGTTCGCGCGACACTGACCTTTCAAGCATAGTACTCGTTCTTGAAGGTCTTTTCTCTAATGCCGGCCTCTCTTGACTGACCATGCTCGTCCGTCTTGATGGTCTTGGTTGAGTCGGGGGGTAATCTTCGAAGACTGGTTGAGGTTCAAAATAGAAGTGCTGAGGTTGTTGGGGCATGTACGCGACGGGCGTAGCGGGTGTCATGTATGGGTATGAGCTGTACGCAACACCCTGCAGAGGAGCCGCAGCCGTCCAGCCAGTGTGCATTGCGGGATGTTGATGATACGCAGCCTGCACGGGAGCTGTAACGTACATGCTTGTCGGCCGGGTCTGACTCGTGGACGTACGTCGTGGTTGTGGTCGCGACATTTCTTCTGCCTTCGCCTTCGGAGCGGCTGTCTTGGGTGGCTGCAAAGTGGTTTGTGGAGCTGTGGTCTTCGACTTCGACTGTACGATCTGCTGAAGGTCTTTCGGCGGGTCTTTAGGGTCGAAGTGGAAGCCAAATCTGTCACAAACCCAGCATATCCCTTCTTTGTGGCAGAAGGGTTTCTTGACTGGCTTTGGCTCTTCCCTGCTATCCTTCTCTTTGGCATCTCGAGGAGCAGCAGTCATCGCATACGGTTTGCGTTCGCGCTCGATCTGGATGGTGTCGACCTTGAGGTCAGACTTGAGCCGGCGACTCGAAGAAGCCATGCTTGAGACCGTAGGTGCCTTAGATGCGTAACCAGAATCAGTGCCGTCATTATGGTATCGGACCAAAGTACGAGGGAAGTTCTCGGAATCGGAAAACAAGTCTCTTTTCACGGCGACGTTGGCAGTGGTGCGTGTTCCAGGAACAGACGACTGAGCCTCATCATCCCAGTCCTCCACACTCACTGGCTCGTACCGCTTCAGGTCAAGGCCTGACATTTGATTTTGCGGGTGCGGCAGTTTCAGAAGTGAGGTGTGGTATTCGGGGAGAGAAGGTGGATCACCATTGACAGAGTTGGACTTGTGCTGCTGGTGCCAGTCTGTGGGGCAGGTAAGTGGGCTCAGCTTCGGAAAGACCCAGGCATCCAACCAAGATGAGTGTAGCCGGGGGTCTCTGTTAGTGCTAGCGGGCAGTGGATCACTTCTGGATAATGCTTCTGGCTAGGCGACGCCGCCAAACGTGGTAAGCAGCCGAATGCTATCGATAAATGAGCCTGCTGATGAAACGCAGTAGTTCGTAGTCTGCTGTCGCAAGAGGCTGATTCCCAGGGATTGCAGAAAGTGGGTTCAAGAGTAGATTAGGGCAACGGCGAAGGAGAGCAACACGACCTAGCGCAAATATAGCACTTGCTATTGCTCCGGAAGCTGCGTCCTGGGTGGAGGAACGAAAGTTGCCGTGAAGAGGGCACCGAGATTCTACTGCGTTTGAGACGTTGAGGAGGCAACGACGAGGGGTTGCTTGGTGGTTGTGCAGCGCGTAACACGAGAAACGCGTTGGAAATTGGACTGGCTAGCTGTCAAGGGTTGACCGAGGGATGCTCTGGCGGGTGGTGTCAAGGTCAACCACAAAGAGAGCGTGCAAGATGCGTCTTGCTGCAGGTAGCCATAGGAGCATTGGTCAAGGATCAATGCAAGTCATGCAATGCTGCAGCCTTTGGCAGGGAAGGCATTTCCTCTTGAGCTTAGCAACGTCAACTCGTAGGGATGTAGCCTATCACTTAGGTGCATGCTAGAGAGGTGTCTGACGATTACCTCCTCCCACTACTGAAGATGCCAATTCAGTGTGGAAGCAACGCACAATGACGATGTCTTGACAGTGATGGGTCGTCTTCAGGCAGGCACGCTCGAGGATACTATGCAAACTACGGAGGATGCCACTGAACATCGTGGTGGCGGCAATGGATGCACACTGGATAGGTTGGGATAATACGATGCATACAGCTTGTCATAGCGTAACAAGCAGCTAGAATATCTTCGGTCTGCTGGCGTGAGGGCAAGTCTTGTCCATGCGGCTTATGTTCCTCAAAGCTCGTAGGATTCGCAGACAAAGTTGTGTGTCCGATAGTAATGCCCAAGCTCCAATTATTCTTGCAGCCCAAATGCAACCAAAAGATTTTCTCGCAACCGGCATACATCACCATTGGTTCAGTATTGTTCCGAGTGCTCCAATGGCCATTGCAGTATCAATATGAAGAGCAGCAGAATGACATGCCAGTTGAAAATCATGAAATACGAGCTGTAGCCATCCTCAGGATTGATAAGGGCGAGCAGTTTACAAGGGTTGACGTCTGATGGTGTCGCACGAGAACGTGTCGTTGTTATGCTGGCAGAGAAGGGCAATCGCGGAAGTTTCAATTTGTACTTGGCCACAACATTCGCTTATGGTTCTTCTGCGCGTTGCTGTCCTCCCCTCCGCACTGCAGGCACCTAGCTAGCTTGTTACATGAGGTCGACCTTAAGCAATGCTGCCACGCTTCTCAGTCAACAAGCGGGTTGCCACAACGCTGACGACATTCCAACCTCATCGTCCGATCAACATGTGAGTCTGTCAGCGCTCGTCTCGCCAGTAAGCCTCGGAGTAGCCGGCGGTCTGCACCAAGTTCCGTAAGCCGCAGAAAGCCGCCTGCGAGCGGACGCAGTTTTGCCGGCAGAGTTGATTCTGGCGACGGGGCAACAGTGATAGCACTAGCACTTGTTGATGTCGGAAGTTGTGGGATCAGCATTCCTGTCCTGCATGGTAGAGGGACTAGAATTTAGCCTCTACTGTATAAGCAAGTCATTTCTGCCCAAGCTTGCATGCTAGCACATGCGAGTCGAAACTCTAATTCTGTGCAGGATTGCCAATGCATGACAAGGTAATTCGCCGAAACGGTTCCGCACAGGTACAGGCTCCTGCTCGTAGAATATTCTGCCGTCTTCTGCAGCCTGTATGAGACAACGATGACCTTCGTTACATGGCCTCCACAGGCGTCAACCCCAGCAGCGTCATGCCATTCCACAAAACCTGACGCGCTGCTTCGTACAAGGCTAGACGTGCTTGCTTTAACTCAGGCTCACTGCCAACGACTTGCAGCACGTCGTAACTGGAGCTGAGGGCATGCGACATTTTGAACAGATAAGTCAATACAGTCGCTGGCTCTTGTGTCTTGAGTGTATTGGAAACGACCTCAGGGTACTGTGCTAGCGACCGAGCAAGGTCGATCGCGTGCGGCTCCTTAAGCATGGATAGGTCTGCTGAGCTCAGAGATCCTAGATCAGCGCCAGCTTTTCGCTCTATTGAGCATAAACGAGCATGGGCATACTGCAGGTATGGTCCAGTATCACCTTCGAAGGAGGTCATTCGCTCAAAGTCGAACTCATATCCGTTGCGAACCTTGCCAGTCAGATCCTGTACCATGATCGCAGTAATCGCGAGGATATCGGCCGTCTTCTCCGGGTCTTCTAGCTGCGAATATTTCTTGTCGTTCTTTCGCATGACGTCCATCATGGTGTCCTTGACATGCTGAATCACATCGTCCAAGAATTTCACGGTTCCTCGTCGTGTGCTCATGCCTTTGACCATGCCAAAGCTGATATGTGAGCATTTGTCCGAGATCTCCTTGTGTCCGCTGATCTCAGTCGTCTTGAACAGCTGAGCATTATGTTCGTTTTGTTGATCAGCTACCACATAGATCATCTTATCGAAACGGTACTTCTCGTGCCGCTCGTGAATACCAGCTAGATCACGTGTTAGATAGAGCGGTGTGCCATCTTTCCGCTGAATGATAGCTTTGTTGAGCTTCTTTGCACCGTGCTTAGCGAAATCTATCATGATGGCGCCCTCTGATTTTTCTGAGATGTTCTGCTCCTCCAAGCTCTTCAACACTTCTTCTATCTTCTTGCGACTCACTAATGACTCACCAGCATATACGTCAAATTCGATATTCAATCGAGCGTACGTCTTCTTGTATTTGTCGATACTGAGATCACGAAATTGCTTCCACAGTGCCAGAGCTTCTTCATCCTGGTCCTCCATCTTCTTGAAGTACTGGCGGGCCTTCTCGTCTTCGCTCTCTGCAACAAGGGGTTCCAGCTGTTTCTGCAGTTCTGTCACGTCTTCTCCCTTTTGGGTTTTCTCGCGAATTTGCTTCTTTAGCTCGTTGATGGGGACATCTTGTTCAGCCTTGATCTTGCTAATTTTGACGTAAACCTCGAATAGATGAGCAATCGAGTTCTTGTCGAGTTCCTCCTGGCTGCCGAATTGTCGAAAGCCGTTAGCCAGCAATCCGTACTGCTTTCCCCAATCACCAAGGTAGTTCATCCGGATGACATCCCACCCGTTGAGAGCGTAGAGCTTTGAAATGAAGCCTCCAATGATTGTACTCCGCAAATGACCTTGATGGAACTCCTTTGCAATATTGGGCGAGGAAAACTCGACTATGATCTTCTTCTTACCCTGTTCAGGGTGCTGCGGGTCCTGGAGACCTGGAAAAGGGTTGGAGCCATATACATGTTTCGTCGAGAGGATTAGTGGGACGATCCTCTTGATCAAATCATCAGGCTTGTAATAGAATTGAACATAACCAGCATTAGCAGTGGATGTGACAAGTACATCGTCGTCTTTCGGGAAAGCAGCAGCAATTTCTTGTGCTCGATCTGCTGGCTTGACTCCCTTTTCTCGTAGCGCTGCCACAGGCAACATGAGATCGCCCTTGTCTAGGGATTGAGTCCATGCTAACAATTTGACGAGGTCATCGGCAGGCTTGTTGACGATGGGCGACAATTTCTCTGCGATATGATGACGATAGAACTCGACTGGGTTCTGTGCGTCTTGTGTAGTCATGGTGCTCAAGGAGTTTGTCAGTTCCCTTTCAGCCATGTTGCTCGATGTACCCGCCATCTTGGCAGGGAAAGAGTGAAGTAGTTGGTAGATTTTGTTTGAGTGTTGATCACGAAATTTGGAGAAATCTTTTGTATGGATCCTCCGAGAGACTTGGTGAGGCAGCAACGGCTTTGTTGCGCTGGTCTGAGGAAGTCTCAAGGCCGGCTTGAGAGGTAATCGAGAAGAGAATGTTTGATTCAGGGCAAGGCGCGGGCGCATTACTATCTAGTTGAAATGAGTCATAATAAGTGAAAGTCAACCATATTCGATACATTACCAGCGGCAGAGCTACATATTGTCCATCTCTCTTGGCTGGAAAAGAGTCGGAAAACCTGCCTGCAAGCTGCTTGTCACAAACACTACATCGGCTTCACTACGATCTACCAAAGTGTTTTGAGAACATCTGCACTCTGTACAGGCCCCAGCATCTTGCAGACAATGCGGCAATATGCCTGTGACCATGAGTGGTAAGGATTCCGAGAGTGCGCAGGAGGATGAGCGTGCAGCACCAAGGGCGTTCCGCTTCAAAAGAAAGCACGATTCAGACTTAGTCGATGAACCTTCCAGCATACTGGCAGGAAAAAGCGACGAGCCACGCTGCCGTCACCATCGGCGCCGCCATCATCATGGCAAGCACAAGCGGCGAAGGCTCTCACACGAGCACAGTCTTCCTGACATGCCGACTAACACCCCATCATCATTACCCCCAGACGCTGCTTTCCGTGAATCACTCTTCGATGCGCTAGGTGATGACGAAGGCGCGGACTTCTGGCAAGGCGTCTATGGACAGCCCATACACAACTACTCCAGAACCTATGCGGATGCTGAGACAGGCGAACTCGAGACTATGGACGATGAGCAGTATGCACAATATGTGCGCCGCAAGATGTGGGAGAAAAGCGCCGAGGGCCTACAAGCTGCTCGGGAAGAGAGGCGCAGGGAGCGTAAGGAAGAAGAAAGTCGTCGACGGAGGGAACAGCATAATGGAAACCAGAAGCCCAGGAAGATGTCGCATACTTTGGATGACCCCATATTCGATTTTGATATCGAGGCTAGCTTGCGCCGCGGACAGGATCGCAAAGATAAGAGGAGGTGGCAAGCAATCTGGCAAGACTACACAGAGCGATGGAAAGAGCTGCAGCAAATCTACGAATCACGAAAAGGACTATCTGCTGACGATGGTGAACAGATATTCCTTCGCAATAAGATTGCCTGGCCAGTCGAGTCTGGCAAGCGCAAAGACGTTGAGGCCGATGCCATTGAAGCATTCTTCCGGAAAGTATCGGATGTCCAGCAGACCGAACACGATTATGCAATGTCCTTGTCTAGTGTTATCAAAGTTGAAAGACTCAAATGGCACCCCGATAAGATCCAGCAAAGATTCGGCTTCATGCAAGTTGAACCAGGTACCATGGAAGGCGTCACCGCTGTCTTTCAGGTACTCGACCGTATGTGGACGGAGCTGCGTACTTCGCATACTAGCAAGCCTTGACTGACTTAATACGTCCGCTGCTACAAACTGACCTGATCTTGCATTGGCCGCTCACCTTCCGTCCACCATCGATCGATGACATCCTGGGACACATTCTTCAGGAGCACATGGACGTGATCAATGCCAGGAACAGATTGAAGAGACACCCAGTTTTTGAACCAGATCACGTTGTCGGTTCCACCCGTCAGCTCTTTCACTGGTTGCACAAAGTGTTCGTGAATAAAAGCTTCCACTTGAGCGTGTGCTCTTGTTGTCAGATCGCCCCTAGGCGGCTCAACTTCGAGACGGGGTTTAAGCCACACGATGAGATGCGTGATGCCCTGGTCGAGTCCGTATGGCCAATCGTTCGGCATAACACGGTAGTCTCGAGAGTCTTTGAATGGTGTCGGATCTTCATAGTCGAACAATGGACCACTTTCCGGTGTTGATCTTGAAGACGGCTTCCAGTTCAGTCTTTCCTGCATGACATACGCCATAATTGAACCATATTCTTGCTTGGTTGCTGCAGACCATTTAATGTAGCGCCTCAAGTCTGATGGCCACCGGCGGAGTGTTTCGAGCTTGTTCTCGGCTGCACCAAGTCAGCATTGATGCGCCGGCATACCTGTTGGTTCCCGCACCAATGATCTGCTTGAGCTCCGCCCAGGTATGTGGCTGATACTCAGCGTCCGTAATTGAGAGGTTGTATCGATCCACGGATGTAAGCGGAAACGGAAGCTCTTCTTCTTTTAGAGGCCCATTCTTCTCATCGACGTCCATCGTTAACTCCTGACCGTGTCTCTTCCCGGACAGCCTCTCCTAGTTCGATCACCGCCCTTTGCCTACTACTGAACCGTGTGTGCTTTGGCTGTGACTGCTTAAAATGTGATTGGTCCCGATTTCGAAGGCGATGTACAGAAGACTTGCCTCAAAGGGGCAACCTGATAGAACGATGAGACTCTTGGCTCTAGCCCACCAAGGCATCAATATCCCGCATTTGTGGGCCTGATTTCCGTTTCACGGAAGCTTGCCGCTCTTGTAGATAGAATCCGTAACAAATGATGAAATGTAGCGACGAAGGAAAGGAAACGGGAAGTAGAGTTGCGCTGTTCTCTATGCACAGAAAACTTCTAAGCTGGACGTAAGAATAATTTGTTGCACTTTCTATTTTCAAAAAACACAACCCAACCACGACCAGTCCGCCGAAAGCGCGATCCGAGAACTTGTGGGGAGATTTTGTTGAGCCAGATTTGCAACTGCGTCCCTCAGTGGAAGAGATCACCCGGCTACAAGTACTTATATAATTCATACTCAAACAAACCACTTCGACACCAGGCAACTCTTTCTAAAACCTAGGTCGTTCACGATGGGGTAGGTTGAATCGACGCACATCTGAGACTTAGGTGCTGACCAAAAACAGGAACCCAGCATTGTCAAAGCAGAACATCAACATAGTCTACATTCTGGCTGTGCTGCTGCTTATAGGCGTTGGTTTTTTCAAGAAAGAATGGATACCTTTCGCAGCCTTACTCACAACTGCTGCTGGAGGATTGAAGATATACACTAGTAGTACGTGGCGAGCTGGACACAACAGATTGTTTGCTAACATGCATGCATCTAGCACCACCAAAATTCCTGAAGCCAGACACATTCCAGGACCTCCCTCTCACGCAGATAACGAGAACCTCCCATAACACGAAGATCTACAGATTCTCCTTGCCCTCGCCGAGCCAGGTACTGGGCCTGCCGATCGGTCAGCATATCTCTATTGCCGCAACGCCGAAGAACGCTGACAAGGAGATTGTGCGATCGTATACGCCAATCTCCTCCGACGAAGATCTTGGCTATGTGGACTTCATGATCAAGTCATATCCTCAGGGTAACATTTCGGCGCACATGGACCTCCTAAAAGAAGGAGACACAATGAAATTCCGTGGACCGAAAGGTGCTATGGTTTATACTCCCAACATGTGCAGGCATATCGGAATGATTGCTGGCGGTACAGGTATCACGCCTATGCTCCAGATTGTTCGAGCCATCCAGCGTGGACGAGCTAGTGGTGACAAGACAAAAGTCGACTTGATCTTTGCCAACGTGAATCCGGATGACATTCTGTTGAAGGAGGACATTGACGCGATCGCACAACAAGATCCGAACTTCAACGTATACTACGTACTTAACAATCCTCCTGAAGGATGGACAGGTGGAGTTGGGTTCGTCACACCAGACATTATCAAGGCGCATCTTCCCGGTCCAGCACCAGACATGAAGCTGCTGATGTGCGGGCCTCCGCCTATGGTAAGCGCGATGAAGAAAGCGGTGGAGGCTCTAGGCTACCAGAAGGCTCGACCGGTGAGCAAGCTCGAGGACCAAGTTTTCGCATTCTAGAATGAGCATGATGACTGAAGCGCTCTTTGAGAGTTTTCCGAGCCTTGGATAATGGTTCTCGGATAAAGAGCAACGATAAGTTGATCCGACGCACGCGGGAACGGCAAAAACGTTGTCCTGGAGGCGGACGGCACCACCGAGAAGGCGCCAAGAGCAATGCTGATCGCCCCACGTGATATCGTGGCCCAGACTATGACGTCGGACCGATGCAAGATCTCATCGACGTCAACCACCCGCATCAGATCTTGTCCGGTCCCCAGGTCTTGCGTCGAATCAGGCAGATTGCCACTCCTTCTAAATACTATCTACACCCAACCATGTGCCGTACGTGCCGGACTCAAGGCTGGGCAATGCACATATCACGTACTGCCAATTAGTGGCAATGCATTCTATATCTCCATCGTCCTGTTCAGGTCTATGATCATTGCAACATCTTTCATTTGTGTACACCAAGATACCCATTTGCAGCGTTCAGCATCATCGAGTCTTTGTCATTCGCGCACACATCGGGGCGTGTCTAGCTTGACCCAGCATCATACGAGTCTCCAGTCGTATAGAACAAGCAACTCCCTGCGGCATGCGACGACCATCTAAGCTGTTTGCCGGCGCTGTCCAGCTTAGCTCTTTCGTCGCCGCCGTAACATCGGCAGACACAGACACCGATAGCTCAAAACGCGGCATAGCATACCTCGGAACAAGCACCAACAACGACTACAACATCTTCCTCTCGGGCCAATCCCCACTAACATGGTACTACAACTGGTCGCCCTACCCAGTGCGCAACCCATCATCCTTCCGCAACATCGAATTCGTCCCGCTCATCCACAACATAGACTCCCTCGAAGCTGACATCCGCCAACTGTCCAACCTCCCCTCCAGCTCCACCCACCTCCTCAGCTTCAACGAGCCCGACCACGGCACCTCCGGCGGCGGCTCCGACATCAGCCCTTCAGACGCAGCCGAGGCCTACATAAACTCCATCGCGCCCCTTAGCGTCGCCAACGGCGGCAACTTCCTCATCTCCCACCCCTCCACAACCGGCACCCTCTCCGGCCTCTCCTGGCTCCGGCAATTCAACACCTCCTGCTACGCCATCAACACCACCCACGGCTGCCACACCGATTTCCTCGCCACCCATTTCTACGGCGACTTTCCTGCCCTCGCGTCCTGGCTCGGCACCCTAAACGAGTACTACAACACCAACACGGGGTCGGATCTGCCCATCTGGATCACGGAGCTCGCGCTCCCGCAGATGGACGCGCAGCGCACAGAACGCATGATGAACACGACACTGCCGTATCTCGATGGGTTGGGGTATGTGGGGCGGTACTCGTGGTTTGGAATCTTCAGGGAGGAGAACGCGAATGAGTGGACGGGGGATGGCGTTGCGCTGTTGGATGATTCGGGGGATTTGACGGCGTTGGGGGCGATGTATCTGGGGGGTGGGTTTGCGGAGGGAGAGAGTG
>Ga0210040_10004003_pt1 | contig 19500 bp, 22 predicted proteins | sample CryGeyCG12114_NA_FD_185462 | JGI IMG/M metagenome (GOLD analysis project Ga0210040, IMG submission 185462) | Groundwater microbial communities from aquifer - Crystal Geyser CG19_WC_8/21/14_NA (SPAdes) (version 2) | ecosystem: Environmental > Aquatic > Deep subsurface > Groundwater | place: USA...
CGGCTGGCCATGCTCCCCGTGGAGTGCGTGGCTCGCGGCTACCTCACGGGCTCGGGCCTCGCGGACTACCTGGCGAGCGGCGCCGTCTGCGGCGTCGAGCTGCCCGCCGGCCTCGAGGACGGGGACCGCCTGCACCGGCCCCTGTTCACGCCGGCGACGAAGGCCGAGATCGGCCACGACGAGAACGTCAGCTTCGCCGTCGTCGCGGACGTGCTGGGCCCCGAGCTCGCCGAGCGCGCGCGCGACATCACCCTGCGCCTGTACGCGCTCGGCGACGAGGTGGCGCGCGAGCGCGGCGTCCTGCTCGCCGACACGAAGATCGAGCTGGGGCTGCCGCCGGGGGTCGACGTGGGCTCGCCCGAGGCCCCGGAGGCGCTCGTGCTCGGCGACGAGGTGCTGACACCGGACTCCTCCCGCTTCTGGGACGCCGCGTCGTGGTCGCCGGGCCGCGCCCAGCCCAGCTTCGACAAGCAGTACGTGCGCGACTGGCTGCTCTCGGACGCCTCCGGCTGGGACCGCCGCTCCGACGAGCCGCCGCCCCCGCTGCCCCAGGACGTCGTCGAGGCCACGCGCGGGCGCTACGTCGAGGCCTACGAGCGGCTCACCGGGCGCCGCTGGGGCTGAGGCGCCGGGCTGGGCCGGGGCGCCGGGACCGGCCGGGGTCGTGCCGTTCGGCAGCCGACCCGGGTCGCCGGTGCGGTGCGCCGGGGCCACGGTGGGGCGGTGACTCCCGCGCCCACCGGCCCGCCCGCCGACGCCCGCACCGCCACCGCCACCGCCGAGGCCGCGCGCGCCCTGCTCGCCGCGCTGGACGTCGACCAGCGCGCGCAGCTGGAGAGCCCGCTCGAGGACCCCGACCGCCGGCGGTGGACGTACGTCGACGGCCGGCACCCGGGCCTGGTCCTCGGCGACCTGGCCGCCGGGCCCCGCGACCTCGCGCTCGCGCTGCTGACCTCGGCGGGCGACGACCGCGAGGGCGGCAGCGGCGTCGTGCGCGGGGCGGTCGAGCTCGAGCGCGTCCGCCAGGGCCTCGCGGCGGAGCAGGCCGCGGCGGGGACGGCCCTGGACCCGCCGTCGCTGGAGGGGCGGGCCGACCCGGACCCGTACTCGCTGCGGGTGGAGGGCCGGCCGGGGGACGCGGCCTGGGGATGGCGCGTGAGCGGGCACCACCTCGCCGTCCACGTCGCCGTCGTGGAGGAGCGCGTGCACGTGACGCCGCACTTCGTCGGCGCCCAGCCCGCCGTCGTCCCGCGCGGGCCGCGCGCCGGCTGGCGGCTGCTCGGTCCCGAGGAGGACCTGGCGCGCGACGTGCTGGCCGCGCTCGACCCCGACCGGCTCGCGGTCGCGCGCCCGTCCGGGACGGCGCCGGCCGACGTCCTCACGGGCACCGACCCGGTGGCCGACCCCGGGGTCCTGCCGGCGGGCCTGGCCCACCGCGACATGCCGCCCGCCGCGCAGCGCTCGCTCGAGCTGCTCGTGCAGCGCTACCTGCAGCGGGCGCCCGCCGCGTACGCGGCCGCGTGCTGGGAGGAGGTCGTGGCCGACGGCCTCGGCGGGGTGGAGCTGACCTGGCTCGGCTCGCTCGCCCGGGGCGAGGGCCACTACTACGCGGTCCGGGCGCCGAGCCTGCTGCTGGAGCTCGACGACACCCAGCACGGCGCCGACCACGTGCACACCGTCTGGCGCTCCCTGCGCGACGACTTCGGGGGGGACCTGCTGCGCGACCACCTCCGCGCCCAGCACTGACGCGGCGCTGACGCCCCGGCCCCGAGCGCCCGGCGGGTGGTCGGCGCGGGCTCCCGGCGCGTGGTCGGCGCGGACGCGCGCGCTCGGCGGGACGAGGTGCCGGGCGGGTGCGCAGGGGGCAGGGTCGACCCATGAGCGAGACGGGCAGCGCGCAGGAGCGAGAGGTCGACGTCGTCGTGATCGGGGGCGGGTCGACGGGGGAGAACGTCGCCGACCGCGCCCACCGCGGCGGGCTCGGCGAGGTGGTCGTCGTCGAGGACGAGCTGGTCGGGGGCGAGTGCTCGTACTGGGCGTGCATGCCGAGCAAGGCGCTGCTGCGCCCGACGGCCGCGCTGGAGGCGGCGCGCCGGGTGCCCGGCGCGCGGGCGGCGGTGACGGGCGAGGTGGACGTCGAGGCGGTGCTCGCCCGTCGCACCTCCTTCACCAGCGACTGGGACGACGCCGGCCAGGCCGAGTGGGTCGAGGGGGCCGGTCTCGGGCTGGTGCGCGGGCGCGCGCGCCTGGACGGCGAGCGCCGGGTCGTCGTGACGACGTCGGACGGCGGGACGACGACGCTCACCGCGCGGCACGCGGTGGTCGTCGCCGTCGGCTCGACACCGGTCGCCCCGCCGATCGACGGCCTGGACGGCGTCCGGTACTGGACCAGCCGCGAGGCGACGTCGGCGCGCTCGGTCCCGCCGCGCCTGCTCGTGCTCGGCGGCGGCGTCGTCGGCAGCGAGCTGGCCACCGCCTACCGCCGCCTGGGCTCGGAGGTCTCCCTCGTGGCGGGCTCGGCCGTGCTGTCGAGCATGGAGCCGCGGGCCGGCGAGCTCGTGGGGGACGCCCTGCGCGAGATGGGCGTCGAGGTCGTCGTCGGCTCCCGCGCGCGGTCGGTGGAGCGCGACGGGGACGACGGCGAGGTGCGGCTCACGCTCGACGACGGCCGCGTCCTCGTCGGCGACGAGCTGCTCGTGGCCACCGGGCGGCGCCCGCAGACGGGGGACCTCGGGCTCGAGTCCGTCGGCCTCGAGCCGGGGGACGCGCTGGACGTCGACGCCGCCGGGCAGGTCCGCGGCGTCGACGGGCAGTGGCTGTACGCGGCCGGTGACGTCACGGGCCTCGCGCCGCTCACCCACATGGGCAAGTACGCCGCCCGCGCCGTCGGGGACGTCGTCGCCGCCCGCGCCCGCGGTGGAGCGGGTGAGGAGCCCGCGGCCTGGACGAAGCACGCGACGACCGCGCTGCACCGGGCGGTCACGCAGGTCGTCTTCACCGACCCGGAGGTCGCCTCCGTCGGCCTGACGTCGCAGCAGGCCCGCGACGCCGGCCTCGACGTGCGCGTCGTCGAGCTCGACCTGGCCGTGGCCGGCTCGGCGCTGCACGCCGACGGGTACACCGGGTGGGCGTGCCTGGTCGTCGACGAGAGCCGGTCCGTCGTGGTGGGCGCGACCTTCGTCGGCCAGGACGTCGCCGAGCTCTGCCAGTCGGCGGCCATCGCCGTCGTCGGGGAGGTGCCGCTCGAGCGGCTCTGGCACGCCGTCCCGCCCTACCCCACGATCAGCGAGGTCTGGCTGCGCCTCCTGGAGGCCTACGGGCTCTGAGCCCGGCCCGACCCCGATCTGTGGCCATGTCGGGGGGCTGGGCCGCGGTGGACCCCGATCTGTGGCCATGTCGGGGTGGTGGGCCGCGGTGGACCCCGATCTGTGGCCATGTCGGGGTGGTGGGCCGCGGTGGACCCCGATCTGTGGCCATGTCGGGGCGGTGGGCCGCGGTGGACCCCGATCTGTGGCCATGTCGGGGCGGTGGTGGCGCGCTCCGGCGTCAGCGCGCGAGCAGGCGGCCCGCGCGCAGGTAGCGCCGGACGGCGACGCGCTGGGCGGCGCGGGCGAGCGGGCTCGCGAGGCGGGCCGGCGCCCACGCCAGCCGGGAGCGCGACGCGACGGTCAGCACGACGGCGTCGTCGTCGCGGTGCTCGAGGAGGAAGGTCTCCTGGCCCTGCTCGGGGTGCGGCTGCAGCGCCACGTAGGTGAAGCCGGCGCGGCGCGGGGCGTCCACCACCTCGCTGACGCGGCACAGCGCGACGAGCAGGCCCCCCGGCCCCACCGTCTGGCGGACGAGGACGCCCTCGGCGGCGTCCGGCGTCGACGGCGGCACGCTCACGCCGGCGAGGCGCTGGACGTCCCAGCCGAGCAGCCCGGCGCGGGCGCGGGCGAACGCGCGCGCGCCCTGCCCCACGACGGCGGGTCCGACCACCCGGCTCACCCGGGTGTCCTGCCAGCCCGGGCCCCACCCCGGCCAGGTGTCCGGGAGGTCCGCGACCGCGGCCCCGGCGAGGTCGCGGAGGTCGCTCACGCGCCCGGGACCTCGGTCGCCCCGGCGCCGGCGAGGTCGAGGACGCGCGCGCCCTCGGGGCCGAGGGCGTCCAGCTGGGAGAGGTAGATCGTCCGCCCCGCCGCAGAGACGACGGCGTCGTGGATCGGCACGACGAGCCGGGGGGCGACCGCACGGGTGAAGGCGACGGTCTCCCGGAGCGAGGTCCAGGGCGCGGTCAGCGGCGCGGCCAGGACCTCGACGCCCTCGGGGACGGCGCCGTGGGCGTCGCCGGGGTGGAACAGGAGCGGCTCCCCACCCGGGTCCCCGCCGGCCCCGCCCCCCAGCAGGACGCCCACGTTGCCGACGACCGGGATGTCCTCGTGGATGACGGCGTGCTCGCCGCCGACCGCGCGCAGCGGCAGGTCGACCACCCGCGTCGTCGTGCCGGCGGCCAGCGCCTCGGCGCCCCACCGGGGGACCGCGGCCGTCTGCGGCTCGGCCAGCACGCGCGCCCCCGGGTTGGCGGCGCGCAGGGCCTCGAACCGGCCCTCGGCCGGGTCCAGGTGGTCGGGGTGGGCGTGCGTCACGACGACGGCGTCGAGGTCGCGCAGGTCCTCCCAGCCGGGCGTGAGGCTGCCGGGGTCGAGCAGGACGCGGGCGCCGCCCGCCTCCACCAGCAGCGTGGAGTGGCCGAGGTGCGTGATGCGCATCCGGCCACGATGGCACCGGGCGCCGCAGCGCACGACCCCGCTGCCCACCGCGGGGTCCGCGGGGCTCCTCGGCCGCCACCCAGGAGCAGGTGACACCATGACGTGACCGTCTGGCGCGGACGGTGACGCCACGCCACCCCCAGGCCGTGCTCCGCCCGGCCCCGCACGAGGAGACCGGAGGAGCCCGAGTGGCCCAGCAGACGAGCCCCCGCGAGGAGCGCGCCGCCCGCGCCGCCGCCCTGCGCGAGCAGCAACGTCGCAAGGAGCGCCGTCAGCGCGGGCTCGTCATCGGGGTCACCGCGGCCGTCGTCGTGGCGCTGGTCGCCGCCGTGGCGGTCGTGCTCGTGCTCACGCGGAACGAGAGGGCGGCCGAGCAAGAGGCCCTGGAGGCGCCGATCGAGGGGGTCCAGACCTTCGAGGACCTCGGCCGCGACCACGTCACGGGCACCGTGGACTACCCGCAGACCCCGCCGGTCGGCGGCGACCACCAGGCCGTCTGGTGGAACTGCGGCATCTACACCGAGCCGGTCGTGGACGAGAACGCCGTCCACTCCATGGAGCACGGCGCGGTGTGGATCACCTACGACCCCGCCCTGCCGCAGGACCAGGTGGACCAGCTCGTCGCGGCCGCCGAGCCGTACGACTACACGCTCGTCAGCCCGTACGAGGGCATGGCGAGCCCCGTCACGCTCAGCGCCTGGGGCGTGCAGCTCGCGGTCGAGGACGCCTCGGACGAGCGCATCGCCCCCTTCCTCTCCCAGTACGTGCAGGGCGAGCAGACCCCCGAGCCGGGCGCCGCCTGCACCGGGGGCGTCTCCTGATGGCCACGCGCGCGGTCGTGGTGGCCGGGTCGGCGGCCACGGCGGCGCTGCTGCTCGTGCTCGGCCTGGTGCTGGGCCTGCACTGGGGATCGGCGCAGGGGACCCCGACGGCCGGCTCGGTGGACGCCGGCTTCTCCCTGGACATGCAGGCGCACCACCGCCAGGCCGTGGAGATGTCCACGCTCGTGCTCGACCGCAGCGACGACGAGGTGCTCCGCGCCGTCGCCCGCGACATCCAGCTCACCCAGCAGCAGCAGGCGGGCCAGATGTACGGCTGGCTGGAGCAGTGGGGGCTCGGGCAGGGCCGCACGGAGCCGGTGATGGGCTGGATGGCGGGCCACGAGGCCGCTCCCGGGATGAGCGGTCACGACATGAGCGGTCATGAGGTGGCGGTGACGTCCGACGGCCTCGGGTCGGTGGCCGAGATGCCCGGCATGGCGACGCCGGACCAGATGGCGGCGCTCGAGGCCGCCGACGGGGTGGAGGCCGAGCGGATCTTCCTGCAGCTGATGACCACCCACCACGTCGCGGGGGTCCAGATGGCGCAGGTCGCTGCGGCCGAGGCCGACGACGCCCAGGTCCGCCACCTCGCCTCGGCCATGGCCACCGGCCAGCAGGCCGAGCTGACGGTGCTGGGCGACCTGCTCGACGAGCGCGGCGGGCCCGTCGCCGGCGTCTGAGCCGTCGCGCGACGGTCGGGCGCGGTCGCCCGTCGCGCGGAGGGGCCGCCGCGCCCCCGGTACCGTCTCGCCCATGGGTCGCGTCGTCGTCGAGGTCATGCCGAAGCCCGAGATCCTGGACCCCCAGGGCAAGGCCGTCGCCGGGGCGCTGCCGCGGCTCGGCTTCGGGCGCTTCACGGGCGTCCGCCAGGGCAAGCGCTTCGAGCTCGAGATCGACGGCGAGGTGACGGCCGAGGTGCTCGAGGAGGCCGCGCGCGCCGCCGAGGTGCTCCTGTCGAACCCCGTCATCGAGGACGTCGTGCGCGTCGCCCCGGTCGAGGCCGACGCCGCCACGACGACGCTCGCCGGCGGGACCGTCTGATGGGGCGCGTCGGCGTCGTCACCTTCCCCGGCTCCCTCGACGACGGGGACGCCGCCCGCGCCGTCCGACTCGCCGGCGGGGAGCCCGTGCGTCTGTGGCACGGCGACGCCGACCTGCGGGGCGTCGACGCCGTCGTCCTGCCGGGCGGCTTCTCCTACGGCGACTACCTGCGCTGCGGCGCCATCGCCCGCTTCGCCCCCGTGATGGAGCCCCTCGTCGACGCCGCGCGCGGGGGGCTCCCGGTGCTCGGCATCTGCAACGGCTTCCAGGTGCTGTGCGAGGCGCACCTGCTGCCGGGCGCGCTGGTGCGCAACGACCACCGCACGTTCCGGTGCACCGACCAGCGCCTGCGCGTGGAGGCCTCGACGGCCTGGACGCGCGAGTACGCCGCCGGCGAGGAGGTCGTCATCCCGCTGAAGAACGGCGAGGGCGGCTACCTGGCCGACGAGGCGACGCTCGACCGCCTCGAGGGGGAGGGCCTGGTGGCCCTGCGCTACGTCGTCCCCGAGGGCGGGCGCAACCCCAACGGCAGCGCGCGCGACATCGCCGGCATCACCAACGTCGCCGGCAACGTCGTCGGGCTCATGCCGCACCCCGAGCACGCCGTCGAGGCCGGGTTCGGCCCCGACCCCCGCTCCGGGACGGCGGGCACCGACGGCCTGCGCATCTTCTCCTCGGTGCTGCGCCAGCTCGTCGCCTGACGCCCACCGCCGTCCCCCGCGGGCGCTCCCGGCACCTCGGTGGCGTCTCGCCGTGCGAGTGGCCCCCTCCTGGCACTTCGGTGGCGATGTGCCGTGGTGGGTGGCCCCCTCCTGGCACTTCGGTGGCGAGGTGCCGTGGTGGGTGGCTCTCTTCTGGCACTTCGGTGGCGAGGTGCCGTGGTGGGTGGCCTTCTCCCGGCACTTCGGTGGCGACGAGCCGTGATGGGGGCCTGCGGGTCAGGCGGTCTTCGGGCGGAAGCCCCAGTGCCAGGGCTCGCCGGAGACGGTCTCGGCGAAGCCGTACGAGCCGGCGTTCTCGCGCATCCAGGACTGGGCGCGCGCGTCGAGGCCCAGGTCGACGGCCATGCCCCAGCCGTGGCTGCTCGTGCCCGGTGCCGCGGCGAGGCCGCCCTGGCTGCGCAGGCCCTTGCGCTCGGCCATGGAGACCTGGTCCTCGTACGAGCGGTAGCTGTCGTTGATGCGGACGGTGACGCCGTCGGCCTTCGCCGCGGCAGCCATCTCGTCGAAGGCGGCCGCGGCCGGGCCCCACAGCCGCTCGCCGGAGCCGGCGGCGCCGATCTCGACGAGCTGGTCGGCCGGCACCTTGCCGTTGCCGTAGGCCTTGAGGTCCAGGGGGACGCCCTTGGCGTCGAGCTTCCCCACCACGGACGTCGCGGCGGACGGTGCGGACGGTGCGGACGCGGCTCCGACGACGGCGGCCGGCGCGGCCGAGGAGGCCGTGGCGGCTGCGGCCGTCCCGGCAACCGGGAGCGCGGCGAGCAGCTGCGCGAGGCCGTCGGAGGACAGCGAGGTCGTCGTGGTGGTGAAGGCCGGCTCGGCGGCGGTCGTGGTCGAGGCCCCCGCGAGCGCGCTGGCCAGGCTGCTCGTGGCCGACCCGGTCGTCCCGCCGAGCGCCGCGGCCAGCGGGGAGGCGCCGGCGCTCGTCCCCAGCTGCTCGGCCCCGAGCTGCTGGGCGAGGGCCTCGGCGAACGCGTCCGACGTCGAGGAGCTGCTCGACGCCGAGGACGTGCTGCCGGGGCTGCCCACGGACAGCGCGTCGAGCTGCGCCTGGATGCCGGCCATGCGTGCGGTGATGCCGCTGATGCCCTCCACACCCACGATGTCGGCAGAGCCCGCCCCGGACCTGAGCCCCGGACCTGAGCCCCGGACCCGAGCCCCGGACCCGAGCCCCGGACCCGAGTTCCGGACCCGAGCCTTCGAGGGCTGCGCTCGCCGGGGCGGGAGCGCTCGGCGGGCTCGGTAGCCTGCGCCCATGGCCGAGCCGACCCCCGCCACCGTCCCGCAGGCCCCTGCCGGCCCCGGCGGCGGGCTCGACACCGTCGAGCGCGCGGCGAGCACGCCCGACGTCGCCCAGCCGTGGCGGGAGCTGGGGCTGCGCGAGGAAGAGTACGGCCGCATCCGCGAGATCCTCGGCCGCCGCCCGACCTCGGCCGAGCTCGCCATGTACTCGGTGATGTGGAGCGAGCACTGCTCCTACAAGTCCTCCAAGGTGCACCTGCGCCAGTTCGGCGAGAAGACCACCGAGGCGATGCGCGAGCACCTCATGGTGGGCATCGGCGAGAACGCGGGTGTCGTCGACATCGGCGCGGGCTGGGCGGTCACCTTCAAGGTGGAGAGCCACAACCACCCCAGCTTCGTCGAGCCCCACCAGGGCGCGGCCACGGGCGTCGGCGGCATCGTGCGCGACATCCTCGCGATGGGTGCCCGCCCGGTCGCCGTGATGGACCAGCTGCGCTTCGGGGCGATCGACCACCCCGACACCGCGCGCGTCGTCCACGGCGTCGTCGCGGGCGTCGGCGGCTACGGCAACTGCCTGGGCCTGCCCAACATCGGCGGCGAGACGGTCTTCGACGCCGTCTACCAGGGCAACCCGCTCGTCAACGCGCTCGCCGTCGGCGTGATGCGGCACGAGGACCTGCACCTGGCCAACGCCACCGGCGCCGGCAACAAGGTCGTGCTGTTCGGGGCGCGCACCGGCGGCGACGGCATCGGCGGCGTGTCCGTCCTCGCCTCGGAGACCTTCGACGCAGGAGGCCCGGCCAAGCGCCCCAGCGTCCAGGTGGGCGACCCGTTCGCGGAGAAGGTGCTCATCGAGTGCTGCCTCGAGCTGTTCCGCGCCGGGGTCGTCGAGGGCATCCAGGACCTCGGCGGCGCGGGCCTGTCGTGTGCGACGAGCGAGCTGGCGAGCGCCGGCGACGGCGGCATGGCCGTCGAGCTGGACGCCGTCCTGCTGCGCGACCCGTCGCTCTCCCCCGAGGAGATCCTCATGAGCGAGAGCCAGGAGCGGATGATGGCCGTCGTCCGCCCCGAGCACCTCGACCGCTTCTTGGAGGTCGTGGGGCGCTGGGACGTCGAGACGAGCGTCCTCGGCGAGGTCACCGACACCGGTCGGCTCGTCGCCACCTGGCGCGGCGAGGTGGTCCTCGACGTGCCGCCGCGCACCGTGGCCCACGAGGGCCCGGTGTACGAGCGGCCCTACGCCCGCCCGGCCTGGCAGGACGCGCTGCAGGCCGACTCGGCCGCGGGGCTGCCCCGGCCGACGTCGGGGGAGGAGCTGCGCGCGGCGCTGCTGCGGCTCGTCGGGTCGCCCAACCTCGCCGACGCCGGCTGGATCACCGACCAGTACGACCGCTACGTCCTCGGCAACACCGCGCTCGCGATGCCCGACGACGCGGGTGTGGTCCGCGTCGACGAGGCGAGCGGTCTCGGCGTCGCCGTGGCCACCGACGCCAACGGCCGCTACGGCTACCTCGACCCGTACGCGGGTGCGCAGCTCGCGCTCGCGGAGGCCTACCGCAACGTCGCCACCGTCGGCGCCCGCCCGCTCGCGGTCACCGACTGCCTGAACTTCGGCAGCCCCGAGGACCCCGACGTCATGTGGCAGCTCCAGCAGGCCGTCACCGGTCTCGCGGACGCGTGCCAGGTGCTCGGCGTGCCCGTCACGGGCGGCAACGTCTCCCTGTACAACTCGACGGCGGACACCCCGATCCACCCGACGCCCGTCGTCGGCGTCCTCGGCGTGCTCGACGACGTCGCGCGCCGGACGCCGTCGGGCTGGCGCGAGCCGGGGCAGGCGCTGTACCTGCTGGGCACCACGCGCCTTGAGCTCGACGGCTCGGCGTGGGCCGAGGTCGAGCACGGCCACCTCGGCGGGCGGCCCCCGGCGGTGGACCTGGAGGCCGAGCGCCTGCTGGGCGACGTCCTGGTCAACGCCAGCCGCGACGGCCTCGTCGACGCCGCGCACGACCTCTCCGAGGGCGGCCTCGCGCAGGCGCTCGTGGAGGGCTGCCTGCGCTACGGCGTCGGGGCGCGCGTCTGGCTCGACGAGCTGCGCGAGCGCGACGGCGTCGACGCCGCCACCGCCCTGTTCAGCGAGTCGACCGCGCGCGTCCTCGTCTCCGTCCCGCGCTCGGAGGAGGTGCGCTTCACCGACGTGTGCTCGGCGCGCCGGCAGCCCGCGCTGCGCGTGGGCGTGGTCGACGAGCCGGGCGACGCCGCGGCCCTCGACGTCCAGGGGCTGCTGACCGTGCCCGTCCGCGAGCTGCGCGCCGTCTCCACGGCGACGCTGCGAGAGGCCTTCGGGGGCTGAGGTGCCCGCCCGCCGCCGCATCAGCGCCGACCGCGCGCGCGAGGCCGTCCGCGACTGGGCGGCCGACCCCGCCGGGGCCGACCGGAGCACCACCGCGCTCGCCGTCCGCGGGGCCCTCGAGGAGCTCGCCGAGCGCCTGCCCGGCAACAGCGTGGAGGTGCGGGTGCCGCCCTTCGGCGTCGCCCAGTGCGTCGAGGGCCCGCGCCACACGCGCGGCACCCCGCCCAACGTCGTGGAGACCGACGCCGCGACCTGGCTGGCCCTGGTCACCGGCGCCCTGCACTGGGACGACGCCGTCGCCCAGGGCCGCGTGTCGGCGAGCGGCCTGCGCGCGGTCCTCGGGGACGCGCTGCCGCTCTGGCCGGCGAGCCCGGCCGCGAGCCCCCGCTGAGCCTCGGCCCGGTGGGCCGCGAGCCCCGGTGATCCGAGCCCCCGGTGACCGCGAGCGGAGGCTCCTCGCGCGCCGGGTAGCGTCGGGTGCGTGAGCGAGCAGGCGCCCGACCGGTCCGAGGACCGCGGTGAGCGTCCGTCGCCCACGGCGGAGGAGCTGCAGGGCGCCCAGCGCGTCCGGTACCGCCGGGCGCCCCGCTACCGGCTGCTCGTCGGGCTGGGCGTCGGCGTGGGCGTGCTCGCCGCCGTCGTCCTGACCTTCGTCGCGGTCCCGACCGAGACCTACGGCCGGGCAGCGATCTTCGGCTACCTCCTCGCCGGCCTCGGCATCGTCGGCGGCCTGCTGGGCGGGCTCGTCGGCGTGGCGCTCGAGCGCACGACCCGAAGCCCGTGGACGTCGTGACGGCGGACGCCGCGCGCCTCGTCGACGTCCGCCACGTGCTCCGGCAGGTAGTCGACGTCACAGGCGGCTGAGGCCTGGCCGAGACCGACGAACGGCAGGTCGAGGACGCTCGAGACCGACGAAGGGCGCCTTCGCCAGACCGGGAAGGCGCCGTTCGTCAGTCTCGACCGGCTCCGTCGGTCCTGCCCCCCGGTCCTGCGCACCCGGCCCGCTCCCGCGCTGCGGCGAGGGCCTCGCGCACGCCGACGACGTCCGCGGGCGGCACGTTCGGCAGCGGCAGCAGCCGGCCACCGGCGACCTCCACGTGCGCGGAGTCCTCCCAGCGTCCGGCCGGCCGGACGTCCACCACCTGGGCCCACGGCACCCGCTCGCGGTGGACGACGGCGGAGCGGACGTCGAGCTCCTCGGGCGACAGCCGGGTCTGCGGCTGCAGCGAGGGGTGCGCCGTGAGGCCGAAGAGCGCCTGCAGCAGCAAGCCGGGCGCGACGGCGAGGAGCAGGTGCGCGAGACCGTCGGACAGGACGGCGCGCACCACCACCACGGCCATCGCGAGCACGGTGGTGACGCCCAGCACCAGCAGGGCCCGACGAGCGCGCGGCGACGTCGGGGGGCGGGGCGGGGCGTAGCGCTCCTGCAGCCCCGCCAGGTCGAGCCGGAGGGCGAGCGGGTCCGTCACGAGCCCGTCCCGGGCCCAGCGGCCCTCGCCCGCTCGAGCGCGCGCGCCAGCCGCTCGACGTCCTCGGCGGGCATCTCGTGCAGTCGGAGGCGGCGCCCGTCCCCGAGCACGGCCCTGCCGGGGACGCGGCGCGACGGTGCGCAGGTCACCTGCCGCACCCACCACCACGCGTAGCGGTCCCCGCCGAGCCCGCCGTCGTGGACCTCGAGCTCCTCCGCGCGCAGGAGGGTGCGCGGGCGCCACCCCGGGCGGTCGGTGACGTGGCTCAGAGCAGCCGCCACGCCGCCGAGGACGACTCCCCGCACGACCCACCCGGGGTCGCGAGTCACCAGGGCCGCGACGAGCGCGACGGCGGCGACGCACGCGACCGTCACGAGGGCCCCGAGGGCGGCCGCCCGGCGGCTCGTCGGCGGCCGGGCCCGCGCGTACTCCTCCCGCAGCCCCGTCAGGTCGAGGCGCAGGCCGCGCTCGTGGGGCGTCCCGGGCACGGGCAGGAGGTTCCCGGAGGAGGCCGTGCGGCGCGCGCCGGGACGCCGGCGTCACCCGTCCGTGGCCCCTCGACCGCTCCACGGGAGGACCGCGCCCGCCCCGTGCGGGAGGCGTCCCGCGGCGGGGGGCGGTCGCCGAGCGGTCCGGGGAGGCCCGCGCCCTGTGCCACCATGACGACGTGCCCGGTGGCGACGGACGGCTGACCCACGACCTGCTCCCCGGCGAGAAGGGGCCGCAGGACGCCTGCGGGGTCTTCGGCGTCTGGGCGCCCGACGAGGACGTCGCGCGGCTGACGTACTTCGGCCTCTACGCGCTGCAGCACCGCGGCCAGGAGTCGGCGGGCATCGCCGTCAGCACCGGCAGCCAGCTGCTCGTCTACAAGGACATGGGCCTGGTGTCGCAGGTCTTCGACGAACCGGCGCTGCGCGCGCTGCAGGGGACGGTGGCCATCGGCCACACCCGCTACTCCACGACCGGGGCCAGCCGGTGGGAGAACGCCCAGCCGACGCTCGGCGCCACCGCGACCGGCACGGTCGCGCTGGGCCACAACGGCAACCTGACGAACAGCCACGCCCTGCGGGAGATGGTCGCCGAGCTGCGCGGCGAGCAGGGGACGAGCGCGGCGAGCGGAGAGCTCGCGCGGGGCAACACCACCGACACCGCGCTCGTCACGGCGCTGCTGGCCGGTGACCCGGACCGCACGCTCGAGGCGACGGCCCTGGAGGTCCTGCCGCTGCTCGAGGGCGCCTTCAGCCTCGTGTTCATGGACGAGCGCACCCTCTACGCCGCCCGCGACCGCCACGGCGTGCGACCGCTCGTCCTCGGCCGCCTCGATCGCGGCTGGGTGGTGGCCAGCGAGACGGCGGCCCTGGACATCGTCGGCGCCAGCGTCGTGCGCGAGATCGAGCCCGGCGAGCTCGTGGCGATCGACGCCGACGGCCTGCGGAGCACGCGTTTCGCGGAGAGCTCGCCGAAGGGCTGCGTCTTCGAGTACGTGTACCTGGCCCGCCCGGACACCACGATCGCCGGCCGCGTCGTCCACGCCGCCCGGGTCGAGATGGGCCGTCGCCTGGCGGCCGAGCACCCCGTGGAGGCCGACCTCGTCATCCCGACCCCCGAGTCGGGGACGCCCGCGGCGATCGGCTACGCGGAGGCCTCCGGCATCCCCTACGGCCAGGGCCTGGTGAAGAACAGCTACGTCGGGCGGACCTTCATCCAGCCGGACCAGACCATCCGGCAGCTGGGCATCCGCCTGAAGCTCAACCCGCTGCGCGACGTCATCCGCGGCAAGCGGCTCGTCGTGGTGGACGACTCGGTGGTCCGCGGCAACACCCAGCGGGCGCTGGTGCGGATGCTCCGCGAGGCGGGGGCCGCCGCGGTGCACGTGCGGATCTCCTCGCCGCCCGTCACGTGGCCCTGCTTCTACGGCATCGACTTCGCGAGCCGCGCCGAGCTCATCGCCGCCGGGCTCGGGGTGGAGGAGATCCGCCGCAGCATCGGCGCCGACACGCTCGGCTACATCTCCCAGGAGGCGATGGTCGAGGCCACCGAGCAGCCCGCCGACCGGCTCTGCTCGGCCTGCTTCACCGGCGAGTACCCGGTGCCGCTCCCCGACGCCCACCGCATCGGCGAGCACCAGCTGGAGCTCGGCCTCACCGAGGTGCGCGCCGACGCCGCGCTCGGCGCTGCGGCCGCCGCCCCGAGCGGCGCCGTCAAGGACCCCGAGGGAGCCGTCGCGGGGCGGGGCCGGTGACCGGCGCCCCCGGCGGCGCGCCCGGCACCACCTACGCCGCGTCCGGCGTCGACGTCGAGGCGGGGGACCGCGCGGTCGCCCTCATGCGCGAGGCCGTCGCCCGCACCCACGGCCCCGAGGTGGTCGGCGGCCTCGGCGGCTTCGCCGGCCTCTTCGACGCCAGCGCCCTGCTGGGGATGCGGCGCCCCCTGCTGACGACGAGCACGGACGGGGTCGGCACCAAGATCGCGATCGCCCGGGCGCTCGACGTGCACGACACGGTCGGCATCGACCTCGTCGCCATGGTCGTCGACGACATCGTCGTGTGCGGCGCCCGTCCGCTCTTCATGACGGACTACATCGCCTGCGGGCGGGTCGTGCCGGAGCGGGTCGCCGACCTCGTCCGCGGCATCGCCCGCGGGTGCGAGGAGACGGGCACCGCCCTCGTCGGCGGTGAGACCGCCGAGCACCCCGGGCTCATGGCCCCCGACGAGTACGACGTCGCGGGGGCGGCCACGGGCGTCGTCGAGGCGGACGACGTCCTCGGCCCCGCCCGGGTGCGCGAGGGCGACGTCGTCCTGGCGATGGCCAGCTCCGGCCTGCACAGCAACGGGTTCTCGCTCGTGCGCCGCGTCGTCGCCGACGCCGGCTGGGGCCTGGAGCGGCACGTGGACGAGCTCGGCCGCACCCTCGGCGAGGAGCTGCTGACGCCGACCCGCCTCTACACGCGCCCCTGCCTCGACCTCGCCGCGGCCCTGGGGGAGGGCCTGCGGGCCCTCAGCCACGTCACCGGCGGCGGGCTGGCGGCCAACCTCGGGCGCGTGCTGCCCGCGGGCCTGCAGGCCGACCTGGACCGCGGCACCTGGGCGCCCCCGCCCGTCGTGGACCTCGTCGGTCGGCTGGGCGGCGTCCCGCTCGAGGACCTGGAGCGGACGCTGAACATGGGCGTCGGCATGGTCGCCGTCGTGGCGCCGGACACCGCGGACGCGGCGCTGCGCGGCCTCGCCGCGGCGGGGAGGGACGCCTGGGTCCTCGGTGCCGTGCGCGCGGACGACGGCGAGCGAGGCCCGCAGGTGACCGCGGGCGCCAAGGGCGTGGACGGCGGCAGCGTGCGGCTGCGCGGGGTCCACCTCGCCCGCTGACCCGCCGGCCACCGTCGTCGGCCGGCGCCGCGCTCGGTCTGCGCTCGGCTCGGGCGCGGTGAGCGGGTCCGGGCGCACCACGACGCACCGCCGGACCCGTCGGGACCGGCGGTGCGTCGGAGTGCCGTGCGAGAGAGCTCAGCGGGCGGAGCCGGTGGCCCAACCGCCGTAGCCGTCCTCGTCCTCGTCGGAGGCGGTCTCACGCTCCGGGGGGTCGAACGGCGCACCGGAGTGCCCGAGCTCGCGCTCGAGGGACTTGTAGTCCGTCTCCGGGCTGTAGTACTTGAGCTGGCGAGCGACCTTGGTCTGCTTCGCCTTCTGACGGCCGCGCCCCATGGCGTCGACCCCCTCTGAACGTCGTGCCGGGGCAGGCCGTCGTGGACGGCGGCCCCGGGGCCTGGTCATCTCTGCGTGGTCGCAACGCTACATGCTCGCCGAGCCTTCCGGCGCACCGGCTGCGGAGCGCCCCCGGAGGGGGCCGCGGCCGCTCGCCGCCTCCGGCGGACGTCACTCGTCCGGCCCCCTCCTCCGCCGACCGGGTGAGCGACGGCGTCCACCCCCACGCGTCGTTCCATCACGAAGTGGTCACAGATTTGACTACCTACGGACGCCATGGTCACTCAGCGCAGTCGGTCAGGCCCTTTTCGCTCACCGAGCGGCGCAGTGCGTGACGCTGGATGACGAACACACAGGACCTAGTCAATCCGGACTATGGCGACTCACAGGAAGCGACCCCACACTCGGGAACCACCCGAGTCGTCCGCGGGTCGGCGTCCTCGCCGGCTCCGGGACGGCACCCCTCCTGGAGGCTCCCATGGCCGCTCGTGCCGACGACGTCGAGACCCTGCTCACGCCCGCCGAGGTCGCCGCGCTGTTCCGCGTCGACCCCAAGACGGTCACGCGCTGGGCCAAGGCCGGCAAGCTCTCCTCGATCAGGACGCTCGGCGGCCACCGCCGCTACCGCGAGGCCGAGGTGCGCTCCCTCCTCGACGGCGGCGTCCCCCAGCAGCGCTCGACCGAGGGCTGAGCCCCCGGGGCAGCCGGGCGGGCGAGGCCCGAGCGGCGCGGGTCGTCGGCGGCGCAGGTCGTCGGCGGCGCGGGTCGTCGGGGCGCTCGTCCTAGCATGGGCGGCTCGCCCGCCGGGCTCCCCGGCGCCGTCGTCGCCCAGGAGGAGAACGTGCCGTCCGGGACCACCCCGCCCCCCGAGCCGCCCGCCGAGGACCCGTCCGGCCGGCCCTCGTCCGCCGAGGGCGCCGCACCGGTCGGCCGCGCCCGGCCGATCGTGCTGGACGGGGACCCGGTGCTGCACCGCCCGTGCGCGCCCGTGACCACCTTCGACGCCGAGCTGGCCCAGCTCGAGGCCGACATGGTCGCGAGCATGCGGGCCGCCGACGGGGTCGGGCTCGCCGCCAACCAGATCGGCGTCGACGCCCGCGTGTTCGTCATGGACTGCCCCGACGGCAGCGGCGAGCACGTCGTCGCCACGGTCGTCAACCCGGTGCTGCGCCTGCCCGGCGTCTTCGCCCGCCGCGCCACGGACGACGAGGGCTGCCTGTCGGTCCCCGGCGAGGCGGCCGCGGTGGAGCGGCTCACGACGGCGGTCGTGACGGGCGTGGACGTCCGCGGGGAGCCCGTGCGGGTGTCCGCGGACGGGCTGGCCGCCGTGTGCCTGCAGCACGAGGTGGACCACCTCGAGGGCCTGCTCTACGTCGACCGGCTCCCCGCGCAGGAGCGCGCCGAGGTGCTCGTCGCGGCCGGCCTGCAGCCCCGCTGACGCGCGCGTGGACGGCGCCGCGGGCCACCCCGCCCGGTGCCGCGGGTCGGGGGAGGGCCGTGCTCGCCGGCGCTCGTCATGGGCCAGGATGTCGGCGCAGGAGCACGGCACCCACGGCGAGAGGCGGGACACCGGCATGGCGAGCAGCGACGCCGACATCGACTTCGAGGTCCAGACCCTGGGACCCCGGACGGTCCCGTCCCCCCTCGCCCCGCTGCTGGAGCGCCGCCGCACGAGCCACCACGCCGTGGAGGAGGGCGACCGCATCCTCTTCGACGACACCCGGTCGTCCTTCGAGCGCCGGGGCGACGGGGATCTGCCGAGCCTGGAGGCCGCCGGTCCGCGGCGCAAGCTCTTCTTCGACCCCTCCAAGACGCGCGTGGGGATCGTGACGTGCGGCGGGCTGTGCCCCGGCATCAACAACGTGATCCGGGCCCTCGTCTCCGAGCTCACGACCCACTACGGCGTCAAGCGAATCCACGGCTTCCGCAACGGCTACCAGGGCTTCATCCCCGAGTACGGCCACGACGTCGTGGACCTGAGCGTGGAGTCCGTCGACGGGATCGCCGCCCTCGGCGGGACCATCCTCGGCAGCTCGCGCGGGCAGCAGGACATCGGGCAGGTCGTCGACTGCCTGGAGCGGATGGGCATCAGCATCCTCTTCGTCATCGGCGGCGACGGCTCCATGCGCGGGGCGCAGCGGATCGCCGAGGAGATCAGCCGGCGGGACCGGCCGATCGGGGTGGTCGGGGTGCCGAAGACCATCGACAACGACATCCCCTTCCTCGACCAGAGCTTCGGGTTCCAGACCGCCTTCTCCGAGGCCACGCGCTCGATCCGCAGCGCGAAGGTCGAGGCCCGGTCGGCGCCGGGCGGCGTCAGCGTCGTCAAGCTGATGGGGCGGCACTCCGGCTTCATCGCCTGCTACGCGGCGCTCGCCCAGAACGACGCCGACTTCGTCCTCATCCCCGAGGTGCCCTTCGCCTTCGACGGCCCGGGCGGCTTCCTCGAGGCGCTGCAGCAGAAGGTGCGCACGCAGGGGCACGCCCTGGTCGTCGCCGCCGAGGGCGCGGGGCAGGAGCTCTTCACGGAGGCGGAGGCGGAGGGCGGCCTCGTCGACGCGTCGGGGAACGCGAGGCTGCAGGACGTCGGTCGCCTGCTGCGGCTGCGCATCAGCGAGGACTTCGCCCGCCGCGGGATGGAGCTCAACCTGCGCTACATCGACCCGAGCTACGTCATCCGGAGCGTGCCGGCCAACCCCTACGACAGCGTCTACTGCACGCGGCTGGCGCACGCCGCCGTGCACGCGGCGATGGCCGGGCGCACCAACATGGTCGTGGGCCGCTGGCGCCGCCGGTTCGTCCACATCCCCATCCGCCTGGCCGTGGGCACCCGCAACCGGGTGGACCCCAACGGCGACCTGTGGTGGTCGGTGCTCGAGGCGACGGGCCAGCCCGCCTCCCTCGGCGACGGCGCCGAGGCCGACGAGGTCGCCGTCTTCGGGGGGCAGTGAGCCCCGGCCGCTCTCCCTCGGACGCTCCCGCCCGCGCCCGACGGCCGCCCGAGGTGGCGCCCCGCGGGCGCAGCGGCGAGGCTCGCGGGGGCGGCCGAGCAGGGCGCCGGCCCGACCAGCACCAGCAGCAGCGCCCGAGGGCGCGAGGAGGAGCACGGCATGGCTCTGAGGATCACCAGCATCGTCGGCCAGGCGCGCCGCTACGCGTCGAAGAACCCGGAGAAGGTCACCTCCGGCCTGGACCGCGTCGGTGACATGGTCAACCAGCGCACCGGCGGCAAGCACGAGGCCAGCGTGACCAAGGCCAAGGACGCCGTGGGCAAGGCCCTCGGCACGAACCCCCGCCGCGGCCGCGGTCGCGGGTGGGGCAAGAGCGGGCGCTGACCCGCCGGGACCGCCGCGGCGCACCGGGGACCTCCCGCGGCGGACCCACCTCACCCCCCCTCGGGGGCCGCGGTCG
>Ga0210040_10004004_pt1 | contig 19492 bp, 13 predicted proteins | sample CryGeyCG12114_NA_FD_185462 | JGI IMG/M metagenome (GOLD analysis project Ga0210040, IMG submission 185462) | Groundwater microbial communities from aquifer - Crystal Geyser CG19_WC_8/21/14_NA (SPAdes) (version 2) | ecosystem: Environmental > Aquatic > Deep subsurface > Groundwater | place: USA...
TAATTTAAGTACTGGTTTTGCTCAGGTAACGTTCTTTTCATTACAACCAGAGCATTTAGCCAAGTGTTTGTAATATTCCCAAATTTGGCCGTTAAAAAATAGTGTGCCATTTTAAGTATCCATGAAATGGGAAGAGACGTGTGCACTTTTATTGGTGTCTAAAACTCGGATCATTGCAATGATCAGTTAATTCGTGGACTGAAATCTTGCAAATTTTATGGTCGTTTTTAAAGCTATCATATTTTGTCTTTTATGCGCCATGTGCCTGCTGCAAACTAGTCTATATACGCAAATCTATGTAAAATGTCATTTCATTTGGTTTGCAGGTTTTAGATCTTTTATGGAGCGACCCACAAAAAGGCACAGGATGCTCGCCCAATACATTTCGTGGTGGTGGATCCTATTTTGGATCAGATGTGACTGCAATGGTTCTTGCAAAACATGGGTTGCAACTTCTGATTCGATCTCATGAATGCAAACCAGATGGTTACGAGTTTATGCATGATAACAAGGTAAATATGGAATATTGCTAAACTCGAAGACTTAATCTGGAAAAAATGGTTAGTAAAAAATGTTCATATGTGTCCACCATTTTTTATACAGTGCTTGACCGTGTTTTCTGCGTCTAACTACTATGAAGAAGGATCAAACAAAGGAGCTTATGTGAGATTGATTGGAGGACCTCGAGAGCCTCTGGAACCGTACTTTGTACAGTTCAATGCTGCAACTCCGAAGCTTCGCAATATGACTATGAGGCAAAGAGTTGGCCTTGTTGAAGCATCCGCCTTGAAAGAGCTTCGTTCACTTATAAAAGAGAAGCAGGAACAATTGCAGAAATACTTCAAGGAGAAAGACACGGCTTCTAAAGGTTTATTATTTTCATACCATTAGCCGCCTATTGTAATGACTGTATCTATCATCTGTGTATAAGTCAATATTTCACACATAGTAGCCATCAATAAGCCTTTTGTATTTTTTCTAGGGCTTGTGAGTGTGACCGACTGGTGCTGCGTTCTTGAGAAAGGAACAGAGTTGAAATTACCATGGAGATTACTTAGGATGAAACTTGCCGATTTGGATCAGCCAACGGGCCTGGTCGAGTATGCGAGTACATTCAAGAGTGATACCGGAGCTCATGAGGGAGGATCGGAACGTGTATGACAATTAAATTTTTTTGTCCAAGTAGTTTTATGTAGTACAGTATATTTGTAGTGTAAATACGAAAATACGATGAATAGCGTGGAAGTGAACTGTTGATTTAGATGCTGTTGAATGTGGAAACAATTTCTTTATTTTTTCGTACTAATACATACAGGACGATGTAAAAGTTGCTGACGCTTTGTACCGAAATAAATCTAGTCTTGAGGCTATTTTTCGAATAATTGACAAGGATAATTCTGGTGAGATGTGTGCAATTGTTAAATATATGTATAGTTCTCAGGAAAATGAATTAATATTCAAATCGGTTCTGTTTTTAGGATACATTTCTATGGAGGAATTTTCAGAAGCATGCGATCTACTTGGGCAACATTTATCTTCTCCCATTCCGCGTCAACAAATTATTGAAATGGCCAAAAGTATGGATATGAACAAAGACGGGTACATAGATCTGAATGAGTTTTTGGAAACATTTAGAATCGTTAGCACTGAAAATGAACATGATGATAGTATTGAGTACGAAGAACTTGACGAGTGATGTTCTAACGGCAGTTGAGCATCATTTTTACTATCATTTTGGGCTGGGAATAAATATATAACTTTCCGAATCTCGTTCTATGTATAAATGAACATGATGATGGTTGTTATAATCTGTGTTTATATTACTCAAGCTGTATTTTTAATTAGTGGAAATAAAACACAAGAAAATACAAAAAAAATGCTGATGAACAAAGCATATTATGATGTAATAAGAAAAATTAAACGTGAAGATTTGTTTAAATAAATCCCAATCATAGTGTAAGTAAAGATATATTATTTGTCAGTATGTAGAACTGCACGGCAATATAGAGGAACTTTGGTCGCCTTTTCTTTCTAGACGATAGATAATGTATACTTTACGTAGATAGTTAGTGATTGTGTATTGCGCTGGCATGTAATGAAAATTCAAGGATTTTCAGCTCATCAAAATCTGAATTTCAGTATTTTTATGCGTTGACAAAGAGAGTTTAAATATAAATTACTCAAATACCATCTTAGTTCTTAATGCATTGCATGTATGCTTACCTTTTAACATTAAAATTAACTATAAGTCAATTGAATTGATGCTCATTGAAGCAAACATATAGGACAGAATGTATATGATTTAAAGCCGTAAACATTCTATACAGACAGTTCTTGTCTTATGCTGGTTGCTGGGAATCAGCAGGAGAAATACTGTGAAGTGTGAAGTATTACTAGGTTGAAAAATTGTGAACATTCCATATCGTGAATTTTTCAAGTTGAACTTATGGTGCTTATAAACAACTCTGAATGCCTGACACGCATTTGGTGTGTTGTGAGGATTGGTGGTTGGTACAAATTAGTAATGACATTATATATCTGTGCTGCATTATAAATAATTGTTTAAACATTATTGCGAGATTTTATGTGACAAATTACTTGGACACTGACTTTAACTTGCCTACTTATAACGTCTAGCATTGATACTTAACATTCTTAACATTCGTGTTCCAGTTCAGAAACAACAGCGCATTTACTTGTGTACTTTGTGTAATGGTTAGTTTGTTTTCTTCATGCATGTTGGTTTCATTGTTGTACAAAATCTTAAAACATTTTTATCTTGTGTGTAATCTTAACATATTTTGTGTTTTTTTCCATTCTAATGTAGGCAATGTACAAGAACTACAATTCTAAAGACTTCGTTCGGATCAACTATCACTTAATTACTAAATTGTGACTGAAATCATTAGAAATATATTAATTACGTTTGAATTTCTATGTTAAGTTTTATAAATATTCAATCATACACGTAAATTGTTGGTTAATTCTTGTTTTTTTTTTAGTTTTACAAAATGTTTCAAAAGAAAAATATCAATGCGTATTCTAATGCTTAAAATTGTAGTTTATAGTTGAATATAAATAATGCGATTATAAACTTTTCAGTAGCCGATATTATTTTATTTTGGTACAGTTTGCTGTAAAACATTGTTCATATTTAGTTCGTCCGTTTTATGTGTGTTTTAAAATAAAATAATTCTCATTTTATGTCATTTCACTTATTGCATGCATTTAAGCATTTTTGACTGAACAGAAAAATAGTCGTCACATCGGTAGTTCAATAAAGTCGGAACGATTGTATATATAAAAAGGTAAATAGTAGTTAACTACCGCTGAGGAACCTTCAAATTGAAGATATGGGCTGTGGAAAAAGAAGCTTGGTTAATGAGCAGTTTTTGCATCCACAGAATCTCTATAATAATCAGTTTCATGACTATATGTCACTGAAGACGCTTTCCAATTATCAAAGCACTATAGCTCATACCCCGCACACAATGGGTCCAATTTAATTTACAGAGGTAACTAACTATAGGTAGAAACATGGGTGTCGTTTCTCACAATACAAACTATGGCTAGCTTGGATTTCTATGAAAGTAGCAATTGGTTTACGCCTAAATTTTTTTACAATAAACTTTATTTGAAGAAAAAACCATGTAAATGTATTAGTTTTGACTGATTTTCTGTGAAACGTACGGCAATACAGCTGAGACAGTATTTTCTGCAGTCAGTAAATTATAAATAAATTGTGCGCATCTATTTGTGACACATATGTTCATATGATTTGTGTAGGAAATCATTTATTCATTTTTGGAAAAATAGAGAAGAAAAAATATCTCATCAACAGTGTGGATTTTTTTCATTCTGGTATCTCAAAACCAATACAAAAGCGAGAACTGTTTGGACTCATTTAATTCCACACAGAGGATAAAAATTCACACTTGAAAGTCAGTTGTTTCCACTCTTACGGACAAAATTTAAATAATGATCTTCTAAGTTTGAGTTTCAATCACATTGGCACTCCATTTCAGGCATACCTTTTTAAAACATTACTGAACCACCTTTATAATTATTTAATATCAAATTAAGGGGCGCAAATATTAAATAGGTTTGAAAACCGAAAAAAAAATGATCTAATTAATTGCAAACTTGCTTAAATTGCTTTGTTTGGAGCAGGATTAGTGAAGCCATTTATATGTGAAATTCAGAGAAACTAGACACAGACATTGTTTAAAAAAAGAGCTAGATATATTTAGGTTAGTTGGGACAGGCACTCTCATTTAAAAAACAATAGCTAGTTTTTAAACGTAGTACATCTAGTGCACATGAATCAACAGTAGATGATGTTTTCCTTTTTTCAACGATTTACTGACTGATTCAATTACACACAGCTACTGTGTAGTATAGTAAGTAACTAGCTCATTAGAAGCAACAGTGGATCCCAGCCACTCACTACGCTTAATACGCGCACCACAAAAAATATCTCCCAAAATCATAGTTACAGGGCAAATCATAGTGGTGAGAGTACACAATAGGATTCGTGAGTTTCTAATCCTGCTTTGATTTTCTCTGCATGATTTCTAGACAAAAGCCTGATAATTGCTAAATTCAACACAAGAGAAATTTATCCACTTCATAATTAGACTGACTGGACGAGATATTATACGTACACCAGAGAAAATATCACGCAGATGAGAGTTATCCTCATCCTAATCATCAACCTAATTACGCACGATATTATACTTATTCACTGCACTTGCCCTATTCATTCCCAGCTCACTCACTCAGTCAGTCAGAAAATGGTGGTCCAGCTTGTCTTTACGATTTGAATACCACTATACTTTTAGTTAGACACAAACACACACAAATAACCAGCCTTGGAATTTAAGTCTGGCCAAGTATTTACATTCCTAATATCATCTGGTGAACAATCACATTTTTAAACTTTTCTAGTCGCCTGATTGTCCCAGTATTTGCATAGGCAATTACATTTACCCGTTTTACCATAGGTATAAGTTATGTACCAGAGTGAAAGATCTTTTCACATACAAATAGCACATGCTTGTATGCAATTTTTCCTATACTTCCATCAGTCAACAAGTTGCATTATTAAACAAATATAATAATAAATAAGATTGTGCAAGCTAGTGTTAGCGTTAGTAACTACTAATTAAACGAGTAACCCTTTTTGACTTAGTGTGAGTTTTATTGTTTTTAAACATTGTAAAAATGTAGTTGTCGTCACATCCAATATATAACTCGTCAATAAAGGGTTCCAGCTTAATAGCCGTGTAGCTAAACTCACTTTTACACTTGAATTCCCGCAGTCAACTCATTACAACTCATTAACTTAATCCCTCTCATTAATAGCTGTATGTGTAGAAAAGATTAACAAATACACGTAACCTGAGAATCTTCAAAAATGGTGTGATTGTGTACAAAAATAAATCCATCTTTCGTTCCCAAAAGGGTTAATAGGGGAGAATCATAAAACGGGTCAGGTTGCTCAGCCACATCATCACTATTACAGCTTATTACATTAAATATCAATGGAATAATAAATGGTATCAGCAGACGAAGGAGCCTAGCTATATAATAACACTGACTGACTCCATATTAAACATGCCCAAATGCAAGCAAGCAATGACTGGCTGGTGATCTTTTCACCATATTATAGGCATTCACAATTTATCATCATAAGATTGATAAGAAATTTAATATAATCGCCACATAATCCCTCACATTGCATGTATCCAATTTTTAGAATTCTGTTTCTGTACCTAACTAACTAAACCGCAACCATTATTATATACCGAGTCCGTACTAATCTAGTGTCTAGTCTGATTGAAGCTGACATGAGTTTTGCTCTAATAGCATCATCTTAAATTGTACGTTTCGACTCTGAATGTGATTGAATTCTACGAGACTTTATGTGATCTCTTAGCGTTGTGTTTATGATATGAGACGAGCTCGCAAGGAAAATATACAGGGCACGAGAAAAGAGTCTTTGAATGTGAGTCCCACTACTTTCACATGAGTCCGAGTCCGTGCATCTCCTCATTAGGTTCCCACTTTTTGGGACTGTAAGAGAGAGATCACGAAATGTTTAAATGTGTAATGATACAGCGGCGCCTTACCATCATCTTGACTTTGAGCATGCATGCAAGGATGAAACACGCCATACCAAACCAAGTCTTATATTCCACAACAATTTCTTGATCCATGGGGATGATCTTCGTATTTACTTTGGTTCCAAACTATGTAGTACATATGTACATACAAGATAAGAAGTATTTAGCAATGTATTTATCATGCAAAATTGTCTCATTGACAATACTGTTTGGATAGTTGAAGAGAAAAATTACAAAAAATGAGCATCTGCAAACTTAGGGAAACAATTTTGTCGCGGAGCTCTCTATTGCAGAATACTTGGTTAGTGTATGAAGATGAATTACAATGATTGCAATGCAATTACAAGTTTACATGTGGGCATTGTACAAGGATGATTTATTTACGGAAAAAGTACAGTAAAACTGTCAACAAGCTAATGAGTAATTCATGAGTGTTTTTTTTACCCTTTGTAAAGAATTGATAGCTAGCTACATATAGTTGTTTTTTGCAAACCAATTTATTCATTGCTACTGGCAGTTGCCTATACATATGTACACTGCAATGGAAATAGGGATCATTGTTCACCTAGTTGATAAGTACTGAAAGCCTCACAGCGTGAAAGAAAGAGTCACCAAAAAAAATGGAATTAGTCTCACCTAAAAGTTGTACGACCAAAGTCACCTACCTAGTTTCTAATTAGTAAATACTGTGTATACACTAAATATATATTGTCCTGAACAAAAGAGAGCATTTATCTTACACAGATACTTAATAATTGATCCTTCTTTACCTTTTTCTCTCTGATGGAATCCTTCAAAGTTAACATTTGTACGCACAAATCTACTTTATCTACAAAAAACACACATTTCAATGGAATACACAATAACAACACTGTGTACACAAAGGTGAGGATGAGAAATGGCATTTCACAGACTGTATCATCGTCATAACCCAATATATATTATATACATGGTTTGATGAGACAGAAAATTAGAAACAAGGATAGGCAGGTGTTTGTGTCTTTTCCCTCACTTGGAAAATGATGAAGTGTACTTTTCCTTTGTGTTTTATTACTTCATGAATTCCTGTAGTCTTATGCATTGGCTGATTATACTTTTAGTTAGGTTAGTGTATCTACAAATCCCATTGAAGATGGGAAGCGAGAAGTTATGCTATATGATATTTCCGAAGGTTAGTTTGAACCGAAACCAATGGCTTGCTTGCAGTTCTCTTCTACCATGTTAAAAACCATTCATTCACCCGTTTCCCAATACAATGTGAAACCTACAGTGCTCCTGTCCCTACGTAGTATTTCAAGTATGTCCAATGACGCATTTAAGTATGAAATTATTCACCTCCTTGGGTCTTTAAAGATGCCACAGCAGCAGCTTACTTATAAACCATTCTTAGGAAAAGGTAACTCTTGAGCGCGTGTCTCACCCAAAAGCCTCTTGCCTCATCAGCACATTATATAATTTATTTATATATTGCGGTAAGTACAAGTATTTTGGGCTTTTGTTGACCCATCTTGGTTCCTGCTTTTACCCTCATGAATAAAGGAAAATAAATTACCAAGCTAGCCGGTGGAAAGTAGTTGCGAAGGATATATAAGAATTCAATATGTCCACAGTAGTTAGTTAGCATGATGATAAGGCTATTTATTTTCGTAAGATGGGGACGTCACGTCAGCATCGGCCGTTTTCCTTGTAAAAAATGGAAAGGCCTTCTGCGAGCAATGAAAAGGTGCACACTTCGTCTTCTTGTCCAGTTTTTATTATTGGGCACAACACGATGTGTACAAGGGGCACGTATAATAATTTTCCCTTTTTCTGTCCATTTAGAGAGTGACTGACTAGCTAACCAGTGTTGCACGCACACCTGCCAACTAACTATACGTCCACGCTTTTTTCGCTCCAACAATGTTAGTTAACCTGCTGATTCCCCACGCTTGGTTTCGGTCAATAAAGAGACAGATGCGGTCTCTTTTTCCATGCAAGGTGCAACAGAACAAGTCCAATTAGCAAATTCAATTCACTTTTTATGGGCTACTATTGTTACTATATAGTATGCCATAGTGCGTGCCTATGCTCGTGCCTTTGTTTTAATGGAAATATTGGGAACTCATTTAGTTGATAAATTGCTTATTATGATTGTTCAATTGTTGGCCTCTTCCATTCTGTTATGATACTTTTCACTTTTTAAAGCAACTTCTTTGCATGGGTATATCCATGCAATACCGTTAACTGCATGTGTCAGCAATTGGGGCTATTTTGAAGTTCACATTATAGCTTTAGTCGTTCAGGAAAATGCAAGTCTATTTATCATAAATGGGAAGGTGAAATTCAGCAGGGCCGTTTATATTTTCTATCGACAAGTTGCTATAATGTCACCCATCATCATGTGGAATCGTGAGTCAACTTTTAAAATAAAAACAAGCATTGGTGGCAAGTATAGCTGTTTTATATCATTTTGGATGAAGCTCACTCTAAGATGAGACCAGCGACATTTAATAAAAAACCTTTCCCCTTTCTTTTCCCCTTTTGAGGCATAGTGAGTAGCTGCATGCAATGAATTGTTAAATATGTAGAACCATGCGCACATGATGGCTTACAGTGGACGTAAGGAGCACAAGCTTTACCAAATGTGGTACAAATGTTGCATGTAGGGGTACTAAATATTTTTAAGTTTGTATTTTTTGAGTGGGAGGAACGAAATTCAGAGACATCAATGATTTTGGTCAATAATTCCATCAAAGAAGCAGTCAATTTTTATCTTCTATACTGATTTAACTCAATTCAACTCCAATGAGCTTCTGGTGGCAGAGAATAACATCTTCACATAATGGATGTGTAAGACCAAAATTGTGTGTTAGTCAGTCAAAAAGTGATCCCATTTTGAAGTAAGAAATTTAAAAAAATTTCCAATCTGCATTGATCGCTTGTCTCTATGGGTTTTTTTATCATCGAGAAAATTTTTCACGGAGCTGAACGGATAATTCACTTAACTAAAGTCTGTTATTAATTACGGCAGATGACTTAACGACAAATTAGTGAGAATTAAGTAATTATGGTTGAATGCTGTCACATTTATGAATCAAGTTTTCATCATTGACAAAAAAAATCCAGCTTTATAGCAGATAGGTGCAAATTATTTTGCAGGAATGAAATTAAAAAAAATTTTAGCATATGTTTCAGTTTAGTTTTGAACTTTTTATTTCCATATTAGTGCCCACTCCAATGCAATACAAGATGAAGCTATAAAACACATGATTCAGAAAAAGATTAGAAAGTTTGATAAGATGACTAAGCTGTTTAACCATAAGTCAGAGCCTAAGTACCATGTGCAGTTTCCTCGATGTTCAAACATTGTTGATAAAAATTATTGGAGAAAAAAATTCTAAATACAAGAAGATTTAAATTCTGCATCAAACAATCTAGCAATATAAATTTAAAAAAAATGGTGAACAGGACCGGAAAAACGTATGAGAATTGTCAACCAAACAATATTCATACGATTTTTTATCATTTCTTAAACAAAAACGTATCTTAGGTCTACACACACGGGAACCTTTCACTTTAATCAATGCTCTTGTTCATACGTTGCAGTCGCTGGCAGTTCCAGTTTAACTTATTTAAATTCAATGGGGAAAATGCAACATGATAGCCAGCTGTAGAACTTCAGCTAGTCCAGATACCTACAGACAGAGCACATAACGATCTATTATTATTTTGAATGCTTACCAATGCTTAATGCTAGTAAACAGTTTAAGGTTATGTGTTGCACTGTTACATACCTATATGAAAAAGAATCAAATTGGAGTGTAAGGAAACAAAATAACAAAGCACTATTGGGTTTTCCGGTCAGCGAATCGTTCATCCTCGCGATCTCGGTGATTCGTATTGGTATTCCAATTCCAAATCGCGTCTGCAAGCCTCACACGGATTGCCCGATTTTTTACACTCGTCTGCAACAATGTTTATGTAATGATAGGGATCGTCTAGGCCGATACCTTCTGCACAATCCTCTGTGAAGGAACAAAATAAATAATTATATTCGATACTGCATCCGAGCCCATCAAACATTCACAATTATGATAATAATAATAAAAATATCTTTAATATGATCATAAGAAGAAGAATTGAAGATAACCGACTTTAAGATAGTCGGCCGTTTAAGTCACGTGACTTAGCGATTAAAAAAGCCAAGTTATATGAGTAAATTAAACCGTCTAACCCCGTGAAAAACTCTGTTGATTATTACGTAGACGTTTACATTTTCAACGTAGATTCTCTCAATCGGAGAATCGGAGTTACAAAACATAATGCTTTCATTATTAGTAGATTATAATATTTGATGCTAATGAAACGATAAAATGCATTGCATTTCAGACAAACGTAAGCTATTAGACATTTAATCGACCATTTACGTCAAATTGCTGATTAACAGACTCCTGTTAAGTGTTAAGTCAGGTGAACCGGGAACATATTCCCGGGGACCGATTTCGATTTTTAATACGTCAAGACCTCGATGAGTAGAATATGACTGGACTGCAACACGTTTGTCGGAAACGATTGCTTCCAGGTTAAATGTCGCTTTACCATCTACATTATGTACTTAGTGCATTACTTTTATGGAGTAAATTATGAAATTCCATGGTGACTCAAAGAAATCTTGGAAGAAGCTGGCGAACACAGCGGCCTTCCAGCTTCCTCCAGCCGGCACTGTGCTCGAAAATCCTCCCCACAGATTAAATCTAGATATTATCTTCCAGTTGGCCTTGTCGCGTCGTAGTTCTTGAGTTCGGCACACTTGTGATATAGTATTTTATCATGCCTATGCCTAATACTTAAAACTCCAGTCTAAAATGGATTCCATCCCTAGTCACCATTCACCATCACCATGCCTTAATTACTCCTTATGAGCAATGCATATTACTATGTCAATGCAGATGCTTAGTCCACAATTAAATATCAAGGCAATCGTTTCCATCAACAATACTTAATACAGTCATATTCTACTGATGAAGACCTTTCATTTGACGTATTAAAAGTTCGGTTTCGGTACTTTTCATTTTTTCTCAAAAAATCGAAACACCCTTCATGAATCTATAATCTATAGCAATAAATAGAGAATGGAGAATTTTTTTTAAATTCATAATTTCACACTTAGTTAGCATTAGCAATTTCGGTAACCATAGCAGCATGGAGCACTACAGCGACAGATAAACTTTCAGACGGATAATGTAACAAATCATTTTAAAAATAACTCACTTCTGCATCGCATGATAACTTTGTGCACCATCTTGAATGACATGGCAGATAAACAACTAGCTGGTGGCCTCGACATCTTCCAAAACCCCAAAATTCTAATCGTTCTTAAATTTTATTTAAAATTTCAAGTATTCTTTCTGCACACGTATACACACAAAACCCTTCTCGCTCAACACAATTTTCTAGACTGGCGTTTTCGTTTACCTAACAACGATGGAGTGAGCACGAGTTCATTATGTCATAGTCGCTAAAGTCTACCGCCAGACACCGCCACCTGCTCACCTTTCGTTTTCCAGAGGAGAGGATATCAAAAACATGTGCAGCAGAGCTGGCAAAACCGGTACACAACACGTTTTTAGTCAATACGGAATTTGTACTTTAAACAAAGGCTCTTTTTAATTGTTACGTAAAGCCGCTTTTGTGTAGTACAGTTCCCGGATAGCTCGTATCCGTCACTTGCCCGCTAAAAGGCGGCAACTTTTTAACAATACGCCCCCATGTTGTTCATGTTCATTCATACATACAGATACGGAGGATAAGGTCAAGGGTTTTCTACAGCGATTCTTTTGGGAAGAATTTGTCAAGTACAATCTCCGTGTAGCTTATCAGCTGATTGGGTGTCTCATAAGTTTGGACTATTTTTTCACAATTTTTGATGAGTGAGGAGGTTTTAATCGAGCACGGGTTTCACGATTTATTAATGCAAGGATGCTGTACACACAATTAACAAAGGTACTTCCAAGCTTCTTTTGGAGACCATTTGTCAAGTACAACAACAACCATGAGGCTGGCTGATAGACGAGTTTGAATTTTTCACAATTTTTTAGTAGAGAAGTTAAAATCGAACTCGATTTGCGGTTCTTCATTGCAATTGCAAGGACTTGTGTTACAGTGATTCTGATTGGTAAGGGTCTGTCATGCACCAAAGGTAATAAATCGCCTTTTTGATTATAATTATTTTGTGGGTGTGTTTATGTAAATAAATAATAGACAGCTGGCTTAAGCTAGTAAATGTCAATTTTTTTATAGATTGCGCCAAACAACAGTTTCAAAACGTCGAATTTCGATCAGCTTTCCGCTTTTCTGAGCCGAAAACCGAAAGTTTAGAGCTATCTTTCGAATATGAAGAATGTGATTGAAGAACAGTTCAATTTGGTAATAATATTTATTTGTACATTTTCGTTTATTGCTTGACTCCTTTCCTTGAAAAATAGGCCTTGATTTGATCACTGTCTTCTACACCCAATTTTGACACCGGGTCGAATTGTACTTTTTATTACCCCTCTGCTTTCCCTACTTATTGCTTCAGTTCTTATTTACTGCCCTCGACCACTCGACCAACTCGCATATAGCGGGATTTGTGATGAGCTTTTTGCATTTGCCCCTCAACGGATCATTGGAATTTAGTGCTGTGAGCTCACAAAATGAAGACGATTTTGTGAGTGACCGAGTGTCTCACAAAACACTTCTAATTACAATCATTATGGATTTCTTTTTATTCCCTGTCATTTGTATGGTTTGAGGCAAACCGAATCATGAAATTGAAGAAATTGACCGTAACCAACTAACAACCAACATAGTACAACTCGCAATTTGTTCCTTTTGACAATGAATGTTGAGGATAATCTGAAATAAATTAGGAGTGCTGCGTCCTTCATTATTAAGTGAACGAACATGAAGTCCGCTTGCATGCGATGAATTATGATGGTTGTTGTTGTACAAGACTTCTTTTGTGCTTCCAAATAGTCCATGTGATTTTGATGATCCCACTGTGGCACACACGCAAGCATCTCTCATCATTTCATATAGTGCAGGAAGAAAAAAGAAATCACTTCTTTAAGAGGATGAAACACATATGTGATATTATTTCGATCGATGGGTATTAACACTAGTCAGTCAGTCAGTGAAGACAGCAAGCAAAAGGGTAGTTAGTTTGTTAGTTGGTTATAGTTAGTGATGATTTTTTTCTGCATATTTGAATATTATTTATGAGATTTGTCATTACTGAACATAATCCTTTAAGTACCATTTGTCCAGATTAAATGAAAAATGTCTACTTGCTCTCACATGATTCTTTTAGATCTAAAGGATTTCGTTTATAATTTTTCTGAATGATATGTGTATCTAATTAATTTGATGTCATCTATAAGCCGCACACGTCTATCTCCATATTGTGCAGATGATTGTGTGATGCTGATGCTATAGGTTGTAGAATTCTTTGGCGGATCAAATTATTATATTTTATGGGTACCAACTGCATGGACTTATCGAGCTTTACTTTAGTCAAGCTTAGGTTTTAAAAAATGTGATGCTCATCAAATCAAATGACTCATTGCTTGCATGTAATGTAATAATATACTTCACGTTCGAAGCAGACTTTTAATTCATCGTCCTATCACGACAATCACGATGCATCTCGGGTAAATTTAGTTCAGGAGTTTTTACCGATTGACTGGAATATAATGAGGATCCGGAAAATGGTTTTTGTTGTTGTATCTGGGAATTGGTAAACGAACTTACGAATTGAAAAAATTGTCTTCTTGGTCTGGGTTAGCCGATTATTAGCTAGACTTTTGAATGATTCTTTTCTTCAAGCCTTTTAATTTTTCTTATGTCATCGTCTTACTTCTCAATTTCGCAATTATTGCAGTTGCTGCATGGAGTTACTATGGAAAATTTGTCTCCAAAAGCGAGCTCCGAAGTCCGAGTCCGAACTCATTAAAGGTTATGTACCTACCTATTAGTGCAAATATTAGCAAATAACGGCAACATATTTTCAAATTTTTCCTTCTTTTTGCAGTCTGAGTCTGAAGAAAGATGACATGGATTTGGATTTGGATGTGACTTATGTGGAAAAAAATAATGAACTAACTGAAGGCTCGCATTTTCATGCACAAAGGAGTAATTTTTGAACTGCAGCAACCATACTAATGAGATGATTTGTCACGATATTGAAAGGCAGGAAAATGAGAAAGTGCATATCAACACTTGTGTCCACTTCCTGTCATCCTCACTTCGACATGAAGAGCAAATCTGTTATTATATTATTGCCACTGTGCTCGACTTGTATCATTATTCCAAGCTAAGCTAAATGCACGCCACAGTTATAAACCTTTATTTTTGGAATAAGCGAATGTCAATTAGTAGAATGGACGCCCAGTTATGACAGGACGCTGTACGTTATCTTTTCCCCCTGTATATTGTCAATTTCTTCACACTATTATGTAAAGACATGAAAAAGCTAAGGACAGACTTTTATCTGATTGTTTGGCCTGTCCACAAACATTGGATGAGTGGCAATGTGTTAACTATATTGATCTGCAGATAGACATTCTTTCATATCCATAATCTCGTTAAAAACTACAAATAAATAATGATGTTTGTAAACAATTTCACTGATATGGCTCGATGTAATCATTATCCTCATTTAGCATGTCACACGCATCTTGTAATGATGGTTGACCACGTAAACAGAAAAAATTACCCGCTAGTTTACTTCATTTGTCAATTACTGCTCGTTAAAAGCTATACTAACTAACTAATAATAATTTGTATCGTCTCTTTTACCTCTTCCGATCTAAAATTCAAGGAAAAATGAAAACAGACATTTCTTCACAATTATGAAGTTTACAAAAGTCCTCTTACGTAAAATTTTTGTATTAGCTTACCAATAATAGCAGTCATCCATCCTTCAATACTACATGATGACTTAGCTAACTAACTAACTAAGGGGAATGGTTCGTTGACTGACTAAAGAAGCCTGCTGGCTGCTGGTGCTTTTACCCAAAATTGACAAACTTACGTACCAGAGAACATTAGGCTCTCATTTTGAAACCCCATTGTTCATTATTTCTGGTGACACGAAACATCATGGGAGAACCCTGCTGACAATCTAACTTTTAACTTTCAGAGCGTTTTTTAGGTGTGTTATTTTAGCCAAAGTGCGTGAACACACCTGCGGCTATTGTTAGGAAATGGATAAACTCATTATTGTTGTACAAAGAAATTAGTTGTATCCAAGTGTCTTGTCTTAAGTAATAGGGTACAATCCAACTCCTTTTCCAAAAGTAATAAAACATGAGCAATAAGGAGTTTATATAGACACACCGTTGAGGGTAAGCAAGAATCTCTCATGTGGAAACAATGAACCAACATTAGCAGTTGGAACAGAATGAGGGGATGTTACAAGGAGCATTATAGACACTTCATGCCAGGAGATGCGGGTGGACTAGAAATGAATAGTATTGGTTACACTGCACACTGTAAAATCGTATTTAGTTGGATTCCTAAATCTACAGTGGTAGGAATGTTGTAGAGGGACTTGAGACAAAAAGAGCTTTATAAACAATGAGAAAAGAAGTAACACTTGAGTAACTTGAGCAGTGGACTAACTAATATTTCTTTTAGTTAGTTAGTAAGTTAGCAATGCACAATAGGTGCTAAGCATCCTGGCTAACTCTTTAAAATGAGAAAGCACTTGGGATTGGGATACAAGTATTCATACAGAATGTAGGCGTTGTAATGAGATGTAAAGGTCCTTTTAATGATATGGTTGTTTTGAAATCCTATTGGTTCACAGAAGAAATGCTCGCACAATAGTTGTTGCAAGCGGCTGGGCTACTATTTAGAAAGAGAAGATGAATGTGTGGGCGTAAAAGAGCTGCTAGGACCTAAAGATAAAGATTTGTTAGAATAATGTGTTGTATCCCAGCTTCAATTGGACTTGGACATTTGAAAGATTACTTATTTAATACTATTTCGTTAATTTTAGCATCGGTGTTGGTGCCCTATCCCATATCGAGAATATGAAATGAGGAAACGACTACCAAATAAATCAAAGAGATTGTTAATCAAGATAAGAACATTATAGTAGTTTTTTGGTCGAAACGTCAAAAATGGCTATGGTGCACAATAGTACTGGAAATTTGTTTTTATTATTCATTGATGACTAACAACCTAACTGGCTAACAAACTTAAAAATACATACAACGGATGTACACCAAAGATGAGCAACAATGTATAATAATTACAGAGCAAAAAAAAGGGGGGAGACAAAACTGAAACTTGGGAAGAGATGAATTCTTGATGATGATCATTATATATATGAAGTATCATATTAATATTGTTTGCATACTACGACTACTTATCTGCTCATTACCATAATGGAACGAATGCAGGTTGCTTAAATGTTCGTCATTCATTACGTATGCCCATTGTTTCCATAACTCGACTGTGTATGTGCTTCACTAAAGGAAGGGAACAACAACAAGAAACGACTACTAAGGGGCCGGATATGGCCGTCATGTGAAAATGAGATTCCAAAATAAATGCATAAAACACAATAGGGTATAGGTCTCATATTTTGATAATGATGATGATAATAAACTACACTGATGATGAGCTGACTGACAAATTTGTCGTTTTGTTGTAGGAGTAGACTCGCAATGATTCAGGAACAACTACTGCTACATAGTTAACGAAGTGACAAGCTAAACTTGTGAACAATGAAAATGAGACGCTTTGTGAATTCTAATGTCAAAAGTGGTAGTGTGTTAGTGTCTACTATAGTACTTTAAAGTTGGGCAAGTCACCAGCTCTTTTTTGTAAATTAACTTAAACCCGTCTGCAGTCGTAGTTGGTTTGCTCCCACAGTACCCATACCCACCCATGCACTGTGTAGAATATGATGTAATGATTGTGTGTTTCATTTTTGGGTTCTAACTTCCAAATAAATTCATAGCAGAAGGGGCTAGAAAATATTTACTAACAACTGACACACTAGATAACCATAGACTATAGCTCATAGCCGCTCCTCTTTATAAGTTAGTTGAGCTTCGCAGAAAAAAATGTCTCGTCTCTTGTTATCCAGGGCTAGAGTCAATAAAAACATTTGATTTCTAATGACATTACATTTTATTTTGAATTATCTTATAGTTGGTATGCTATTTTATTTTAATAGTCAATGATTTCCTAGAAATCAATTTATATGACCAAAATATCCTTATTTGTGGCATGTTGACCCTTGGTGATATTTTCCTTAATTACACTATATCCGCAGCTGAAAAATGAGTCTCAGGTATGTCCATATCCACATGGGAAAAAATTTGGAAAATTTTATAATATGACATTATTATTCAATGATTTAAACAGGAAATAAGATCTCATGATCCTAAATTCCTCGACATTGACATTGTATTACATGCATATGGTAACAAACGTACAAAAAGTGTTTGCTTTTAGTCACTTTTGTTGCCTAATTTTACCACTCACTCCAGAACGGTTGAGCAAAGCATTCGTTTATGAAGCAGACATGCGGATATGCAGAATAGTAGGAAAACTAGTAGTACTATAGTCGATCAGTAATGTGTGGGACTTAATGATTGAAACGGGCGAGGCACATTACTTGTAAATGATCGTTTTTCTGTATTTATTCCAATGAATAAATTACCTGGGCCAGTTGTGCTAATGAAATGAGTGAAGTTCGTGGATGACTGCTTTTCACATCCCATATTAAGTGCAATAGGGATTCGTTCACTAGAGGACATGGCTCTCATGTAAACATGGACGACTTAGAACATGTATAATTGTTTGCACAATAAATTTTCTATCGATAAAATTTTAATTGAATTCAAATGACATAACTTTTGGATGGATGAGGAATATGAATATGTGAGTAACAAGCGTTGAATAATTGTACTGGAGTTGCATCCGGCGTCAAGTAAACTTAACTAAATGCTTAAATAGGTATTGGATTAAGCAAACAAATAATACAAGGATAGCAAGCGTAAAAATGTCTCCCTCTGCACACTGCGCGTCGGAAATATAAAGCATATAAACTGAAACCAAAATATGACTTGTATTGTTTAATTTTTAATGCATCCGGAGGTCATAAAGACTTGGATGAAACAAGATTTGAGGTGATAGTTTAATGAATTGGCAGGAAATAAAAACTACAAAAATGCAGTTCTCTTGAGTTTTACGAGTTAAGTAACACAAAATTTCGGGACACAATTAGTGAATTGTATAATTTGTTAATAACTTTGAATTAACATTTCCTATACTTTTAGTTCTTCAACTTCTATAAGCATTACAGACGGTACACAATCGTATTCACTATTTTTTTTGTGTCGGTACAGTTTAAGCATATTTAAATATATTATATTTTTGAACGTTAGCGATGACTGGATTGGAACCAGAGTGGTGCATTTTATATCGTTATAAAATCTCTTTAAACTTGGTTTTACATATACACTGTCATTGAAACTACGTGCATGATGATGATAATGAACATAAGGACTATTAGAAAGGGATCAATGACAGATGTACACACATTACTTACTGATTTTTATAATAGTGGTGCTCTTTATACAGAGGATTGAGGACGAAGAAAAAACATCTCCGTGATGATTAACTAACTATAAAAGTAACTAGTAACTAGTCCTGCTTAAGGAAAGGACTATATTTTTCTACAACTCTCCAAAGCGTACAATAATCATAAGGAGGAAAGGTTTCTTTAATTTTTCCTAAATTGATACCTACCCACTTTTTCATACACATTGTGTACAGAGAGTTGCATGCATGATAGATAAATAAATACATCTGCATGCATGTTGTGCACCCCTGCAAATCCATTGTTATCATCATTTCATATTTACTCGTGTTGTGATCAAATGGCTGGAACTGCTCTGCTAGGTAAATAAATATTGTAATTACACTAAAGAAGAGAGCCAGGGTGAGTCTAAAGATAATTAAATAAATTACTAGACTGTGGGTAGCTGAATAATGTGGTGGAGCGAACAAGGTGAACTTTTTTCCCACTTTTATTGTTTCGAGACTACAACTATAGCTAATGGGCTATTTAATAAAAGCCGCATTATTAAATCTACATGTGCACCATTCTCTAACTTGACTGACTCCAGTGTCTTTGCATGCACGTATAAAAAATAAAAGTTCAAATATGAGAAACAAAAAACATATGATGAGGATTGGTATAATCATCATAATGATAATCTTTTAATAAATAGTAGCAACAAACCACTCCAAATAAGTTTTTTAATATACGCAGAGGGCAATAATAACAATATTTAATAATAGCCGAGCAGATATACTATTAAACA
>Ga0210040_10004005_pt1 | contig 19491 bp, 14 predicted proteins | sample CryGeyCG12114_NA_FD_185462 | JGI IMG/M metagenome (GOLD analysis project Ga0210040, IMG submission 185462) | Groundwater microbial communities from aquifer - Crystal Geyser CG19_WC_8/21/14_NA (SPAdes) (version 2) | ecosystem: Environmental > Aquatic > Deep subsurface > Groundwater | place: USA...
ATGCCTTCGTGATCTGCATCACCAATCCGCTGGACGCGATGGTGTGGGCGCTGCGCGAATATTCGGGCCTGCCCGCCAACAAGGTCGTCGGCATGGCCGGCGTGCTCGACAGCGCGCGCTTCGCCACCTTCCTGGCATGGGAATTCGGCGTCAGCGTCAAGGACGTGAACGCCTTCGTGCTGGGCGGCCATGGCGATACGATGGTGCCGGTCACCTCCTACACCACCATTTCCGGCGTGCCGGTGGACGACCTCGTCGCCATGGGCAAGTCGAGCAAGGAAGCGATCGACGCGATCGTGCAGCGCACCCGGTCCGGCGGCGGCGAGATCGTCGGCCTGCTGAAGACCGGCAGCGCCTATTACGCGCCGGCCACCAGCGCCATCGCCATGGCGGAAGCCTATCTGGGTGACCAGAAGCGCATCCTGCCCTGCGCCGTCTATGTCGAGGGCAAGTACGGCCTGGATGGCCTGTATGTCGGCGTGCCCGCGGTGATCGGCGCCGATGGCGTGGAAGAAGTGATCGAGATCGCGCTGGAAGGCGAGACCAAGAGCAATTTCCAGCTCAGCGTCGACGCGGTCAAGGAACTGCTGGTCGCCTGCAAGGGCATCGACGGCAATCTGGGCTGATGGACTTCATCATCCTTCTTGGGATTCTCGCCCTAGGACCAGTCTTGGTCGTCGGTGCGATCCAGGTTCTTATCTGGAAGCTCCTTGGGCCGAGAGTTCTACGCTGGATCAGCGCCTTGGTTGCTGCTGTGTGCCTCGCCTTTCTTTTGTCCGAGGTCTTCGCTGCTCCCGTTTACGGTAACAAGTCGGGTCTGATCGGACTGGGCGCTACCGGGTTGGGCGTTTTATTGATTGAAAACTTGGCTATCTTTTTGGCGCCGCAAGTGAAGCAATTTCGAGCTTGGGAAACGCGTATGGAAGCGCGCACGGCCGCTCATGCAGCCAAGACAACGGGACTAATGATATGAGCATTCTCGTCAACAAGAACACCAAGGTCATCACGCAAGGGATGACCGGGGCCACCGGCACCTTCCACACCGAGCAGGCGCTGGCCTACGGCACGCAGATGGTTGCCGGCGTCACGCCTGGAAAGGGCGGCACGGCCCATATCGACCTGCCGGTCTATGACACGGTGGCCGAGGCGAAGGCCGCCACCGGTGCGACCGCCAGCTGCATCTACGTGCCGCCGCCGTTTGCCGCCGATTCCATCCTGGAGGCGATCGACGCCGAGATGGAGCTGATCGTGTGCATCACCGAAGGCGTCCCGGTGCTCGACATGGTGCGCGTGAAGCGCGCGCTGTCCGGCAGCAAGAGCCGCCTGATCGGCCCCAACTGCCCCGGCGTGCTGACGCCGAATGAATGCAAGATCGGCATCATGCCGGGCTCCATCTTCTCCAAGGGTTCGGTCGGCGTCGTGTCGCGTTCGGGCACCCTCACCTATGAGGCGGTGTTCCAGACCACCAATGCCGGCCTGGGCCAGACCACGGCCGTCGGCATCGGCGGCGATCCGGTGAACGGCACCAACTTCATCGACGTGCTGGAACTGTTCCTGGCCGATGACGAGACCAAGTCGATCATCATGATCGGCGAGATCGGCGGTTCGGCCGAGGAAGAGGCCGCGCAGTTCCTGAAGGACGAGGCGAAGCGCGGGCGGCAGAAGCCGATGGCCGGCTTCATCGCCGGGCGCACGGCCCCTCCGGGCCGGCGCATGGGCCATGCGGGGGCCATCGTCAGCGGTGGCCAGGGCGGCGCCGAGGACAAGATCGCGGCGATGGAAGAGGCCGGCATCCGCGTCGCCGCTTCCCCGTCGGAACTCGGCAGCACGCTTGATGCGCTGCTGAAGGAACGGGTGTAATCTGCTTGCCGCTTCGGCTGCTCTTGCCCCGTGGGTGAGCGCGGCCGATGCGTTTTCGCCCCGACAGCGGCCGGGGCCTCCCATACCGGGCGGGAGTATCTGACCCGAAGGTTTCCGGCGCCGGATGTGAGGGGCGCCAGGGGCGGACACAGAGCGTTGGATCATGGGTAACGAAGCGCAATCATTCCTGCCGGAAGTCGGCCCTCAAGAAGGTCCCCAACCGGGTCCGAGCTGGGGCAATCCCAGATGGCCGCTGGCCGAGGGTGGCGCGGGCGACGATCTCGCCATGGCGATGGATCCCACCCGCATGGGCGTGGTGGTGAAGGAAGCGGCAACCCAGGCCGGCAAGGCGCTGGATGCCGGGCAGGTGGAACAGGCCGCCGGCGATTCGATCCGCGCCATGCTGCTGATCCGCACCTTCCGCGTGCGCGGGCACCTCGCCGCCGACCTCGACCCGCTGGGCCTGTCCAAGCGCGAGCTGCCCGAGGACCTGACGCTGGAATGGCACGGCTTCACTGGCGAGGCGCTGAACCGCGACGTCTATGTCGGCGGCAATCTGGGGCTCGACTGGGTCAAGCCGGCCAAGCTGCTGGAAGTGCTGCGGGCCAATTATTGCGGCAAGGTCGGCCTGGAATACATGCACATCGCCGATGTGGAGGAGCGCCGCTTCCTGCAGGACCGCATCGAAGGGCCGGGCAAGGTCATCACCTTCACGCCGGAGGGCAAGCGCGCCATCCTGCAGGCGGTGATCCGGGGCGAGGAATATGAGAAGTTCCTGGCCAAGAAGTATGTCGGCACCAAGCGCTTCGGCCTGGATGGCGGCGAGAGCATGATCCCCGCGCTGGAAGCCGTGATCAAATATGGCGGCGCGCTGGGCGTGCGCGAGATCGTGTACGGCATGGCCCATCGCGGCCGCCTGAACATCCTGGCCAACGTCATGGCCAAGCCATACCGCGTGATCTTCCACGAATTTTCCGGCGGCAGCGCCAATCCCGACGACGTCGGCGGTTCGGGCGATGTGAAGTATCATCTGGGCACCAGCACCGACCGCGAGTTCGACGGCATCTCGGTCCACATGAGCCTGGTCGCCAACCCGTCGCATCTGGAAACGGTCGATCCGATCGTTTTGGGCAAGGCGCGCGCGCAGCAGGCGCTGCGTGACGATCTGGCCAAGCACGAGGCGGTGCTGCCGGTGCTGATCCATGGCGACGCGGCCTTCGCCGGCCAGGGCATCGTGTGGGAATGCCTCGGCTTTTCCGGCGTGCGCGGCTACAACACCGGCGGCTGCATCCACTTCGTCATCAACAACCAGATCGGCTTCACCACCAGCCCGCAATTCGCGCGCTCCAGCCCCTATCCGTCCGACGTGGCGAAGGGCGTGATGGCGCCGATCCTGCACGTCAATGGCGACGATCCGGAGGCGGTGACCTTCGCCTGCAAGCTGGCGATCGAATACCGCCAGAAGTTCAAGCGCGACATCGTGATCGACATGTGGTGCTACCGCCGCTTCGGACACAATGAAGGCGACGAGCCCAGCTTCACCCAGCCGCTGATGTATTCCAAGATCCGCGGCCATTCGCGGGTCAGCGATCTGTATTCGCAGCGTCTGGAAGCGGAGAACGTGGTCGAGGGCGCCGCGACCGAGGCGATGCGGGCCGAGTTCGAGAGCCTGCTGGCCGACGAGTTCGAGGCGGCCAAGTCGTACCTGCCGAACGAAGCGGACTGGTTCGCCGGCCGCTGGAGCGGGCTGCACAAGCCGGCCGATCCGGAGACGGCCCGCCGCAATGTCGACACCGCGATCAGCCCCAAGCTGTTCGAGAGCCTGGGCCGCGTGCTGACGGCCGTTCCGCAGGACCTGACCGTCCACAAGACGCTGGGCCGCGTGCTCGATGCGCGCCGGGCCATGTTCGACAGCGGTGAAGGGTTCGACTGGGCAACCGCGGAATCGCTCGCCTTCGGCAGCCTCGTCACCGAAGGGTACGGCGTGCGCCTGTCGGGCCAGGATTCGGGCCGTGGCACGTTCAGCCAGCGCCACGCCATCTGGGTCGACCAGACGGACGAGCGCAAGTACATCCCCCTGACCACCCTGCCCCACGGCAAGTTCGAGGTCTATGACAGCCCGCTCTCCGAATATGGCGTGCTGGGCTTCGAATACGGCTTTGCGCTGGCCGATCCCAAGACGCTGGTTCTGTGGGAGGCGCAGTTCGGCGACTTCGCGAACGGCGCGCAGATCGTGATCGACCAGTATATCGCGGCCGGCGAGTCCAAGTGGCTGCGCGCCAACGGCCTCGTGCTGCTGCTGCCGCATGGCTATGAAGGGCAGGGGCCGGAACATTCCAGCGCCCGTCTGGAACGCTTCCTGCAGCTGTGCGCGGACGACAATCTGCAGGTGCTGAACATCACCAGCCCCGCAAACTACTTCCACGTGCTGCGCCGGCAGATGCTGCGCCCGTTCCGCAAGCCGATGGTCATCATGACGCCCAAGTCGCTGCTGCGCCATCCCATGGCCAAGAGCAGCGCGGCGGATTTCCAGGGTGACAGCCACTTCAAGCGGCTGCTGTCCGACAGTACGGAGGTCGCCGACCAGAAGGTGCGCCGGCTGGTACTGTGCAGCGGCAAGGTCGCCTACGATCTGTTCGAGGCGCGTGACAAGGAAGGGCTGCAGGACGTTTCCATCGTGCGCATGGAACAGATCTACCCCTTTCCGGGCGAACCGCTGGCCAAGCGCATGGCGCGCATGACCAACCTTCAGGAGGTGGTCTGGTGTCAGGAGGAGCCGCAGAACAACGGATCGTGGTTCTTCGTGGAGAACCGGATCGAGCAGGCGCTGAAGGATGCGGGCAAGGCCGGGATGCGGCCGCTCTATGCCGGGCGCGACGCCTCCGCCTCTCCGGCGACGGGTCTCGCCAGCCGGCACAAGGCGCAACAGGAAGCACTCGTCCAGGCCGCGCTCGGCCTCACACACGCTTAATGGCAGGAACAGGCCAGGGAATTCGACATGGCGATTGAAGTTAAGGTCCCCGTTCTGGGGGAATCGGTGGCCGAGGCCACGATCGGCGAATGGCTGAAGAAGCCCGGTGAATCGGTCGCGGCGGACGAGCCCATCGCGAGCCTGGAGACCGACAAGGTCGCCGTGGAGGTCCCCTCCCCTGTGGCCGGGATCATGGGCGACTATCTGGTCGAGGTCGGCGCCACGGTCGAGGTCGGCGCGGTGATCGCCACCATCGTCGATCAGAACGCTTCCGAAGCCGGCACCCCGACGCCGCGCACGGCCGAGAGCCCCTCCGCAACGCCTGCACCGGCTCCTGCTCCTGCTCCTGCCGCTCCCCCGGCGGGCGGCGACGCCGGTGACCAGACCCTGTCGCCCTCCGTGCGCCGCGCGGTGCTGGAACATGGCATCGATCCCGGCAGCATCCGCGGCACCGGCAAGGATGGCCGCCTGACCAAGGAAGACGTGGTCGCCGCCGCCCAGGCGAAGAAGGACACGCCTGGCGCCGCCACCTCCGCACCCGCGCCCACCGCCTCTGCCCCGGCCCCCTCGGGCGGCGCCGACCGGACGGAAGAGCGGGTCAAGATGACCCGCCTGCGCCAGACCATCGCCAAGCGGCTGAAGGGCGCGCAGGAAACCGCTGCGCTGCTGACCACCTTCAACGACGTGGACATGAGCGCGGTGATCGCCGCGCGCGAGGCGTACAAGGACACCTTTGCCAAGAAGCACGGCATCAAGCTGGGCTTCATGAGCTTCTTCGCCAAGGCCGCGTGCCTGGCGTTGAAGGACGTGCCGGCGGTGAACGCCCGCATGGAAGGCGACGAGATCATCTACCACAAATATGTCGACCTCTCGGTCGCGGTCAGCGCCCCCAACGGGCTGGTCGTGCCGGTGGTCCGCAATGTGGAGGCGATGAGCTTCGCGCAGGTGGAGCAGGCGATCGCCGGCTTCGGCAAGAAGGCCAAGGAAGGCGCGCTGACCATGGCCGACATGGCCGGCGGCACCTTCACCATCTCCAATGGCGGCGTGTTCGGATCGCTGATGTCGACCCCGATCATCAACCCGCCGCAGAGCGCGGTGCTGGGCCTGCACCGGATCGACGAGCGCCCGGTCGCCATCAACGGCCAGGTGGTGATCCGGCCGATGATGTACATGGCGCTGAGCTACGACCACCGCATCATCGACGGGCGCGAGGCGGTGACCGCGCTGAAGATCATCAAGGAGGCGATCGAGGATCCGATGCGCCTGCTGATCGACTTGTAAGACCCAACGGGCCGGCCGCTTCGCACAGAAGCGGCCGGCCTTCTGATTTCACCCGCTCGTGCCCACATCAGCGGCACGCACGGAAGGAAGACCAATGGCTGAACACGATTACGACGTCCTTGTCATCGGTGCCGGTCCCGGTGGCTACGTCGCCGCGATCCGCGCGGCGCAGCTGGGGCTGAAGACCGCCTGCGCCGAAAGCCGCGAGACGCTGGGTGGCACCTGCCTCAATGTCGGCTGCATCCCGTCCAAGGCGCTGCTGCATGGCAGCGAGCTGTTCGAGGAAGCGAATGCGGGCCACCTCGCCAAGTTCGGCGTGCAGGTGGAAGGCGTCACCCTCGACCTCCCCACGATGATGGGCGAGAAGTCGATCGCCGTGACGGAGCTGACCGGCGGCATCGAATATCTGTTTAAGAAGAACAAGGTTACCTGGCTGAAGGGCCTGGCCAGCTTCACCGGCGCCAACAGCGTCGAGATCGCCGGGCAGACCGTGACGGCCAAGAACATCGTCATCGCCACCGGCTCCAGCGTCACCCCGCTGCCGGGCGTGGAGATCGACAACGAGGCGGGCGTGGTGGTCGATTCCACCGGCGCCATCGCGCTCAAGCAGGTGCCACAGCGCATGGTCGTGATCGGCGGCGGCGTGATCGGGCTGGAGCTGGGCAGCGTGTGGCGTCGCCTGGGTGCCGAGGTGGTGGTGGTCGAGTTCCTGGACCAGCTGCTGCCGGGCATGGATGGCGAGATCCGCAAGGAAGCGGGCAAGATCTTCAAGAAGCAAGGCATGGACGTGCGCCTGGCGACCAAGGTCACCGGCGTGACCGTCGATGGCGGCAAGGCGACCCTGACGTTGGAGCCCGCCGCCGGCGGCGAGGCTTCCACGCTGGAGGCGGATTGCGTGCTGGTCGCCATTGGCCGCCGGCCCAACACGACCGGCCTTGGCCTGGACAGGATCGGGCTGGAGCTGAACGGCAAGGGCCAAGTCGAGACCGACCATGATTTCCGCACCAAGGTGGACGGCGTGTGGGCGATCGGTGACGTGATCCCCGGCCCGATGCTGGCCCACAAGGCGGAGGACGAGGGCATCGCGGTGGCCGAGAACATCGCCGGCCAGGTCGGCATCGTGAACCATGCGGTGATCCCCAGCGTGGTCTACACCATGCCCGAGATCGCCGGGGTGGGCCTGTCGGAAGAAGGGGCGAAGGATGCGGGCCACCAGATCAAGGTCGGCAAGTTCCCCATGATGGCCAACAGCCGCGCCAAGACCAACCGCGACACTGTCGGTTTCGTCAAGGTGATCGCCGATGCGGACAGCGACAAGGTGCTGGGCGTGTGGATGATCTCCTCGCTCGCCGGCACCATGATCGCGCAGGCGGCGCAGGCGATGGAGTTCGGCGCCACCAGCGAGGACATCGCCTATACCTGCCATGCCCACCCGACCCATTCGGAAGCAGTCAAGGAAGCGGCCATGGCCGTGCAGGGCAAGCCGATCCACATCTGATCCGGCTTACCGGTTGCGGCCGGCCGGAACTAGCGTAGGGGCGCGGCGATGAGTTTCGCTGCGCCCCTTTCCATGCCTGCCCCGCTGACCCCGGCCCTGCCCCCGTTGCTGGATCTGGCGGCGATCGCCGTATTCGCCGTTTCAGGCGCGCTGGTGGCGGTGCGGATGCGACAGACATTCGTCGCGAGCTGCTTCTTCGCGCTGGTGACGGGCGTTGGGGGCGGATCGGTGCGCGACGTGCTGATCGGCACGCGCACCTTCTGGATCAACGATTCGTGGGTGGCCGCGGTTGTGCTGGGCAGCGCGCTGCTGGTCTGGCTGACCCCCTCGCGCTGGTGGAACGGCATGTTGCTCGAATGGGCGGATGCCGTGGGGCTTGCCGCCTATTCCGTACTGGGGACGGCCAAGGCGCTGGCCTATGGCGTCGAGCCGCTGCCCGCGGCGGTGCTGGGCGTTGTCACCGGCTGCGTCGGCGGAATCATCCGCGACGTGCTGGCAGGCGTGCCGTCGATCCTCATGCGGCCAGAGCTCTACGTCACGGCCGCGGCGCTGTCGGCCGGGCTGTGCGCGCTGCTGACCGCGCTCGACGTGCCATCCACCATCGCCTGGCCACTGGCGGGGCTGGCCGGCTTCACCCTGCGCGGGGCGGCGATCATCTGGCGGATCGAGCTGCCCGCCTACCGCACCGAGTAGCCGTCCAGCTCGGCCCGCGCCTGGGCGTAAGTGGCGTCGTCGTACTGATTGTCATACGCATCGTCGTACCCGGCGCCGTAGTAAGCGCCCTGGCCGCCATCATCGCCGATCTCGACATTCTCGATCCGGCCGTCATTGCCGATGCGGCAGGTGAAGGGTGCGCCGGCATCCATCGCGCCCGAGACGAACCAGCCCGCGCCCGTGCGGCTGGCGCTGTCGATGCTGCCGACCACGGCGCCGGTGCTCGCGATCTCGCCCACGCACATGTCGACCGCTCGGTCCATGCCGGTGGAGCCCGCGCCTTCGTAATTGCGGGCATAATCTGAGTTCGGCTGGTCGGGATAGCGGACCGGGACCGGCTGGCGATCGTCGCGATCACCGTCGAACACGCCGGCGATGGCGGCAATCGCGCCGATCACGGCAACGCCCGCGATCACGTCGCCGGCATCGACGCCATTGTCACGATCACGCCGGTCCCAGCCATGGCCGGGTCCACGGCTCCACTGGTCGCGGGCCATCACCGGGGACGCGAGCAAGGCCAGGCTGGCGGAGGCGGCGGCTATGAGGCGGAGCGGACGGCGCATCGTGTGGGTTTCCAATTGCTGTAAGGGCGAAGCTAGGCGGCCGGTGCTTGCGTGATGCTGAACCGGCCGCCCGGTGCCTCAGAGGCCGCGAATGCCGCTGTAGTCGATGTCGACCACGCGGCCATATTCGATGCGGCAGGTGAAGTTGCCGGCGTCGTAACCGCGATAGCGGTTGTTCCAGCCGCGATAGTCGTTGTTCCATCCACGGCCGTAATTCGGATCGCCCCGGCGCCAGTCATGCCCCGACTGGTTGACCGCGATGCGGCCGCGGACGCGGTAGCCGGCGCGGGTGCGGTCGATGTTGCGGATGTCGGTCACCTGCGATCTGCCGCCATAGGAATAGCGGTTGGCGGTCCCTTGGGCTGCCGCGACGCAGCGTTCCACGGCCGAGCGCGGGTCATAACCCGCTTGGTCGTAGCGATCGCCGCGACGGTCGCGATTGGCGGCGGAGACAGCCGCGGCGATGCCGCCGATGATGAGCGCGCCGGCGATGACCTCGCCGGCCGAGATGCCGCCGCGATCATTGTCGCGGCGATCGCCGCGCCATTGCTGCGCCTGCGCCGGCGCCATGCTGCCCAGCGCCATCGCGCCCGCCGCCGCCGTGCCGATCAGACCCTTGGAAATCATCTTCATGACTGCTCTCCACAAATCGTTGTGACACCGGGATAGGCCAGGACCGCTGCCGGGGAACTTAACCGGGCCGACAGAAGCCGTTCATATTTGTCTTTCCTTGTATGAACGTCCGGCTCTGGCGTTGACAGCAAAGGGCGGAAAAGTGCGCGCGGCGCGTTCCCCTTTCTTCTCTCGAAAATGCGCCCGGTGCGGCGCGCCGCATGTGTGAACTTCCGCGCGGGCCATGTTTTCTCCTTGTGCAGCAGGCATTTGCGACAGGTCCGAAGGAGCGGGCGCTGTGGCACGAGCACGCCCCTGTAGGAAAATGTTGCGTGCGGCCGGCAGCCATTCCCGCCCGCGTTTACTTTTCGTTCCCGGCCCGCCATCTTGGACGGGATGGAGCCCCTGCCCCTCCCCGCCCTCCACGCCAGCCATGCCGGGTGCTGGCTGGCCGATGGAATCGGCGCGGTGCGGCCGGTCGGCAAGGGCGCGGCGTTGAATGCGGCCGCCGACACCCCGCTGCTGCTGCTCAACGCGCCGCTGGTGGCGAGCCGGCTGGGCTATCCCGATCTGAGCGGCCTCGATCTGCTGGAGCTGTTCGCCTTCATCCACCCGGCGCGCTTCGTGGTGCCGACGCCCAAGGGATTGGCCCATGCGCTGGACCTGCCGGTGCCGGACAGCGACGACGAGGTGCCGGCGCTGCTGCGCGCGGCAGCGGGCGTGCTGATCGGCACCTGCGCGGCCGGGGACTGGCCGGAGCGCGAGGGCGCATGGAGCGCGCTGCAATCGCTGATCCGCCTGCGCTGGCCCTGGGCCCAGGTGCTGAGCGGACAGGTGCCGAAGCCGGAGCGGGCGGAGCGCTGGCTGTTTTCCCGCCTGCCCGAGTGGCAGGAAGCGCCGCCGCGGCCGCAACCGGCGCAGGTTACGCTGGGCGATGCGGCCATCGCCACCCGACTGGCCGAACTGACCGGCGACGGGGCGGAGCGGCGCGAGGGGCAGTTGCGTTATGCACAGGGCGTCGGGCGCGTGTTCGGCCCGCGCAAGGGAAAGGGCACGCCGCATCTGCTGCTGGCCCAGGCGGGCACCGGGATCGGCAAGACGCTGGGCTATCTCGCCCCGGCCAGCCTGTGGGCGGAGCAGAGCGGCGGTACGGTGTGGGTCAGCACCTACACCAAGAACCTGCAACGCCAGCTCAAGCGCGAAAGTGCCCGCGCCTGGCCCGCGCGCCGCGCCGATGGCACTCGACCGGTGGTGGTGCGCAAGGGGCGCGAGAACTATCTGTGCCTGCTGAACTTGGAGGACGCGTTGCAGGGCGGCTTCGGCGGGCGGGCGGCGATCCTGGCGCATCTGGTGGCGCGCTGGGCCGCCTATTCGCAGGATGGCGACATCATCGGCGGCGACCTGCCTGGCTGGCTGGGCACGCTGTTCCGCCAGCGCGCGATCCGCAGCCTGACCGACCAGCGGGGCGAGTGCATCTATGCCGGCTGCCCGCATTACCGCAAATGCTTCATCGAACGCGCGACCCGCGCCAGCGCCGAGGCCGATCTGGTTATCGCCAACCACGCGCTGGTGATGGTCAACGCCGCCCGCGCGCGCGAGCAGGGGCAGCGCCCCACGCGCATCATCTTCGACGAAGGGCACCATGTGTTCGAAGCCGCCGACAGCACCTTTGCCGCAGCCCTGACCGGGCGCGAGGCGGTGGAGCTGCGCCGCTGGCTGCTGGGGCCGGAGCGGGGCGGCAAGGGTCGCCGGCGCGGGCTGGCCGCGCGGCTGGCGGACATCGCCAGCTATGACGAGGCGGGCGGCGAGGCGATCGCGCTGGCGGTGGATGCCGCGGCGGCGCTCCCATCGGAGGGATGGCTGCAGCGCATCCTGGACGGGGTGCCATCGGGCGAGATCGAGGCGTTGCTGGGCGCGGTGCGCAGCCTGACCTTCGCCCGCGACGAGAGCGGGCAAGATGCAGGATATGGCCTGGAGACCGAGGCCGCGCAGCTGGACGGGCCGTTCGTGGAACTGGCGCAGCAGGCCGGCAGCGCGCTGGCTGCGATCCGCCAGCCGCTGATGCGCCTGGGCCAGCGGCTGGAGGCGGTGCTGGAGGACGCGCCCGACTGGCTGGATGCGCAAGGCCGCGCGCGGATCGACGGGGCGCGCCATTCGCTGAGCTGGCGGATCGACCTGCTGGCCGCTTGGGAGGCCATGCTGGACCGGCTGGGCGGGCCGTCCGATCCCGAATTCGTCGACTGGCTGGCGGTGGACCGGGCAGAGGCGCGCGAGTTCGATGTCGGACTGCACCGCCATTACCTGGACCCCAGCAAGCCCTTCGCCCGCGTGGTGCTGGAGGGGGCGCATGGCGCGATGCTGACCAGTGCGACGCTGTGCCCCGGCGGCGTGGATGGCGAGGACTGGCAGGTGGCGCTGGCCCGATCGGGCGCGCTGCATCTCGACACGCCGGCGCTGACCAGCGCGGCGGCCAGCCCCTACGACTATGCCAGCATGGCCGAGGTGCTGATCGTGACCGATGTGGCCAAGGGCGACATGCCCGCCCTCGCCGGCGCCTTTGCCCGCATCGTGGAGGCGGCGGGCGGCGGAGTGCTGGGGCTGTTCACCGCCATCCGCCGGCTGCGGGCCGTCCACGCGCGGATCGCCGACCGGCTCGCCCGCAGCGGCCTGCCGCTCTATGCCCAGCATGTCGATCCGATCGACACCGGCACGCTGGTCGACATCTTCCGCGACGATGAACGGGCCAGCCTGCTGGGCACCGATGCCCTGCGCGACGGGGTCGACGTGCCCGGCCATTCGCTGCGCTGCGTGGTGATGGAACAGGTGCCCTGGCCCAAGCCCGGCATCCTGCACCGCGCGCGGCGGGCGGCGCACGGGTCAGGATCGGCCTATGACGACATGCTGATCCGCGCGCGGCTGGCGCAGGCCTTCGGCCGGCTGATCCGCAGCGCGGCGGATCGCGGGCATTTCGTGGTGCTGTCCCCCGCCTTCCCCTCGCGCCTGCTCGACGCCTTCCCGCCCGGTACGCCGATCCGCCGCGTGACGCTCGACGAGGCTTTACAACGGGTCGGCGCCGGTGTTTCTCTGGTCGAAGACGCCGCTCCCGACGTAGGGGCCGTCGCAGGAGAGGACCGGGAGGCGCCGTGAAGCTGCTGGGCCTGTTGAGACATGCGAAATCTGACTGGAGCGACTTCAACCAGCGCGACTTCGATCGCGGGCTGAACGGCCGTGGCGAACTTGGGGCCGCGCTGATGGGCCAGCATATCCGCGACCATGGCGTGCGCTGGGACCATCTGCTGGCCAGCCCCGCCGCCCGAGTGCGCGCGACTTTGGCGGCGAGCGGGCTGGAACGGGTGGTGAAAGGGCCGGTGCAGTGGCAGGAGCGGGTCTACCTGGCGGATAGCGTCACCCTGATGGAGCTGCTGGGCCAGGTGGCGGGCGATCCCGCCAGCGTGCTGCTGATGGGGCACAATCCCGGTTTGCAGGAACTGATCTTCGAGCTGGCCGGATATGAGGCGCCCGACCCGCTGAGCGCCGCGGCGGCGCAGAAGTTTCCCACCGCCGCCTTCGCCGTGCTGGAGCTGGATGTGGCGGGCTGGGCCGATCTGCGCCCCGGCTGCGGGCGGCTGGTGCATTTCGCGCGTCCCCGCGACCTGGATGCGGCGCTGGGGCCGCAGGCCTCGGGCGTGGGGTAGCCCTTCGGACGGCAACGCCTCACAGCTTGCGTTCGAGTTCCAGATAGGTCTCCGGGATCTTCAGCGCCGCCACCGCCACCCGTGTCTCGCGCAGGAAGTTCAGCAGCGCCGCCATCAGCAGCGCAATGGCCAGGAAGAAGAAGAAGGCAGCGAATTGCTGGAGGCTGCCCGCGCCGACCTCCTCCACGAACAGCATGGCGACGGTGATGCCGATCGACAGGCCGCTGAGCACCAGCAGCAGCATGGCGTTGTTGATCAGGCCGATCCGGCGATCCACGATGCGGATCTCGCGCACCACCGCATCATGTTCGCTGCCGCTGGTCTGCCCGTGCAGCTGTTGCAGGTGGCGCGAGCGGTCGACCACCCGCGCCAGGCGGTTGGACAGGATGTTCATGATGTTGCCGATCGCCACCAGCACGAAGACGGGCGCCAGCGCCAGCTGGATGGTCTGGGCGATCACCCCGTGCAAATCTAGTTCCATGCGCCCCGCATCCGGCTTTGCCTCTATTGCCCTTGCCCGGCGGGGACCCTAACGCAGCGTCACGACTTGTGAAATCCTGAACGCGAGAAGCGGCGTCGGTTCCCGCCATGCAGCGCCGGACAAGGGGCGCGGGGATCATGAGCACCGAAACGATGCGCAGCAGAGAAGGCCGCCTCACGTGAGCAGCGCCAGCAACTACCCTTACGACCTGTCAAATTGCGAGCAGGAGCCGATCCATCAGCTCGGCCATATCCAAGATTTCGGCGCGCTGATCGCTGTCACTGCCGACTGGATCATCGCCCATCGCTCCGCCAATGCGGAGGCGATCATCGGCGCCAGGGCCCCGCTCGCCGTGGGCAGCCGCCTGTCCGACCATTTCGCACCCGAGGCGCTGGGCCTGATGCGCGAATGGCTGGGCACCGCGGACGAAGGTTCCACGGTGGAGCGGCTGTTCGGTGTCGACCTGCTCGGCCGGCATGGGCTGTTCGACGTGGCGCTGCACCGGTCCGGACGCCTGGCGATCATCGAGGTGGAGCCGCACAGCCGCGAAAGCTACGCCCAGCATATGGGCGTGCTGCGCCCGATCATGGAACGGCTGGGCAAGTTCAACGACGTGGCCGAGCTGTGCGCCGAAGCGGCCCGCCACATGAAGAGCCTGCTCGGCTTCGACCGGGTGATGGTCTATCGCTTCCACCCTGACGATAGCGGGGAGGTGATCGCCGAAGCCAAGGAGCCGCACCTTGGATCGTTCCTGACGCTGCGCTATCCCAAGAGCGACATCCCCGCGCAGGCCCGTGCGCTGTACCTGCGCAACCTGCTGCGCACCATTGCCGATGTGAATGGCGTGCCCGTGCCGATCGAGCCGGCGGTGTCCTTCACCGGGGAGCCGGTGGACCTGTCGCTCAGCACCCTGCGGGCGGTGTCGCCGATCCATATCGAATACCTCAAGAACATGGGCGTCGCGGCGTCCCTGTCGATCTCCATCGTGGTGAAGGGCAAGTTGTGGGGCCTGTTCGCCTGCCACCATTATTCTGCCCGGGTGCTGTCCTATTCACTGCGCACCGCGGCGGAGCTGTTCGCGCAATTGTTCGCCCTGCAGCTCGACCTGGCGATCGGCATGGCCGGCAGCCGCATGGCGGAGCGTGGGCGGCAGCTGCACGACAAGCTGATGACCCGCCTGGTGGGGGGCACCAGCCTGGTGGAGAACCTGTCCACGGTGGACAGCGTGATCGGCCAGGTGATCCCCCATGACGGGTCCAGCGCCTTTGTCGACGGTGCCTATCGCAGCCGGAGCGCGGCCCCGAACGAGGAGGAGTTCCGCGCGCTGGTTCCGTCGCTGAACACCGCATCGACCAGCCAGATCGTCAGTTCGGACGCGTTGGGGGCCATGCTGCCGGCGGCGGCCGGCTTCGCCGATCGCGCCTGCGGGGCGCTGGTGATCCCGGTCAGCCGGCGCCCGCGCGACTACATCGTGCTGTGGCGCAAGGAACTGCCGCAGGTCGTCACCTGGGCGGGCAATCCGGACAAGCCGGTGGAATACGGCCCCAACGGCCCGCGCCTGTCGCCGCGCAAGAGCTTCGAGGCGTGGCAGCAATCGGTGCGCGGGCGCAGCGCGCCGTGGACCACGGAGGAGCTGGCGATCGCCGAGCATGTGCGGGTCACGCTGCTGGAGGTGATCCTGCGGATGACCGACGACCAGATGCAGGAACGCGCCCGCGCCGCCGCCCAGCAAGACCTGCTGATCGCGGAGCTGAACCACCGCGTGCGCAACATCCTGACGTTGATCCGCGGCCTCGTCAGCCAGTCGCGCGGCGAGGGGACCAGCATCGAACAATTCGCCGAACTGGTGGGCGGCCGCATCCGCGCGCTGGCGATGGCCCACGACAACATCACGCGCGAGCAATGGGCGCCCGCCTCCCTGCACGAGCTGATCCGCGCGGAGGCGGCGGCCTATCTTTCGGGCATGGAGGCGCGGGTGACCGTGACCGGGCCCGACGCGCTGGTGGCGCCGGAGGCCTATACCGTGCTGGCACTGGTGCTGCACGAGATGATGACCAATTCGGCCAAATATGGCTCGCTGTGCGACAGCAGCGGGCGGCTGGCGATCGACACGCGGCTGGACCAGAATGGCGACCTCACCATTGCCTGGCGGGAGAGCGGCGGGCCGCCGGTCAAAGCGCCGCAGCGGCGAGGCTTCGGCAGCACCATTATCGAAAAGTCGATCCCGTTCGAGCTGCGCGGCCAGGCGGAGATCCGCCACCTGCTGAGCGGCGTGGAGGCCGACTTCCTGATACCCGGCCGCTTTGCCGAGGCAGCGGGCGAGCCGACGCCGGAGGGCGTACCGGCGGTCGAGCAGAAGGGCAGCGCCGCCCGCCCCGGCTCGCCAGCCCATGCGCTGGTGGTGGAAGACAGCATGATCATCGCCATGGATGCGGAAGAGGCGCTGCTGGACCTGGGCGTGGCGCGGGTGAGCGTGGTCGGCTCTGTCGCCGGCGCGCTCGAACTGCTCGGCAGTGAGCGACCGGACATGGCGCTGCTCGACTTCAATCTGGGGAACGAATCCAGCGAACCGATCGCCGCGGCGCTGGACGAAGCAGGCGTGCCCTATTGGTTCGTCACGGGATATGGCGATGCGATCGCGCAGCTGGCGCGGACCCGCGCGCGCGGCGTCCTGCAGAAGCCCTATTCGCCCGACGATCTGGCGGCGGTGCTGGAGACGCTGCAGGCCGGATAGGCGGCTCGCCTATTGCCTGTTCGCCCCACCCAGCTTGCCGACCTTCTGCGCACCGGCCATGGTGGTGACCAGCACTTCATTGCCGTCGACCACGACGGCGATGTCCTCCAGCCCGATGATCGAGATGCGCGGGCCGTCGGTTTCCGCCAGCACGTTGCGGCAATCGATCAGCTCGACCTCGCCGCGCGTGCGGTTGCCGTTCTCGTCGCCCTCGCGTGCGTCGCGCAGCGCATGCCAGTTGCCGATGTCGGACCAGCCCATGTCGGCCGGCACCACGGCGGCGCGGTCGGTCTGCTCCATCACCGCGTAATCGACGGACTCGCTCTCGATGGCGGCGAAGCTTGCCGGCTCGGGGAAGAACAGCGCGCCTTCCTCGTTCCCACTGGCGACGGCATCGCGCACTGCGGCCGCCATCGCCGGACGATGGCGTTCCAGCTCTGCCATGAAGGCGCCGGCACGGAAGGCAAAGATGCCGCCGTTCCAGCTGTAATTGCCATCGGCCAGGAAGCCCTGCGCCGTGGCCAGATCGGGCTTTTCCACAAATCGCGCGACGGCGTATCCGCCCGGAATCGGATCGCCGCGCAGGATGTAGCCATAGCCGGTTTCCGCATAGGTCGGCGCAATGCCGAGCGCGACGAGCCAGTCATCTGCGGCAAGTGCGGCTGCGGCGCAGGCGGCTTCCACGAAGGCGGCGGCATCGGCGATGTGGTGGTCGCTGGGGCAGACCAGCATGATCGCATCGACCGGCAGCCGCGCCGCGGCAAGGGCGATGGCGGCGGCGGTATTCTTCGCCTCCGGCTCGACGATCACGCCGGTACCCGGATAGGAGGCGGCCTGCAGCTCGACATGGGCGAGGTGCGCAGCGCCGGTGACGATCAGGGCGGAGGCGAAGCGCCGGTCGTCCGCGCAGCGGCCAAGCGTCGCCTCGAACAACGTCTCGTTGCCAACCAGCGGCAGGAACGGCTTGGGCATGGTCTTGCGGCTCTTGGGCCAAAGCCGAGTGCCGCTGCCGCCGCTCAGTACCACTGGATGAATTGCCGCCATATTCGCGCAGGTCCTTGCAACATTGCTGCGATGCCGCATAACCATCCCCGCGGCCCCTGTCACCTGAGCTGTCGTGCCGCCGGATCAGAACCAATCCTGGCGCCAGCCGAACAAGGCCGGCACCGGATTGCCCGCCGCATCGCGCGCGGGGCGGAAGCGGAACCGCTCCTGCGCCAGGCGACAGGTCAGCCGGTCGGCTTCCGGATCGGGGCTCGGCTCCACCACCCGGCACTCGCGGGCGCGACCGTCAGTCCCGACCAGCATGTGGATGATGACGTGGCGGCCTTGGCGGATTGCACGTCCGCCCGGCGGCACCGGATAGTCGCGCGCATCGCTGATCGTCCCGCCGATCTTGACCGGCTGGGTCGCCGCGATTCCGCCGGCGCCACCGCCCTGCCCGCTGCCCGAACGGCCGCTGCCGGTACCCTGCCCTGCCCCGCCGGCACCGCTGCCTTCGCCGCTCTCGCCCGCGCCAGCCCGGTTTTCGGTACCGGTGGCGGCAACCGGGGGCGCGGGCGGGGTGACGCGAGGGATCACGACGGCAGGGGTTGGGGCGACGACCGCGCGCGGCGTCGCCCGCGGTGCCTCCGGCGCGGCCTCCCCTTCCTGGGGGACGGGCTCAGGGGCGGCGCTCGGCTGCGGCTGCGGCACGGGCGGAGGTGGCGGGGGCGCCGGCGGCGGCGGGTCCTCGAACGCGACCGTCACCAGCTGCCCGGCCCGCTCGATGGCGCTGCTGGCCAGGTCCGGCGCGAAGGCCCGCACCAGGCCCGCGAGAGCAGCGCAATGCAGCGCCAGCACCAGGGCCAGCGTGGGCCAGTGCGGGCGCCGACGCCGATCATCGACCCACTGGGGATCGGCCATGATCCGTCCGCCCACTATCCGCTGATGCAGGAACGCCCGATCAGGCGTCCGGATCGGCGACAAGGACCCCCAGCGGCGTTTGCTGATGCTGCACGACCACCCACTCCTCATGCGCCAGCCGCATCAGCGTGGAGGTGCACAGCGCGTTGTAGCGCCCGTCTGCTCCGCCCGCTTCCGCATGGGAGGCGCGCACGCGATAGCCGATCACGATCAGCCCTTCGTGTGGGCGCTCGACCACCTGATCGGCGAAGTCGACCGTCTTCCAGCGCGGGGTACCCTCGACCGCGGCGGTTGCCGCCTTGCCGTCGAACAGGAACGGCTCGCTCGGCAGCGCCATCACGCAGGTGTCGGCCACCCGCTCGCGATAGACCTCGCCGCCGCCCAGCCACAGCTCGCGCTCATATTCCCAGATCCGTGCATCTTCCATCACATCCGCCTCTGTCTGCGCTGCCAATCGTGCTGCACATTTCAATGCGCGAGCTGCCCCGTCGGGTCCGGACGACTGAGCCGTGCAAAAGTTGCGGCGAACAGAGGAACGGGGTTGCAGGATAAGCCGTTTAGCCGCTGAGTGCGAGACAGCACGAGGAGAACGGATCGACCACAGACGGCGCATTTTCGAAGATTGGCACCGCCCCCCCTGCGTGTGACCATTCCGGACCAGTCGTCGATCCCCTGACTTCCGCTTCCAGCAGTCCCCCCCCCGAATGGAGGAGCGGAAGTTTTTTTCGAACCCCGGCACGCCCCTCCCCCCCTCGGCGTGACCGGGGTTCTTTTTGTCGCGTGGATATTCGACCGTTGGTGGAGGATCAGGACCGGTTGAGTTCTTCCTTAACCCGCAGCGGCCCTTCGCTGTACAGATAGGCCGGATCGAAGTCGCCGAACGCCTCTAGTGCAGCACGATCGTTCACATACAGCGTGCCGCGGCGGAACTCCCCGATACCCTCCTTGCGCAATTGCGCGAGCGCCCGGTTCATGTGGACCGCGGTGGTGCCGCACATATCGGCAAGGTCGGCCTGGATCAGCTGGGTGCGCACGCCGTCGCGCCGGCCAAGCCCGACCTGGTCGAGCCGGTGCCACAATTCCGCAAAGACATGCGCCACGCGGCGCGCGGCGGTCAACTGTTCCAGCTTCATGATCCACTCGCGGTGGATCGCCCCGTCCAGCAGCGTGGCGAACA
>Ga0210040_10004006_pt1 | contig 19489 bp, 19 predicted proteins | sample CryGeyCG12114_NA_FD_185462 | JGI IMG/M metagenome (GOLD analysis project Ga0210040, IMG submission 185462) | Groundwater microbial communities from aquifer - Crystal Geyser CG19_WC_8/21/14_NA (SPAdes) (version 2) | ecosystem: Environmental > Aquatic > Deep subsurface > Groundwater | place: USA...
GTGACCGCGTCAGGATTCAAACCTGAAACCTTCTGATCCGTAGTTGGAAAATATTCTTTTCTCGCTTTAATCAAACTTAACCGATTTTAATCCAAAAAGCTGATTTTTAAATTGTTGCACTAAACTTGCTTTTCTGTTTTAATCATAGGAAAGGCTGGTTTAGCCGGCGTTTGTTTGCAAATTGTTTGCAAACACAAAGATGATTTATGATGTGAGAATGGTTGGTGAAAAGCAAAATCATAAATTATGTCAGCAACAATTTCCATCATCCTTGACACACGAAGGATGAAAAAAACAGAGAAGTACCCCGTAAAGTTAAGGGTAACTTTTCAACGTGTGCCGGAGTATTATCAAACCCTTTTTGACCTTTCAAAGGACGATTGGGAAAAGCTTTCCGCTTCCCGGATCAGTAATGAACTCCAACAGACACGGGACAAGCTGCGGGAACTTGAACGACAGGCCGATAATGCTATTAAAGAGCTTACCCCTTTCAGCTTTCCGGAATTTGAGAAGACGTTTATCAAATCCCACCCGCATATCCGTCAGAAAAGAGAGAAGCAGGAATCTTCTACTGTAGGAACAGATAATTTTGACTACACGCCTTTTTACAAGAAGTTTCCATTACTGCTTGAGACTGGCGTCAAACAAGGCCACATTTCTTATTCCTACCTACAATTGATTAAGAAGTTCATAAGGGCCGAACGGATTGCTACGGCCATCAGCTACCATTGCAGCTATGTATCGCTTAAAAAGTTTCGGGGCGACGTAAGCTTAGCGGCAATTACGGTGGACTACCTAACGGAGTATGAACTTTGGCTGAAGGGGCAGGAAATTTCAAAGACTACCATTGGCATTTACCTGCGCCCACTCCGTGCCGTTTTCAATGAAGCCATAGACGCCAAGTTTATCAAGCGGGAAACGTGTTATCCCTTTGGCAAACGGAAATACCGGATTCCTTCTTCTAAAAAGGTAAAGAAGGCGCTGGAATTGGATGACGTTCAGAAAATTTATTTCTACGAGTGTGACCCGGAACTCCCTGGTGAACAACAAGCAAAAGATTACTGGCTGTTTAGCTACTTCGGAAACGGAATGAATCCCAAAGACATCGCTAACCTTCGTTACGAGTACATCGATGGTGATTACCTGAGTTTCGAACGCTCAAAAACTGAGCATACACTCCGCAGCGAACCCATCACCATTACCGTTTTTGTTACCGATGACATGAAAAGAATTATAGAACGGTGGGGTAATAAGAACAAAGCTCCAAAGAACTACATTTTTCCCATTCTGGAAAATGGTCTTTCTCCTCTGCGGCAATATGAACTCATTCAAAACTTTGTCGGTTTTATTAACGACTGGATGAAGCGCATTCTCAAAAATCTCGGTATCGACAAGAAAGCCACCACGTATGTAGCAAGGCATACCTTCTCTACAGTCTTAAAACGGTCTGGCGCCAGTACGGAATACATACAAGAGTCCCTTGGACATGCCGATAAGAGCACCACGGAAAGTTACCTTGACAGCTTCCCAAGGGAGATAAAAAAAGAGTTTGCCAACAAGCTCCTTTCTTTCAAGCAAAGTACGGTCACTGCAGATGATTTTATCAGCTAACCATTACAACAGAAGGGCATGAAAAAGAATAGACTTATCACTGAAAATACCATCGCTACATTAAGTGAAAATATACATGCAGCTAACACCTATTTTCTTAATAAGGCGCAGAGGCAGGTAAATACTGCATTAACGCTTAGAAACTGGCTCATTGGCTATTACATAGTGGAGTATGAACAATCAGGTAAAGACCGGGCTGAATACGGTGCTAGACTTTATAAAGAAGTTGCTGACCGCCTTACCAAAAAAGGTCTGAAGTCAATACGAGAGCGGCATCTATATCTCTGCAAAGACCTTTATTTGGCTTATCCTCAGATTTTGCGCACAGTGTCCGCAAAATATTATTTGATTGATTTTCAGCATCCTGAAATTTTGCGGACACCGTCCGCAAAATTGCCAAATTCCGGCCTTAGTGGTGCTGAAATGAACCTTTTACTAACCAACTTAAGTTTCTCCCATTTTATAGAGCTATTAAAAGCTGATAGTAACGAGAAGCGCCGGTTTTACGAACGTCAGGCCATTGAAATTAATTGGGGAGTAAGAGATCTGAAGAGAGCCATTGAAAGCCTGTTATATGAAAGAACCGGCTTATCAACAAATAAAGCAGAGCCAATTAAACAATTAAACCGGGAAGAAGATTTACAGCCAGAGACCGTTTTTCGGAACACCTATTTATTGGAATTCTTAGGACTGGAAGAAAAACCTTACTATACGGAAAGCGATCTTGAAGAACGCATTATTACCAACCTGCAGAATTTTTTACTTGAACTCGGACGTGGCTTTTGCTTTGAAGCCCGACAGAAACGGATAACATTTGGCAATACGCATTACCGGATTGACCTTGTTTTCTACCACCGCATTTTAAAATGTCACGTACTGCTTGATTTGAAAATTGGTGAGTTTAGCCACGCCGACGCTGGACAAATGAACATGTATCTAAATTACTTCAAGGAGAACGAAAGCAGCACCGACGATAACGACCCCATAGGAATTATTTTGTGTTCTGGCAAAAACGAGGCGTTGGTGAAGTATGCAACGATGGGTTTACCGCAAAAAGTATTTGTTTCCAAATACATGGTTAACCTGCCAACAGAAAGCGAGTTGAAACGGGCATTGGAAAATGGACTTGAGAGTTGATAGCAGTTTATCTATGAACGGCAACTGTACTTGCTTCTCTTTTGAGGTTAAAATCTTTGTCCTACCAAACTAATTTATTGGCTTTCGGTTGTGAAGAAAGCAGGTAACTCTAATGACTCTTCCTCAATCCACTTGTTGCGTTCCACCAAGTAGCGAATCAGCACATGCTCTTCCTTGTTGAAGGCCGACGGGTCAAGTCCGGACAATGGTTTATTGAAAATCCAGTTGCTGTTGTGGTGTGGAGAGTTGACCGGCAACGCCACATCTATTCTATAGGGCATCAACAGTGAAATGGCAACACCCTTGCTTAAGAGTTTTTGGCGAATACGGGAGTAAATGGATAACCCATGATAATCCCAATCACAGGAATAATAAAGCGGCAACTGTAATTTACCCTCGCCAATGTGGTCAATTATACCAATGTTGTTGCCACCAACGTACCAAAGCTCCATGTTGTGTTCACGGGCTTTCCATGGGCTTTTCAAATGGGCAATGTTTTCGCAAAGGATTACTTTAACTGGAGTCAGGCAATCCACAACAAACCGCCACTGTAGATTTTTTGGATCTTCTTCCGGAAAAGCTGAAATATTCAAAATCTTACGAACAGCATCCAACAATCCGGGTTTGTTTTCCAGATATTTGGAGCCCTTGTTTTTGAAAAATTCACTTGAAAACGTTCGGATTGTTGTCAGCTTCTGCTTAAACTCTTCTCTTTGATCGGCAATGAAAATCATCGTCTGAATATCCTCCTCAGTGTATTTACGCCGGCCATCATCTTCCAAATCGTGGTTGACCAGAAAATGCTGATATTGCTCAAACGCAGACTTGAGGTTCTGTTCATAAAAGCCGGCATAATGGGGCGCCGCTTCAAGAACCTTCATGTTTCCTTTTCGGTAGCGCAAAAGCCCTTTTTGCGCCATCAAGAAATTTTTGACGTAAGAATTATCGGTAATCTTCGCTGCGGTCTTTCCTTCCCTGTACAATTGGTTCAAAGCCTTCAGGTGGCGCCAGGTCAATGCCGTTTTGGTCATCTGCGTTTTCAATTGATTGTTTATCTAAATCGCACAGCACGGCCATCGGGACGCCGTTTACCGGCGCTTCTGTTTCCATGTTTTTGTGCAGCATATACACGTATTGTTCGCCGTCCTTGAACTTACCCACGGGATTGACGGATAAAGAAAGGAGTTGGTAGTCGTACCGCTGCGCAATCTCATAGAGCATGTCATAATTTGAGCCCAATCCCTCTGCTTCATCAATTGGCATGACTCGAACAGCAGACGTAGGCTGTTTTCCCTCCTCGCTGCTCATGATGGAAAGCCGGGCTATACAAAGCATGGCAACGGCAGTGTAGGTCTGTCCTGTACTGCCTTTGTTAATACGACCGGTATCCGATTCTAAGTTGAATGACAGTTCAATGTATTTTGAGGGATCCAGTAAATTTTTAATAGTAAAATTCTGTGCATAGGTGTTTGTGCATCGCACAAATGCTTCTTTCATCATAGCAGGTAGGTCAATTTTATCGCCCAATGCATGATGCAAAGCATCCGCCTGCACTTTGTCGTCCAACATATCCTTGAAGGTGGTAATCCAAGTTTTGGGGTATTGCGCCGATTGTCCTTTGCGAAGCCGGGCCGTATAACCCCCGCTGATTTTGGCAGCATTTCTTAGGAAAATGTCAATACGGCGAGCCGTGTTTTCCTGATGCGTAATGGCCTCGTCCACTTCATCCAATAGCGTTTTAATCTTCTGAACTTTCCGGCTGTTTAATTGTCGGTTTTTTTCATTGATCCGAGTTAGGTAGTTTTCGATAGCCTCAATCACCGAACTTTCCGATTGGCCCAAGATTGTGTCCCGAAAGGCCTCTGGCAAAAGATGCGTAGCCAGTTCAACAAAATCACTGGCCCCTTCAAAGCGATAGGCTTCCGCAGAAAGATAGTGTTGTACGAGCACACGAAACTTGGTAACATAATCCGTTTCCGCAGTCAGGTAATCACTGTGTTCCGCAGAAAATCCAGTTATGTGTTCCTTTTGTGTGAGATCCGCCGGTAACGTTTCATTAAACGATAGAAACCGTTTCTCTGCCGCCAACCTTTTCGTCCCAATCTCGTTTAAAGCATCAGTCAATTTGGGAAGCTGAACAATTGTTTCCAGCTTTTTATTTGTTGTTTCCAATTCGTTTCCTAACAGCGTGTCTTGATTTTGCACAGCAGCTAACCGATGTACAATATTTTGCCGCTCCAACTCCGGGGTCATCAGTTCCCCGGCAAAATCAGCCGGCTGAAGCAGGCCAACATTTATTGCCTGCTTCTTGTTGATGTACTGTTTGGAAAAATGCTCTAATGTTGATAGCAGAGCTTTGGTCTGCTCCAGCGTTACGCTGATGCTGTCTTTTTCTTGCTTTGCTTTTTTAAACCGTTCGCTAACATTGTCAGTTCCTAATGAAAGCGCGAATTTTTCTTCAAAAGCCTCTGCACTGATGTTCCATTCGGCGATGGTTTCCTGTTTAAGCAGTTGCTTTTTCTGCCAAAAGGCATTTAATGCCAAAGCTGGATTCGGTATTTCTGATAAGATGCGAAGAATGCTTTCCAGTTGATTTTTCCTCTGGGAAAGCTCTGCAACTTCTTGGTCAAGCTGATTGCTGTACTGTTTGAAGTATGAACGGATTTTTTCCTGATCATTGGTTTGGAGAATTGGGGTGGTGGTATAACGGACAAACCGCCGAATGCCGTTTAGGTTAATCCAAAATCCATCATCCTCTTTTTCAACAACGGAAAGGGCATCAATCAACTGAGCCGGTGTTGGAAGATAATCCTTTTTATCAGTTGGCTTGTTGCGTGGCAGGTGTTGAAACGCAAGGAATGCACTTTCCTCCTCTAAGTTAAATGCACGGTTTTGTTGCAAAGCCCAGTAGCTCAACGATGACGGGTCTGTGAAAAGCACATAGCTTTTCAAAATTTTCTTTGTATCCAGTTCGTCGCTTACCCTATCAATCTCTTTTTTTATGTCTCCCTGCAGATTGAAAAGTGATTTTTGGGTAGAGATGGCACTGATCTCGTACATCACAGACGCTCCATTTAACCTGTTCTCCAAATCTTGCAAGGCCGCTGTTAAGTGGCGTTTCTCTTGATAAGCGTCAAACGCTTTTCGAAACTCGCCATCGCTACCCTTAAAACTTTGCCGGAAAGTTCGGGCACTTTCAAAATTGCTATAGCGTGGTAACAGGTCTTCGTAAATTTTAGTAGCATGGCTTAGTTCTTCACATAACGCCTGAAACTTTTCCTTTGTCGCCAGTGTTTCACCAATTAAAATGTCGTCAAGGATGTCCTTATACTGTTTTGCCTTCAGGTAGGTCAACGCACATTCCCTGCGCTCTCTTTCCAACCGGGATGTCTCTTGGTGCCAGTAGCGAAGTTCTTGTAACAACCAACGCTGTTGAAATTCATCTCTTTCCCTTTTTTGTTCCCGCAATTTAACCAGCGCCTTTTGCTTTGCAGTTACCCTTTGAATTTCATTCAGGTTTTGCCCATACTCGCCAACGGAGTTTTCCATTTCCTTGACTGCATCCAGAAATTTCAACCAAATATTTTGGGCAATTTCATTGCCGAAAAGAAATTGGCACAAGCTATCGCTGGAGCGGGTGTCAAGCATTTTACCCCTGGAAAATGCTTGCAGAATAGCTGCGTAGTCTTTTAGCAGCCGATGGTTGGTGCTGACATTTAACGGAAGAATGTTTTGCGAAAAAAGTACCTCGTGAAACTTTCGGTAACGTTGCCAGGCGGTACAATAAAAACCTTGGTTGCCCATCAAGTCCTTCAATTGTTCAATCGGCAAAATCTGGTCGTCACGCAAAAAGTGCTTGAAGCCGAGCGGTGCAGGTAAATAAAGCGGATGCTCCCAATCAAATCCTTGCTGTATGAGAAAGGCTTGGGAGTGCTGCACACCGCTTTCTAAATACACACCAACGACCAACCATTCTCTTGGCGATTTTTGAATGTTCAAAAAAGCATACCCTACGCCTTTCCCACGCTTTTGCTCGGTAAGAACCATGCCGTCCGGGTCACGCTTGTCATTTCCTTTGGTTGCGGATTCAAAAACCTCTGACCCGACAAAAATCAGTTGAATAAGGTCGGCGATCATGCTCTTGCCTACGCCACTCTCGCCTATGAAATCGGTGCGAAATGGGTGAAACAAGTAATCAAATTCCTGATGGTGAATGAGGCCTACTGTAGAAAGGCTGTAAATCCGGGGAAAGTTTTTCATCATGACGCCTCCTGTTTTAGCCATTGATCCAATCCGGTAATGTAATCCTGGTAAATTGTATTCAGCCTTTGAAATGAAGGCAGCAAATCAAAGTGGTCGCCTTCCAAATCCACCCACCCAATCTTGGCGAATTCCTTCATTGCTTTTTCCACCGTTTCGTCCAGCTTTTCATCATCCATTTCGGTGGTGTTAACATTCTTCGCTTTCGCCAGCGTACGAAATAGACCAAGTTTCAAATCTTCGTAATCCTGGCGGATCATTCGTTTTAGCACCGTTAGGGTGTCCAACTCAATGTATTGGTCAATGTAAACGATCTTGTAAACCATGAAACCAACTATGACAAACTCGTTGGCAAAAAAATGGCGGTTCTCAAGGGGAATATTTCCTCTGCTTTCGGGCCAGAAATCCAAATAAAAATAGCGGTTGATTGACTCGCCACCCTCTCTTAATTGCACCGAAAAAAACCGCTGATAGTAGGCCTTCAGGCTCTCAAAATGTTTGTCAACGAACCGGTACCAACTCTCTTGTTCTCCCCAGCGCTGAACGTGAATGCCGTTTTTAAAAGCAAAATCCAACCTGCCAAAAGCCAATTCGGCCTCATCGTCCATCAGAAACTCAATTGCCTTTGTTTTTGTTGCAGGATTGTCACTTCCCATAGTTTTGTTTTGGTTTTAATGTTACGAACCTCACGTTCGGGGTTGACCTGAATGGCGATACCGGGTTGCTTTTCAAAATTCCGCAATGCTTTGTAAACAACGGAAATGGCCAACAAAAGTCCTACCTCTCCATTTTCACCCACTATGCGAAAAAAATACGGAGCTAATTGCACCCGCCCTTTTTCCAAAAGCTCTTCTTCAATGGCCGAAACCCATTTTGTCACTTGGTCTTGGCGTAGCAGATGATTTTTGAAAACCGTAGCTGCCTCTCGCCAGGCCTCAGCAGATTGTTCTGTTATTACTCTTTTTTGAGATTTTATTGGGAAAAGATTGTTTTTTCGCTCAACAATCGCAAAATCTTGTTTTACAAGCAGCATAGCGGATGTGGGTATGCCGGGCGGTAGTTGGAGCACCTTTTTGCCGTTGCCCGAAACCACCACACTGTTTTCAATCAAATAATACAGGAAACGTTCGACCCTTACGTTGAATAGCGGTTTGTTCAAGTTGCTGAACAATTGCTTGATTTTTGGCTGGATACGGTCCAGTCTTTTATCAATTATGGCAAGTGTTCGCCGCATGTCCTGAAAAAAGAATACGGCATCATAGGCTACGCTTTGTAAGCCCTCATCATCGTATTGGCCAACCGCCTCTTCCATCAATCGGCGAATTTTATCCATTTCCCGGAAAGCGGAACGCAGCTCCTTGTTTTGTGTGCGTATGATTTCAAAACGCTGGTCAATTTGTTTTAAGGTTTCCAATATGGTTCCTTCCTGTAAACTAAGTTTACGGTTGGACCGTAGTTCTAAAACCGACTGGTCAATTTGACGATCCAGAAAATCCAGTTGGCTTTTTAAATGCGGCTTAAAAACTTCAAACTCTTCCTGAAACCACTTGATTAAGCTTTGGCGTGCATTGGCTGCCTGTAGCTTCTCCCGTAGCGAGGTGCACATGTTTTCAATGCGGGTGGGTGAATAAGATGCTTGCAATATCTCCTTTGCCTTTCGGCAAAACTCATAGGTGTATACTTTAAACAGATACTCCCGGCGTTCATCGTCGTAACGCAGAAAGTATTCCTGCAGATTGGCAATAATTGTGTTGTATTGTGCCGAGGGATGGCGGCCTTGTTCGCTTTCCACGGGTGCATTCACGGCTCGCAAGGCTTCATGCACATCCTTTTCTTTAAATGCATGATTTGGGTAAAGTCCTGCTTCAATTCTTTCGTAAAGCCAAATAATAGCCAGCCCGGCTTTGGGGTCGGGAAATAGCAGCCTATACGTGTTCTCTTTTGAAATCTCTGTTAGAAAGTGAAAAGCATTTTCGCTCAATTTACTTTTAGGTTTTGTTTTCCTGAAAATACAAAATCCCTGCTACCCTGAAAATTTGCTTTGCAGTTTTCGGTTGCATCCGCTTAGCTTGAAACCTTTGCCAATTCAGCATTAAGATTTGTGCGGAATTCTTCAGCATTTTTGTAGAGACCCGCATCAAATATCTTTCTTTCATCACCGACGAAACTACCGGGTTTGACAGCCGGTCCATTTGTGTCGCCATAACCGAAGCTCGGTGCCGAAACGCCGTCTGTGCCGTGAGGATGTTCAATGAGGTGATTGCGTACAAGGGTTACACCTTGGGCCTTGAATTTTTCCAAGCCGGGATAGTATTGAATAATCTTTAGCAGCCGATGAGCAAAATAATAAAACGCTTCGGTGTAAACTTCTATTTCCAAGACCTGTTCAACATCACTGTCATTGACCAAACTGTCAACTATCTCCTCGGTTAGCGGAAAAGCATTGTAGTCATTTTGAGAACTCTCCAAGCTTTCTATCCATTGTAAATGCAAAGGCTTTTTGCCAATGTTGCTCTGACGACGGAACTCTGCATCTTTTTCAAGCAACTTCACTTTGTTTAGCAGTAAATCCAGTTGCGACAGCCGTGATAAAACCTCCATTGAGTAGTGGTTTACTTTTTCGGTTAGTCGCTCGTCTTTTCTCATTTGCAACGTTTCCCAATAGCGCCAAAAGGCTTTTTGGGTAGCGCTGAAGAAAGTCTCTTTGCCCGATACGAATGCTAACAATTTTTGTGTTAAAGCCAGCGACTTTTTTATGTCCTCATTTATTTGGTTGTGCATGTATCTTAAATTAATCACTATTTGAAAATACCCTTCGTGAAAAAGCAAACTTTCAGTACCATTTTAGCTTTCCCAAACAAGCCAAAAACGGCAGTTCTGCCAATGTGTTTTGGTGAATGACACCGGCTGGCTAATTACTGGTTTATTGAGATCAAAATCGTTCGGTAAAATCCATTTCCAGTAAGTTTGTTTGTTGACATCATATAAGATTACCATAGCTGGATATGTACGGGTGAAGAAGTAGTTCAATGTGGATTTTTTATGGCGAACTCGCGGCTGGTTTCCTGATACTCGTTGCGCCTTTAACTGCACGGAGAATGAAAGTCCCAAAACTTGGTCATTTATGACTGGAGTAACGATGAAATCTATGCCAAAGTCAACAGGCTTATCGGTTAACCAAGCGGGTGGCAACCGCGAGCGAAAATAATTTTCAGAAACAGTTTCTAAAACACTATTTGGATGTCGGAGGGAATATTCCTTTTCACGCATTTTGCCACTTTAAGTCTTCAATTTTACACCACTTTTGTTTTCTAAATCTGAAGCAAAGTTTATCTATCTGTTTCGGCCACATTTAAAAGAGCGATTGTTAAAAAAATCTCACATCTACAACTACGGCTTTAAGCGACAAAACAAGAAAGCCCTCATAAACCGATTGCTTGTTTTAACCTGCTTGTTTCGACGTTGATAATTCGCTTAACGTCCATCTTTACTTGGTAAAAGTTATCCAACACTTGTTGCTGTGTAACGTTTGAAATTGTTGAAATTTCCATGAAATTGTTTGCCTCATCGCTTATTTTCTTGTGGTCGTTTACAATCTCCGAATGAAACATTTTTAACTTGATTTTCTCATCTGGATTATCCGTCACCAACCCCACAAACTCGCCGGACGATAGCGCCGAAATTTTACTGGCTGGAATAGCGCTGTCCAACTGCTTTGAATGGCTAATAGAAGTGTCCGTCCGGTTGATGGAAACGCTTTGGCGGTCCTGCATGATTTTACCAAATCTCTCCGACAATAACTTAGCCGTTTCTCCCATCACTTGGCCGCTTATAATGTTGCCGGTTATGTTCACAATTACGTCTGCCTGTTCACGGCCATAATCCTTCTTCAATTGACTGAAATCCTGCATAGCCAAAGTGGTTGCTACTTTGTTGCTACGAGCCGTGGCAATTAAGCTGTCAATATTGTTGAAATAAATGGTAGGAAATTCGTCAAAAACTAGGCTGCATTTCTGCATTCCTTTCTTGTTTACTTGCCTCACTAATCTTGACACATAAAGCGATAAAACTGCTCCATAGATTTGCTGCTTTTCCGGGTTGTTTCCCATGCACACAATTTTCGGTTCTTTAGGATTATTTATATCTAACGTAAAATCGTTTCCGGATAGCACCCAATAAAGTTGAGGAGAAGCCAGCCGTGCCATACCAATTTTCGCGGACGCTATCTGCCCTTCTAATTGCTCCATCGCATCGTTTTGGTAAGCCGTGATAAATGGGTTCACCAGCACCTCAATTTCGGGCTGTGTGTTGAGCACAGGGAAAAGTTCGTCATACTCCGCCTGCATTAGTTCAATAACATGGGGTAAAGTGCAGTGTTTTCCATCCTCATATTTGCGCAAAAACCAGATAACGGCCGTAACAAAGTTGATGGGTGATTCCACAAAGAAATCGCCTTGCTTGTTGATCCACTCCCGGTTTAATCCCAAAAGTATCGTTCTCGCCGACTCTGTAGCGTCTGTAATATCGTTCATGCTGGAAGGGTTCAGCGGATTGCAGCGGTGGCTTACAGAAAGGTTGTCAAAATTAATTACATAGAAGGATGGCTTTACAGGATAATTTCCTTTATGCTGCAGCAGCCAGTTATAGACAACTTTTGAAAGGTCATCGTATTTGAAATCATAGACAAACATGGCGAAGCCTTTTTCAATGTGCTGCTTGATGACGTGCTGAATGACAAACCAGCTTTTGCCAGCGCCGGGACTACCGATCACAAGCAAACCACGGAAAGGATTGATGATGTTTATCCAGCTTTTTCTAATCTTACCTTTCAAGTTGTAACGAGCTGGCAGGTTGATAGAAAATTCATTCGCAAGAAACCGTTCCTCCTGCGGAAATGTTTCATTCAGCGAATTAAAGACATCATTTCCTAAATTGTATCTAACCAAACGGCTTATTAAGTTCCCTGCTGCCAATAGCAGCAGAAATCCGGCACCTGTCGCCATCATGTAAATTATAGCAACTGTTTCGGCAGTTTCACTAAGCTGGAAAAACGCAGGGCTGCCAAAATATAAACCAGAGCCGAAAAGGAAATAGACCGCAATGCTTTTTTTATTGATTTTTTCGTCCTTTTTACCCTGCGCTCCCAGCAGGGAAATAACCAACAAGCCAATTGCTACCAATTTTGACGTACTTAATGAATTAAATATGCCGGTGTGGGCAATATTTAAAAGTAGCCGGTCCGTGATAGTACTTCTTAGCTGCCAGGCTTCAAAAGCCCGGTAACAGAAAAAGTAGAAATGCAGCAGCAAAACCAAGATGCTGGCAAATCTTGTCAGGTCTATTATTTTCCGCAGCCCCTGTTCATTCTCTCCTGTAACAGACATAACACAGTTTTTGGGTTATAGATTATTGTCCTTTCGCTTCTTTTTCCGCTTTTTAATGAGCAGGCTGGAAGGAACGTTATCAAATTGTTCTTTTGTAGATAATAAAACATTCAAAACCTCACTTGCTGGAGATTGGGCAGAACCTTTCTTGTGAGTAGGCTCTTGTAGTTTTTTCGGTTCTTTTAAAACCACGGCAGAGTCACCCTTTGTTGTGTCGTCCTTTTCGACTTTGATTTCCCCTGTATTTTTAATGGTTCGGGCCTGTAGGGCCGCCGCACTATAGGCTTTACCCAAATCACTACCATTAAAGACACACTTACTGTTATTGTCAACGTAGGTTATTCCGTATAATAACAGGTTTGTATTCTGCCGCAATACTGTATAAATATTTTGCTGCTCCAGATTGTGTACAAGAGCTTTTACTGTTTGCGCATTTTGCAAACCCCTTTCTATAGCCTCTTTAACCCGTTGCTTGTATGGCTCTCGGTCAGATTGGTTTGATAAGAACTTCGCTTCCAGATTTTTCAAAGTTGGCTGGCAGTGAATAGAGCTTGCTTTGATAGGAACACCGATTTTATTGTCCTGAGCATCTATAATCCTGTAAATCAACCCACGATTTTTATGAATCCTACCGTCTTCTTTTCCCCGGTCAGCTATTACATTAAATTGGTGTAGAGCGGCATTGTATTCCGGTAGCGACGTAAAGCGGTATTGATTAAAAACAGTGGTTACTACGTTTACAATGGCTCGTTTTGTTTCGTGCTTTCCATATACAGCCTTATCAATTTTTAAAGTAATGGCCACGTTACTTTTTTGCTGTTTGCTTTCCGCCTTTACCAGAGCGTAAAGCTGCTCCAATTCCTTTCTGGCTTTTTCCGACTGATTCCTGCCAATGTTATGTGTATTAATTCTGCTTCCATCATCCCGGATAGTATTGCTTACAATGTGAATGTGGGGATGGCCAGCGTCGTCGTGTTTATAAACCAAGAAGGGCTGCTCTCCAAATCCTATCTTTTCCATGTAGGCATTTGCCAGCTCAATTAGCTTGCTGTCTGATATTTTTTCTGAGGGGTCAAAATTGAGCGAGATGTGAACGGTCTTTGTGGTGGCTCTTTGGTTTAAATCATTCAGCCGTCTGAAACCATCCAACTTCTGGTAGAAATTCATTTCATGCGCCTCTTGCAAGTAATTGCTTGCCTGCAGGCAAACCGCTTTGCCTTGTTGTACTTTGGCCTCATTGTAATTTAAGGCCACTTCTGTCAATTTTGGAAAAGTTATTTTTGCGACCATTGTTCGTAAACTTGGTTCATTCGTGACCTGATTTCTTCTATTTTGCCAATCAGCAATTTTTGCAAACTATCATATTGCGTTAGCCAACTTCTGAACTCCGGTATTTTATCAAGGATATGAAGTTTGTGCACGGCCTGGTTGAAATTGTTGCCAATTCCATTGAGCTGTTTCCTCAGCCCAAGCATCTCTTTCAGAAAGTCATCCGCCGATTTATTTCGGTATGCCATGACAACTGGTTTTTGAAGTGCCACTTTTCGCAAATAGCTGCTTACATCTTTCTCAGTGGTTTTTTGCTGTAGCTCAATAACCCGTTTTAATTCCTCATCGTTCATTCGGGTTTTTACAAAATGCCTCCGCACTTCCCTTTCCTCTTTCTTCATTCACATCTGGTTTTAAAGTTCTCACGATTTGATCTCATCTTCAGCAAACCCGAAACGAGTTCCGAGTGAAGGGCAAGATGCTCAAATGTGGCACGTTTGTACATCTTGCCGTGTGTAAGACCCGGCACACTGGCGCCTTGATAAAGCGCAGTGCTTTTAAGATGTTTGAAAATGAAAATGAGCTTGATAAACTCATGTAAAAGCAATACGCTGGTGAAGCCTAAATACTGTACCATTTCGCCCATTTGCCTGGTCAAAATATAGCCAGGTAAAAAATTGTTAGTAATATAGACTATCGAAAGATTTTGCGAGTAAAAAATGGGGCTTTACAGCAGCCCCTCATCAGCAAAGGAATAATAACCTTCCGAGGAAAGTATAATGTGGTCAAGCACCTTAATGTCGTGATACTTTGCCGCTTCTTTAATTTTCATTGTCAGCTCTTCATCGGCACGGCTTGGCGTTAGATTTCCCGAAGGATGATTGTGGCTTAATATCAACCCCACAGAAAGTGATTTTAAAGCCGCTGCTAAAATGAGCCTTGGGTCGGCTAGGGTGCCAGTAATTCCGCCCATTGAGGCTTCGTAGATACCTTTCAATCTTGAGGACCGGTCAAGCAGTAAAACTTTAAACTCTTCCTGCAATTCCATTTTACCATCATTCCATAGGTTTAAAAGAAGTTCGTAGCAGTCTTTCGAGGTAGTAATTTTTAGCCGTTCAGAAGCTTTTATTTTGGTTTTGTAAACCAGTTCAACTTCGGCCACTTTTGTCCAATCCAAATTGTTGATTGTCTGTTCCATAAATCTTTCTTTTACGTGTAAAGAATTAATTACAGAACAGCATCCGCTTTCCGGCAATAAAGACCATGAAGCAACGGAATAAATCGTGTCTTTAGAAGTGTAGGAGATGCTTTGTTTTATGCTGGAATTTTATGGTCGCTTCAGCCGCCGGAAAGCGAACTTTGTGCAGGTAAGCAATGAGAAAAACAAACGCCTATTTTATCTTCCAAAAAGACCTTTTAAAATCTTGCGAAAGATGGGAAGAGGATTGAGTGGTTTTTACCTCTGTAGATGAAAAAGGATGATACCTTTTTTGTGAGAGAAGAATGGAAAACTTGCGACGAAAAATTGAATAGTGGACGTAGCAAATTAACATCTTAAGTAACCCATTTTAAACAACAAAGCCGCCCGCAGGGCGGCAATTTTTTAGAAATCAAACCGGCTTTGTTTCTATGGCGGTGGCTCTGGCTTGATGCAATCGGTAACTCCCTGCAACATGGGGCCGGCTTTCCGTGCTTCCAGCTCCTCGCAAATAGCTACCTTATGACCGGCTTTGACAAGCTTTTGCAAGGCTTTATCCAACCAATAATGTGACATTGAAGCACTCTTTTTTTATTTGCGGGTTGTCTTCGATTGAAATGAGCGTTACGCCCATGTGTTGGGCAATAATTTCGGCGTCTTCGTTGAAGGTCTCGTAGAAGTCACCGACACGGAAAAGCAAAACTGCATCGGGATATTTGGCTTTGATGGCAACGTATTGCTTAATGGGTGTGCTCATGGCTTTGTAATTTAAAGGAGAGAAAGGAAGGCCGTAGCCTTACTTCAATGAGGGTTTAATTGAGGACCAAAGCGCCGCTTCCCTTGGCTGCAAAACAGCACACAAAGCGAAGGCTCTTCCTGTTTTCTTCTGCGCTGTGCCGCCGTACAAAAGCGATTTTAGTTTTGCTTCCTCGCTTTTATAGCTCTTCACATTTTGGAAGTAGCCGGTGATGGCGTTGTAAGCACCATGAACGGTTCCCTTTGCCGTTTCGGTTTGTTGCGTTGGACTGGTGAAGTTGTATTCCAAAACCGCTTCGCATTGGTTGGAGAAACGGGCGGAAAAAGCTTCATTCATTCTACCTTTCAAAACTTCCTTGTTCGGTGCAAAAGCGAGTTTAATAAGTTTGCGCACTTCCTTGTCTATTATCCGCACCGTCGCCCATTGGTTAAAAGTGCCTTCCAACTGCTGCGAAAGCTGATTGGATAAACCCATGACTTTGTGCGCTTGCTCCAGCCGTTCTTTTGCGTTAGACGTATGGCGGATTTTAATGCTGTTGCTGCAATTCTTCAAACCCGCGTTCAGCGTGTTGTTACATACAATACGCACCGGCGTAAAAGTGACCGTAATGCTGCCAAAACTGTCATGTGAAGTTGTGAGGAAAAGGTATCGTTTTATCAGGTCTTTATTCGCCACTTTAATGTAGCCGGGAAGTTTGGCGGTGATGAAAATGCGTTCGCCTTTACCAAGCGCACCTGCTGTTTCGTATTGGATGCCATCGCCACCCACAATGGCATCAAAAAAGGCAAAGGCGTCCACGTTTTGCACCACTTCGTAATCTTTGCCCACTACCCCCAACACAGTCTCTGTATCGGTGCGAATAGTAGCGTAATAATTCGGCACCTGGATGTTTGACGCAATGGTGTCCGTATTTCCAAAAAAGTTCTGGTTACGGTAGGTAAAAAGCTTCCGTTTTTCGACCTTAAAATCCAGTCCTGCAAACTGCAATGCTTCCCGGCTGGTGGGATAGCCGGAAACAATCTGTCCCAAGCCGGGCCAAGCCTTTTCTTTCACGCTAAAAAAAGCGTGTTTCCCGGTCTGCTCGTTGTAATTGATGTTGTGTGCCATAATCGGTTACCCAGCGGCCATTTGTATCACGCAGTTGGGCTCCTGTTGCGGTTTTGGTTTAAATAAAAAAGGACGTGGGGTTTTGAAAAAGTTCCGGCACGGGTTTGCACCGGAACTTGTGCCGGTTAAAACGGCGTGTCGTCGGCTCTGTTTGCGCCTGTAGCTGCCGGTTCTTCGGTGGCTTTGCCAATGACTTCAACTTCCCTTGGCCAAGCCAAAATTTTGAAGTCGTTCACATGGCAGTTCAAACCCGCTTTGGGTTCGCCTTGTTTGGAAACGTATACCCGCACTTCAATGCGACCACCCACTTCCAGCAATGTGCCTTTTTTCAGAAAAGCGGCCACTTTTTCGGTGCGCCAAAAAGAGCAAGCGTAGTAGGTGGTTGTCTGCACCCTTTTGCCGCCTTTGGGCTTGTAGGTTTCGTTCACAGCCACCGAAAAGCTAACCACTTTCCGTTCGTCCTTTGTCGAGTTTACTACCGCATCGGCGGTCAGTCGTCCTGTGATTGTCATAACTGTATATTTAGAGGTGATTAAATGTTTAATGTTTTACTCTACAAACCGGGCAAAGGCAGCGGGACTTTTTGCGATTCTTGAGTTGGCGCTCAAAGTGCCTGTCGCCGTCCTTCCATACCCGCACCACGTCCCATGCGATACCAGCCCGGTTGAGCGCTGCCAATAGTTTTGCTCCCGTTCCTGCTTTGTGCTTTTTCAAGCGTTGCGGAAGGTTATGCTCCACGAATCCGAGGTAATGCTCCGCATGATGAAGTTTCGTTTGAAAGTGAATCAGGTAAACCATAAAAAACTGTTTTGTAAAAGAAACTATCATGAGAAAAACTCGGGTCTCACAAACAAGCATGAAAAGGAAGTAACAGTCTCATAGGCTGTAATTCTGTTCGCTTGTGTGGTGAGCCGGGCACCATTTCTCTTTTTTATTTGTGCTGTTTCCTGCGGAAAAAACATTTTTGAAAAAGGAAAAAATAAAAACAGAAAAAAATAAAAAAGGAAAGCTTTTTCACTCGGCGGCTGTAGCGGCACGGCCAAAAAGCAACGCAATAAAAGAGGGCTTGTGTGCGGCAGGCTTCCCGTGTTTATGGCGGAATTTTTTGGCCGGGCCGTGTGCGATGCTTCTGTGTGCAGCTGCCGAACTTCGCGTCATTTTTTTTATGATTGTTTGTCGCGGTTCCTCATAAAGCAAAGCAGTTGCAACGTTCTACCTTCATAGCTATTAAACGATAGCTATATGGACACGCACATTACTTTTGAACAAGTTGTTCGTCGCGGTTGCGGCATGGACATTCACCGCGATACGGTTGTAGCCACAATTATGGGTGAAGGAATTAAAAAAGAGACACGCACCTATAGCACCTACACCAATGCGCTTCACGAACTGAAGGACTGGCTCACCTCAGTTTTCGTCACGCATATTGCCATGGAAAGCACGGGCATTTACTGGAAGCCTGTTTTCAACATTTTGGAAGACCACTTTCAGATTCTCCTGGTCAATGCCTGGCACGTCAAGAATGTGCCCGGCCATAAAACCGACAAGAAAGACAGCGTGTGGCTCACCAAACTGCTATTGAGCGGATTGCTAAAGGCCAGCTTCATTCCCCCGCGTGACATCCGTGATTTATGTGATTTGAGCCGCTACCGTCGAAAGCTCACCCAGCAGGCAACTGCTGAACGCAACCGGTTTGAGAAAATCCTGCAGGACGCCAACTTCAAAATGAGTGCTGTCATCAGCGACGTGTTTGGGCTAACGGGCACAAAACTGATTGATGCTTTGCTGCAAGGCAATAACAACTTCGATGAACTTCTGGAACTGTGTCACGGTCGTATCAAGAACAAAAAGGAACAACTTAAAGAAGCCTTGGTTGGATATCTAACGCCACACCACAAGTTCATGCTTAAGGCTATCCGCACAAGCCTGGACAGCATCCTTGGAAAAATTGCTTTGCTCGATGCACAGACAATATTGTTATCCAAACCGTATCAAAGAGAACTGGAACTCTTGCAAACCATACCCGGCATCAACAAAATATCCTCTGTCTGTTTGCTCTCCGAAATAGGAGCCGACATGAGTCAGTTCCCAACCGAACACCACTTGGCTTCGTGGGCCGGCTTGTGTCCAAGTTCCAATGAAAGTGCCGGCCGGATAAAAGGCACCCGGATCACGCAAGGCAATCAATATCTTAAGCCTGTTTTGGTGGAGTGCGCCTGGTCCGCTTCGCATGTCAAGGACTGTTACCTGAGAAGTAAATATGAAAGCCTGATTGGCCGAAGAGGAAAGAAAAGAGCGTTATTGCTGTTGGGCACAAAATACTCACTTCGGCTTATCACATCCTGAAAGAGAAGGTAGCTTATAAAGAATTGGGTTATGATTACTTGAGTACAAGGAGGAAGAAAAATCAAGTGCAATCCTACCTGGACAAATTGAAGAATTTAGGTATCGAGGTACAAGTGACTGGTATCGCATAAAAACATAAGGTCGGCTTTTATTGGCGGCATGACCCCGGAAAAGAAACTGACCTCAAACGCTAAGAACAAACAACTGTTGCCACGAGCACGCAGAAGAAAATTTACTTATCTGGCGTTTATAACCTTGCTATGTATATACATCAACGGCATCTCTACTTTTCAGAAGAAAAAGGGAAAAAAGAAAGCAGTTCGGAAGCGGGCTGCCTAGGGAGCCAAAAGGAAACGGAATAAATCGTATCTGATGAAGTGCAGGAATAGCGTTGTTTTATGCCGTAGTCTTTTGGCACAT
>Ga0210040_10004007_pt1 | contig 19487 bp, 15 predicted proteins | sample CryGeyCG12114_NA_FD_185462 | JGI IMG/M metagenome (GOLD analysis project Ga0210040, IMG submission 185462) | Groundwater microbial communities from aquifer - Crystal Geyser CG19_WC_8/21/14_NA (SPAdes) (version 2) | ecosystem: Environmental > Aquatic > Deep subsurface > Groundwater | place: USA...
GCTTCCCCCTCAGACCATCCACAGGCTTTGCAGGGGCCTCATCGTCGCTTTGTGCTACCGCTGGAATAGTCAGTTGTGCTATAGGCGCTGCTTTGGACAGAGGTTGACCAGGAGGTTGGGCAGGAACAGCAAAAGACATGGCACATCAGTGTGCAGACGGGTCATGACGACAGGCTCGCATCGATTGCCAGCTGGCAATGTAGGGGCCTATTCTCTCACAAAGCGATTTCTGGTCAAGCTGCTGTCGCTGAACGCGTGGTCGCCGATGATTGGTTGAAGGCAGGTACAGACACAACGAAGGAAGTTGCGAGGCTGTCAAGACCACAGCAGCCTCGTCGTCTTGCTTAGTCAGCAGCTGACACCTAAAGTAGGGCTTCGCTTCTAGCCACGAGGTCGATACATAGCTTTCAAGTTCGTTGTGGCAAGAACACATTTCCAGTCTAACGGCAGCGGTACATTGACTGCCGTTCTGGAGAACATGATAGCAATCTCAACTGACGCTCTCAACAATGACGCTGCTACAAGTAACAACGGATTTCCGGCATTGACCGGCGGTGACATTCATTCTTGTTTTCTGCTACTCTAACATATTTGATTTCCAACATCAACATCTGCGGAGGTGAAGACCGCTGAGCAGGAAGTATGACACCAGCTAGGATACCCATATGGCTTGACTGTGATCCAGGTAGGCCAGCCCAGAACATCTGACAAGAGCCTCTCTGACATGGATATACAGGCCATGACGATGCTTTCGCCATCTTACTTGCAGCATATCATGAGGGTCTAGAACTACTTGGGGTGAGCACGGTTTACGGCAATGCACCACTAAGCAAGACCACCAACAACGCGCTGAGTGTACTCAAGGCCGTTGGCAAGGAAAGCACTTTCGTCTACCCAGGCAGCTGGAGGCCCTTCAGTCGGCATACCAAACATGCACCGGACATTCATGGCGAAAGCGGCCTGGACGGGACTGATCTGTTGCCACAGCCAGACAGGAAGCCGCTCAGATACTGCAATGCCATCAAGGACATGCGCGATGCTCTCATGTCTCGTCCACCTCATACAGCCTGGCTAGTCGCTACGGGTTCCCTGACAAACATAGCACTTATGTTTGCAGTCTTTCCCGAGGTTGCAAGCCACCTTAAAGGGCTTAGCATTATGGGCGGAGCAATCGGAGATGGATTCACGGATGTCTACATGGGCCCTGAGTACACTGACTCCGTTGGCAGGAAGCACACAAGGATAGGCAACACGTCACCGTTTGCCGAGTTCAATATCTGCTGCGATCCCGATGCTGCACGTTCGATATTTACCAACCCCGACCTCACTCCCAAAACAACCTTGATCACACTCGACTTGACACATCAAGTTTGCGCAACAGCGGAAGTCCGCGACATGCTGCTGTTCTCCACAGTCAAGCAGGAGCCACCCACAAAGTTAAGACGTATGTTCTACGAGCTACTAATGTTCTTTGCGAAGACCTATGAAGCCGTGTTTGGCCTCAAAGACGGACCGCCTCTGCATGATCCACTGGCGGTGGCCGTAGTGCTCGCGAGCATGCAGGGAAGCCTGCATTCATTATTTGATGACGCTAAACATGAACGGTGGAATATCGACGTAGTTACGGAAGGTGAACAAGTTGGACGTACGAGGGCATCGCCGGCCAGCGAAGGCGTGTTTATCCCGCGGTCGGTCGAGTTAAAGAAGTTCTGGGACATGATAGAGGACTGTATGGCGAAAGCAGACCATGCCACGGGCTACGTCCAGTGATCAAAAAGTGAATGTAAATGACCTTGGCCAAGGAATGCAGGAGCGATTCTTGCTTGGTCCCAAGCTGATATACCTCTGCCTCGTACTCCTGATCCTTGCATTTACGCATTGCCTTTTGTCTCCTGCACTGTGTACCACCAAGGCGCTTTCTACCTTTCTACCGCCCTTGAATGTAATCTAGCTGAAGATTCTACCCATGCTTTGTAGTTGGAAGATAACTGGATTTGCTACAAACAACACGACACGTTGTTCGTAGACTCACTTTTGAAACTATGCTCCTAGCCATTCGACGGTAGGGCGGTGTGCGGACCAGTCTCGGCGCCGGATTTGGCCAGCTTAGCCTCATATACCTTATTTTCATCCGCGTGTGTCTCAACCGGGTGAGCCATCTGCGCATCCCGCTCCAGACCACCAGTCTTCGCACCACTCGCACCCTCCAACATGTCACCCAGAACCCGGCACACCGCATCTCCAATCTGCACTGTGTTCGCCGAGCCACCCAGGTCTCCAGACCTCAAACCAAGCCCACCGATTTCCTGCGCGTCGAGAACTTTCTCCACCGCTTTCTCGATCATCACTGCTTCTTCGTTGAGACCGAGGGAATATCGCAGGAGCAGCGCCGCACTCAGGATTTCTGCAACGGGGTTGACGATGCCTTTCCCGGATATATCTGGTGCTGAGCCGTGGACGGGCTCGTATATGCCGTTACACTTAGTGCCTTCGCCTGGAATGCCGCAGAGCGAGGCAGAGGGTAGTACGCCAAGTGTACCGACTACACCGCCGGCCTGATCAGAGAGCATGTCGCCGAACGTGTTATCTGTCACGATGACGCCGTTGAAGCGTGCTGGATCAGTCATGAGCAGCATGCTCAGCGAGTCAGCGAGTTGATGCTTCAACTCTACATCTGGGAATTCCTGTTCGAAGACCCTGCTCACAACTTTCCTCCACAGTCGGCTGCTTGCGAGAACGTTCGCTTTGTCTGCGCTCCATACTGTTGCGGGCGGGCTGTTGCCCAGGCCCAGGCCATCCTTGCCCATTTTGCGTGCGAGAGCCCCGGCTACGCGGGCACACCGCTCGATCTCGGGTGTGGAGTAGCCCCATGGATCCATTGCGTAGTCTTCCTTTTCGACCTTCTCGCCATAGTAGGCACCGCCGCAGTTCTCTCTGAGCACGACGAAGTTTACGTCTGAGACGATCTCGGGTTTCAGTGGGGAGCGGGGGATGAGGGATTTGCTATAGAAGGTTGCGGGGCGGATGTTGGCGAAGGCGCCGATGTGGGCGCGCAGACGGAGTAGAGAAGATTCAGGGTTTGGGTAGGAATGGCCCCTATGAGAGATACCATGTCAGCAGATGATCTCGCTGGACCTTGTCTTGGGGGCTGACGCTTCTTACCATTCTGGCCCGCCGACACTTCCAAACAAGATCGCATCCACGTCCTCCTTACCCATGCGCAGGACTTCGTCTGTGATGGGTGTGCCGTGTTTATCCATGCTGCAGCCGCCGGCGATGTCGTGGGTGAGCTTGAAGTTTATGTTTGGTCGGCTTTGTTCGATTGTTTCAAGGACTTTCACGGCCTCTTTCATTACTTCAGGACCAACGTGGTCACCCGGGAGGACGAGGATGTGGTAGGTCTGGGGCGAGGAAGGAGAGGAGCCATTGGTTTGTCCATTCCTGTCACCAGGCAGGACGGGTGCTGCCATTTTGGCTGTGGTAATGTGTGTGAGTATGAGAATGGGCAGGAGGGTCAGTGATTTGGTCGAATGCTCAGTTACTGGCAGAGCATGCAGTCTCCGTCCTCGATATAGTCAGGAGAATGTACGCTCGAGGAATATGTCGTTTTGAACCTAGTAGAGGCTATGTTACTGAGATATTGACAATAAGGAGTTCAGTATGAGACAGTCGAAGAAACACTGTCAGTTCAAGTCCTCAAAGTCAATATTGCACATTCTAGAGAATCCTATCGGGGTCCAAACGGTGCTTGGTGTTCACCTTGAACGGCTCCGTGGCCGAGGTGAAACTGAGTGAATCCTCCGAGAATGTCCTCTTGAGTGACGTCTTCTTGCACTCTTTCGTGTTTGCCAGGTGCTGAACGCGTCCGCAAGATGGAGTTGTGAGGGGTCAGAAGCGATATCGGATGCAGGCGACTGATGCCTTGATACGGAGGCTCCTAGGCTAGAACTCTCCTTAAAGAGGCATCGTACCGGTCTACAGTATGTTCTACGGTCCGAGGCGTGCCCAACCTCACTTGGTGCTTTTTAGGACCAGCGAGCCAGACTGATGGGGCGATCGCCTTCCTTCGGTCGACGCTTTTGTAGCACAACAAAATCCAACATGACTGCATCGCACCGCACTGCGACTTAACGACTTGCTGAAATAGTTCAGGTAATCTGCTCGTATTCGCAGTACCATATTGGAAAACCCTAATTATGCACCGACAGTACGACTTTCTTAGGTAGTAAGCATCGATGAGCCCCCTATGCTGAGCTACGGGAGCTGCAAAGCGGTCAGCTCAGCAAATCTGCCTGTATACAGCCATAGCACATACGCGAGTTTTGCGCGAATTTCACCATCGTTGAGCGACTCAAGAGGAAATGTCAAAATGGGACAGGTCTGGGAGATACACTCGTTCCTTCCTCGAAGGGAAGCGTGAACGTACTACGACTACCTCATGTAGGGCAGCGCAGTCACAACCATCGGAAGATCCTTCACTGCAGCTACTGCGCTTATCTGCCTTCGACGTCTATCTGTCGTGCTTCTTGTTGAACTCATCGATCACCTCTTTCACCGTCGTGATGATCTCCATACAGCCAGGACTGTCTGAGTGACAACATACCGAGACTGGGTAGTCCTTGAGTGGCAACCGAACGGTGCTACCGTCTGTCGCCGTAACTGACTGACTGTTCAGTTGTTGTCCGATATGGGCTCGCACATCCTCCGTTTTCCACGGCTTCTTCACACGATCGATCACTAACATTCCGTCCTTACTGTACTTTACGTCACCGTACATCTCAGCAAAGAACGGGATGCCCAAATCGTTCGCAGCCTTCTCCATTTGCGTTCCTGCAAGGCCGAAGACGGGCACACCTTTTGGAATTCCTTGCATGACAGCTTTTGCAACATCATAATCGCGGCACATCACCCCGTACAGCTTTCCATGCGGCTTGACATGATGCAGAGGCACATCCTCAGCATCAAGAAAGCCTTTGAGAGCACCAACCTGGTACCTTACCATCGCCGTCAGCTCGTTAGCATCCATCTGGATTTCGCGCCTGCCAAAACCCTGTACATCCGGATACCCTGGATGAGCACCACACTTCACCCCGTGCTGCTTGCACTTTCGGACTGTGTCTGCCATGATAACAGGATCCCCTCTGCAAGCTTCAGCTTTCAATCTCCCAACCCTTACTATAGACTTACGCGTGAAAGCCACAAGCTATGTTTGCATGGTCGATCAGGGGCAGGATTTCGTCGTCTGGCCCACACTTGAAGTTGCCATACTACCTCTGCGTCAGCCGGCTGTCAACCACGTAGGACCCTGGTTCTAGCTCACTGCTTCACCCAAATCGACGTTCAGCAATGCCTTGTGCTTGATAGGCGGAGGGGCATCCTTCGGATCAATCTGTTGTGCCATAATGCACTCTTACGCGGTAGGCTCGTCTCGAAAGTCAAGACAAGTCGAATGCTGGATCAACGACGGGAGTCTGGTTAAATGCCACGGCTTGACCAGATCTATCTTCATAGCCGTTATTTGTATGCGGGTAAGTCCTTTGGCCTGGAGCTCCGCATGATAAGATCACTGCCATATGCAGGGAACTTCCCCGCAGGTTCCAAACCTCTGGATCTGGAGTGCATGATAACATGCAGTTGCTGATCGCAACTACCGTGCACCCTTGGACCTTTGGAACGCTTCAAAGTGGTCGGAAGGCCAACTTACTCACACGATCTCTCTAAAGCGAGCAAATACGCTTGTGTTCACTATGGAGAAGCTCAAAACACTTCTTATTGCCAATCGTGGTGAGATAGCTGTGAGGCTAACCAAAACGGCAAAGAAGCTAGGCATCAAGACGATCGCGATTTACACAACTGCAGACGCCGCTTCACTGCATGTTGGCGCTGCAGATGAAGCTGTGCTGCTCTCAGGGCCCGACTCTAAGGCGTACTTGGACGGCGAGCAGATTATTGAGATCGCAAAGTCACACAATGCTGATGCTATCATCCCTGGCTACGGCTTCTTGTCAGAGAACACAGATTTTGCACGACAGATAGCTGATGCTGGCATGGTCTTCGCTGGCCCAAGCCCGAAGGCGATTGAAGACTTCGGCATTAAGCACACAGCTCGTGAATTGGCTTCTGCTGCTGACGTACCAATAGTGCCTGGAACAAAGGGACTGGTGGATTCGGAAGATGAAGCCGTGTCCGAAGCGAACAACTTGGGCTATCCAGTTATGCTAAAGGCCACAGCAGGAGGTGGAGGCATGGGTCTCCTCACATGCGACAATGAAGCAGATGTTCGGAAATCGTTCAAGACTGTACAGTCCCGAGGAGAAACACTTTTCAAGAACGCAGGGCTCTTCATTGAGAAGTTCTACCCAGACTCGCATCACATTGAGGTGCAGATCTTCGGTAATGGACAAGGCAAAGCAATACACTTTGGTGAAAGGGAGTGCTCAATCCAGAGGAGACATCAGAAAGTGATTGAGGAGTGCCCAAGTCCTTTTGTGACGAAGCATCCTGAATTGCGGGAGAAGATCTGCTCTGCGGCTGTCCGATTAGCGGAGTCAATCAAGTATGGATCTGCCGGCACGATCGAGTATCTCGTCGACGACGAGCGTGGTCATTTCTTCTTTCTCGAGATGAACACCAGACTGCAAGTCGAGCATGGCATTACTGAAATGTGCTATAAAGTCGACTTGGTAGAATTGATGCTTAAGCAAGCAGATGCAGAGCTGGCTGGCAAAGGAGGTCTGGAAGCAGACTACTTGGACAAGCTCCAGCCCTTCTCGCCGCAGGGAGCTGCTATCGAAGCACGAGTATACGCCGAGAATCCTGCTAAAGACTATGCTCCGTCCCCAGGACTGCTGCAGGAAGTCAAGTGGGAAGAAGTTCCTGGCTCAAGAATTGACACTTGGGTCCACAGGGGCATAAGAGTATCACCTAACTACGATCCGCTGCTGGCGAAAGCTATGGTACATGCACCTAGTCGGGACGAAGCTGTTCGGGGCCTCAAGACGCTTTTGACAGGAACGCAGATATCGGGTCCACCTACCAACTTGGCGTTTTTGGCAGCGATCCTCGATGAGAGCACTTTCAAATCAGGTGTGACAATGACAAAGTTCTTGTCGAGCTTCGACTACAAGCCATCAGCAATTGACGTGGTTGCTGGAGGCGCGTACACACTGGTAGAGGACTGGCCGGGCCGACCGACGGTCGGGCGAGGTTTTGGTCATTCTGGTCCAATGGACCCTCTAGCCTTCAGGATTGCTAACGCACTCGTCGGCAACGGACAAGGCGTCGAGGGTCTAGAAATTACTCTCAGTGGTCCAGACCTTAGGTTTCTTGGTCCGGCTGTTGTCGCCTTATGTGGAGCGCCGATGGAGGCAGAGCTCGACGGCAAACCGTTCCCCATGTGGACGAGGAAGAGGATTGAAGCGGGTCAGAGACTAAAGGTTGGCAAGACGACAGGGGGTGGATGCAGGTCCTACCTCGCAATCCATGGCGGGCTTCCAACGATCGCGACTTGGTTTGGTTCCAAGAGTACAGCGCCTATGACTACAGTCGGTGGGTACCAGGGTCGTGCGTTGGCTGCTGGCGACCTGCTAGGCCTGGCGACGAATCCACCGGACGTCAAAGACGAATTAAAGCTGCCGAGTCATCTCATTCCTGCTTACCCAGCAGAGTGGGACCTCCTAGCGATGCCGGGACCCCACGACGAAGGTTTTCTAAAGCAAGACTTCATTGATGAATTCTACAAGACGACGTTCAAGGTCTCACACAATGCCGCCAGGGGTGGCATAAGACTCGTCGGGCCGAGACCGCGGTGGCAAAGGTCAGATGGAGGCGAGGGAGGAGCCCATCCCAGCAATGTTATAGAATATGGTTATCCTTACGGCACAGTCAACTGGACAGGAGACGATCCTTGCCTCTTTCCAGTTGATGCGCCGGACTTCGGTGGCTTTCTCTCAAGCGCAACGGTTGTGAAAGCAGATTGGTGGCGTGTCGGACAGATGAAGGCTGGCAACAAATTGCGTTTCCATCGCATTTCTTACGATGATGCGATCGCTAAGAGAAAAGAAGTGGAAGAGTTTCTGGATTCGGTACAGAAGTGCTGCAGTGGAAAGGCAAGCTTTAAGGATGTCTCACCACTCAAATACAAAGGTCTGCCCCCATCAGCAGAGAACAATGGCTGGGAGCCAGCCGTTATTCACCAGATTAAGGAGGAAGCAAATCAACCCCTTGTCTCATATCGCCAGGGCGGTGATGACTTCTTGTTGATTGACTATGGTCATGGCTCGTTCGACCTCAACTACAGGTGCCGAGCCGTCACATTATACAAGAAGCTATTGGATGCCAAGGGAGATATTTCATTCGAGAATGGCTCACTGCACGTCGGCATGCCCTGTGGTAACTCCTTGACGCTGCACTTTGATTCCCTGAAAGTGTCAAGGAAGTCACTTCTTGAGTATTTGTTGAAGCTCGAAACACAAATCGGAGACTTGAGCGAGGCGAAATTCCCTGGTCGCAAGTATAAGCTGCCGATTACATTTAAGAACAAGCCCCAAGAGGAGTCTCTGAAGCGGTACATGGAGACACAAAGACCCTATGCGAGTTACCTACCAGATCCGATGGCGTTTGTTGCGAAGAATAATGGTTTCACGGATCAGCAGGTGAGTTCGTTTGGTCGAATGAGATCCAAATGCTAACCTATAACAGTTGCGAGATATTTTCACTAAGTCTTCTCTCATGGTGGTCGCGATTGGCTTCTTTATTGCATTGCCGATAGCTCTTCCTATTGACCCTCGTCAGCGAATCCAGTCTCCAAAGATGAACCCTTCTAGAGTTCACACGCCGGAAGGTCAGGTTGGATGGGGCGGCTCCTGCATGGCACTGTACAATGTGGAGTCACCAGGGGGCTACATGAATACAGGCCTCTCAATACCAACAGCAGACATTCTAGGCTTCAAGAACGGCTACAGCTTGGAGAAGCCATGGCTCTTCGATGACTTCGACCAGATCACTTTCTACGAGGTGAGTGAGGAAGAGTACACTGGTTTAATTCAGACTTTCCGGAGCGGCAGGTACGAGTATGAGTACGAGAACACTGAGTTCGACATGAAAGAGCACAATAAATTGCTCAGGGACACGGCTGAAGAAGTTAAGGAGATCAAGCGCAAGCAACGCGAGGCTCAAGCAGAAATGGACAAAATCGAGAAGGAGATGCTCGACAAATGGAATGAGGAGAAAGAAGCAGGCAAGGTATCTGTTGATACGGTAGAAGAGCTGCTCAATGACCCTGATATTATCGCTATTGAGGCACCCGTCAATGCGAATGTCTGGAAGGTGCAGGTTGATGAGGGCAGCGAGCTGAAGGAAAACCAGATCGTGGTCATTCTCGAGGCAATGAAGCTGGAGATCAATGTCAATGCTGAATCAGGCATGGCTGGAGCGAAGGTTGAGAAGCTGCTGGTGAAGCCGAACGATGTCGTTGATGCTGGGAAGCCGTTGATCTTGTTGAGGAAGCAGAAGTGAGTCGGGCAAGACGTCGAGCTCGGTCTGGCATACGCATTCTCCTGTCACACTATAACACAATATTCTCGCTCAAAGGTCTACGTCTAAGCACTGCCGAACAACGTCGACGGTCCAGCCGTCGGCCGATATGCATGGAGCCTTGTTCTCGGACGAGCACGCATAGTGAAAGAAGAGCTTTGTGGCTCCTGGGGTCAGGGCGCGTTCAGCGTGCCGCAATGGTCAAGGGAACACTTGCAGCGCAAGAGCCAGAGACCTTTTTGAATGATGCACATAGGGTGTATCCTGGTCGAGGGGATAGAACACGATGGTGGTAGGCCGTAACCAAGATTATCAGCTTAAGCGCAGTTCTACGGGGGTTGAGCGGCGATGTTTGATGGAGGGGCATTTAGTTAAGGCTTGGGAGCCACTTGGGTCTCCCACTGGCGTGCCCGAATAGGCTATCGTCTGCTTAAGACTCCCTATCGAGAGCACTTATAAGCCCCGCCAAATCTAGTCGACGTCATTGTTGACGTTCATGCGCATCGCATTCTGCGAAAATGTGATGTACGAGTATCTTCACTTACATTTGTATCCAGACACTGTTCGCGAGAAGAACCTCGTGCTTACCACGACGCTGCTTGACGTGGAAGGCATGAAGTAGACTAGACTGTTGTACAGCATGTCGAGGTCCAAGCTCTTGCCTAACCGTCCAACGATAAAATGGCCTTGACCTTCACCCAGGGTCTGCTCGTAGGCCAGCTCTCAGTCATTCTGCTCATTGGCGCATTCATCAAGTTCTTCATTTTTGGTGAAGCTCCATCACGATCTCCTCGCCAGTCAAAGCATATACGAACCACGTCGTTTCACAGCCTGAGCCCCCGACAGAGTCCCTCACATTCGTTGAGAACGAAAGCAAGCTCGAGCAATGTGCTCAGAGCAGTGCCCACAAGCGCTACGGATACAGCCTCAATCTTGAAGAAGACATACTACCACATTCCAAACAAGCGTCACGGCAAGATCAGTCACAATACCCATCAGCCGGAGAGCTTGGATTGGTTCAATGTGCTAATTGCTCAGACAATAGCCGAGTACAGGCAAACGGCTTACGATCTGAAAGACTCCTCTCAAGGTCGACCTGGAATGTTGGCAAGCTTGTCTGCTGCGATCAACAATCCTCAAAAGAGGCCTTCATTCGTCGATGAGATCAATATTACAGAGATATCACTCGGTGAAGAATTTCCCATCTTCAGTAATGTCCGCGTCACTGCTCTTGAAGACGATTCGGCTTTGGGTACGGAAGGCCGACTGCAAGCTCTAGTCGACGTTGATCTTTCTGATGACAACCTCACGCTTGGCATAGATACAGCTCTGATCCTCAACTATCCGAAGCCGATGGCTGCGATACTCCCGGTGGCGCTGAAAGTCTCCTTGGTACGTTTTTCAGGCACTCTCTCCATAAGTTTTGTGCCAGCTACGGAAGACACACCGCTTCAGAAGGCGGAAGGCGAGACATCTAGCAAGCCTAAAACGAATCTAGCCTTTTCTTTCCTTCCAGACTACAGGCTCGATCTTTCCGTTCAAAGCTTGATTGGCTCGCGGTCTCGGCTGCAGGATGTCCCGAAAGTTGCACAATTAGTAGAGTCAAGGATTCAATCTTGGTTCGAGGAACGTGTCGTTGAGCCGAGAGTGCAAGTTGTGCCGTTACCTGGCATGTGGCCTCGCATGGGCAAGACACGTGTACGCGAGGGACAAGAAGACGATCGACCGCTGAGCAAGGATGGCGATAGGATCTCGCAGTCTCAGTCTGTATCGGTGGGTCAGAAAGAGAACTTCCCTACACAAGAGGAGGCAGAAGATATGATACGAGGGCTTAGGATGAGAGCACCTGCATATCGCCGCAATTCTCAAGCCGTGGATGCCGATGACGATCTGAGACTGCCTGGTGCGTTGCCTGCTTGAGAGCCACAGCAGCTACTCTGGCCCTCAACCACTCAGGGTGAAAAAGAATGGCTCACTTGAGCTACAGGTCGAACGAATGAGTGCAAGCAGAGCGTTGATCTAGCGACGCATGGTAACACAATGACAGAAAACCCCAAATTGTCGAAAGGAAGTCAATGATGCCACTGCTGTTGGCTCTTCCTTGCGCGGAGGATGCACCCTCAAAAAGTTAAGGGTCCTCTCAGCGCTGCTATTGCATGTTCTCGCCATTCCGAGCCTGAAGCAATGACAATCACCGATATGAAAGCATCCACCCTCCGGACACACAACACGGCCGGTCGCTAGCCCAAGATAAGCGTGCAGCAGCGGCCACTTTGTTTGTCCGGAAGGGTGAGCATCGTGAGTCGGATAGTAGTGCAGGGTGGAAGGATGCTCCAAATATTAGTGCTTGCCACTTCCCCACGATTTCCCTCCGTGAGGCCTGCACTACGTCAGCTTGCGCTCGCAATTGCTTAAAATTTTAGGCCTTCCGATACTTCTAGACCACTTGTACCAGATATCCTCAGTTTCTCAAGAAAGGCAGCTAATCACAAAGCCCAAGATGAAGGCCTACTGGTTCGACAACACCGACGTAAGAAGCGCCCGCTTTCGCTCGGCTGCTCCGCCATACTGACTGCAATCCGCAGGCTGACCAGCGCCTGCCCCACGACAGCGGGCGTCCCGTGCCAGAGTCGACCCTCGAGTCCATCGGCGTCCTCTACTCCCGCCACCCTTCGCTCTCCACCGTCGACGACCTCGCTAAACAGCGCAGCTACAGAAACAGAGATGAGATCACAGTCTCGCCCCAAGCCATGGGCGACGTCTACGAGTCCAAAGTGAAAATGTTCTTCGACGAGCACCTGCACGAGGACGAAGAGATCAGGTACGTCCGCGACGGCGTCGGCTACTTCGACGTCCGGTCTGAGGGCGACGACTGGATCAGGATCAGGCTGGAGAAGGACGATCTGATCATCCTGCCGGCCGGCATATATCACCGTTTCACAACGGACAGCGATAACTATATCAAGGCGATGCGCCTGTTCAAGGACGAGCCCAAGTGGACGCCGCTTAACAGGGGCAATGAAACGGATGTGAACGAGCATAGGAAGACGTACTTGGAACAGAGACCGGGTGTTGCTGCTCACTGATCTGAATGACAGTATTTCGTCTCATCCTCTATTGCAATCGAGTTTCGATAGATACAATACTGAAAACCAATTGTTCAGTATATCTTGCACTGCCACACTGATGCTGATGCATATCCATGACAGGACAGGGCCTTCCACTTAGTGGATGAGGACAAGTAGGCAGACTAACGAACCGATGCGACAGTCCACATCTAACCCATAACCCATAACCCACTGCAGCGTATCTCCTTGTCTCCGGTCCGGTCAAGTTGGCAACGTAAGCGTCCCGAGTCCTATCTACCCACCTCCAGCTGATCTCTCCTCCACGCAGCCACAGCCATGTAGCGACGAACGTTAACGTTCGAACGATCCTCTGTATCGCCTTTCTTTGATCAACAGTAAGCCGGATGGGATGGATAGATGGGTTCACTTATAGTATAGTAGCATACAGTAGCAAAGGACAGTGACGCCACCTCATCACTTCGTTACTTTACTTTACTTTACTTTACTTTAAGCGTTATTGTACACTACCTCCGCCCGTCCGTCCGTAGACCAGAGGGACGTTCTGCGTTTGCGTCTGCGTCTGCGTCTGCGTCTGCGTCTGCGTCTGCTTCTGCGTCTGCATCGTGCGCAAGCAAACAAATTCTTAAAAGCTATTATGTTTCGGAGGCTCACTGACGGTCGACTCCCACTCGACGGAACAAACGGAACGGGACAGAACGCCATCCAGTACAGTACAGTGCAATGCCCACTCCACCCCAAGCTCTCCGACTCCTCTCACATGAGAACACAGTCCCTGTCCCTCTCGGCCCCCATGCCCATCCTCCGCCTATCAACCCCTGTGGGCGTCATAAAGGCATAAGTCGGCCCTATGGTGCCCGCGCTATAGTCCGGACTATGGTCATACCCCGCGTTCGTCGTATGCTCTCCGTACGCGCTCGTCCGCCGTCTATGGCCCATGCCGCTGCCCGCTCCGCCCTGTTGCGGGATATATCCCATTCCTGGCCTCTGCTCTCGGCCCGACCCTGTGTACCCCGTCGTCTGCCCCTGCGCATGCACGCTAGACGTACTCGTCGACGCACGGCCCATGCCCATCGGGAGCGGCAGGTCAGACGCTGACGAGCTGCTGGGGTGCAGCGGCGAGCCGATGGGGGGGTTATACGGTGTTTGTCTCGCCGCTTCGTCATAGGTGGGTGGGGCGTCGACTGCGCTGGCGTCGGCGGGGCGGTTGACGGCTTGGTTCCGGGGTGGAGCTGTCTGGTTGCGTGGCGGGATGACTGGCCTGACTTCACCGCCGGGGTTGGATCTTAGGGGGATGGGGATGTTTCCTTGGGAGCGGCGTCCGCCGGTTTGCGGGCGCGCTGGTGGGGAGGGTCGTATCCCGCCCCCGCGACCGCCACGGTTTGCGCGGGCTTGACGCATGCGTTGCTCTTCTTCTTCTTGGAGTTGGAGGGCCATTGCGAAATCTGCGTCGTGTTGTTCTTGCTGTTCTTGTGGTGTGAGAGATTGGGCTGTTTGGTAGCTATCGTTCGGTGCGAGAAAATTGTGATTTGTCGAGGTACGTTGTGGGTTGGCTGCGTCAGTCGCGCTATGTGGCATTGCATGTCGTGTATCGCCATGGTTGACAGAGCTGAAATCGCCGGAGAAAAAGTCTGATCGTGCACCGTTGATGTCTTCTAGGCTTTCCCATATTATCTCGTCACGATCAGCGTACCCAGCATCCGTGATAAGGGTGTAAAGGCGGTGATCGCGAGGATGTTTGTATATCGTGCTGAAGTGGTCATTGCGGAATAGTATGGCAAATTCGCCTGGTTGCAGTGTCACTTGCAGTGCGCCCAGACCGTAGGGGGTAAGTTGGGTCGGGTAAGCCTGGAAAAACTGCTTGATAGATGTGATGTCTTCCCAGACCTGCTGTTCTTGCTCGGTCAGGCCAGCGCTGGAAAGCTTGTACTCGAGTTCTTCCTCGCCAAACTGCACGGCTTGAGCGTCTTCGTAAGTTTGAGCTGATCTCGAGAAGGCCTTGGCGGCTTCATCGTCCGGCCTGGGTAGCCAGCCATGCATCAGCTTGACTTTGAAGGAGCTGTAGAGCTTGATGTCTTGGGTATTCTCGAACGTGCCGGCAGTGGTGTGGGGATGTGTGGCGGTCGGAGTTGTCGGGCTATCTGCGTCCATAAGATTTGGCGCGTCTCTTCGTTGAGGGACAAAACTCGGATTTGCATTCATTCCTGTTCGCAAACGCATGAGGAAACGATTCAGCTCGTCGATCTCGGGCAGCTCCAGACCGGGCATGGCGGAGGCTTTCGAGATCAATTCGTCCATCAGGGTCTCAATGATCAGACCTAGCGAGACCTGCTCTCGTAAGCGTAGGGCATCGTCCAGTGCTGCTTGCATGTCTTCGGTGGCACCCAGGATCAGGGCATTGACCAGGGCAAGTAAGGGACACGGGCCATTCTCGTTTTGAGTCAACATTGAAGACCTTCGCATCCTCGAAGTTCTTAGGTCGTACCAGTTGAAGTGCTTGATCTGATATGTTTCATTTCGCTGCTCCTTCATCTTGAGAAGATCAGCTTCGCTAGTAACAACAGCTGGTCGGGGCGGCTTGGTGGGAGGCAGCTGCGAGGATGGCGGATCGAAGTCTTGCCTCGAAGGTCGCGGTGGTTTCGGGGGCGTGGGCTCATCATCTTCAAGGAGTGAGGGTGGAGAGGGTGCGGCATTGGGGATTGCTCTTAACTCATCTCCAAGCGAGACTGCGCCGTGATGCTCGTTTAGCGGGCCTCTGTCAAGCAAGTCATCAGTGGACACAGTCTGTTTCGCAGGATCGAAGGAGGACATGGATGGCCGCGGAGAAAGCCTCTGCTGGGTGGCCCATGGGTTCACATTGTGGTCCTGTTGAGGCTGAGGCTGAGGTTGAGATGGTACGAGAGGGGCCTGCAAGTGAGGTACAGGCGGCGGAGCTTGCTGTGGAGGGGGTGGAGGGGGTGTGACGGGAGCTTCGTGAAGGGCAATCTTCTCTTCTGGAGAACCATTGAGATTGAGCTTCCCTAGCCCATCTGTGGAAGGAGAACTTCTCAAGGGATGTGGATGGTCTTCTCTTGTCTTGTCCGTCTTGTCGATGGGTGCTTCTGTAGGTGCCTGGAGCCAGGTCTCTGAGGGTCTTCTGAATGGGTTGTTCGAGGCCAATTCCCGCGAACCCGTGGGCTGTGGCGCCAGTTCGTGCTGTTCGTGCTGTTCGTGCTGTTCGTGCTGTTCGTGCTGTTCGATCTGCGGCGAGTGAGTGGAAGGAAGAGGTTTGCGCTTGATGGTGGAATCCTTCACCAGCTGAGGAGACGAAGTGTCATTTACGACATGTAGCTCTCTGGAGAATCTTCCACTGTCATCGCGCTCGTCTTGCCGCTCTTTGTCCTTGTCCTCGGCATCATCGTCCCACCATTCCCGCTCGGGCGAGCGGTCACTGTCTAATGAAGAGCGAGGAGTAGCTTCGCCCGACCAGCCAGGTCTCAGCACATCAGGTACTTCCTTTAGTGGCTGGGTGGATGCTCGGTTGAAACCTGGCTTCAGCAGATCTGGGACGTTGTGACTGTGACTGTGACTGTGACTGTAATTGTGCTCGTCTGGTCTGGGGCTGTAGTCGTCCTGCCAAGGGTTGCCCATCTCTTCAAAACTTGAGGCTGCATTGGAACGCGGTGCTTGATGAGGTAAAGGAGGTATGTCAGCCGAGTCTATTTCGTGGTGAGAGTGTAGGGTCGACGGCTCTAGAGGAGCGGGAGGAGCAGAAGGAGGAGGAGAGGTTGGGTAAGGTATGGATGCTTTGCGCACCACCATAGTGATTCGTTAGTGAACGCTGTAGCGATACTGCCTATACCTGAGTACCTAGCACAGGCTACGATCCGGACTGACAAGGACAATACAAGGCAACCACAATAAGGTCACGCACCACCCGAGCGAGCTGACTTCGGCACGAGTACACACACTTTCATACCAAAGTCTGCACCATCTGCAACACAACACTGGCACCCTCGAGACTCTCGACTCTCGACTCTCGACTCTTGCTGAGATTCAAGATAGCAATCGATACTCGTGCGCCGCGCGTCAGCGGTTTGCCGCATCTTAAATCTACCTTACGTGACGTCGTCGCCCTCCAAAAAAGTGGCTATGCCTCTGCTCTGCGCCGCAATGCTCCCTTTCTGCCCCTTTCAACCACACTATCGACCTACCTACGCCGGTTAGACAATCCAAGCACCAGTACTGCAATGTTTCTTGCCACGTGAGAACGCTGGTAGGGAGTAGCTTGCTACTCAGACCATCGGAAAAGCCAAGGCCCAATGCTGAAGAAAAGCCGGGAGCTAAATTTAGCCAGCATTGCTGAGTCCAGCTCTGCAGATCTCGTGGCAGATCTTGACACTGACATGGCTCCGACTCTTTTGGTTCGCCCACCTGTTTACTCTACATCAGGCTCGCAGAACGCTGGAATAAGAGTCCTAAACATCTTAAGCCTGAGATCAGCAAATTATTGTTTGTCCCATTCTACAAGGCGAATGTCCTAGCCATATGCTCCGCGCCGGCCCTTTCGCTAAGCTACACTGTATCTGCATCCTACCTGGCGCCTCGCTCCTGCTCAATTTGTAGAAAGAATCTGCAATATATCCAATTTTCAACCTGGGACTCCATCAGAATTGCCCTCATCTCGCCTGCACCTCACCATCTCACTGCCTCAAGACCGATACATCTTAACCACACTTTCAATCGGCTTTCTACACACTGGACACCCACCCCCTTCGCTCGCACACTGCCGCGCACACCCATAGCATGCCACCACATGACCACACCGGTAGAACAACGCGTCAACTTCTTCGAAATAGCACACCTGGCACAGACTAGCCTGTTGATCAGCCTGCTCCCAATACGTCACTCCTTTGCCCCATCGCTTGTCGTTTTCGTACCCCCCGACATATCGGTTGCCAGTCCGCTTCTCCATGAACTCTCCTTGCCCATGCTTCATGTCATCGAGCCACTCGCCCGAGTAAGTGTCGCCGTTCTGGTACGTCATACGACCCAACCCGCCCGACTTCTGCCCTGCCACCAGAGGTCCGTCGTACATATCACCAGACTGCGTGATGAGCTGGCAGCATGGCCCGTGGCGTTGGCCCCGCACTAAGGGTCCTTTGTAGTAGTCGCTGCCGAACTCGTTGATTTCGACTGCCCCCTCCGTGGTCGTGCATGCAATAGGGTGACCTCGTTGCACCATAGCTAGATATCGCATCAGCTGTCCAGGATCGACGTACTTAGCTTCTGCTTTGAGTGCTTCCATCTTACTCTCCTCAAGCTGGTCTCCAACCATCACTTCGCAGCAGTCTGTGAGCGATACGTCTTGGAAAGTTGACTCAAGCGACACGCTCACGGTTCGGTAAGTACCGTCTCTCTTCCACACGTGAAAGGTCTTTTCCTCGTCAAAGCCCATCTCCTTCCTGACCATGGTACTAATCACTGTGTCTCGAGGTACCATGAACGTACCATGAGCACTAAGTTTCTGTGCTTCGGCGTCGAAGATATGCAAGAACCCGTAGATGTCTACTACACGTGGCCTTGGTGTGGTTGGTCGAGAGTCGACCACTTCATCCGCAGCTTCGGATTCAACTTCGTCTTCCTGGCCTTCCCCATGCTCATCGACTTCCACATCCACAACTTCCCCATCCGCACGCTCTGCAGCTTCCAGGTCGGCCGCAATCATTGACGAGATGAGCGCGGCATCCTCAGCAGAAATATCGTCGCCCTGAGATGGCTGAACGAGGACAATCTGACCGTCGCCCATTGCGATTGGTATACCGACCGGCAACGGGGGTTCGCCGTGAGATAGAGGATGATCGGCGTGAGAAGATGCTTCGAACAGGTGACCATGTATAACCGACGGCGGCACAGTTCCATCAGATGCGTCATTACTTGCTCGTGCAATAGGCACATCCAAAGTAGTCCCAGGCTCAGAAGGAGTCACCGGCTGTGGCGTGGTCGGTTGTGGTTCCGAGGAAGGCGGTGGTGGCACTAGAGCATCGACGTTACTGGTAGACCTGGATCCATCGGATTCGGCTACGGCATTTGAGGCTTCAGCAGCAGTAGGTTCCGGTGAGGCATTGTTGTTTGCTGCACTAACTGCCTCAGGACCTGGAGATGAGTGCGCTTGGCTTGTGGTATCACTTGGCTCGACTTCGACAACTTCGGCTGTTGCAGTCGGATGATTTGAAGCTGCATTCTGAACGCTTTGCTCAACCGCTTCGCTTACAGACGCTTGCTCGGCATCGGGCACAGCGCTTTCTTCAGCTTGCGCCGTGCTGCTTTGCCCAGTTTCGGCGCTTGCGGAGTATGTTGGCCGTGTGACTGTGGTAGTCTGCGTGCCATGTGCGACTGCCTCCTGCACGGAAAGCTGCTCGTCGTCAGGTGCAGCTTCGTTGTTATTCGACTCCGTGGCTTCTATTGAATCATCCAAAGAGGGTGGTTCTGAGGTCATGAGCGCTTCATTACCTTCTGTTAGTGCTTGTGGTGGCTCCTCCACTACTGGCTCGGGCTTGGGGGGAGCCTTTACGTGTGCTCCACCGATCTCAATGAACCGCTTTGATAGCACATCTTCTTCAAGCTCAATTTCTCCGGGCACCATCGTGAGCCACAGGCTGAGATATTGACTAGTGTTCAAGGATGAGCTGATAATAGAGTCGATGGGCAAAACGTACATATAACCCTTCGATACTCCACCTAGGCGATGGTAGTTCATGACCCACAGCTTGAATGCCTTCTGGTCGATCTCGAGGGTTTCTGCTATTCTGTCTCTGACTGATCGCACAGTAGCATCTCGATCTGCCGTCAGCTGCTGCCTGTACTCTCGCTGGCGCGCTTTTGCAC
>Ga0210040_10004009_pt1 | contig 19486 bp, 27 predicted proteins | sample CryGeyCG12114_NA_FD_185462 | JGI IMG/M metagenome (GOLD analysis project Ga0210040, IMG submission 185462) | Groundwater microbial communities from aquifer - Crystal Geyser CG19_WC_8/21/14_NA (SPAdes) (version 2) | ecosystem: Environmental > Aquatic > Deep subsurface > Groundwater | place: USA...
CTTCTTTTATGTGGTGCACGCATAGAGTATTTATGAGCCGGACGTCATGTTAGATTTTTGTGGTCCACCACGCCTGCAGCCTGCATATTCCAAGCCACACGATAGATGTGAATGGAAGAAGTGTTATGTTTTCGGCATACAACATAAAATGAGTTTCTAATTATTGTGATTAATTAATGCGTATGGTTATTAATCTAGGCAAATCGTGCTTGCAGCCGAGTTGAATCCTCTGAAAAAAGAAGATAAGGAGGGTCTCAAAAATTGCCGTTCATTATGGAATGCGGTAACAAAAACATGTGATGACACAAACTTTGCCAGTAATTGTAATCCTTCTGGCCAGGTATTAGATATTGTGCCTTCGAAAATGTCAGTTAGTCAACAAGTACATAAATTATAACATTGGGTGTGTTGTATATGCACAAAAAGTTTTTTATCCAGACATTTTCAGTCTTGCATGAGATTACTGCTCCACGCTCGTATTCAGAATTCACAAAAATTTGGAAGCTCGCTAGGAGTATGGATGACCACTGGAAAATTTTGACAGCAATTATTGATGCCAGACAGAAATCGAATGGAGAACCTAAGGAGAAGGTCTTTAATATTTTTGAGGAAGATATTCCCATCGATGTCTTTTCAGATATTATTTCATGCATTCACTATATAAAATTCAATCAGTCAACAATATATTCCGAAGAGGAATATAAAATGATGACAATCATAGGGATTTTAAAATGCATTCTTCAATGCCGAAGGTGAGTTCACCGGAAATGTATAGTCGCATGTAAAAAAGACAAATTACACCATATACTTCTTCGTTCGACTTAGGTTGCAAATTGCACTGTGTTTTCTTTCTCGAAGTGACAAGCAAAAACTGACTAGTACTTTAGACGAAATAGAAAATTTCAGTGCAAAAAGTGAAAATCGCTCACTTTATTTACAACCAGTGCTGGATATGAAGAAACTGATAGACTAGCCTGAGGGTTAGCGGTCAAGAGAGGAAAAAGGCATACAACTTTGTATTATAATTCATTTTTATTGTATAATTCTTGTATATTTTTTGAAAGGATAACGATTAACGATAATAGGTTCGACAGTATGTACGATAGTAAACATATTAATGTATCACAATCATATAGTCAATTCTGATTTAAATGTACTAGAATGTGCTGCTAAAGCTTTAAGTTCCATGTTTTTTTTAGAAAATATTTAATGTCAAAAAATAAAGTCAAAAAATAACGTTATCTGTTAGTAGTACATATAAAGCACAAGTTTTCAAACTTCCTTAATTAGGTGTTGATTAATAGTTTACAGAATATCTTGAATCAACAGCTTTAGCAACGAACTACAAAGTAAAATTTAAAGATACAATTTTGCTAGTTAGTCTGCAATAAATAGTATGCACTAACTACTCATATTATCATTGCAAAAAAGGTTAGACCAAATATGTTAGGCATTGTATACCCACAAAAGTCGAAAAAGAAGGATTTGAAAAACAACAAAAACTACAACCTTGTCGAAAGCAAGTAAAAGGAAACGCAGTACATGACTTGGAGAACTTGAAAACATTGTCAAATTATTAATATTTGAAAACGGAAGTACAATTGGAATACTATTCAATCGGATCCATGTTTGTAGTTCACCAGTTCAATCCAATATTACCGAACCGACCCTGTCTACTTTCTGGGCTGGTGAATGATCATTGGTTTAGTTACCGCTCCTTTATCGTGAGTTGGCATCGGTTTGTCATGGAAAGACTGAACGGCCTCCACAGGAAAATCCGCATTACCTTTCAATGGAGCACCAGACACAGTCAAACTAGAATGCTTCGGGGGGCTAGTAACATTTATATGAACAAAATATATTCTTCAGCATTGCATCACATCACAACAGTCAAATTAATTTTAAAAAATTAGAAACATTTGTGCTCTACCTGGAGTCAACTTTGAGCGCATCTTCTTCTGGTTTAGGAATGGGTACCTCGTGAGACTTAAGATGAGTTTTATTTTGAACAATTCTCATTCCACCAGCTTTGACTGTAAAAATATATTCTCTATTTCATGAACGTTATCGTAAATTAATACATAACATGAAGACATGATGTTATAAACAATGCTAACGCCCATTTGTGACGTAAGTGTAATAATCAGATTGAATATAGCCTTAAATAGAACGTAGTAACAGTCGACCCCCAATTAATACTCAATAGGAGTACACATACACACGGAAATGGATTAAATACCTGCTGGAGGATGTCCAGGACTGGCAGTGTCCGATTTTTCGGGAGACGACATATTTATATTTATTTCCCAACAGATTCTTTGTATTAAAATTCAAACTATTGTTTACAATTTTTTGTCAAACCGTATGTTTTGCAACTCAAACGCACACAAGGAGCTGAGTACTGCTGGTTTAAAAAGCTGCCACAGTGCCACGGGTAAATAAGCATTAATTAGTCAAGTCAGTGTGAGTGTCGTGCAATGTGTGCGATTTGCCTGTCTTTTGTGTTCGCTGAATATTGAACATTCTTCATCTGCTGCAATATGTTTCTTCTTCGCATTTGCGATAAAAAGTCCATCCAATACGTACAAAACATGCGCCAACAAAACAAACTCATTTTTATATACACTAATTTCAGTGAAATTATGCTAACAAACCATTTGTAAAAAAATGCTAACCTCACATTAAAAAAACTATGAACGTTCGGAATATTACTGTAGGTGCTCATTAAAGGATCATATCACCGTTTGAAGATTTATCTGTCGCAAATCTTAACAGCGCGTGGGTCTATGTATCATACAAACAAAAGAACTGCTTACTGCTATGCTACATTTACGTTACAGCCAATAAACTGCGAAGCGAGGTAGGAAATTCAGAACATTGAAATTTGGAACTACGTTGCCCAGTATGTCACATGACATAAACATGAGGGAAACCTTTTTTGAAATTTCTTATTATAAATATGACAATTTATTCATTTTATAATTTTATTAATTTATTTTTTAATATTTAAAATATTATCTTAATTATTATTTTCTGGGGGGTTCCAGTCGTTTTTTTGGTTTCTTTGATTATGGATCCCAGTAAATCTGGAAACTCGTCATCCAATGAAGATGATGAGCCGAAGATTTGTACTGTTTTTTCCAATCCCGAATCGAGTTCTACAAAAACTATTTTTGACACCATTGCTTTTACTGCAGTTTCGAAAAAAACTACTGATGGTTATGAGGAAAGTAGTCGTTTTTTTGCGAATTCTACAGAAGATAGTAAGTTAAAAATTGTCCATCTTTTGGAGTGACCTTTACACTTATTTTAAATCGCTACGTTTGAACAGTAAAAGGAGAACCTTCTGAAGTTGCAACAGTGGAACAGGAATCAAACTTTTTTCATACTTCCGAATTAAACCTTACTGGTATGATATGAAAAATTATACTACCGCTTGAATTTCTAAAATGTCATTTACAAACTGACTAAATTCACCGCAATTTTAGGACCCGCACTGCCCACAAATATATCACAGGGTGTCCAGGATAGGATACACAAAGAAACACCAGAACACAGTCTCTTAGAAGAACCCAATGACAATTTACCTGATATCGGCAACTTAAAATTGGAGGGAATATCCGTTTTTCAAGAACAAAATACCATGCACCAGGACGATAGTAGCTTACCAAACGCTAGCGTTCTTTTTGGCGAATCTAATGACCACCGCCATCATGAATCATTCATTCCTGAGCAAAAAGCGCAGACTATCATTGCTCCCCAAGTTCCAATTCCAACTACTGCTTCACCTTCCCATTTTTTACCTACGAATGCTCCAACTCCTTACCAAGATGCTTATCATGCATGGATTCCTCCTGAGAATGTGAAAAAAGTTCTCGAATCTACATCATCATCCGTGCGACAAGGAACATATTTTCCAGACAAATTCAATATCACAATGCCTGGAATCCTATATCACGATGAATTGGTGAGGCTAATATTATGTTTCCTATAAGTAAACTGAATCTAAAGATTTAATTATTAGTTTTTTACCTCAGCTTTTTTCTCTGGTTACGTCATTTAGGATGACAAAGTGGCTGTAAACGTGTCCAGAATTTATGGGGAACCTACTGCAGCTAAAAGAAATATTTTAAATGCAGACAGTGTTACTCAAGATGGAGATGGAATACGCGAACTTATAAAAGTATTTAGTATTTACTTCATAGAGTATATTATTTCTATTCTCTATTGAGAAGACCTTGATAAAATGAGTTTTTATTGTGGGTGTGCGAGAGCGGACAGCGATTGTATTAATAGTACAATTTACTATTCGCAAATATGTTTCCGATTTCATTTTGTTATTCGTAGTTAGGATGCTACCGTGCTGCTATAAATTTGACGAAGAGATTGCTAACTTTATGTGGTCAAGGACCAGGAAAATGTGGACATTACAGTGCAAATAATACATATTCTTTGCAGGTATTTTTATACCAAGACCTAAACAACGTGGTATTTAAAAATGTGGCAACCATATAATCACCCAGCACAATAATTTATTTATTTTTTAAAGGTTTGGTTCACGCGAATAGCCTTACTGATGAGAATAAGAGAATTTTCCGCAGCTCAAGCAGAGGTGGATGCTTTTAAAAATTTTGAAAATGCCGATATGTATTTCGAATATTATCCTGATTCTTATGGAAAAGAAAGGCGAGGATCAATGGTTCCATTTCACTTTCGCATCTTATGCGCTGAGATTAGTCAGTATACTAAAAAACATAATGCCACGTTGGATCAGTTGACAGAAATTCTATTCACCGTTCAAAAAGTATGAGATGGAACAATTGGAGCATAGAGCTTAGATGGCAATGCTGTTTGCAGCTATGGAACAGATTTTACTATCTAATCCTTCCTGTTCTAGATAATTCGAAACTTGACGGAAGGACGTTCTGAGGATGGTAGCAGAATTTTGGAGGATCCCAATAGGAAAGAATTTTCTCTAAAACTATGGAAAAAACGAGAGATACATGTTTTATATTCGCTAACTAACGCATGTTTAGTAGCAAGGGTATGATCTTTCAGCAGTGAACATAACCTATCTAACTTATACCGTGAAATAATATTCTAACCGAATAAACGCAGGATTTCTTCAACACGTTTGATCATCTCAACACCCTGTGTTACAAAGACAAAGAAAAGCAAGTTCAACTTAAATCAACTATAGGAAGACTGTTCTTGCAGCAAGGAGACATATCAACCGCTGGTAAATACTTTGTGGAAGCTTCGGAGCTACGAACAGATCCAAGTAATGAAAACGAACAGCTAGAAGGATTTATAGACTCCTCACTACTGCTGATCGCCCAGGGATCATATCCTGAAGCATTTGCCCTATTGCAAAGGGCTGCTGTTATTCAGCCAGACAACCTATTGGTGAGAATCAGGAGATTTCATAAAAATTCAAAAGCACTGTTTTAGAAACTCTAATCAATGTTTTATTCTACATGAAAGCATATTGTTAAAATATTTGAATATTTTTGACAATTTAGATTGCAAACAATCTGTCTGTGTGTCTGCTTTTCATGGGACGAGTCAAAGAATCACTGTCCGTAATGGAGAATATGGTGAAAATGAACACTCCTCAATCCCTTCAAGAGAACCTTCTTCTCAATTTGAGTACTATTTATGAGTTGGAAAACTCTGACGGACACAAAAAGAATCAGCTTCTCAAACTAATCAGTGAGTATAAGGGCGATGGAATTAATCTTGCGTGTCTAAAAATGCCCAATTTAATTACGTGATCAAATCAAGAAAAGTCAATATATATTATTCTATATAAAACAACAGACAACTGAAATTCAATATTCGTTTTATTTGCCATTTTCAAAACGAAAATACACTGGTTATGCACTTTTAATTCGTCATTGCAATGGTACATATTTGATTCGCACGAATGAAACTTATCATCTATCTATACTATATCTCATCAAAAAACAACCTGGAAATATTAGTAATAGTAAAATTACTAAAACCACCTAACAATCCACCTATATTTATTTCATAACTAAAGTTTCAATGCAGGAGTATTAGCTACATTATTTAGCCTAATTTTCACTTGTTTCTTCTTTTCCTCTTTGAAAGCCTCAGTATTTGCTTTCCTTTCCTCTCGCCGAGCCTGTGTGGAAACAAAATTCATAGTGGTTTCCGATGAAATAAACGCGCTTTTAGCTAATCGATACTTTTATAACACCAACCACCAACTAATGATGTTGAAAATGTCAGAATAATAGTTAAAAGCTTACCCTTCGGTATTCTTTGATGCTTTTTTTCCGCAAGCATCTTTCTTCAGGTGATTCATTTTTAGGTCTATAAGACAACGCACTGATTTCAGACTTAAGGGTGGGACAATTATTCGAGTCGTCATATTGTTGATCAAATTTTCTCAAGTTATTAGCTGTTAGTCCTTTTCCCAATACTCCTATGGGCATGCCCGTGGATGCACTGATTCTTATTTTGTTTGACTGTAAAAACACAAGAGATATTAACTCTCACAGTGTTTAACGTTTATGCATTCACTTATCTGAGTATTTGTTAGTTCAAAAGACGGATCAGTTTTTGTATTCCAAGGCAAGCAAATAGAAATAAAATCCTCAAAGCACACAAATTTGTGCGCTTAGAAAGTGTTTTTGTATCCATTATAAAAAAAAGAAAATCAATTTTGTACGCCAAAAACACAAGCGTTTGCAAATAAATTACGTGTGAAAACAAAAACATCAGCACGATGGATTTGTACAAAACATATTGGACTACGTAGAAATCCAAGAAAATGACATACAAATAATTGTTGCTGATTGTGATTAAAATTATTTTATGTGGGTGGAACCTGGTGTGTGTGGTGTGGTGCTATATATAGTAATCTACTTCTAAGGGTGGAGGAACTAAGGTTTTTTGTACGTAGTTGAACATTTTCATTCACATTTAACATAAAAAAGTTACAACTCTCATGTTACTTGTTGACGACACTTATATGTAACAGCTAACAGCCATTCAAATTACTTATTTTTTATGAGGCATGCAAAAACGCCTCCGAGGCCTTCCCAGGCGTAATTTTTCCTGGAATTAAAAAATCTGATCCCTTTTCTCAACTTTTTAAAGAGAAATGAAAGTCTCCTGATTGTATAAAATCCTACTAAACTGAACATACTATATAAAATTTAAAGTAATATAAATAAAAACAAACCTTTTCTTTAATAATTTTGGGACGATTTTTAGTCGTAGAATACGTAGATAAAATAGATTGACAGTCAAATTTGTCTTGCTGCTTTTCATCGCTGTTATAATCTTCGTCATTATCCACATCAGAATCATCTTCTCTTAAAACTAACTGAGTTATTTTTTGATGCAAGTGTTCTTCTTTTTGTTGCTCTTTTTCAAATTCATCAGCGTACTTAAGTAAAATGTCAGCTTGGGGGTTAATATCTCCTTCAATGTCATCACAATCCAAAGCACCGATATCATTGTCATCATATCCTTCAAAAATCTAACGGAAATACGCATTCACTAGGATGAGAAATGAAAAATGAACCAATGTTTACTGCTGTTTTTAAAAATACTCCAAAAATTAACCTTTTCAAAACGATCATCCACAAGCATCAACTGCTTATTCCGCCTAATAACAGAACTAGACATAGAATAGTTTGTAAATCGAGTTCCATTTTCCTCTTCTTGGTCCGAAAATTGGGAATCTCCTTCTTCCATTCTTTTACCTTTCAAACTAGTAAGTTCGTCATCCATTTCATATTTCCCATCGTCGTCAGAACTGAACAAACTGTTCAGATCAGCTTCATCAATATCTTCTTCTTCAATAATGGTACCTTCCCCACAATTTGCAAGCTCAATAAAATTGTCTTCCAACTCATTTTCTGGATTCTTGAAATCGAAATCTTCATCCAATGCAGCTATAACATCTGCATCCAGATCCGGCCGAGGACCTTTAATGCAAGATTCATAACCACATTACATTCAATTTAATTTTTATGCTTGCTTTATGCTGCATAAATTATGCAGTTTGATTTTATTATTTTATCACTGGAGCCTACCATGAGCAGGTGCGGCTTTATTTAGGAGACCGATCTGTTCTTCATATTGAGAACCAAACACAGAAGACGGAAGCTTCAATTTGACGACATCCTTCAAAGTGGAAAGAATAGCGTTGATTAGCACATACATGAATAGAAAACTTAAAACTAAATAATCACTGATTCTAATCCAACCAAAAACCAAACCAAGACACCAATATTACCTTTAAATCTTCCACTTCATTGCTAACACTTGGGGTTGGTGGTACCGGAGCGTATATACGTTCACAGAAATCCCATTGCATATTTGACACTTCTTTGGAGTCTTTCATATGCTGGAGATAATCATAGTCGTCATCGTAGTAAATTCCATATTTCTTTAGCTCTTCTTTTCTCTTCGCTTTCCCCTACACACAAAATATGCCCATTTAATTTCGACTGTTAAAACCCAGCTAACAAACATAGAACTAAAACGTACCTCCGCGGGTTTTTTTACATCATGTAAACTTGTAGAGGTAGAAGGAAGCTGATTCAATGGAACTAGCACGCGTTGAGGTGCTGTTTCATCGGCAGCAAGTGGATCTTTTTGAGAACGATGTCCCAAATAGAATGTGGTAGAGCTTTTCTTGTCAATAAACTTCTTGCGGGGCTATTAAAATTCACATTCAGTTAGATCTCGAAGATACCACAGGCATATTATATTGTATTTCTATCGTTATATTATGTTGCACATTACACAATGAATAAGTTTAACTGCTCGTGCTTACCATTTTGATCAAACAACTTAGCCGCTGATAGCAGCTTCAGTGAAGAATCTGTTAACGGTTTCTCTAGTTCGACCAAAAACGTCAACTGTTTTGACTGGTTTTTTCTTTTTTCACAACAATTTGCCGAAATTCAGACGGAAGGACAAAATATTGATTAATATTTCGATAAAATTTCAGGATTTCATTTCCAGTGCAAGCAGATTGTTATTTAACTTTGGCGCGTCAGTGCTTTCAATGTTTACGGAAAAATATTCTTTAAAGTGATACGCATATTTCTTCAATAATATATTGGTCTGACACTGACTGAACGAACTCATGGTTCACTCAGTTCACTGTCGTGAGTGAGCAGATAGTGAGAAAGTAAAAAAACTATACACCTCAAGGTTTGTGAAGGTATGTGATTTGAGCCCTTTATCACTCTGATGCTGATATTGAAAATTGTACAGCAACCAGTTAATGTAGGAATCAATGATTTAATCAAAAATTAGCTGCAACGTATTTCTAAAAGTATTTCATTATGGAATATTATGATTTTAAAACTTTTTTATTTATTAGGATTTATTGTTTATTTAGTGAGTAAATTCGTTGATAATTTATAAGATTTGTTAACTTTAATTTTAATTTGTTTGGGGTGTAATTTAATTAAATAGCTGCGCTTGATTTTATTCGTAAAAACTCTAATTTTGCTTGAAAAAGTAAAAAAAAAACTCTCAAAACCCTATTTTCTAGGTAAAATTCATTGAATTAAAATTTCTTAATGCGATATGTGTGTAGTACTACATCACGATTTCTAAGTTTTACTCCTTAGAATGGTCTCCAATTTCCAATCCACTACAGTCGTCGTCATTTCACGCAAGAAACATCTATAAATCTGCACTGCTGTTGGTTTTTATTTCATTCAAAATTAATTCGTCCCTAAATAGTAGTATAGTTTGATTTAAATCGTGTCCTTTCAGCGATTATTTTGCACCGTGCAGTAAACTTCATAATCTCAAAACCAATTTTTTGCAGTTTGAGAACTTGCATAATAATAAAATCATTTGTTGATTTTCTGTGAGTGGGTTTTGCTTTAAAATTTACTACTTTAGCTAGCCAAATAATTATATAAACCGGAGGTGAGCATTCTAACAGTTTTCTTTTATTTATCTGATTTAGGAATAAATCCCAACGTCACTTGAGTTATGCCGAAGAATAAAGGAAAAGGAGGAAAAAATCGGAGGAGGGGTAAGAATGAAAATGAGACCGAGAAGCGTGAGCTCGTCTTCAAAGAAGACGGACAAGAATATGCACAAGTAACAAAGATGCTCGGAAACGGTCGATTAGAAGCCATGTGCTTTGATGGTACGAATTTGATTTATGTCCATCCATTATTGGCATTATCAGTTTTAATTGTTTCGTGTGTATCGACTTCTATGATGTGGCTGTACGATGTTGTTTATTGTTCTTTAGGCACAAAAAGATTGTGTCATATTCGAGGAAAGCTGAGAAAAAAGGTTTGGATAAATACTGGGGACATCATTCTTGTTGGATTACGGGACTATCAGGATGCTAAGGCTGACGTAATTTTAAAATACACCCCTGATGAAGCGAGAAATTTAAAATCATACGGAGAGTTTCCCGAAAGCGTCAAAATATCCGACCAAGTTACCTTTGTGGATCAAGACATGGATGATGATATTGAATTTGGAGATGAATTATCGGAAGACGAAGAAAGCGAAGATGACATAGATAACATATGATCGATTTTTCAAGCTAATCCCATCGCCCTTATTGCGTGTATTAAATTTGTATAAACCAATCCTCTACTTTGGAGCTAAAAACAGCATAACTATATAGAAATGTAACGGTAAAACTAAACTATTATGAAAGTGCAGTTACTTGAAAATTCAAGTACTCAAATATGAATCCAATCACTCTACAAACCTCACAACAGTATGTGTAAGAAAAAAATCCTCTTGTCTATCAGTTTTTAAGACACGTGGACACGTCTGACCCCTTTTTGCACTCAAATTAGCAGTGATGATTAAATTTTAACGCACTAATAATGTTGGCGTTGCATCCTTATCTCCCTGCATTCACATTCTCCATTCAAAAGAATGTTTTAGAGTAATTCAAAATGCGAGACATTTTGTGACTGTAACTTTATCAATATGAATGTACAATAGTCAGACGTTTACAGAACATATTTCTGATAGACAGGTAGAATTTATCTCTTTTTAATAAATCCAAATTAGATGTGCTTATAGTTTCAGTGTCGTGTATGTTAACTTTCTTTGTGGCATTCTTTTTCCTTTCTATTCTTATTTTAATTTCACTTTCACACACTTTGTTTTTGCTTGTCTTTTTTATTTTCGTGTTGTCCGGTGACAATTAACATGCAAAAATTTATTTCTCTTTCCTATTTAAAGCTATATATACTTGCTGTTGTACAGCGAGCAAACGTAAGAAAATAACAACCATATAACTTTACTACAGTAATAGTTGAGTTATTTGTATAGCTGGTTAAAATAACACATTAAATTCTTACATGATACACCACGATGGAAAGTTTTATGACAAAAATATTTGGTACTTGTACTGCGTGGGGACTTTATTAATGACAACTCGTCCGTCATAGCTAATGGATGCAAACGTCCAAGGATCATACGCTGACCATTCTGTTGCATAAACTGCATCTTCGTGGTCTTCATACTTGGCTAGCACGCCCTCCTCCAATCTGTACACACATTAATCGAATGAACGTGGCAGCGATGAATTGATACAAAACAAATTGAATTCTGTTCTGTCTTTTACTCACTTGTCAATGTGCTCTTCATATTCTTGAACATGGGATTCAATATTGTTGCTACTACTGCCACTACTGGAGCATTCTTCATTCTTGCCTGTTTCAGTGATAGGAGAAGAGGAAATGGATTGCGCTCCGTGTAACAGAACTCTGGAATCACTCCCGCATGTTAAGACAAGCTGATCATGGGAAAAATTGTACCTAGCCCTCCACACCCTGTATAAAATGGAGGCAAATGCTAATGCATAACCCACTACGAAATATAGTAACATAAACAACAGAAATGAAATGATGATGATTAATATGAACCGCGATGATAAATATTTATAGTGAACCCAAACAGATTGACGAAAACACGGGCTCAAGTTTCCCGATGGCAGCCTCTGTAATACACCACGTGAACAGCATGAGGCAAAATATGACATACATTGTATGACAGTATCATTCATCGAGAAAATCGAGCCCGCGTTTTTATTAATCAGTTTGGGTTCACTATAGCACATTCAAATGATAATTTACCAACTAACCAATGAGTGTGCTCGACAATCTCTTTCAGAAACTTTTTTGTATTACGGCAGTCCCAAAACCTGACTGCACAATCATCACCACAAGTAACGAAACAATGCTGCCTGTTGGGATTGAAATCCAGATCTCTCACTTGCAGTTTATGGGCGTCCTTCAATGTCCAACATTCTTTCATGGTTCTAGTATCCACACTCATTATATCAGATCGAGTAATTACACAAAATTGATTACCGTCTAAATGAGGATTCCATCTTCCTGAATACAGTTCCGTGGCTGTAATGCTGCTTTTTTCTTTCTGCATACCAAAATTCAGTCATAATTTTAACTAACATTTTGTGAAAAGTAATAGTGAGAATGGACAGATTGATAAATTGATACTTTGATACCTTCAATTCTTCATTGCCCAAATCATGTATGAAAAATTCCGTCTCCTGAACCGTAGCAAACTTTCCTTGAACTCTAGGATGCCAATCCATATACAAAATATTAGGGGTCTTTCCATTAACTTTCACGGGTTCAAGGGTAGCTTTCAATTCAAGTGGAGTATGACCGCTGGACCCATCGCTTTCGCTGCATTTAGGAAGAGCCCAAATGCCACATTTCAATTGACCAAAACCCTCTAAAAGAAAAGATTTCCTTTTGTGATTTTTTGTGATTTCCTATGCATTATGAGGATCATCATTTTAATAAATAGTAGCATTGTGTACCTGAAGTGATTTCGTTATAACGCATAGCCAATAAATTTCCATACGGTGCAACTTGTATCTGCCATATTTCCCCAATCTTGGGTTTATGCAATTTTCTGCTGATTTGATGCGTTTCTTCATCATAAGTTAACTCATGAAGAATGCCTTCGGAGCGAGGAGAAAGTGTCCCCACAAAAAACTGGACACGATCAATTTCCCCATTATGCGTACACAGTGCTCGACCCTAAATCATCATTCAGATACCGACCTTTTAACCCTGCTGATTCTAAATGAGATACAGAATAAAGAGCTTCACTATAAGAATTAAACCTGTGTCCCGAGGCCGTAAATCGCGCTGTGCTCCATATGATTTTTTTGTCAATCCAATATAGTATCCACAATTGTTGAAAATTTGCGAAAACCGAATTTGCTCCTGTATATCAAGTTTAACAGAAAAAGCTGGTCGGGTCAGGAAAGAAAATAATTCAAGTATTTATTTAATATTCAATTTATTTACATAGAACTTAATTAGTAATTAATTGTTCGTGATCGTAACTTCATGACTGACAGTGACAACAACGACTGGAGAGTTTAAAATATTTTTTTAGACTAATTCTAGCATTTGCCACCGCACTATTTTTCAATGGTTAATGTTTTTCATGCTAACTTCCGATCAAGAATTCTCACGAAACAGGATGTCACCAATGAGCAGGCTACGTTTTTGCAGTCGCCCAATCCCGTACAATCGGTTTTGAAGATCATGGTTCAGCAGTATGAGTTGTCCAGATTACTTGACTATACTATTAATGATTATAACCATCAATCATACTTTACGCCGTTATACTCAAATATAATTATCCAACTGTTTTTGCTGTATTGTAATATATTTGTCTCAAAGAAGGCTGCTTGCTGCTTGCAAAAATCAAAGAATGGAACGACAATAGGATTCTCGGGAATTGAAATAAATTATTAATGCAGTAACTTTATTTCGAACCGAATGAACTATTAGACACAAAAAGTTCAAATAGTTTAGTAAAAAACAGGATAGATCATCACAGAAGGTTCTCTGTAAATTATTCAGAAGAAAACAGCTTCATGAAATCACCACTTTTATTGTTTCCGGTGTCTCCAGTTTCACCGCTTTCAGAGCTTTCGTTCGATACTCCAGTATACCCATGCGCAAAAGATTGCGTTTCTTGGCGCCGAATTTGCGGCGCGGGTTGGGTAGACGCAAGCGCCAAAGTTTGGTGAAGCTTTTCTTTAAACATTATGATTTGATGACTTCCTCCAGGTTCAGTAAATACAAATGGAAAATATTGAACACGACCGGAGTTCCAGGCCTGAATAAAAATTCGTAATAAACGGAAACCGATCCATAAAATAATCGTAATAAAACTCTAATGTCTGGAAACACGCTAGTATGATTATGAACTATTCGGATAGCTTACGATGACCAACAATGCCCCATATGAGAAATTGTTCTGAAAATTAATAGCAACAGGATATTCCCCGTCATGACCATATATCAATCCCATGGGGGCTAAAAATGTGGTTCCACGTGGCTGGACACGAAATACAGCAACAAAATCCGAATAATCGAAAAAAACTGCCAATCTGGTGCCTGTCTGGTCCCAGTCTAGCCTACGGGCTCTACCTCCCAATCTGTCAAACGAAATTTTAATTTAAAAAATCCTATATGTGATTTATCATCAATCCAATCGAATTTTATTTAGTAAATCAAAAGTTCCTTATACCTTAGCATAGATCCATTTTCTGCTTCAATTTCTATAGGATGAAAATCGTATATAGGAATCGCGTTCAATTCCTCTTCTTTAAAAAACACTTCTGTTTCAGTTAATTTAGGCTTGAAGTGAATAGCATACAGAATCATGTCACTTGCAAACACTAGTGTAGAGCCGCACGGGCTCCAGCATGCGGCATCAACAACTTTTCCAGTTGTTTTCCATTTTCTTGGTTTCCATTGATTATCTCGCTCCCAAATTCTACCGAAATAAAAATATTTATTTACAATTTAGCCTGTAAATATGGATAACAAAATTTAAAAAATGCGAGCTTCAATTCGAATTCACTCTCAATTCCATGCAGACTTTCGTACACAGACGGAAATAAGTTATCAGCAAACCTGAAAATCGAGGAAGACGACACTGCTAGAATTCTGTCATCTTGTGGAGCCCACATGACTACTGGTACGCCTCCTCCCGTAATTCGGTACAACATTTCTTTAGTCATAGTGTCAATACTCCATATGTAGATCCCCTTGTCATAAGCTGAACTGGACATCAGTAAATTTCCCTGATCCAATAAAAAATATTAAAGCAACAAACTGCCCTAAAGCGAGAACTGAGAACTGATTTGCGATTTAAGAACAAGTGCAACCGCAACTTACGGAATAAGAGTACTGTACACATGTAACTGGGCCGTGACCTGGAATAGACAATAGTTGGGCGCAGTGAACTCCCGGCTTCAAGGCAGATGTAGACTCCATTTGCCAAACGATGACTCCCTTTTTAACTCCAACTGCCAATTCAGTCTCCAAAAAAGGTCTAAAAAAATAAAATATACACATTTTATTACCACATAACCAAAAAAACTCACTGGACTCACTCAAATCCAAATGGCTTTGAGATTTATATTCATGCCACCTACCTCCAAGAAACACATGTAATATTTTTCTGATCATGAGATCTAAGCATTTGGACAAGTTCAGAGCCCATGGTAATTAGACGGACACTATCGTCTTTTAGACACACAGCTAATTTAGAAGTCGTTGGATGCCATGCCAAAGCTCTCACCCATGAATGCTCCCAGTTCCATACTGGGACATGTTTACAAAGAACTTCTTCTTCTGGCAACTGCAAAAAAATCACAAGTTGTACACAAATCGTATGAATCCTCCAATTGAGTAGTAGGTATTTTTCCCTGATGAACTCTTACCCGCAAAAGGGGACTACTTAAAGAATACAATTTGTTGGTCACGTCTGAGCAGTAGTTCATGACAGAAGTTCCAGCTTCTAAAAAGTGTAACAAGGTTGGCTTTCTCCCATGATGATAAGGAGGAGAGCTTATAAGATGAATGTAATCTGTGATCCCTTTCCAGCCGCTTTCCATCCTAAAAGTAAATACGTTTAATTGATATTAAAAGCATTGGAGAACGATGCATAACTTTGCTATGAATTATATTTTAGTAATATTTTCTCACCAGCCATCCCAAATTCCTTTGAGTACATTGTGAGTTTGGCGATGAGCAATGAGAGGTTCATGAAGCTCATTTGTTTTAATAAACGGGATTTTGTTTGACAGTGCTGAAGCCAAGTTGGAAACGTCAATTATAAAGTATCCTTTCAAAAGGTCAACAAAGTAACGACTGTCTGCTGGATTGCTATTACTTGAAAAAAGAGCAAAAAACTTGCATTCTGATTCACAAACTGGGATTTGTCCCTCTTTTGGATGGTGTGAGGCAAAGGTTTCCAGATTTGGTAAGTTCGCTGAAATCATTTCTAAAAATAAAGAAATTCATATTACTGATAGATTGACCTGGATCATGATATGCCAGCATTCTACTACTCTACAACGTGTACTTGGGTGAACAATGGTCTGATCATGGCAATGATTTGCTAGAGTTACTAGAGTACGATACCCAGAAAAGTTAAATCATAAAAAATATATACAATTTATTTCTGTGATTTCAAGGAGCCAAAGATTTTTTGACATTTCAAATCCAAAGTAAATTCATTGAGAAATTTTTGAGTAGGGCTATCTTTTTCAGATTTTTTCGTGTAGTATAGAATAAGCATGAACATTTTCAAATCAATACGCTGAAGAAAGTATGTTACATCCACCTGGAAAATAAAAACTTCATTACTTACAGAAATATTTATACCTGTCGAGTAGTGGATTAAGAATTAATTAAATATACTGCACCATTTTGTCATAAAATCCAACTAATTTTCCCGCATTAAGCTCATTTAATTTGTCACTAAGGATCATGACGACACTGGGCCAATAAGAATGAGGAGGTTTCTGTGAAAAAGTACGATTAAGTTAAGGTATCATCTCAAAACCTACAACCAGCAACCAGCACAACATAGCCATTTGAGCAACGTACATTTGGATAATATGATAGAACAGCAGGAAATGAATCAAGTCCAGTTGGAAAATCAGAAGAGCCATAAGGATTCGGAAAAACGTAACCCCTGGGGTCAAAATTTTCACTTTCCCGTGCATCAAAAATTATCGAAACATTGTCTGCGAGGGTCCGTTTTTGAAAACTCACTATCCTGGTAAAGATAAAATAAGACCAAAATAAAATTCAACGCATGCTGAATTCCTGGAATCTAAAATATACGAAGAAGCAAATAAATTTACTTGTTGAAGTAGTCCACAGATAATTTTGCGCAATATGTCTTAATGTCAAAAGTAGCGCTAGAATTGGCTGCAAGAATTTCATAAAAATATACTGTGTACTTGGCGACAAGTGTGGACTTTAGTTTGAGAATCCAGGAATATAACGCTGGCTGGGTATGGAATTTGTAAAAGCTAGATTTCTTGCTCGTCTGCAGAAGCAAATCAAGATGGCATTAAAAATAGTTTTTAATCGAATATCAGCTATCGTGTCTACGTGAAATCTAAAATCTTACTTGAGAATTGATCTGAAAATGTTCACCCCAATCCTGCAAATGATTGCTGGCTTCTTGTAATGCTACTGTAGCCATTAAATAGTTCCAAATTTGTGTCATATGATGAGCTTTTAGTAGATTTACGAGAATATCATATTCTCTCCTTCACAAACAAAAACATAGATAAAAAATTAGGTGATTTTTGTAATTATGAATGTGAGAAATTAAATGGATAAATCTTTTACCTAACAAGCTGATACATATTTTTGAAGTAGTTTAACACCAATGAGCAGGACTTGGCCTTTTCTTCTATAAATGACTCGTATATAATTTCAATATCAGAAATCAAGTCTGTTATTTCAACATTTTTAGCAGATCCCAGCAAAGACAACTTTTCATAGCTGAAATAAAATAATAATAAAAAATTGAAACTTATATTATTTGCCGGAATTTTAAATCAATTCCAGACAAAATTGAAATTAAACCATACAACTCCATTAAACTCAAGCGAATGTTGATGAACTGGACAAGTGTAAATGCAATGTATGCATTTTTATTGCAATTGGAATCAGCTCCGTCTACATCAGTTTTAGTGTCAGCAATTTTTTTCATGTCATGTTTAATGGTCTCCAAACTAGACTTAAGTTGACACTAACATAGGGCACAGATAAACAAAATTAAATCAGTCTTCTAGGAATATTAGACCTAAAAATTGTTTGAAACATTTACATCTTTTCGTAAAAATCCTTTAGGGGCTAGAAAAGACAGATTCGTGTAGGCCTTCTCTGCAAAAGCAAGCTGGCTTAACGCTGTGGACAAAATTACCCAATTGAAACCCGAAGACCCCAAATGACTACTCTGTGTTTTCAGGGCAGTTTCTTTCTCCTTATCTGCCATCTCCTTGGCCCTCTCAAATGAAAATATGGATAGTTCGTTCCAAAAATTATCTAATTTTATAGGTATCATTTAGAGATGTTAAGACACTTCTTCATAGCTCCAAAAACAACAACTGCAAAAAGTAAATGTAATACCTAGAAAGTACTCTTGGTGGTCAATTGGCGAGTGCGATGATGCCGTAGAGCATGTTTCACTGCCTTGCTCTTCGGAGAGTTCTGATGTGTTTGTAGCAGATATAGAAGCTTTTTCAGAATCAATAGAAATCACTCCTGGTTCAACTATGCCCCCATCGTCCTGTTGCGATTTTTCAGAGTCCTTTGAGGCATCCATGGCCAAAAAGACTAAAAAATAGAGCGCGCAGCGCACATGAATCAGAGCACTCTTGTTATTGTCACCCATGAGCATTTATGATAAATTATATGATAGAGACATACTTCAGTACTCTAAAAGCTAACACCCATGATCATGACCATTTGACCCATAACTTGAGCCATGCAGTATCATCAAGCCAACGTGAGTCATGCACTAAAGCAGAACTAATAAATTACTCAAACCATACGTCTTCTTACCTTATGGAGACCACAAAGGGGATGGGGACGTGGTGGTAATGCGTATGGCAGGAACGAGTCCCGAAAAGTACGACAACTTCTCCGAATATTTGGGGGTGAAGAAAGCACAAATGTTACGCTGTTCAGGGGGTGTTTAGGTGTACAGCGTGACAGTATAAAAGGTGAAGTTCTAATGTAATCTATTGACCAGTCGATTTTTAGCGAACGTGTAAGGGGTAGGGGTAAGTAACAAGAAATGTAATGTGAGTCAAAGTCAAATACTTTTCTCGTTCTCTCCACTGTCTCTAACCAAACAATAACAATGTACAAAAGTATTTTCGTGTCTTTAAAAACCCGCTGGCAGGCTGGCTTAGAGGTGCGCGCCGTTCAAATACTCAGCGGCGGCGGCAAAAGGGCGTTTTTGTATCGGCGGCGGCGGCGCGCCGCCGTGCGCCGGTCTTTCTCGGCGGCGGCGTGAAATCATAGAATTTAACCCTAGCAATAGAGTGAAGTTGGAATACGACATGATTTTCAAAATGGGTTTTGAAAAAAATGGGCGTGAACCATATTAATTATGCAGTCTTCAAATA
>Ga0210040_10004010_pt1 | contig 19476 bp, 19 predicted proteins | sample CryGeyCG12114_NA_FD_185462 | JGI IMG/M metagenome (GOLD analysis project Ga0210040, IMG submission 185462) | Groundwater microbial communities from aquifer - Crystal Geyser CG19_WC_8/21/14_NA (SPAdes) (version 2) | ecosystem: Environmental > Aquatic > Deep subsurface > Groundwater | place: USA...
TACCGCTCATTCAATCGTCCAATCATTCGAGATACGCGCCACAGCCTTTCCCGCCTGAACGGACGCTGACCCTTCGGCTCCTCGTTTCGGGCTGTGGTGGAAAAGGCGCTTCCCTTGCCCCATGCGCCGCGGGCAATCAAGGGAAGCTGTGGTGGCCAGCATGCCAGCTTCGCTTTTCGCGACACGGATGGCGCAATTCGGCGCGCGCCTCCGATAGCTCGTTAGCTGTCGAAGATCGGGAGCGAGGCGATGTCGTTTACGGTGACAAAGAACATCAGCGCCAGCACGAACGCCATGCCGGTGCGAAAAGCCCATTCCTGGCTGCGCGCGCTCGCGGGCTTCCGCCGGATCGCCTCGGCCGCATAGAAGGCCAGGTGCCCGCCATCCAGCGCGGGGATCGGCAAAAGATTGATGAAGGCGAGGTTCATCGAAATGAAGGCGATGAATTCGATGAACGGCAACGGTCCGAGCGCCAGCCGCTCGCCCGAATACTGCGCGATCTTGATCGGCCCGCCGAGCTCCTTCACCGAGCGTTCGCCGGTAATGATCTGGCCAAGCCCGGTGACCATCATGTGCACCAGGTTGACGCTTGCTTCGGCACCGTAGCCAAGCGCCGCGACAGGCCCGAGCCGCTCATACTCGCGCTCGGTCGAACCCACGCCGATGCGGCCAATCCGCGACACATTACCGAAGCGGTCGGTCACTTCCAGATCGGCGATGCCGACCGGTACGGTGTCGACCACGCCATCGCGCGCAAAGGTCACCTCAATCACTTGCCCCGGATAGGGGAGGACGTGCCCCGCGACCTCCTCGAAGTCCTCGATGGGAGCACCATCGATCGCCACGATCCGGTCGCCGAGCTCAAGCCCTGCTTCCATTGCCGCCGATTCCTCGGAGAAGACCTGGATCACAGGCGGCGTAACGGGCTTGCCATACGCCATCGCGAAGCCGGCGAAGATGAGGATGGCGACGACAAGGTTGGTCGCGGGGCCCGCAAAAACGATCAGCGCGCGCTGCCAGAGCGGCTTGGCCTGATAGGTGCGGTTGCGCTCCTCTGCGGGAAGCGCCAGCCATTCCTCGCTCGGCTGGCTCGCAGGATTCATGTCGCCGGCAAACTGGACGAAGCCACCCAAGGGCAGCGCCGAGAGCTTCCACCGTGTGCCGCGCCGATCCGTGAAGCCGGCCAGCTCCTTGCCGAACCCGATCGAGAAGGCATCGGCCTTCACGCCGAACAGCCGGCCAGCAAGGTAGTGGCCAAGCTCATGAACGGTGACCAGCGGCCCCAGGACGAGCAGGAAGCCTAGGATCATCATCCACAGGGGAACGTCGGGAAACATTCAGGCGGGCTCCAGCATGGCGGCGGCGCGCGCACGCGCTGCACGGTCGAGTTCGAGCACGTCCTCCAGGCAAGCGGGAGCTGGCGGCATCGTGCCATCAAGTACTCTGGACACTAATGTAGATATGTCGGTGAACCCAATCTGACCTGCCAGGAAGGCCTCCACCGCCACCTCGTTCGCGGCGTTCAGAACCGCTGGGGCCGCCCCACCCGCTTCGGCCGCCGCGCGCGCCAGCCTGGTGGCCGGAAAGCGCTCCTCATCAGGCGCAAAGAAGGTCAGCTCACCAAGCGCAGGCAAGTCGAGCGGAGCGCATGGCCCGTCCATTCGCTGCGGCCACGCCAGGCAAGCGGCGATCGGTACCCGCATGTCGGAAGGGCCGAGCTGCGCCAGCGTGGACCCGTCGCGGTACTCGACCATCGAATGGATCACGCTCTGCGGATGGACGACGATCCGCAACGCATCCAGTCCCACAGGAAACAGGTGATGCGCCTCGATCAGCTCCAGCCCCTTGTTGAACATCGTGGCCGAGTCGACAGTAATCTTCGAGCCCATCGTCCAATTAGGGTGCTTGAGCGCCTGTTCGGGCCGAGCCTCGGCGAGCTGCCTGGCGCTCCAGGTGCGGAACGGGCCGCCGCTCGCCGTCAGCGTGATCGAGGAGACATCCCTTAAAGAATTGCCTGCAAGGCATTGGAAAATAGCGTTGTGCTCGGAGTCCGTCGGCAACAGCGTGGCGCCGTTGGCATCAACCGCGGACATGAGGATATCGCCTGCGGAAACCAAAGCCTCCTTATTGGCGAGGGCGACGGTGCCGCCCTGGCCAATTGCCGCCATGGTCGGTGCCAGACCCGCGCACCCGACGATTGCCGCGACCGTGACCTCGGCGCCGAGAGAAGCCGCGTCGCACAAAGCCCGCGTCCCCGCTGCAACAGCGATTCCGCTGCCCGCCAGCGCGTCGCGCAGTTCGGCGAGGCAGCCCTCATCAGCCACGACGGCGAGTTCTGCCGCGAATTCACGCGCAAGCACCGCCAGTTCGGCAGCCTGGCAATTGGCCGTCAGCGCGCGCACTCGCCAGACGTCGCGGTTCCGCCGAATAAGATCGAGCGTTGAAGAACCGATCGAGCCCGTTGCGCCCAAGATGGAGATGGTCCGGCTCACGACATGGACCATGTGAGCGGCAGCACCAGTAGGCACACCGCCATAAGACCATCGACCCTGTCGAACAGGCCGCCATGGCCTGGAATGAGCCGGCCCGAATCCTTGACGCCCGCCTTGCGCTTCATCCAGCTCTCGAAGAAATCGCCTGCCTGCGCAATGACCGCGCAGAACGGGCCTAGCACCAGCGCCAGGACAATGAAGTAGGAGACGTAGCTCTGGTCAGGAAAGGTTTTCCAGACATAGCAGACGAGAAACGCAGTCGAAGCAAGCGCACCCCCGCCCAGCCCTGCCCACGTCTTGGACGGGCTGATGCGCGGCGCGATCCGGGGCCCACCGATCGTGCGGCCGGCAAAGTATGCGCCAACATCCGTGGCGATGACGGCCCCGACGATTAGGAGGACGTAGCCAGCTGCTTGCTCGCGCGCAAATAGCAACGTCCAGCTCGCTCCGAGAACATAGACGACCCCTGCCAGGCACCAGAGACCGAGTGCGATGAAGGAAGCCGTGAACCGGCGGGCCAGGCCCAGCCATTCCCATAAAACCCCAAGCGCCACTGCGATGACCAGAGCCTGCCACCACAGGCCCCCTGCCCACAGGGCCCCGCCGGCCACAAGCAGCATGATGACGGCCGAGGCAGCGCGCTTTGGCAGGTCGCTCGTGCGCACTGAGAATGGCACACGTACATAGCGTTTGGCATAGTGCCTGATCCGGTCGCGCTTACGCTCGGGAGCCGCGTCAACGGCCACCGTAGCGCCTCTCGCGTTCCGCAAAGCTTCTGAGCGCTTCCTCTAGATGCCCGAGCTGGAAATCGGGCCAGAGCACGTCAGTGAACCACATTTCGGCGTAAGCCGCCTGCCACAGGAGGAAGTTCGACAGGCGAACCTCGCCACTGGTGCGGATGAGGAGATCGAGCGGGGGCAGATCGGCAGTATCGAGATGCGCAGCAATGGTCTGGACGGTCACCTCGCCCAACCTGGCCGCCGCCGCGGCCGCGCGGGCGATCTCCTGCTGCGAGCCGTAATTGAGCGCCACGGCAAGAGTATGCTTGCCGTTGACGGTCCTCACCAAAGCATCTTCGAGCATCTCGACAATGTCGGGCTCCAAAGTCTTGTAATCGCCGATGATCTTCAGCTTGACGTCGTTCGCCAGGAACTCCGGAAGGTCGCTTTTCACGAAGCGCCGCATCAATCCCATGAGGTCGGAAACCTCATCTTCGGGACGCTTCCAATTTTCCGACGAAAAGGCGTACAGCGTAAGGCATTCCAGGCCTAGCGGACTGAGCCCGCGAACCAGCCGCCGCACCGCCTCTACTCCGCGCCGATGCCCCATGGCGCGCGGCAGCCGGTGTCGCCTCGCCCAGCGGCCGTTGCCGTCCATGATAATGGCAACGTGACGCGCGCCAAAGGCATGCTGGCTGTCTGCCGCTTGCCCGTCATTCAGGGCCGATGCGCCGCCGTGAGGGCCGGATGATCGCATCGGGAAAGCGGCTTCGCTCACTGCTGGAGGATTTCCTTCTCCTTGGCCTCGGTCACCTTGTCAGCATCAGAAACATATCGGTCGGTGATGGCCTGCACCTCTTCCTCGAGGCGCTTGCGATCGTCCTCGGAGATATCCTTCTTCTTCTCGTCTTCCTTCAGCGCCTCCATCCCGTCACGACGGACGTTGCGAATGGCGATCTTGGCCTTCTCGGAATATTGCGATGCGAGCTTTGCCAGATCGCGTCGCCGCTCTTCGGTGAGATCGGGCAGCGGCAGGCGCAATGTCTGGCCGTCAATCATGGGATTAAGGCCCAGGTTCGACTTGGCGATGCCTTTCTCAACCGCGTTAACATTGGCACGGTCCCACACTTGCACGCTGAGCATGCGCGGTTCTGGTGCGGAGACAGTCGCCACCTGATTGAGGGGCATTAACGATCCGTAGACTTCCACCTGCACCGGATCGAGCAGCCCCGTGTTGGCCCGCCCTGTCCTAAGGCCCGCAAGATCGCTCTTGAGGCTGTCCACCGCACCGTTCATGCGGCGCTCTATATCGACCTTGTCGTACCTTGCCATGTCGTCATCCCTTCCGGACTATCGTCTGCACCCCATCGCCGGCCAGCACGCGCGCGACATTGCCCTTCTCCCGGATTGAGAAGACCACGATGGGGATGTCGTTCTCACGGCAGAGAGCCACGGCGGCGGCGTCCATAACCTTGAGATTATCGGACAACACCTGAGAATAGGTGATTGTTTCGAAACGGTTCGCACCGGCATGCAGTTTGGGATCACAATCGTAGACCCCGTCCACGCTGGTGCCTTTCAGGAGCGCGTCGCAGCTCATCTCAGCGGCGCGGAGCGCAGCGCCGGTATCGGTGGTGAAGAACGGGTTGCCGGTACCCGCCGCGAAAATCACGATCCGGCCCTTTTCCAGGTGCCTCTCGGCGCGGCGGCGGATGTAAGGCTCGCAGACCGCAGGCATGGGAATGGCCGATTGCACCCGGGTCTCGACCCCGATCTGCTCAAGCGTATTCTGCATCGCGAGTGCATTCATCACCGTCGCCAGCATGCCCATGTGATCGCCCGTCGTGCGATCGAGCCCACCGGCCGCTCCGGAAATACCGCGAAAGATGTTGCCACCACCAATCACCAGGCAAATCTCGAGACCCGAGTCCTTGGCGGCCTTCACCTCTTCGGCAAGGCGCGCGACATAGGCCGGATCGATCCCGAAGGTCCCGTCCCCCATCAGCACCTCGCCTGAGAGCTTGAGCAGGATCCGCTTGATTCCGGGAAGGAGCATGAATGGGTGGGGCCTGTCGGTGTTGGAAAAGAGGGGCCCTTATAGTGCTGAGCTTGGGCGTGCCAAGTGGCGAGCGGCAGCGGGCGCTTGCCATCTTCCATGCCGCAGTGCAGCAACGGGCCATGAGATCTGGCAAGTCGCGCCCTTGGCGCACCCATCGTATGCTCGGCGTGGCTTTCGCGCTCGTGGCGACGGTGCTCGCGATCCTGGCCTGGCGTGACACCACGAGGGACCCGATCGTGCGCCGCACGCAGGTCACGCTGGCCGGGCTAGATCCAGGCGATGCCCCCATCAAAATCGCGCTGATTTCCGATATTCACGTCGCCGGTCCGGACATGCCCCCTGAGCGTTTGAAACAGGTCGTGCAGCAGATCAACGCGCTGTCGCCTGACATCGTGCTCATCGCCGGTGATCTCATCGGCGATCGATATGTGACGTCGAGCCATTATTCCCCGGAGCAGGCCGTCGCTCCACTGGGCGACCTGGCAGCGCCCCTTGGCGTGTTCGTGGTGCCCGGCAACCATGATCATTCGACGAACCTCCCGGCGCTCGCCTCGGCGATGCGCCGGCACGGGTTGAGGCTGCTGGTCAACGATGCAGCGCAGGCAGGTCCGCTTGTCATCGGCGGCCTGGATGACGCGCACACCGGGCGGGCGGATATTCCCGAAACGCTGATGCGCATGGCCCCGTTTTCCGGCGGTCGCGTCATCCTGAGTCACAGTCCCGATGCGTTTCCGCTTATACCGTCCGATGTGGGGCTGACCTTGGCAGGACATACCCATTGTGGCCAGATCGGGTGGCCCTGGGGCGGCGCTCCGCTGACCATGTCTCGTTACGGCCAGCGCTATGCCTGCGGCCGGGTGAACGAGAGCGGCAAGGTACTCGTCACCACCGCGGGGCTCGGTACGAGCGGATTACCCGTACGCCTGTTCGCCCCACCCGACATCTGGCTCATAAAAGCAAGGCCGCCGAGTCCCTGACGGACTCGGCGGCCTCTACTTGACACACAGGCGGCAGCGTCTCAGCCGGATACGGCGGCGGCCACTTCGGCAGCGAAGTCCGTTTCTTCCTTCTCGATGCCCTCGCCGAGCTGAAAGCGCACATAGTCTTTCAGAACGATCTGTGTGCCGGCATCCTTGCCGGCCTTGGCCACCACATCGGAAATAGGCGTCTTGTTGTCCATCACGAAAAGCTGGCTCAGCAGCGCATTCTCCTTGGCGAACTTCTTGACCGCCCCGTCCACCATCTTCTCCTGCACCTCGGCGGGCTTCCCGCTCTCTGACGCCTTCTCCCGGGCAATGGCGCGTTCACGCTCGATGACATCGGGATCGAGGCTGTCAGCATCGAGCGCCTGCGGGAAAGCCGCGGCGATGTGCATGGCAAGCTGCTTGCCCAACGCGTCGAGCACCTCGCCTGACGCATCGCTCTCGAGCGCAACCAGCACGCCGATCTTGCCCAGATTGGGCGCGAGCGCATTGTGCATGTAGGGGACGACGGCTCCACGAGCGACCTCCACCGTCTGCATCCTGCGGACTTGCTGGTTTTCACCAATCGTCGCGACGTTCTCGGTCAGCTTGTCGCCGACCGTGCCGCCGCCCGGATAAGCCACCTGCTTGAGGCTCTCGACATCGTCCGAGCTCTGCGCAAGGGCCACTTCGGTCACCTGGCGCACGAATTGCTGGAACTGGTCGTTCTTGGCAACGAAGTCGGTTTCGGAATTGACTTCGACGGCCACGCCGCGCGTACCGGTGACGGCAACCCCGACCAGACCTTCCGCTGCAGTCCTGCTGGACTTCTTCTGTGCCGCGGCGAGCCCCTTGGCTCGCAAGGCGTCAACCGCGGCTTCGACGTTACCGTCGGTCTCGGCCAGAGCCTTCTTGCAATCCATCATGCCCGCGCCGGTCTTCTCGCGCAGGGCCTTCACGTCGGCTGCGGTATAAGCTGCCATGTCCATTTATCCTCTTGAAATTGAAGCCCGCCGGCGCCGCATGGGTACCGGCGCGCTAGAATGCCAGTGTGACCGTGCGCTTACGCCTGGGCGGAAGCGGGCTCAGCGGCCGGAGCAGATTCGGCACTCACCTCGGGAGCCGCGTCGGCCGGAGCGGCCACTTCCTCGGGCGGAGCGTCCATGGAACCGATATCGGCACCCGAATCGACCACACCCTCATTATGACCCTTGGTTGCTGCCTGCCCCACGGCATCGCAATAAAGGCGCACCGCACGCGCCGCGTCATCATTGCCGGGGATGGGGAACGCAATACCGGCCGGGTCGACATTGGTGTCGAGCACGGCCACCACGGGAATACCAAGGACGCCTGCCTCCTTGATGGCGAGCTCTTCCTTGTTGGCGTCGATCACGAACATCACGTCCGGAATGCCGCCCATGTCGCGAATGCCACCCAGGGACAGTTCAAGCTTGTCGCGCTCGCGCGTAAGCTGAAGCACTTCCTTCTTGGTAAGGCCCGACATGTCGCCGGTGAGCTGCTCTTCCATGGTCTTAAGCCGCTTGATCGATCCCGAGATCGTCTTCCAGTTGGTGAGCATGCCGCCCAGCCAGCGATGGTTGACGAAATGCTGACCGCTCCTGCGCGCGGCTTCCGCGATTGGCTCCTGCGCCTGGCGCTTGGTGCCTACAAAGAGCACCTTGCCCCCAGCACGCACGGTGTCCTGAACGAAGTCCAGAGCACGCGCCATCAGCGGAACGGTCTGCGACAGGTCGATAATGTGCACGCCATTGCGCGAGCCGAAGATGTACGGCTTCATCCGCGGATTCCAACGGTGTGTCTGGTGGCCGAAATGCGCGCCGGCCTCGATCAATTGCTGCATGCTGATGACGGGAGCCGCCATAGATATTTCCTTCCCGGTTGTGCCTCTGGAAAGCGGGGAACCACCGGCAGATCACCCCATGATCAGGGTCATCGCCTCGGCACCGGCTATAAATGCCTTCCATGTGAATTTGCTTGCCCGTGGCGCACGGGAGATCCGCAGGATACCGGCAAGCGGGGCGCACATAGCGATGCGATCCGCGGAAATCCAGTGCTTTCATCAGAGCTGGCCTGCGCGACTCTCCAACGAATCACCTTGACGAGCTGGAACATATGAGGAACAATACATCACGGGCTGCAAGAGGTAAGCTGTCAAATGAGCGGTCTTCTAGCTGACCCAGTCCATTGATCGTCAGCGTACGGCCAAGGTGCGCGATAGATGAAGGCAAGTGTGCAATGCTGGAAATGGTGATGATATTCATGGTGTCCGCCGGGGGCGCTCTTGCGCTGCGCGTCGTCGGCTCATCCGTGTGTCGCGGAGTTGCACAGGCAAGCCGCATCGCTTCCGATCTCGAGCGTACTCTTCAGCCGGGTCGCACCGCCACCGTGACCCGCGTACCCATTTCTACTGCAGCGTCGCTCCCTTACGGCGCTTGACGCGGGCGTAGCGCATGAGGCTGATGGGCATGAGCACGAGATAGCCGAACGAAAGCAGCGCCAGCGTCCACCACGTCTCGGTGAGCAAGGCGGCGAAGATGAGGCCAGCAAGAGCGATGGCCGGCAGGCGGATCTGAGTGCGGGGGCGGATCGAGGTCCAGCTGAGTGTAGCGAGGTTGGATATCATCAGCACTGCGATGCCGGCTGTCCAGGGCCCCACCAGCAACGGCGATCGGAACAGGTCTTCCCCGCTCGCCAGCCAGAGATAGAGAGGCAGGAACGCCAGCCCTGCACCTACGGGCGCGGGAACTCCGGTGAGGAACCCGGCGGATTTGTGCGGTTGATCTTCGACATCGATTTGCGCGTTGAAGCGGGCCAGGCGCAGAGCGCAGCAGATGGCAAACGCCAGCGATGCGAACCAGCCGAACCGTGGAAGGTCCTGCAAAGACCAGAGGAACAGGACAAGTGCCGGCGCCATTCCGAAGCTGAGCGAATCGGCCAGGCTGTCGAGTTCCGCACCGAAGCGCGACTGCGCCTTGAGCAGCCGTGCAATTCGCCCATCTATGCCGTCGAGCACGCCCGCCAGGATGATGGCGAAAACCGCGCGTTCCCAATCGCCCACGATCGCGAAGCGGATGCCGGTGAGGCCTGAGCACAGCGCAGCCGCGGTGATCGCATTGGGAATGACAGAGCGCACGGTGAGTCCGCGCCCCGTGCGGTGCGATTGCGGCACCTCATCTTCGCTGGCCTTTGGTCCGAGCCGAGGAGCCTCGTGGCTGCCAGGAGGCGATCGCATACTCATTGCTTGATGCCTTCGATAAACCCTGTCCGGCCAAGCCGGGCGAGCACGGTTTCCCCAGCAATGGCCGTCTGGCCTGTCACGACGAGCGGATCGGTACCTGCTGGTAGGTAGACGTCCACCCGGCTGCCGAAGCGGATTAGGCCGAGGCGCTGGCCTGCCGCCATCACGTCACCCGGTTGAACAAACGATACGATCCGGCGCGCGACCAGACCGGCGATCTGCGTCAGCCCGAGCAGCACTCCGTCAGGCCGTTCTATAAGGAGATGCTGGCGCTCGTTCTGCTCGCTTGCCTTATCGAGCTCGGAGTTCACGAATGCACCCGGGATGTAGATCCTGCGCCGCATCGTGCCCCCTACGGGCGCGCGATTGATGTGCACGTCGAACACCGAGATAAAGATGGAAATACGCGTGACGAGTTCGCCGCTCAGCCCCTTGGCACCACTCTCGGGATCGATCCCTTGCAGTTCCAGCGGTGGCGGCACCTGGTCAATCAGAGATACAAGGCCGTCCGCCGGGGATACCACAAGATCCTCTCCCTGCGGCACCACACGCTCTGGATCGCGGAAGAAGGCGAATACGCCGGCTGCGAGCAGCAGGAGCGGCCATCCGACGATTTCCCAATCGAAAACGAGCAGCACCACGAGCGCGATAGCGGTGGCGAGGAGGCCGAACTTGCGACCGTCCGGGTGAATGGCTGGCCAGGACCATTCGGCAGTTCCGCGGCCCTTGCTGTCACTAATCTCTCCGGCCATCTGCGACATCTAGGCGTTTCGACTTGCACCCACAAGGCATGCTGGCTCAGCCGGTTTTGTCCTAGCGGAATGTACATGCTCTGCCCGGTTCGGCGCCGGTAACGAATGCCGTCGGCACTGGTGCGGTCTGGCTCAAGGATCGAACGACTGATTGAGCGGACGAGCGGCCGCTTTGTTGCCGTACCGAAACCACCTACTTGCATGGATTTTGGCAGCGAAAGAACCCTTGCGGGGGGATGACAACCTTACCTGTTGTGCAGCACTACCCCTGATGCGTCGTTAACCTGCTGTTTCTTACGTGCGAACTATCGCCTGGATATTCCCGGAGGATGATCGTCGACCATCGCCGACGCGAATAGATCGGTACCGGCGTTTTGGTTGTCGGAGCAAGAAAAGGGGTGATCGTGAATAGTAAACACCTCTTCTCGGGAAACATCATTTCAGCCTCGTCTGCTGCTTATCCGGCATGGCCAAGCACGGGCGGCGGCTATCAGGGGATTGTTCACCCGTGTACCGAAATGAGCGTCCACTTGGTCGAAGAGTGCATGCTCCTGTTTAAATTGTATGGCAGGTCCCATCATCAGCCGGGCCAGGCGCCCCGACCTGATTGCTAGGCAGGATACGATCGGCGGATGAGCAAAGTCAGCGTTATCGTGCCCGCCTATCAGGCGGAAGCCACGCTGCGGCGAACATTGCACTCGGTGCTGGAACAGACGCATGGGGATCTTGAGATCCTCGTCATCAACGATGGATCGGCCGACAACACGCTCAAGGTAGCGGAGGAAATTGCCTCCAGCGACAAGCGAATCAAACTGTTCGGCCATGACAATGCAGGTGTCGCTGCCTCGCGAAACTTGGGTATCGAACGCGCGACCGGTGAATTCATCGCGCCGATCGATGCCGATGACATATGGCACCCGCGCAAGCTGGAGATGCAGCTTGCGCGGCTCGCGCAAGCCGGCCCGCAAGTCGGGCTGGTGTATAATTGGTATCGGGCAGTCAATGCACAGGACCATGTGCGGCTGGCGAGCGCGAGCCCCTGTGTGGAAGGCTACTGCCTTCACCGCCACTTGGCCTACAATTTCATCGGCAACGGCAGCACTCCGCTCATCCGAAGAAGCGCACTTGGCGATCTGCGATACGAGCCAAACCTGGCCTTGGCCGACGCCGGCGGTTGCGAGGATTACCTGCTGCAGTTGCAGATCGCCAAGCGCTGGGAGTTCGCCCTCGTCCCCGCTTGGCTTACCGGCTATCGCAAAGCCGGCTACACTATGTCTTCAGATAGCGCGCGCATGATCCGCTCACACGTTGCGGTATTCGAACTGCTGCGTGACAGCGTGCCGGACTCGGCCCGGAACGTTATCCGCCGGCGGCTTGCTCGCCTGCATATCGAATACGTTGCAGACCGGCTTCGCCGCCACAAGCCCGCCGAGGCGCTTGCCGCACTCGACCAAGGCATCCGGCAGGCTCCGCTCGGGTTTCCCCGCAATGTCCTTGAGGAATGCGTCGCCGAAATCAGGCGAACCTTCATCGACCGGCACGGAGACAGCTTCGAGGCCTATGCGTTTGACCAGCCGGACGGTTCATGGGCTGATAAGTTCGCAAGCATCATGAAAAAGCTCGAAACATTCGACCGGCGAGTTGCCGGGCTGGCTACCGCATGACTGCTCCACCCAACCGCGATCAGCCGCTGGTGAGCGTGATCGTGCCGGCCTACAATGCCGAGGCGACCTTGGCCGCAACGCTCTCCAGCGTGCGCGCACAAACATACGCAAACCTGGAGATTCTCGTCATCGATGACGGCTCGAGCGATGCGACCCACGCACTGGCGCAGCGCTACGCCGAGGACGACCGGCGGATCACCGTTCTGGTGCAGGAAAATGCAGGCGTCGCTGCGGCACGCAATTTGGGCATCCGCGCGAGCTGCGGCGAGTACTTGGCCTTCGTCGATGCCGATGATTTATGGCATCCCGAGAAGATCGAGGCGCAACTCGATGCCTTCTCGGCCGCGGGAAAGGACACCGGCCTCGTTTATTGCTGGTCCGCCAAGATCGACGCTGACGGTGTGGTCTGGAGCGAATGGTTCCGCCCGCGCGCCAGCGGAGACGTGCTCACGCGGCTCTTCATGGGCAATTTCCTCGGCAATGGCAGCGCTGCCTTGGTGTGGGCAGACCTGGTGCGCAATGTGGGCGGCTTCGACAGCCGGTTGCAGGCTGCCGGAGTGCAAGGCTGCGAGGACCTGCTCTTCTACCTCGAAGTGGCGGAACGCGCGCGTTTCGCGCTCGTCGAGCGATGTCTCGTCGGGTACCGTGTCGCAGATGCAACAATGTCGAGCAATCCTGCGCGAATGCTGCGCTCGTGGCTGTTCGTCGCCGACGAGATGGCGCGCAAACATCCGCAGCACCGCCGCGCCGTTCGCTCGGGCACTGCCGAGTACGCTTTTCTGTTGTTCGGCATGGAAATTCGCCGCGGCCGCTTTAGGCCAGCGATGCGCTTCCTCACTCAAGCCCTAAGCACGCGGCCTTCCCTCAGTCCATGGCTGGCGATGCGCGCCGCGCGCGCCCTCGCCGGTGAAGTCCGGCGCATTGGGCGGTCGATCGCACAGCGCCGAGATATCGAGGCGGCGAGAACCGCAACATCGCCTGGCATTTACGGACGCAGGTTCACGACCAACGCTAGCTAAGAAAGATGTGCTCGAAAAGAGCGAGACCTTACCAGCGCTGATCTGCCGCTTGCCCGCTAACGCTTTGCCGATGCGGAGATGGCACGATCGAGATAGTGCATGAATTGGTCGAGTTCCTCTGGCGAGAATTCTTCTCGGATCGGCGCCTCGATTTCTTTCACCGATCCGAACAGTGCGCGCATCGTGCCCTCCCCCTCCTCGGTCAGGACGAGCTGATTGCGCCGTCGATCCCTGTCGGAGCGGATACGCGAGACCAGGCCTCGCCGCTCCAGTTCATCGATGATCCCGACTAGGCTCGGCTCCATGATGCCTGCCTTGCGCGCGAGCATAGCCTGCGAGCTGATCGGGTTGGCGTCAATCAGCACCATCACCGTCAACGATCCTGTCGGAAGCCCGAAGGGTTCGGAGACCGCGATGGAGCGCGATTGCAGGTGGTTGCGCAACAAACGGATGCGCGGGCCTACCGAGCCAGAAAAGATACCCCAGTCCAAGCCAGGTCCCCATCGATTCCGATGAATGGAAGATTTCACGCGAAATGCAGCATGTGTCTGCCGCCATCATCCCCAGCCCCGCACCGATGCTCGTAGCATCTAATCCAAATGCTCGGTCGGCGCGCTTAGGCTGCGTGGTGGACAGGGCTGGATTCGAACCAGCGTACGCTTGCACGGGCAGATTTACAGTCTGCTGCCTTTAACCACTCGGCCACCTGTCCACCGGAGAGCCGGATTTGCGAGCTATGCCCGCGTCGGTAAGGCTCTGCAAAAGAGCCGCCCCGGCCGAGAGGCGCTCCCATGGCGAAGCGGCGCTTGCCTGTCAATGGTACGGCTGGCAGGAGGCGGCCGAAACGGAATAATGGGCAGTATGGCTAAGCGAACGGACAGAACCAACCTGCGCGGGCGTGCGGGGCGAATGCAGGGGGGGCGCGGGTCCGGCAGGGCTACGCACGGGCATGTGCGGCTATGGGGCCGCCATGCTGTCGAGGCGGCGCTGCGCAACCCGCAGCGCGTGCACCGCAAGCTGTGGGGCACGCACGAGGGCGTGGCTTCGCTGGACGGCGAGCTGCCGGCCGACTTCCCGCTCGAATATGCAGGGCCGGATGACCTCGCGCGCCTGGTGACCCGCGACGCGCCGCACCAGGGGCTGGTGCTCGAATGCGAGCCGCTGGAGGATCTTCACCTCGCCGATGTGCTCGATGACGGCGCGACAGGGACGCTCGTGGTGCTCGATCAGGTGACCGATCCGCACAATGTCGGCGCGATAATGCGCTCTGCGGCCGCCTTTGGCGCGGCCGCGCTCGTCACACAGGACCGTCACGCCCCGCCGGAAGGCGGCGTGCTGGCCAAGGCCGCCTCGGGCGCGCTCGAGGTGTTGCCATGGGTACGGGTGGTGAACCTCGCCCGTGCCTTGGACGAGTTGGCGGATGCGGGCTACTGGCGCATCGGCCTCGACGGGACGGCCGAGGCCGATTTCGCTGGTGCGCTCCCGACGGGTCCGGTCGCGATCGTGCTGGGAGCGGAAGGCGAAGGCATGCGCCAGAACATCGCCGCCCATTGCGACGCGCTGGCACGCCTGCCGATCGGCGAAATGGTCGAAAGCCTCAATGTCTCGAACGCGGCGGCAATCGCGCTTTATGCGGTCACCATGCGCGAGCCGGTTTAAAAATTCGCAAGCCAGCTGTCGCAAGCAAGGACGCATCGCTCAGCTGACTTGGCAAACCGGCGAAGGCTCACGCCAGCAGGCTTGGCTTTGATTGGAGCACGTCTCCTCATCGATTGTTTGGCTTCCTTTTCAAGCCGGCGATGTTGCGCAGTTCGGAACCGGCTACCGCAACAAGAAAGGGCCGCCTGCAATGTGCAGCGCGGCCCCCTTTCTGGTCCCCCTGTGGACCGATGCGCTAGACTCGTTTAGTTCACCGAGTCCTTCAACGCCTTGCCCGCCTTGAACTTAGGCTGCGTCGAGGCCTTGATCGTCATCGGTTCGCCTGTCCGCGGATTGCGCCCGGTCGATGCCTTTCGTTTTGCCACCGAGAACGTGCCAAAATTCACCAGCCGCACCTCGTCTCCCTTCGCAAGAGCGCTCGAGATCGTGTCGAACACGCTTTCCACCGCCTTCGACGCATCGCCACGCGACAGGCCGCTGGAATCCGCGACGGCACCGATCAGTTCGTTCTTGTTCATGTCAGGAAGTACCCCCTCACTCGAGTTGCGCATGAAAATTGGCAAATGTTGAATCGCGTCGCGATCGCGCGAATTGAGCGAGAAACACAATCGCTGTCAAAGGCAAACCCGCCGGAGCGCGCGCTTTTAGCGGGGAATGCGAAGGACAGCGATGCGCTGGCGATGTGCGCGCAACAGGCGTGCGCCCGGCGGCTCTCATGAGCCACCGGGCGATTTATCAAGAATGCCTGTTTGCTCCTGCGCCGCAGCAAACGAATGCAGTGCCAAAGCCAGGGTCAGTGCGCGGTGGTGGCGTGCCCTGCTGGAAGCGCCGGGACCTGGGCCTGGCTGGGTGGCTGGCTGGCCAGATCGTCCGCCTCGGTCCATTCGATCGGGGCAGGAACCGACGTCAGTGCCTTTTCCAACACCTGGTCGACGTGAGAGACAGGGATGATCGTCATCCCTTCCTTCACATTGTCCGGAATCTCGGCGAGATCCTTCTGGTTCTCCTCGGGAATGAGAACCGTGGTAATGCCGCCGCGCAGCGCTGCCAGCAGCTTCTCCTTCAATCCGCCGATCGCCAGGACACGGCCGCGCAAAGTGACCTCGCCGGTCATCGCCACATCGGGGCGCACCGGAATTCCGGTGAGCGTTGAAATGATCGACGTAACCATGCCGACTCCCGCGCTCGGGCCATCCTTGGGCACCGCACCTTCGGGCAGGTGAATGTGGATGTTCTTGCGACCGAAGATCGAGGGCTTGATGCCGTAAGCGGGCGCGCGCGCCTTCACAAAGCTGAAGGCCGCCTGCACGCTTTCGTTCATCACCTCGCCCAGCTTGCCCGTGGTCTTGGCCTCGCCCTTTCCGGGCACGGTCACGCTCTCGATCGTCAGCAACTCGCCGCCAACTTCGGTCCAGGCGAGACCTGTCACCGCGCCGATCTGCGCTTCCTCCTCGCTCTTGTCATGGCGGAACTTGCGCACGCCGGCGAAGTCGCCGAGGTTCTCGGGCGTGACCGTCACGCTGTCGGTCTGCTTCTCGAGGATCCTGCGCAGGCTCTTGCGGCAGAGGCGGGCGATCTCGCGCTCCAGCGTGCGTACGCCGGCCTCACGCGTATAATAACGAATGAGATCGCGAAGGCCGTCCTCGGTGAGCGTGAACTCGCTCGGCTTCAGTCCATGCGCCTCGACCTGCTTGGCAATCAGGTGCCGCTGCGCGATCTCGACCTTTTCGTCCTCGGTATAGCCCTCCAGCCGGATAATTTCCATACGGTCGAGCAGCGGCTGCGGCAGGTTCAGGCTGTTCGCGGTCGTCACGAACATGATGTCGGACAAGTCGATGTCCAGTTCCAGATAATGGTCCTGGAACTTGGCGTTCTGCTCAGGATCGAGCACTTCGAGCAGCGCGGAAGCTGGATCGCCGCGGAAATCCTGTCCGAGCTTGTCGATCTCGTCGAGGAGAAACAGCGGATTGCTGGTTCCGGTCTTGCGCAGATTCTGCACGATCTTGCCCGGGAGCGAGCCGATATAGGTGCGCCGGTGCCCGCGGATTTCGGCCTCGTCGCGCACGCCGCCAAGCGATTGCCGGATGAATTCGCGACCCGTCGCCCGCGCGATCGACTTGCCCAGGCTGGTCTTGCCCACGCCCGGAGGACCGACAAGGCAGAGGATCGGCCCCTTCAGCTTGTTGGTACGCGCTTGCACGGCAAGGTACTCGATGATGCGGTCCTTGACCTTGTCGAGCGCGTAATGGTCTTCATCAAGCACGGCCTGCGCCTTGGCGATGTCCTTCTTGAGACGCGACTTCTTGCCCCATGGGAGCCCGAGCAACACATCAAGATAATTGCGCACCACGGTCGCCTCGGCGCTCATGGGCTGCATGGACTTGAGCTTCTTCAGTTCCGAAGTCGCCTTGGCCTTCGCTTCGTCTGACAGCGCGAGCGTCTCGATCTTCTGCTGCAATTCGGCCAGCTCGTCGCCAGCCTCCTCATCCCCGCCGAGCTCGCTCTGGATCGCTTTGAGCTGCTCGTTAAGGTAATATTCGCGCTGGGTCTTCTCCATCTGACGCTTGACCCGGCCGCGGATCTTTCGCTCAACCTGGATTACCGATAATTCGGACTCCATGGCCTCATAGACCATCTCGAGCCGCTTGAGCGGATCGGCCTCGGCGAGCATGCGCTGCTTGTCGGCGACCTTGACCGCCAGATTGGCAGCAATTGCGTCAGCAAGGCCGCCGGCATCGTCGATCTCGGCCAATTCCTCGGCCAAGCCTTCAGGAAGCTTCTTGTTGGCACGCGCATAATCGCCGAACTGCTCGAGCGTGGTGCGCATCCTGGCCGCCACTTCACTGCCGGCCGAATCGTCCGGTTCCATAGCCTCGGTCTGCACCAGGATGTAATCGTCGCACTCGCGCATCTCGGCCAGCCGCGCGCGCGATTGCCCCTCGACGAGCACGCGCACCGTTCCATCAGGGAGCTTGAGCAATTGCAGGACCTGCGCCACGACCCCGGTGTCATAGAGGTCCTCGCTGCCAGGATCATCAGTGCCGGGATCCATTTGGGCGACGAGGAAGATGTCCTTGTCTCCCTCCATCGCAGCCTCGAGCGCAGCCACGGACTTGTCGCGGCCAACGAAGAGCGGAACGACCATGCCGGGGAAAACGACGATGTCGCGCAAGGGCAGAAGCGGATAGGCGGTCATAAGGAAAATCCGTGCATTTACGTGGAGCCGACGCGCGGCGCTGTGGCCTAGTCGATATGGGGGTACCAACTTAGTGGCGCAATGGCGCCTCGGAGGGGCGTTCATAGAGGGTGCGCACACTGGCACGGCCTGTGGTCTTGTGCATGCAAGGGAAACTACGCAGGCGCGCAATCAGGGCGGCGTGCGTGGGCAGGCTGTGCAACGCCGACCGCAAAGATCGGCCCTCTATTTTGACAGCGGCCTAACAGGCTCGCGACTGCTCTGTTTGGCTAAGCCGGGCAAACCATCGACTCCTCGCACCGGTGTCGCCCAGTTGGTTTACTGTCGGCCGATCATGAGAACGAAGGCTTACCAGTAGAAGAGCCCTTCATTTCGCCTGCCAAGGGGTTCCGGCCGGCGACGCGCGCACCAGCCGAAACCTGCTTGTGTCAGCCCATGCCTGGAAAGTTGAAGCCCGGCGGTAGCCCCATGCCGGCCTGCACGTTCTGCATCTCGGCGTTCGCTGCCTGGTCCGCTTTGCCGCGTGCATCGTTAAACGCTGCTGTGACGAGATCCTCGAGCATCTGCTTATCGTCGGGAACGATCAGGCTGTCGTCGATCGAGACGCCAAGAATGCGACCCTTGGCCGTGCAGCGGATTTTTACCAGACCACCACCCGACGATCCCTCGACCTCGACCGTGTCGAGCTTGGCCTGCGCCTCGCCCATCTGCTTCTGGATCGTCTGTGCGGCTTCCTGCGCCGCCTTCATCATCTCTTCCATCGATTGCATGTCGGCTTTTCCTTACTGTTGCTTGTTCCAGTGCCGCCCATCACCGGGCCTTGGCTGATCGTCATCCTCGGCCAGGATCTCGGCGCCGGGGAATGCCGCAAAGGCGGCCTTCACCAGGTCATGTTCACGGATCTTTGCCGCCTCTGCAGCCTTTGCCGCCTCTTCCTGCGCTGCCAGCGCGGGTGTGCCCTCGCCATCGGCGATCTCAACCGTCCAGCGCCTGTCCGTCACCGTCATCAGCGCGGCACGCAATTCGGGCCGGAGATCTTCATCGAACCCCTCTTCCTGGCGGAACAGGAGACGCCCCGGCGCGAGCTCGATGACACGCACCTGCAGGCGGAGGCGGCTGGCAAGGTGCATGGCGCCCGACTGGTCGATCCGCTCGACAAGGCTCTTCCAGTCAGGAACCGCCTCGGCAGCGTGGCCGCCGGCGCCAGCATCACCAGCGGCAGCTTCGGCCCCAACCGACGCCGCGCTACTTGCAGCCATCTCGCGCAAGGTCTGCGCGAGTGCGCCGGGATCAGGAAGGTCTATGGCGTGAAGCGCCCGCAAGAGTGCCATTTGCAAGCCGGCAAGCGGATCGGGCGCGCCGCGGACTTCATCATAGCCCTTGAGCAGCAGTTGCCACAGCCGGTGAACCTGGCCCGCGCTCATCTCGCGACCCCATTGGCCGATCGTCTCGCGCTCCTCCTGCATGGCCCCATCGGCCTCGCCGCGCCCGGTCTGCGCCACGGCGATGCGGTGGGTAAGCTCCATCAGCGCGCGAATGAGCGCCAGTGGCTCGACACCCAGCGCATATTGCCGCTCGACCGCCTCGAGCATGGCCTGCGGATCACCTTCGAGCAGGGAACTGAACAACCGCCGCTGCGCGCCCTTGTCAGCAAGGCCGAGCATGTCGCGCACGCGCGCGGCGCTGACGCGCGCC
>Ga0210040_10004011_pt1 | contig 19475 bp, 15 predicted proteins | sample CryGeyCG12114_NA_FD_185462 | JGI IMG/M metagenome (GOLD analysis project Ga0210040, IMG submission 185462) | Groundwater microbial communities from aquifer - Crystal Geyser CG19_WC_8/21/14_NA (SPAdes) (version 2) | ecosystem: Environmental > Aquatic > Deep subsurface > Groundwater | place: USA...
CACATACTGCGAACACACACTCATGCAAAATTTCATGAAAATCGGTCCAACCGTTCGACCTGTAGCGTGTTAACAAGGTCAATTATAAAAAATAGAGTGGTTCTATAAGCCCTGGTTGGGCTAAAAAGTCCCAGTTACCTGCATTGATCATCCAAAATACAAATTAGACCATTGGGCTTGCTCTCTATTAAATTGAGACACGGAGTATTGTCCATAAACCCAATATTTGTCCATTGTATCCCTTCTTTTTTGTACTCTTCTTGTTCGTATTTAAAAACGTGTAGATTGAAATAATGTTGCAGATGTTCGTTAGCATAATTAATGCAGAACTGCTCGAAACTGTAACAAAAGTCATACATTAGCAATCAGCAACATATTTAGCATCCTGAAAAAAGCATCAGCATCCTTCAATGTGGACAACTAAATAAGTCAGCAAATGGACAACAAAACGAACACCAAGAATTGAACTCACCTGTTGCAATTACCAAAATCTTCGAAGCCAAATATATCAAGAACACCAATAGACTTGCCAAGATGTTCGAACCCACTCAAATTTTTCTTACTCAATAGAGCGTGATTGACTTGAAGTACTATCCAATCGAATAAAGTTCCGTAAAGACATTTCGCCAACGCATCTCTTGCCGCTATTGCCTGCAAAATTAAATGCAAGCAAACCATTTAGGTTACGACAAACCCAAGTGTATAACGAAACCATGCTTCTATCTAATTAAGCCATTTCATTACTAAAAGATCGTCAAGCGCGTCTTATTATCGTTAAGGCTCGTAATAAGGAACTTGAGGTAGTTACTGACTGTTGCTTACACTCCCTAAATCATGAAACGCTATTAGAGCATGATTTTTATGTCTTTCCCTGCTGATTTTATGGGAGCACTAAAATCTGTTTGTTCTGGCTTAGTTCCATGCGAGCCTTAACCACAACATGAGAGTCATTAAATCACTTTAGCTGACGTTCACAACTCTATGATGCGAACTCTATCTTTAACATTTCTTCACGAAAACCATGCAAAGTAAATATAAATATCATAAAAAAATTTAAACTATCCCTAACAGTTAAAAATCAATTCCACTATAGCATACAAAAAAGCTTATTTCCTTCTCTGCAAATTTACATATTTCTACCGTTCTACCCAAACCAAAGGATTTAAAAGACAAATTGTATGAAGATGAATTGAAAAAAATCTTAAAAGCAAATGAATGATAATAATCACAAATGGGATGAGGTCAAATGAGCAGCAACAAAGTATAGTGTTTACTATTTGAAAGTGTCAGTCAGTACGTGATTACACCTATTTTTGCTTTGTAATTCTGCATCCCACTCGTTCATTAGGTGCAGTATCACAAGTAAAGGAAATCTAATAACATAATTAAACGCCCAAGTTTCTTTTGTTTCGTATATGATCCCACGCAATTGCGTACTAAAAAGTAGCGCTGAACAATAATTTCATTCCAAATATTATATGATGCCAAAAATCTCACTGTTCACTAAAGATGTGGCTCTGAGATATCAATTATATACTTTAAACAAAAACAAAATACATATCCACAGAAATAGAATTAAGCACAAACGTGTGAACGTCCAAGCAGTATATTCATAATTGTAAATCCAACTAACCATTAACCAGTATATGTACATAACACAAATGGAGAAAATTCTACTAAAAACGTGAGACTTCTTACCTCAGACATACGATAGTTGATGACTAGCATTTCCCCAGAAACTCGAGCTCGTTTGGAAGTCAATGCGGCCAAAAGTGTTTCCTCCGTGACACGCAATAATTTTGAGATACACCGAACGACTTCAGTATTTTTGACCAGTACAGATTCGTCATGATGATACGAAGACTTTTTTGGCAAAAACTCGACATTACCTACGGACAGACGGAATTTTGTTAATGCGTTTTGTTCCAAAAGGTTATGCACATTATGGAGTAAAAATACCCCACATTTGTCATTCATACCCCAGGCGATATTTACATACAATACGAACCGTAGGATCAAAAGCCACATGCTGAAATAGGAATATTAATATTACCTAATAAAAGAATGGCGGATAATACTGAAAATAATTTTCGCTGCTTGTCTGTCCCGAATCCCACCATTTCCATAGATTGTTTTAGTCGAGAGAATTCGTAGCTTTCATCCAAGCCATCTAAAGTCAAGCAGCCACTCTGAAAAGATCGGCAGGACATCATTAAATCAGTTCAAAACTCTACTCTAATTAAAATACCATAAAAGTTTTACTAGAAACTAAATTAGGGTAAGGACTAGGACTAAAAACTTCTCCCCTTTTGCGTAGATTAGATAGGCAGTAGTAGTAAACATACATCTACTTGGGTTTCTCTATATATCCACACAGCTACAGCTATAGATAGATTTTCTAAATCTTTTGCAGAAAAAAATACTTCTCATTAGCACAATCAAAGTTTCATTGAGCGCACAGTCAGCCTTCAGTCACATTGTGTATTTTTATCTGCTGCCAACATAGTTGATTCCCATCCGAAATAAGAAAATAACATCACGCACAGCCTTCTGCGTTCTTTTAGACGATCGTGTAGGTTAAAATTAGTTCACTATATTGTCAATTGAGAATTCTGGAGACGAAATGAGCATCCGAAAGAAATACAACGTTTGTACAATAAATTGAAATCATGGCATGAAGGTTGAATTGCTCAGCAGATGTAATTTATGGGACACTTTTTTAACCAGCGAGCATCTCTCGAGTAGATTAGTTTGTTGGCCGAACTCTTAAAAAACAAACGAAAACCAAGAAGGGAAAGCTGCCAAAAATATGCACCTGCTAGCCTGCTATTCTGCAAAAAAGACCGCTTGTTGACTATATTTCTTTAAGTCAAATGAGTAAATATAAGTCACGAAACGATGAGACTTACCATGCAAACATAATTGCTCATTATTTAGTTAAATAAAAACCTTTTTTTAAACAAAATTACAAGTTTGTTTTTAGAAACTACACTAACTGCGAGACAAAGAAACTTCAATTCGCACTAAATGTATTTTTAAGATTATGATTATGATTCATTCATGGAAATGGAGGAGATAAAAGGACTGATCAGTTTCGAATTATAGGAACATTTCGCTAACCTGGTTGAGGTAGTGGTATTCTTCAGGCCGGAGCAATTTGAGTTGTTCTCTTTCAGAATTTGTAGCACCAGCAAGTAAATAATAGAAAACGTGATAATTTCTTTCATTCTTAGCTTGACAACAGATGCGAGATTTCTCCAGCAAGTATTTTTGAACAGTCGCTCTGTAACCATACAATGTAGTTCGTTATTAGTGTTAAACATCCAATACACTACTTCTAATGCTAAATTTTCATATACAATCAATTCACCGGGAACAATAAAACTGGCGAATAGATAATGAAGCATATAGAATATAAGAGAAACGAACTTACCCATGGACCATGCCATTCTCCAAATAACTGACTTGAATGAACTTTCCAAAGCGACTTGAGTTATTGTTGTGAGCAGTTTTGGCATTTCCAAAAGCCTGTAGTGAAGAAATGTATTAAAATTCTTGATTATCATAAAATTATAACTCCACTTTTACCTACTTTTTTTAACTATTTATGAAAACCAAAAAAGGGAAAACCCCTTGGCCACCTTTACTTTGACTTAACGTTTTTATTTTTGACCAGACGTAAAGATTATTTTCTGCAATTTTACGGAATTTTCCATTCCAGTAAACTTTCTCCATTAACTACGTTCTAGCCAATTTAAACTTTGAGAGCCTTTAAGCTATATGATGAAGTTATATGATTCATTCATTCTATTTCTTTCAGAATATACTAACTCAAGAAAAATTAAATGTCCAATGTGATATTTTGAGACTGTGATAAAAATACATCTACATTGATAAATACTGCAGCGAGAAAGTTTGTAAACTTGATTGACATGCACAAAAAACCACTTTCCAGCACAATTTTAAATCACTTGTTCGCTAGAAATTTACATGCTCTCTTTAGTGACAACAAAGTATTTATAAAACTTTCTCTGTAAGATTGATTTATAATTAGGAATAGAGCGCTTGCAGGCAGACCCAAAATTCGTTACGCTTATAGGATGGCAGGAATAGCGCGAGTAAATTTTCCAATGCTTTTAGCTTAATATCATAACGGCTGTATGCATGCATGAATATTAAGTAACGACTTTCCTTTCCGAATCTTTTGGACTTTCACAAAACTTTCACATCTGAAGAACGGATATGATATGATATATTCAAATGCCCAAGGTTTCAGTCTAACTAAATGCACTTTCTTTTCATTTATCTTATCCTTTTAAAAATTCCTAGGACCGACACAGCATATTCACTTCACTTTCATGAATACAAAGATGGCAGGTATATTATAAGATTGAGGAACTCATATTCCCAATTTTCAATCCCTCAATAGAATATGGAAGAAAAAAGAGAGAAAGGAAATAAAGGTATCAATCTTACCTCTAGGACAGGTCCAGCACTTAAAATAGTCTGCTCAACACCACTTCCATGGGAACCTTTCTGACTTAATGCAGTAAGATGATGAAGTAAAAAGCTTCCACTCTCAGTTTTGCCACTTCCACTTTCTCCACTGATCACAATACACTGATTCTTCTTTTCTTTGAGCATTTTATGGTACGCAGAGTCCGCTATGGCGAATATGTGAGGTGGTATTTCCTCTAACCTACGATTCTGATACAATTTCACATATTTTGGATTGTAAATAGGATGAAACTTGAACGGGTTCACAGCAATTAAGATAGATCCAACATATGTATAAATATGACCCGCATTAAAACGGGACTTGAGGTTCTCCAGCAGTGTAGTCTCATTAAGGTCAGGAAGTTGGCACAAGTCAGGATATTCCTTATCCTTAGGTTGGTACAGAAACCGATAGAAATAGTCTCTGATTATTTGGGGATCCATTGCAAAATTTTCTGTCCAAATAGAGTCCGTTAGTTTCTCGCGTAAGCAAAACCGGTACTGCTCCGGGTTGCTGCTATCACTGAAAGTCTGACTGGGACTGACTAAGGAACTCATACTAACTTTTGACGAGACTGGAACTGGAGATGAAAATAAAATCGAGTCTGCGGCCTCCGATGTCTTTGGCCACAGTAGCTTGAGTGCAACAGGAGACTCATAGGGGGCGATTCTCCTCTCTTTACACTCTTGCCCTGTAGAGTTCCCGATAACTTCCGCCAGCTCATATTCCTTGGTAGAATGAAAACCCAGTTTCTGGACAATGCACGAGACTATCTCCTCTGCCGTCGTATGTTTACTAGCTTCCACAGAGAGGGCTTCATACTCTTGGGATAATGCTCCTACGTACACTCGCACTATATGACGAACATTGTCGTCCTCCATACTTTCTTACTTGATCAAATAGTTGACGAACCAGGACTGGAGCGTGAACATCTATGCATATAAAATAACATGAACAATCACGCCAAAACACAAGACAATCAAGTCAGTAATACTAGTTTATAACAATCGCAATGAAATGTATTACTGCATGGGTAAAACACTAACTAAGTTTATTTTACCTGGTACCTGGTTTGTGGTTTATAGAAGACCGCAAGAAAATAATTTAATATACTGTTGTCAACTGACTGACACTGGTTGATAAGTTAGGTCTTGCTTGGCAAAAAAAAGCATTTCTTTTGGACTTGTTACTAAAATGAGAAAAAAAGCAGAACAGAGAAATCAAAATGCATACATACACTGATATTGAACAGATTTTTTTTTCAATTCAACGAATAACGAATTCAGATTTCGTTCAATGATCAACACTGAAACTCAAATCGATTATTATTATGGTTTAAAATTTTGCTGTCTCTAATTTTTAAAAAATCTTCCGTCAATTCATACAATGCACATAAATATTACGAAAAAACTCAAATTTTAAAAGCATTGTCTTTAAGATCAAATTTCGATGTTCTTTTTCAAACTATCAAACTTTTAATGGCAACATTTTTAGGTACCACCACCACCGTTTTACCATTAATAAGCAAGCAACAACTACAGCAAAGCAGCGAACCAAGCTAAAGCAGCTGGAACTTTAGCTTAGCTTGCTTGCATCGCATTTGAATGTAGTCACCGCAGCAGTTGGTCCACTTTAAGATACAGTCCATAAAATAAATAAACAATACAAAAAAATCCCCTAACTTAATCAGAAAATTGATAACCTGTTATCAATTTGTTCTCTTCTTTGTAATTGATAGCAATTATAAAGAAGAGAACAAATGCGGATTGAGTCAGTGAAGCCAAGTAATTCCGAGTTTACAGGTAGACTGGCAGGTTTTCGTTTTATAGGCATAAATGCTTTCATGTAATGTTAGTTTCATATTTCACTGACTTGTGGCTCCTTTTGAATAGGATGTCGGAGTCTTCAGAAATCGTTAACAAATTTTTTGACACGAATAAAGCTAGACAAGGCCTTACCTTGCAATCAGGGGATTCATTCTGTTCAGTCGATGACACCGTGGAGATCGATCCCAGACCATTTTCTGTGTCTGATGAGACTGGAAATAAAGATATCAGTGGAGGAAGCACAAGCTCTCAAAAACTAAAATCGACAACAATAGCACCAGTTGTTGACAAAAGTCGAAAGGGATCCGTTGATCAACAAATTTTAGAATTAGTGACAGCGATCAATTTACATCCCGATTTCTTCACTACAAGTTCTTGCTCTGGTCGAGCTATTTTAATTGCTCATTCTCCACCTTCATCTGTAAGTTTTAATTAGGTACTTAGACACTTTCTTAATGGAATGTCTTCATTTAATCAGGTAGTGCGTTATTCGGTTTCACATTCAATGACAAACTAACTTTAGATCACAACTTTTTGTCAACATTTATAGTGCACAATATCACCTCCCAATCTTTTGTTCTCTACAAATTAAAAATAAGTCTCCTCATTTAAAATAGGCTTCACAGTTTTCAATTGAACGCACTTTCCTTGGCCTGTTTCCAATTGAAAGCATAAAGTTGTAAAAGGACACAAATATCAAATCACTTTAACTTATTTTAACACCCTTGAAATGCTCATTTTTGTGTTCCAACGCGTTCCTATCATTCCTGCCTATCCAATCACTAGTTGAGTTGTAGCAAACTTGCTCATTTCGTATTTTCAATTTAGCATTCTAATTCTGCATCTTTTCGTCTCGTTTCTGAAATGTTTCTAACAAGAACTACAACGAAATGAGATAAGCAAGTGGAAAACACACGAACGAACGGATCTACACGAAAGAAACAAATGTTTCGGGCCGAATACACAAACGAACAGCAGAGCAGCAGGGCATACGACCATGTCATAACCAAACCCGTTGCAAAGATCTCGCTCTCGCAGCAAGATTGCATTAGACGTGTGCGTCGTTTAAAAACTGACGAAGGCAGCGTCGCTGTCGACGTCAACAGGTATCAACGGCGGGAAAAAAATCTGTCATTTAGATTAAAAACTGCGGCAAAAAATCGATAATTTTGAGTAAAACCCGCATGCAGATTTTTATTTAAACAATTTGTGTTTTTCATTAAAATTTTTTTGTTTTTCAATTTAACACTTTTTTAAATTGTTAAAAAATTATTTGAAAATTTAGATTTTCTATCTACGGCAACAGCAACGGCCCAGTTATTTGCGAAAAAACTGCGTCGACGGCGGCGTGGCTTGACGTTGCACAAGTCTAGATTGTATGATAGCAGTTGTAGCAAGGAGGATGCTAGGTTCATGCAAGTGCTAGCCAGTAAAGTGAGGCGAGGGCGAGATATGATGAGCAATGCAGTGTAGTTTAGTCAGTTAGCTACCATTTGATGATTATTATATTCGCTCATCTATGTTTTTACTACACTACATCATATACACAAACAACTATGAGCAAGCCACCAAAAACGACCGCACTATTAAACGAGTAAAATTTCCACATTTTGCGAAAAATGGATTATTTTCTGCTTCTACCAGCATTTGCTATTTGCTAGCAACATTATGATGCAGAAGCATTTCGAATTTCTGATTTAGCAACTATGGTATAACTTGTACTGAATTTTGTTTACCGACAATACCGACTAGAAAATATGTCATGTAAAACGGTAGTAGCTAAATAGCTAGCTAGCGACGGATGGATGCAGAGGCGATTTGCGGAGTCAAGATTGTAGATTTAGTCCCGTGTGCATATAATTTACTGGGTTGGGATTAAAAGCCTAGGACAGTTTGCTCTGTTTTAATAAGCATATCTCCATTAGATTTACTTTTATATATAGCGAACAAGTTGGCAAATTTGTGTTGCACTGTCGTAAACAATGCAAAGCATGCAATGATGTACAGAGCAATGCGGTTACACGGGCTCCACACAATAGACTGACTAGACGAAGACTACAAAAGAAAAATATTCCCTAGTTTTAATGGCTCATTAACTCGCTTTCTAAAGGTAAGGGATAATACAGAAAAGTAAAAGTGCATCCTCCTCAAAGACATGGACAACGTGATGGTTTCTCAGTGGTTGCCCATTGCCCATGCTTTTTTAGGCACGTGGCACTGTGTCAGTAAAGTCAAGTCCTTCGTCCTTCATCATGCAGTCTCCAATCAATAAAATTGTAGCAACTTCTGCAAGACAAATTTTGAATGAAATGAAAACTTTTTATGCTGCTTGTGCTTGTATACTGAATGAAATTTTGTGTTACTTTCTATACGTTTGGTTCAACTAATATTTTTGGATAGGTAAACATATGCGCCTACATGAAAAAAAAAATTATTCAAGGTCATTTGACCACTTGTTCACCCACATTTAATAAACTTAAATGCACCATATCCATAACGTAATAATAGCACTTTGATGCATAAGTGTGAGCAGATTATGTTTCTTGATATTTTCAGCTACCTTTGGATGGGTCCGAGTCAGATGTGGCTTCTTCACACAAGCCAAGTAAAAAAGGATGTCAATGGTTATGGCTTTCTCATGATTTAATCTCATACCGTGAATTTATGGATTCATGGGGATCGTTGACAAAACAAATCCCAGTAGCCTTCAAGTTCGAAGCAGGGATATTGCATGTTCAATGCAGAAAACTTAGCGACGCCAAGAAATTGGTAAATAAGACAAATTCTGACATGCTGAAATACTGTTTATGCATATATGATACATATTGATTAAATAATTATCACTTAAATGGTTTGTGCATACAATTTGTTCGCAGGTTCATGCTGCCACTGAATCTGGATTTAGAAATTCGGGTATTGTGATTGGCAGACAAAACAAAATTACTGTTGCAATCAGGAGTACCATCAACATGGAAGTTCCGATGATTACATCCTCCCTTGAGCAATCTCCAAGTCGGCAGGTATGTTTAATAACTCATTATACACTCTTATGCATCAAAACTACTAAATATTGATTTTCTGTGTACAGCACTTTAAGTATCTTATCGATGTTGTGAATGACAAGTTTAAAGACAATTGGAGACGTTTAGACAAACTCAACAATGCATTTAAGAAATTTTAAAACGACTATTCGACTATTGCCATTTATACTTTTTGTACTACATACATTTTAAAAATTTTGGTACGAATAAATATTACACAAGAAATCTTAGTTCATCTTTTTTAACTTCATGAAAGATCAATAGTTCTGAAGATATTTTTGTATTTTTAATTTTTAATTGGGCTGATGCTGAAATTTTTTTGCAAGAACTTGAAAAGCTGCAAAATGCCCTGTCGACCTGCACTTGCGCGCGCACTGGTCTATAAGATCTTCCCTTCACTGTCACATATACAGCACAGCATAGCAGCTCACTCAGTCTCATTTCTTTTCCTTCCTCTTGTCTTGTACTCCTAATTTCTATTGAATATAGGTTTTACGAAAGGCATAGATTTGCCCAGTGGTATCTATGTAATCATAATGGCAGGAAAAATTCAAATTTTAGAAAGGATTCGTCATCTGTATTTATCTGTATCATATTGTGCTTCATGATTAGCTGTGGTGTGTGCTCTGGCTGATTGAGTTTCACTCTAGAACTTTCACTACTTGAGTACTTCCAGTTTACTGGTGGAAACATGTTAATTAGTTAATCCTTAATTGTAACAAGCATCAGGGGTCACGAGCATAGTTACGCCACCCTTATAAGCGCTTCATGCTGTCAGATCTGAAATTTCGCCCAAACTACAGTTCAAAAAGTTTGCAATAATGTCGTGGGATTTCCGTAATTTTGTTCACGGAATATTAGGAAAGTTCTCTGAAAAGGATAAATTTGACACGCGAGGACAGGTGAATGAAGAGAATGTAAAAAATGAGGATACTCAACTTTCTCCTCCACCATTGCCTGATATGCAGATAAGGCCCTCTCAAACATATGAACCGTTTCCAAATTGCCCTCCCCCTTTCTTTAACCACCTTGAGGAAGAAAGGTATACCGTCTGTAAACTGCCCATACCCAAGAATAGAAATACTTAATGCTTTATTTCATGGTTATTGGTTGCAGAGAGTCGAAAATGTTCAGTGAGATGTTCACTTTGATGGGTGATATGTTACAAGAAGTAGAGCAGTCAATGAAGGAGTTTGATGACATTTTTGAAGGTAATAAAATTAGAAATTCAAATTATAAAAATGCTTTCCGTCACTCCGTAGTGAAAAACAAACTAATTTTGTAGGTAATCGGAAAGACAATCCGCGAAATTCGTTCCCTTGGACAGATGTTCCTTCTGAGTTCAATAGCGAAAGCAATCTATTGGTTCCTAATCGGAAGACAGATAATCTGAGAAAACTCATTTTAAAAGATTTTAAAGAAGAGCCAGGAATTGTGCAAGCCCCCAAAAACAGTGAGAAGGTTGATCGCGATTTGGATAAAGCATATGAACAATCATCCCTGTTCAAATTACCAGAGAGCAGATCTGAAAAAAATATTCCAAACAAATCGATCCAACCTTGTAAGTGCTTTTTACAATACTGACGTATACGTCATTATCTGTAAGTATTAAGCTAGCAGGGATCATTCAGCGGAAAATAGGATTACGTTTTTAACTACAAACAAGTTTTTTTTTTAGATTGGAATCGAAATACTAACATCCCTGATAATGGCTCGACATTTGAAAGTGTATTCAGCACATATACTTATGAAAATGGGGTAAGTTTTTGTTTTTTGTGTAGTGGGTTGTAGAATTTGTTAGTAGTTTCACTTTCACTAGTTCGAGAATCCTACGCTTATTTACAAACCTTGTTATGCTAGCGGTGGCAGGGAAAAACCGTGAAAGAAACAAATGAAGGAAAAGAAGTGACGACCGTATGGAAAAATGAAAAGGGAGAAACGGACAAAACAGTCGAATTTTACCCTCACGGTGACAATGGATTACCTGGAGAAAGCCACACGTCATCAACAATTCGTAAGTGAAACATTTTGGTTAGAAAACAAAGAAAATTGCATAACAATTCGGCATTAATCCCCTCTTTTCGTGCAGGCCCATTTTATTCGCCATTCAATCTTTTTGAGAAATTCTTCAAACCTAAGATGTGAGGTGCTGACCGTGCTGAAGTAGAAAAATTACATCGTTTTCATGAAATTGAGAGATATATTGATACTTTTTCAAGATTATCAATCATTCAAGTCCAGATCATTTCATCAATTACAATGATAAATAGTCACATATTTTTACCGACTACACCCAACCGTTCTCTTTTAGTCGTTTCAAATAAATCCAAATTCACAGTGAAATAGAATAGAAGCCTTTGTGTTTCAAGTGATAGGACAGCCTAAAAAACTAAATAATTTTAGGAGTAAGAATATCAACGCTTTATACCGCATACACTACTTATGTACCTTCGAGTGAGTACATCTGTACATCATGCATTATTATATTTATTTTTTTAGTACTGTAAATCGATATCAAACTGCACGGTAAACAAACACCACTTTAGTAGCGCGGTCGTAGTCAGTGGTAGAAAAATCCATGAAATAGATTCTTTAGTTTTGTTGAGCCTCCCTTATTATTGCTATGGTTATGACTGATGCTATGTTATATGAGCATTTGAATAAAAAGAAATTTAGCAATGCTGACTAAAATGTTCTTTCGATGCTAAAATAATGATTATTTAACGCATCTTTCAAAATTTTAAGTGAAAATATTACAATGTGGAGTGGTCCAGGTTCCGCAGTGCATCACTCAAGCCTTACTTCAAACAAAAGGCTATCAAGATCTAGGGAATCTAATAGTATTCGGATTCGGAGTAATCAGCCATCAACTTTAACCCAACGGTCAAGATCTGCAAGGTATTGCCGAATTGCAGTTATTTCAACTGTAAATACCCAATACCGTCCAAGAACTAAAAGACAAATATGAACAATGAATTTTATTTAGCAAAAGGAGACGGATTTGTCTAAGCAGCTGCCGTTATGAAGTAGTAAAAGCTGCTGCCCTAGAATGTGGATTTAAAGAAGTCTCTGAAAAAGACTTCTGGAATATTAATTGGACGGACAGCACAATCCCAGCTGAAAAGTCTGTAGAATTGAAACGCTTGCAGGTTTACATTTTTCCTACGCTACATGAAATCCCAGGAGTCATTTTTGCTTCCGTTTCTCAATGCACTTTGACAAATATTTTAAATCCCCCTATCATCTACAGGATAATCAAGCGCTACTTCGAGGACAACAGCCTTCAGTCCAAAAAACCAATCATTTCCCCGGTATCTACGAAATTTGCCGAAAAGATAGACTTGCTCGTAATTTGAATCGCATGAAAAAGTTTTATCCTGCTGATTTCAATTTTTTTCCTCCAACATGGTCTCTTCCAACAGAGTGAGCAGAGCACATTAAAGTTGTTCAAAGCCTCATTGTGCTGGCTTTATATGTGTCTAGTTTCTAGTAACTAGTATTCATTGAAATATTTACTTTTACACCAAGGTTATCTGAGATTCTAGCCTACTCAAAAACTCACAAGAATGCGACTTACATAGTGAAACCAGAGTCCGGGTCTCAAGGAAAAGGAATTTTTCTTACAAAAACTTTGAGAATACTGGACCCATACTCTAGATGTATTTGCCAATTGTACATGCCTCATGTACGTTTTTCCATACGCAATCTGTATCCGTATCGCACATGCCAATTTTAAAAAATCTTTAACTTTCTTTACTTGTGATGCAATTTTAGCGAAAGTAAGCTTTCTCTTTTTTCAGCCTCTGCTGATTGATGGTTATAAATTCGACTTTCGAATATATGCTTTGGTGACCTCGTGTGACCCACTTCGTCTCTACGTTTATAATGAAGGCATTGCTCGGTAACAAAATTTAGCCTCAAATTACATTGCTTACAACCGACTTCAAACTGTCAAAGCTTGCATTTATACTTTCTTTTCGGAATAGCTTTGCTACAGTTAAATACAAGGAGCCAAGTGAGCAGAATCTTGATGTAGTATTTATGCATTTGACTAATTATTCATTAAACAAGCATAGTGAAGCTTATGTACCAGTTGGTGAAGGCAGCAAAAGGTATGAAATACTTATAAACTTACAGATAAAGTGTGTTGTGTTTCTTACAAATATGCTAAAAAGCGTTATTCGTAAAATAAGTATAACGCTGCATCCTATTTCAGGAAGTTGTCTACAGTATTAGAATACTTGAAGAATCAAGGCTACGCTGTACAAGAACTTCTGGATGCGATTGATGAAATACTAGTTAAAACAGTTTTAACTGCAATACCTGAAGTACGCCATCAATACAGGATTTCATTTCCCCGGCGAAGCAATGGTTGCTGCTGTTTTGAACTCCTGGGATTTGACATTCTGATAGATCGAAACTTTCGTCCAGTACTTCTTGAAGTCAGTCTTTTTTCAAAAACAACTCCGTGGTTTCACATTAAGCCATTGTTTCTTTAGTCATTTTGAACTTGCTCTGCATTCTAGGTGAATCATTCTCCAAGTTTCAATGTTGATTTGTCGGTGGATGCCAGCGTTAAACGAGAGCTACTTAAGGATTTATTGGGCTTGCTTTACTTAGGCCGAGATTCGGTGTATAATCCAAATGATTCGAGTCCAAAAAATGCAGGGAAGAAAACAGGGAAGCCGCCGTAAGTTTCTCGTCGTTTCTACTTGCATAATTAATTTCTTCTTAAATGCAAAAAGTGCAATTATTTAGCACTGCTAAATTAGCAGTCGTTTGCGATGCAGGATATTTAAAAAAAAAATCTTGCTGTTGCACAAACTTGTAAGAACCATAAGCAATACGATAATAAGAAAAATTGGGCTAAACTTAACAACAAGCTTAACAAACATGGCGATGGCGTGTAAGCTGCACTATCGAATCGAACTGCGGCATTTTGCAACGACTCATTGGTTGTCCATTCGTCGGTTACTCGATTCAGCGGTACACTTTTTATTTATAGTGCGAGATGCCGCTAGTAGTATCAAATGTATTGAGAGAAGTGCTTTCTTTTTGGACAATTTTGGTCAGTCATTGTCAGTTTCTTTAATTTAGGTTTAGATATGGAGTTAATGCCAATAATGCGAGTGCAAAATGACGAGAAAAATAAGACCGAGTATTTCTAAATGTTTATTTAAGCAGATATGTAAGACAAATTTCGTTGTATATTTCGATCCTCCACATAGCACTATACTGCATACATATATTGTATTTGTATGGCATCGCATAAGTATCCTTATCATAGTCGAATAGTTGAAGCGGCATTCGAGCTCTGATCCTTTACTTCTTTCAGTGTGTTCAAATCCCTCGGAATCCCAGAGCCCAGGGAGTTGTCAAAAAGTCTTATCAGACAGTTCAATTACGAAGATGCTCATCGAGGGAACTTTCGGCTCATCTTTCCATCAGAGAGCTTTATGCTTAAGTATGGGATGTTCCTCGAAGAAAAAGTGCTGCATTCTCCATCCGCAGCTGAAAACTTGTGCCTGCGGAAAAGACAATTAGATAAACAACTGAAATCTATCGTGGCATCAACAGCCACTAGTAGAAGTAGTTACAAACCCACAGCCAATAGCAGTGCAGCTAACTACAATGTTAAAACGAATTCCACTCTCAAAATGGCAGCATCAGGCCACATGTATGTTGACACGCGAAAAAGAACTCCTCCAAACGAGTCTTACATGATATTCCGTAAAAGAGCAAAAAGTCGAACTAGCAGTTTGAGCCAACAGACCGCAAAGAATGGTTCGTTACACCCATTCGCAGTCCATCGTCAAAAGGCTGGGAGCTGCATTCGAAACTCTTGCTGGCAAACTAAGCCAAGTGTATTTGGACCGACAGGAAGCCATGCAAATACATATGCATATGATATGGAAGAACCTTTCAAATCGACAGCAGCCTCTGCTTTTCTTTTGCACAAGGATGTACAATCGAGCAGACAAAAGCTGAGTGGATGGGAAAAGCCACCAAGATTTTTGGCAGCCAACTACTACTGTCCAACAGCTCTTGTAGGCTCTCGTGAGTTGTTTCACAAAACATTAGCGGACGATTTGACCACAGATCAGCTTGTAGAGCGGATGCAAAGTATAATTGAAACTTTAACGAATCCGGACTTGCCACCAAAACATGAGTCAGAAGCTGGCATTGAGAATCTGCTGGATCTACTGGAAGTGGAAAATGATGCTGCCAAGAAACCACGTATTCAAAAAACTTTGGAACGTGTGCGTAAAGAACAAGCTGAGATGGAAAAAAGGAAACAGCCAGCTCACATTCCCAAGAGAAGTTGTACTGCTGTTCCCAAACATATGACTGCCGCTAGTCGAGTGGCTCGACGAAAGCCCAAGTGCAAAGAGGGGATCAATAATTGTAGCTTCTGTAACAACATGATGTTGAACCCATGGAACCCATTTAAATATGATTGTGCTGAAGAAAAAGATCATCAGCCCAAGTCAAGTCTCAAAAAAATTTTGATTGGCAGAAGTGAGCCAAAGGAAGTGATATTTGCTACACCAACTCGACGCTATTCTTTTTTACAGCCTCAATCCATCGTAAATGAACCCGAAACGGAAATGAAATCAGTTGCGGAAGAGGAAGAACAAAATGATATTTTTGCCTTGCTTCCAGAGCCCAATATAGATAAAATGGAATACAAAAGTCCTTTAGAGGATAGTAATAGCAACCAAGTGACTTCTATAAGCGCTTTCTTTGCCAAAAAGAGTAGTAGCAAGTCAGATAAGAAACCTATAGAAGATGCGAAACAAAGCTTGATCAAAGATTGGATTCAAAACGGAGAGGTCAAATCCTGGGCAAATGATAGCATTGTTCGTCGTGGCCATATTGAGTTTGATTTTCCAAAATGGGGAGAAGAACCTAAAAAAACAGTCCCGCCTGTTGAGAACCTGGGATCTAAAAAAAATACCTTTTACAAAGGAAATCGTCAAAAGCAGCAAGAAGAAATGGTATGTAAAGATCTCCATTTTCTCCACTGTTCTTTTCGTTTTATTTCTTCTTATTTATATTATAACATGCCCGCATAGTACATATATGTACAGCCTTTCCTGTTATGTAACGTGAGTGAGCAAAAAAGTTCTGTACATTGTACTTTGTACTTGTGCTTTCACTTATTAAATTTGTGTACCACATGCGGTGCACAACTTAAGTATGCCTTCCATGTGTACCCACTGAATAGGATGCTTTCATGACACGACAATAATTTCTTCTCTGCGTGCATGCAGTTAGAACTGAAGATGCGCACTATGCGACAGTCTCTACGGAAGTCCGGAACACTCTCTTTTAACCCATTGCCACTGAATGATAAAGAAGAGACAATGAGAATGCGAGAGTTGGCAGAGAGAAAAAATGAAATTCGAGTTCTCGGCATAGAAGATAAAGTATGGAAATTACATATAAGAAATGAAATCCCAATGCAGCTCAGTCATATTTTTATTACCGAACGTAGTTCTCTTATTATTATTATTACTTGAATGAGTTTTTTCTTGGCCACTTTACAGATATTGAAAGCATTCCAAACAACTAAGAACTCACAAAATAGAGACGAAAATGATAATACGGAACCACAACCAGAATCTTAAACTGTCTAAATTATTTGTCTATGAGTATAGTGAGTGTGACAAAAAGTGACAATGTGTTCGTTTAATTTGAAACATCCCGAACGTCGTCTGTATTAAAATCTATTTTGTCTTATAAACGTACTCCGTAGTTGCACTTTTGACTAATGAATACCATAGCTTATAATTAGTTTGTTAGTTAGTTAGTGGGATTAAGCGGAAACCTTAAAGATTCACTTTTAGCCCTTATTTTAATTAGTTCACAACCTGATGAGTATATCTGAAGGACAGAGAACTGCATGTGTCACAACAGTTTGATTACATTACGCACAATATAATGCATATTTTATTTTGCTTCCGTTGCTTATAAAATCTATAGTGAATTAGTACACCCATGGAATGTCTAGAAATTAACAAGTATTCTTGACATCGAATGTAGCTTGACTTTAGAATAATAATTTTCTACTTATGCATATGTATATTGCAGATTATTAGTTTGTTTGTTACTTTGTTGTACTTCATTTTAAGATTTGCATGCAAACGATCCTTGAAAATTCAGTAAAATGAATATCAGAATACTTTCTGAACTATATTGTTGAATTTTGAAAGCTTAAACCTGTTAATGCAAAAAGGTTTAAATGTGACGCATTGGTAATGATGTAAAGTTTAAAGCTCTTTATTTAAAAAATAGATTCACTTGCAATATTTGACTAGGCCCCGTTTCATCCGGATTTGGCTATAATTTGGCATAAACATGCATTGGGGTCTCAGGCATGATAATCTAAAATATTACGATCCAACGCTCAAGTTTACACTCGCAATGAAGAAAAGAGTTTCATACGATATTTTTCATAAGAAAAATCTAAAATTTATTGTCGATTTTCGACATTATTTTCCTGCTTTCAACTTAACTCTTGGATCTTCCTAGATATTCTCGAACCTGAGGCCCATATGCACGATGTTTTTAAATTATAGCCAAATCCGGATTAAACATGGCCTGGTCAAACATCGTTAGTTAATTAGCTGCTATAGTCATAGAGAGCATATTAAATTATTATTTTTTGAAGTTAACTAGCTTATTAAGCACCGCAAAACACCGCTTATGCTGATTACAATCTTTTAAATATACATTTGTTGGTGGCTGCAACCAATGTGATGATAAAAGTTGCACGTTAGAGCAGAGAGACGATTGAAGCAAGCAAGTATTTTTTTCATTTTCATAACTGATTATTGAATCCTGCTTATTTACAAACTTTACCACAGTTTCTTTGAAAAATGCTTTCAAAATACTAGCTATGTTTGAATAATCCGGGATGAACGTCAACACGGCTCCGTTGTTTTCACATAGGAGAAAACAATAAAAAATTTATATACGGTCAGTTGGTGTCTGCTAATTATTAAGTTCTACTAGATTTGCAACATTTTGACATCTGCAATCCATATTTATAGTCAGCAACAATCTATATATTTTATTTCATTCGAGACACTATTATATTTATTGGGTACACTACATAACATGAGATTGACGAACTAGACAATTATTCTTCCACATGAAAACATTCAAAAAAGTTCACTCCAACGCACATTTTTTGCTTTATTTTCAACAAGCTATATAGTAAGTGACATTGACTGACAAGTGAAACCAGAAAACGAGTAAAACCTTTGTGAGAGGTTTAACTTTATTGTATTGATTTTTATTAGCTCTTTTTATTCCCCTGCTTTTCAATCTTCCTCTGGGCCCATTTGCATCATTTTGGCTTTAGCAATCTTTGAATACAGGACGTCAATGGGCTTCCTTGAGTCATATAAACTTGGAGCTCGAAATATGATAAGAACTGTTCCAGCAATACAGGCAAATGTGAAAACCCATAAAAAGAGACGATCCAAAACCATTGCAACGAACTTCCAATCTTCTTCAATCTGAATAATTAAAACACGTCTATTTCAGTACAATTCATTAGCAAAGGTATATAAATCCCAAATGGTTGCAATGCACATTTTCATGAAGCAATTTCACTAAAAACTTCTTTCTTTTTCTTTCAATTTCTTATGCTTGCATACTGTGTGGGAAAGCATTCTTTCCATAAATTCAATATGGAATGGATTACTAAACTGACTTTTGCTGTGCGTATGCATTAAATAAATAAATAAAAATATTTCAAAGCATGCATGGAATATCAACTCAACTTGCTCATCAAAAAAGCCTGACTTTTCATTCTTAAAGTCTTTACAAAACGATCCCTGGTGTATACTAATTGAAAAAGCTGCTACTGGCTACTGTTGATTCATTTTTAGCATTAATACGGTAAATTACTTCGATTATTCAATCCATAACATCAGCAATCAGCATATAGCATAGCTCACACAATACTCTACTAGTCTCAACACAAAAAAGATATTTAGAAAGGAAAAGACATGTTTGGGATCATGTGAATAGCACTTACCGCTTCGAACCGATCTTTATTCTTCATGTGTTGAGCAATAAAACGAATGTTTGTCGCAG